>SESE01000936.1_pt1 | contig 12040 bp, 9 predicted proteins | sample 3171371 | NCBI WGS metagenome assembly SESE01 (sample SAMN06051881, study PRJNA518727) | freshwater metagenome | biome: subpolar coniferous forest; feature: holomictic lake; material: water; isolation source: holomictic Lake 442, 13 m depth | place: Canada: near Kenora, Ontario | collected...
GGAAAAATGGGCGGAGGCCTCGGCGCCCGTGGAAGAAAAGCCCTTCAGCGAGGAGAGAATGGAATAAAAGCCCAGCGTCATGCCGCAGAGCGTGATGCTGTTGGGGATGATGTAGATGCCTTTTCGCACGTGACCGGCCCTTTCCAAGCGCACAGAGAGGAACAGAGACCACAGAGAAAGGCCTGTCCTCGGCCGGCGATCCGGCTGCAGCATGAACTTCTCTCTGTGACCATTGAGTCTTCGCCACCCGCTGTCAGCGGGTGGCTCAACTAGGAGACTGTCGGCAGAAGGCCCTGGACCGTTCCGAAGGCTACGTCCGACAGTCTCCTAGGGCTTCTTTTCGCCCAGCTTGTCCTCGAGCAGGGCCATGAGGTCGCCCATCCAGAAATCCACGTACCGCAGGCCGTCATAGCGCGCCACGACGTGGATGCGGACATTGCCATAGATCAGCGTGGAGGCGGCTTCGCCGACAAAGCCTTCCACCTTGTCCGGCTTGCCAAGCCATTTCAGCACCGAGCCTTCAGGGGCGCCGACCTTCAGATTCAGCACGCTCCAGACCGCCTTGCGACCTTCGCCCCATCCCTGCAGATAGCCTTCTTCAAAGCCGGTCTTCTTGCCTGTGGAGTCTCCCTTGGCCTCTCCTTCCGCCATGCCGTGGCGCACCCCATCGAGATAGCCGGCCATCTTTCCGGAGGCCTTCCCCTTGATTTCCCCCTCTGCCAGCCCCTGCTGGTACCCCTCGGCGTAGCCGGCCTTGCGACCGGCGACGTCCCCTTTCTTCTCCCCTTCGGCCAGTCCGGTCTTTGTTCCTTCGGCAAAGCCTTTCTTTTCCCCATCGGTCCACCCCGTGCGGAATCCATCCGCATATCCGGCGCTCCTGCCGGCGCTGCCGCCCTTCAGTTCGCCGTCGGCCAGTCCCTGGCGATAGCCGTCTGCATGTCCGGCCTTCTGCCCGGCAGCGGTGCCTTCTGCGTAGCCGTCCTTTTTTCCGTCGGCAACGCCCGCGGCAAAACCCGCGGCCTGTCCCTTGCCGGCTCCCAGTGAAAGCCCGGCCAGGTAGGCGTAGCCCACCGCGGCGGCGGCAATAATCATCGCCAGGCAGCCCAGCAAAATCTGTGTGCGCTTGCGCGTCGTCTTGGGAATCACCAGCGGATTGCCGCATTTCGGGCAGACCGACCGGGCTCCGGCCGCGGTTTCATCCACCGACAGGCCGGCGCCGCACGTCAGACAAATGAAGGAAATCTCGCGCATGTTTATTTCTCCGCCGTCACGGCAACAACCCCCAGCCAAAGCACAAGCCGAAACTATACTCCAGCGTCAACAACCGGTCAATCCTGGCTGTGCATGTTGTCCAAATCCCCGCGGTAGAGTATAGTGACCTGTTCGCCACATGCCATCCGGGCGTGTTGTGCGAACGCCGGAGATGGCTGCCGTGGTTGTGCTGCATGGATCGTGGATGGATGGCGCGTTGCATCTGTGGGCCGAACGCTGGTCTGCCGAGGCGGCCGCGGCGCGTCCGCCCATGTCGCCGTATGATCCCGGCGCCGAAGGGCTGCTGGCAGCCTTTCGGGCTGTGCCCGATGCTGCCGCCGCCGCCGGAGACCTGGATGTCGGCCAGCAGACGGCCTGGCTGCCCACCGTCGAAGGACGGCCGGTGCATTCGCGCGAAGTCTGGCAGTTCGTCCGCGCCGCGCCGCAGCGAGCGGCGCTGGCGCCATGGCAGGTGTCGGCCATGCCCCTCTCTTGGCGCGAGCAGTTTGCCCTGCTGGGCGTCTGCCGTGACAACCCCCGCCTGGCGCCCGGCGTGGTGGCCGGCCAGGACCTCATGGCCTGGGCCGAACTCTTCCGCTATGCCGGCGCGCTCGTGGCGCGCACGGCGTTCCTGCCGGCGCTGGTGACCCTGGGAACGCGCTACGAATCACGCTGGCAGCCGGCCTTTGACGGCAAAGACCGGCAGCGGCTCTTCCTGCTCGCCGCACGCCTGCCGTCCGCCGCGCGCTGCCTCGCCGTGCCGGACGAGCCGTTTGCCGCCGCGCCGGCCGCGGATGTGGCCGCGGCTTTTGTGGCCGAGACCGTGGACCGACTGGTGCGCTTTTCCGCCGTCACCACGCTGTCTCGCGCCCATGCCAGCAAGGGGCGCTACTTCAGCGCGCATGACGCCTGGATCGCCGCGCTGCGCGGCGACGGGCGCATCATTCGCTGGGATGAGGCCGGCGAGCTTGCGGCGCTGTCAGCAGAGATCCAGGGCTGGCGCCGGCCGGTGGACCTGGCCTCACGCGCCGACTGGCGGCTGATGCTGCGCCTGGAGGAGCCTGGGAAGGAAGAGCCGGCCAGCTGGTTCCTGCGCTATCTCGTGCAGCCGCTGGAGCACCCGGAAGCCGTGCAGCCGCTGGCCTCAGCCTGGTGCGGCAGCGATGCGGCTGCGGCCGATCGCGGTGAACTGGCGCTGACGTCGCTTGGCCAGGCCGGGACGCTCTGCCCGCTGCTCGGGCGCGCCAATGGCGCGCAGGCAACCGCCGGCTGCCACCTGAGCACCGGCGAGGCGTACGAATTCCTGACGGTCTATGCACCCCTGATCGAGGCCGCCGGCTTCGGCGTGGTCGCGCCGGCCTGGTGGCAGGGGACGGGCAACCGGCCGCGGATTGAGCTGATCGCGCGGGCTGCCTGCGATACGCTGGCGGACGTGCGTCCGTGCTCGCTGGCTTCGCTGGTCGCCGTGGACTGGCAGATCGCGCTGGGCGGCGAGGCCGCCACCATCGAGGAGCTGGAGCAGCTCGCGCAGAGCGGCGAAAAGCTGGTGCGGTTCCGCGACCGCTGGATCGAGTTTGACAGCCGGCAGGTGGACGAGGCGCTGCGGCTGTGGCGCCGCCGCAAGGCCGAGGCGCGCTCCGCCGGCGACATCGTGCGCATGATGATCGGCATTGACCAGGAGGCCCATGGCCTGCGCGTGGGCGGCGTGCAGGCGCGCGGCTGGATCCAGGACCTGGTCGGCCGGCTGCGCGGCGAGACCGCGCTCGAGGAGCTGCCGCCGCCGCAGGGATTTCGCGGCGAGCTGCGCCCCTACCAGCAGAAGGGTTTCGCGTGGCTCGCGTTCCTGCGCGGCTGGGGGCTGGGCGCCTGCCTGGCGGACGACATGGGTCTCGGCAAGACCATCCAGACGCTGGCGCTCCTGGCTCGCGAACAGGAGCGCGGCGAGAAGCGCCCCGTGCTGCTGGTCTGCCCGGGCTCCGTGATCGGCAACTGGCAGCGCGAGTCGGCGCGCTTCACGCCGGATATCCGGGTCCTGCGCCACCACGGGCCCGACCGCCTGATGGGCGATTCCTTCGTGGAGGAGGCCGGACGCCACACGCTGGTGGTGACCAACTACGCGCTCCTGCCGCGCGACTACGCCACGCTGCGGCGCGTCTCCTGGGCCGGCGTGGTGCTGGACGAGGCGCAGAACATCAAGAACCCCGACACCCGGCAGTCGCAGGCGGCCCGCGCGCTGACCGCCGACTACCGCCTGGCGCTGACCGGCACGCCGGTCGAGAACCATGTCGGCGACCTCTGGTCCATCATGGACTTCCTGAACCCCGGCCTGCTGGGCACGCGCGCTTCCTTTCGCGACCGCTTCCTGCGGCCGATCCAGTCCGGCGTGGACCCCGCCGGGCGTGACCGCCTGCGGCGAGCCACCGGGCCGTTTGTGCTGCGCCGCCTCAAGACCGACCGCACGGTCATCGCGGACCTGCCGGAAAAGATCGAAGGCCGCGTTTACTGTCCGCTGACGCGCGAGCAGGCCGCGCTCTACGCGGCCGTGCTGCACGAGCTGGAGACGGCGCTCGCCGACACCCGCGGGATCGCGCGCCGCGGCCTCGTGCTGGCCACGCTCACGCGCCTCAAGCAGATCTGCAACCATCCGGTCAACTACCTTGGCGATCACGCGAAGGCTCCCCTGCCGCGCGGTGGTGGCCCGGGCGCTCCGCGCACGGGCATTGACTCGGCGCGTGCCGGTCCCGCCGCGAGCCCGCGCGCGGAGCGCCCGGGCCACCCGATTGACGGCGGCCAGGACGACTCCGACCTCGACGGGCGCTCAGGAAAGCTCGACCGCCTCTGCGAGATGCTCGAGGAGGTCATTGCCAGCGGCGAGCACGCCCTGGTGTTCACGCAATTTGCCCGCATGGGCGGGCTGCTGCAGCGCCATATCGGCCAGACCTTCGGCTTTGATCCGCTGTTTCTGCACGGCGGGGTGCCGCTGCACGAGCGCGACCGCATGGTGGCGGCCTTCCAGTCCGGAACCGGTCCGCCGGTGTTCGTGCTCTCGCTGCGGGCCGGCGGAACCGGCCTCAACCTCGCCCGCGCGAACCACGTCTTCCACTTCGACCGCTGGTGGAACCCGGCCGTGGAAAACCAGGCCACGGACCGCGCCTTCCGCATCGGGCAGACGCGCAATGTCATGGTGCACAAGTTCATCTGCGCCGGCACGCTGGAGGACCGGATTGACGCCATGATCACGGCCAAGACGGCCATGGCCGAGGAGGTGGTCGGCAGCGGCGAAACCTGGCTGACCGATCTCTCGGACGACGAGCTGAAGCAGGCGCTGGCGCTGGCGCCGGGCACCGTGATGGGAGAAGACGACGAGAGATGAGCGGTCATTGGCTATTTGTCATTGGGGGGATCTGTCGGATCCGTCGGATCGGACTGATCTGACGGACCCCCAATGACCAAAGACTGCGGACCAATGACCTCTTCGAAACAACCATGAGCAAGAAAACAAAACAACACGCCCCGCGCGTGCCGATCACGGTGACCGGTGGCATCCGCTCGCAGGCCGGGCGCGGGCGCCATGCGCGCCACTGGTGGGGGCAGCGCTGGATCGCGCTGCTCGAGAACCTCATGCCCGGGCCGCGCCTCGGGCGCGGGCGCAGCTACGCGGCGGCCGGGCAGGTGGCGGCGCTGGAGCTGGGCGCGGGGGTGGTTCGCGCGCAGGTGCAGGGCGCAAACCCGCAGCCGTACCGCATCGAGATCCGGTTTGGCACGCTCGACGAAGCCGGGCGGCGTACCGTTCTGGCCGCGCTGCACCACCAGCCGATGCTGGCCGCCCGGCTGCTGATCCGCGAGCTGCCGCCGGAGGTGGAAACCGTTTTTCGCAAGGCCGGCTGCCCGCTCTTTCCGGAACGGCTGGAGGATATGAGCGCGGACTGCAGCTGCCCGGACTGGTCGCATTCCTGCAAGCATGCCGCGGCGGTAAACTTTCTGCTGGCCGAAGCCATCGACCGCGATCCGCTGCTGCTGCTCGCGCTGCGCGGCATCAACCGCGACGGGCTGCTGGGCGGCCGGCTGGCGGACAAGGGCGCCGCCGCAGCCGGGACCCCGGTTGCCCGGCCGTCCGGCGCGGCGGAGCTCGCGGCCGAGCCGGCCGCGTTCTGGGGCGCGGCCGCAACCACGGCCGCCGGCGCGGCCCCGGAGCCTGATTTCGGTCCGGCGCCCGTTTGCGCCGATACCGCGCCGCTGGTGAGGCGCCTCGGGCCGCTGCCGTTCTGGCGCGGCGAGGAGCGCTTCCTGGATGCCATGCATTCGGTCTACGCCCGCGCCGCGCCGCGCGGCTGGACTGTCTGGAGCTCCGAGCCGCTCGACCTCCGCCAGGCAAAAGACGAGGCCGCATCCGGCAGCAGCTTCCACATCCGCCGCGGCCGGCTGAACATGGACCTGACCATGCGATAAATTTCGCGTGCCGCGAAATTTATTAGTTAGAGCCTGTCCCAAAGCATCGCTTTGGCTTTTGTTCTGGCAAAAACGCAAAAAACTGTTTTCACGGGTGCGCGTTGCACCAGACTTGTGCGCCTTCGCGTACCTTCGCGACCTTCGCGGTGAAAACCCAAGTCCGAAACGTACCGTCTGCACCTTCCAGCAGACTTCTCGGCGGTCAGAGACCGCTGCTGCAAAGCGTTCTTCAACCTATGCGGAGCAGCGGATGGCCGTTGTTGAGGCGCCAGGTTCAGTTGCCGACGTTCTTTGCCGTGCGGTAGAGCGCGATCACCTTCTCCGGCGGGATCTCGGCCAGGAGGTTGTGGATGGCGCAGAAGACGTAGCCGGAAGCTGCTGCCAGGCACGGCACCACCTGCCGCACCTCGCGCTCGATGTCCGCTACGCGGCCGAAGGGGAGCGTGGTCTGCGTGTTCACGCCGCCGCCCCAGAGCGTCAGCCGGCCGCGCGCCTTGTCCTTCCACTGCCGGTACGTCGCGGAGCCGGCGGACCACTGCACCGGGTTGAGCGCATCAAAGCCGGCAGCAAGTACGCCGTCCAGCAGGTCGTAGATCGCGCCGCAGCTGTGCTCCGGCTGCGTCAGGCAGAGCATGGAGAAGCGGGCCATGCCGCCGTGGAAGCCAAACCATGGGCCCAGGCCAGTGAACATGATGGCGCGCTCCGTGGCAGCCCGCGCCCGGGCGCAGTAGTCCGCTTGTGCGCGCACCTGCTTCGGGGCGGGCAGGGACTTGCGGCCGTTCTCCTCGGCGGCGGCGAGATCAAACAGCTCCGGGTCGTGGTCGAGGTCCAGCACCTGACCCGCGCCCGGCGTGTCGAAGACGTGCGCGTCCGGCCCCATGAGCGACGTGCCGTGCTGAACGATGACGCCGTCCGGACGGACCTGGAACGAGGCGGGGTTCTGGACGAGCGCGGGAAGGCGGCCGTTGAAGTCAAACGGATGCCAGCGCTCCGGCTCGTCCTCGTCGTCGTCCTCGTTCTCGAGGCACCCGGTGTTCGAGGACGACGGGCGAGGACCGTTCGCTGCGCTCACTGGGGACGAGCACGAACTTCGACATTCGGAGTTCCTTGTTGGATATTCTGCGGTTCCGACTTACGCGCCCACCAGCTCGATCATCTTCTCATAGTTCTTCATGGCCAGCTTTGACAGCACGCGGCCGTAGGGGCAGGCCGACGGCATCAGCACGAAGCCGCGGCCGGAACCGGAGGTCCCCTCACCGATGGCGCGGCGGATCTTCTCCGCAAACTGCGGCGTGGGCAGGTTTTCGATGTCGCTGGCCTCGAGGTTGCCGAAGAGTACCATGTCCCGGCCGAAGTTTTTGCGGACGTAGGCCAGCTCGACGTCGCCCTGCGGCGGCGGCTCGATAGGGTCCAGCCCATCCGCGCCCATGGCCACGATGTCGTCCAGGATGGCCCGCAGGTTGCCGTGGCAGTGGATGCGCGCGTAGCCGCCGTGGCGCTGGATCGAGCGGATCATGGGCGCCACGTACGTGCAGACGTATTCGCGGAATAGGGCGGGCGGCAGGTATGGCGGCGCGGCGTACTCCGGACCGTAGATGCGCCAGAGCCGGCCGGGCAGGGCCCGGGCCACAGCCTCGGTCTTCGGGAGCAGCGTGGCGGCAAACCGGTCGAGCAGCTGGCGGAACAGCTGCGGCTCGGTCATGGCGATCACCGTGTACTCGGCCATGTCGAACAGCGAAGCCGCCAGGCAGAGCGGGTCCGGCGTGTCGATCATCACGATGCCGGTGTCGCCCAGCGCGGCTTCCGCCTCCAGCACGCCGGAAGAGTTGACGCGGCCGTCGGTCACAGGCACGGGCAGCGCGAGAAAAGCCCGGAGGTCGTCAACATCCTTGAGCAGGTGCTCCTCGGTCCAGGTGGTGTTGACGTCGCGGTCGCGGCGGGTGCGCGTGACGAGGCGGCGGCTGCCGGCGCGGATCGTGCGGGTGGTGAAGCGGCTGCCGCCGGCGTCGCATGTCTCGACCTGGGTGAGCCCGGCCAGCGGATCGGGCGCAATGGAATCAAACGCCACGCCGCGCATGACGATGCGGTCGGTGTGGTCGCGGGCCAGGTCAATCAGCGGGCGCCAGGAAGGGTGCGTATAGATGTTGAACAGGTCTGGATCGTCCGGTTTCTCGGTCAGGCCGTTGATCTCATAAAACGAAACAGCCGGGCGATCCACGGATTCGCCGCGCAGCGTGGCCATCAGTCGTTCGCGTCGTGTCACGCCTGCGCCAGTCCTTTTTCTCTGAGGAAGGCTGCCAGCCGCATGTCCTCGGACTGGACATGATCGCAAAACCAGTCCACCAGCAGTCTGGCCAGGCGGATGGTGAAGTCGTCTGCCAGGGGGTCCTGCGCGAGTTCAGCCGCGAAAACATCCGACTGTTCGCGGAACACGTTGTGCCGGGCCACATGGCCGTTGTAAAACGGGCATTTGGCCGACCGCATCAGCTGTTCCTCGCAATCGAAATGGTCGAGGGCATACGCGCGCACCAGGGCGACTTCCGGGGCCAGCAGGTTCCGGGCTACGCGCGCCTCCGTGCACAGGGCAAACACACGGCCTGTCAGCTCTTCATAGGCCGCATGCTGGCGGTCAATCAGCGGAATACCGGTTTGAAGCAGGTCGATCGAAAAGCTCAAAAGCAATCCCCCTTACACCCATATACTATACCGCAATTGGCTGCAGTTGAAGAGCCGATAATGCAATCTGCCGTTGGCTGGCGTATCTGCGATTCGGTGCATGTTCACGCAGCGTTCGGGTCAGGCAGGAATGCCTGACCTACCGTCATGCCAGGTAGGTCGGCCATTCCTGGCCGACCATGACACGTGCCCCGTTCTCCTTGCGCCGGCATGGAGCAGTGACGTAGGATGATTTCCGGGAGCTGTATCCTTGGAGTCGGCCTCGACCGCCGTGTCCAGGCGCACGTCAGGCGCTTTCCAGGCGGGCATCGGGGCCGATGCCCCTCCAGTTTGCCTTTCGTTATGATTCATTTATCCGTCATGCGCCGGTTCGACTCCTGGATCGGGTGGCCACTGGCCACCCTGCTAGGGTTGTGGCCGCATGGCCGGCGCGCCGTTCCGGCAGTCCCGCGCCAGATCGTGGTCGTCAAGCTGTCCGGCCTCGGCAGCCTGCTGGTCTGCGCGGGTGTATTCCGCGCCCTGCGGGCCAGCCAGCCGCAGGCGCGGCTGGTGGTGGTGTCGCTCGAGGGGACGGCTGCCGCGGCGCGTCTGATCCCGGAGGTTGACGATGTGTTGTCGATCTCCGCTTCCGGCGCCTGGCGGCTGTTGCGCGACGGCCTGCGCGTGCTGTGCGAACTGCGGCGCCGGCGCGTGGATGTGATTGCGGACATCGAGTATTTTTCAAAGCTCAGCACCGTCTTCTGCGCCCTGGCGGGCGCGCGCTACCGGCTCGGCTTCCGGCTGCCGGCGCGCTGGCGGCAGCGGCTGATTGACGGCGGCATCGCCTTCCGCGAGGACATCCACTTCCGCGAATGCGTGGCGCGCCTGCTGCAGCCGCTCGGTGTGGATTACCGCAATCTGCCGGATGGTGCCATCACGCTGCCCGCGGCGGCGGAGCAGGACGCGGACGCGTTGCTGGGGCAACGAACGGCTCGCAAACAAACAAGGGTTGAACAGGAGGCAACAGAGGGAACAGAGGCCTGTCCCTCTCCGGCTTCGCCGGAGGCCTGGGCCGTGGTCAACCCGCACGCCACGTCGCTGTGCGTGCAGCGGCGCTGGCCGCTGGAGCGGTTTGCGCAGGTGGCCGACGCGCTGCTGCAGAAGCATCCGGAACTGCGGATCGCCATTCCCGGCACAGCCGATGAGCGCGACCGCGCCGAGGAACTGCGGGCGCAAATTTCAGCGGCATGGCGCGATCGCGTCTGCGTGCTGGCTGGCCGCACGGATCTGGCGACACTGGCCGCGGTGTTGCGCCGGAGCCGGCTGGTGCTGACCAACGACACGGGCGTGATGCACCTGGCGGCCGCAGCGGGTGCGCCGCTGGTGGCGCTGTTCGGGCCGGAGTCGCCGGTGCGGTACGGGCCGGCGGGGAGCGGCCGGTTGAACGGCAGAATGTCGAATGTCGAACGGCAGAATCAGGAAGTGAATGCGTCCGTCTCTCGGTTATCGCCTAACGCTTCCCTTCAGGATTCGGAGTTCGACATTCGACATTCTGCCGTTCAAATGGATTATCCCGAGGCACGTATTTTGTCCGGCGACGTTCCCTGCGGCCCCTGCCTCAGCTACATGAACCACAAGCGTGCGCCGTGCGGCGATGAGCCGGCAGCCTGCATGCTGGCGATCTCCGTGGCGGACGTCCGGAGCGCGTGCGAGGATGTGCTGGCAGCGCAGGGGTAAGCGTAATCACGTGGTGGCGGGCGTTCGCGTCCGTCGATCAAGAAAGTATTGCATTGCCGGCGGGGGACCGCCGGCTCCAGCATACCGAATGCAGTGGAGCCGGCCGTCCCCGGCCGGCAGCATCTGGACAGAGCCATGTTTGGGGCCATATTTGTGCGGCGTTTGTGTTGACAAAGCAAAAGTAAGATGACATCTTACTTCTATGACAACGACCATTTCTAGTAAGGGGCAGATCGTTTTGCCGGCCTTGATCCGGCGAAAGGATGGCCTCCAGGCGGGGCAGGAGTTCGACATCGAGCGGATCGATCGCGGCGAGTACCGTCTGGTGCGTCGCGAACCCGTACCGAACGAAGGTTTGGTGGATTGGCTTCTGGCCTGTCCGGCAAAGGGTTTCTTTGTTCCGATCATGTCTGAATCCACGGACTCGCTATGATCTATCTGGTTGATGCCAATGTCCTGTGCGAGCCGACCAAACCTCAACCGGAAATGCGGGTGGTCGAGTGGCTGCGCCGCCATGAGACAGAACTCGCGATCGATGCGATCATTCTGGGCGAAATCCGCTTCGGTATCAACCTGTTGCCGGTTGGCGCCCGTCGCCGTCACCTGGAGCACTGGTTTGAGGAAGGCGTCCGGCGGGTTCATTGCCTGCCGTGGGATGCGGCGAGTGGCTTGCGTTGGGCCAGGCTGCTGGCAGACCTGCGCGCTGCCGGACTGGCCATGCCGATCAAGGATAGCCTGATCGCTGCCACCGCGCTCGTTCATGAACTCACCGTGGCCACGCGCAACACGCGCGATTTCAAGAACGCGGGCCTGAAGGTGGCAAATCCGTTTGGCGACTGAAGGCTGGCGCCAAACGCGCCTACAAGAGCTCCTCGGTGAAGCTTTCCACCCACGGCAGGCCGTGCTGCGGCAGCGCGGCCATGAACGGGTCGGGGTCGAACTCCTCGACGTTGAAGACACCGGCGCCGCGCCAGGCGCCGGTGAGCATCAGCTTGGCGCCGATCATGGCCGGGACGCCGGTGGTGTAGGAGACGGCCTGGGCTTTGACTTCGCGGTAGCAGGCGGCATGATCGCAGACATTGTAGATGTAGTAGGAACGCGGCCGGCCGTTTTTAATGCCGCGGATCAGGCAGCCGATGTTGGTCTTGCCGGTGTAGTTCTCGCCGAGCGAGGAGGGCTCGGGAAGCACGGCTTTGAGGAAGCGCAGCGGCACGATCGGCCGACCCTCGTACATCACCGGGTCGATGCGCGTCAGGCCGACGTTCTGCAGCACGCGCAGGTGCGTCAGGTATTCCTGTCCGAAGGTCATCCAGAAGCGGATGCGGCGCAGCCCCGGGAGGTTCTGCACGAGTGACTCCAGCTCCTCGTGGTAGAGCAGGTACATCTCGCGCGGGCCGATCTCGGGGAAGTCGAAGGTCTTGTGCACGGCAAACGGCTCGGTCTCGATCCAGTTGCCGTTCTCCCAGTAGCGGCCGCGCTGGGTGACCTCGCGGATGTTGATCTCCGGGTTGAAGTTGGTGGCAAAGGCCTTGCCGTGGCAGCCGGCGTTGCAGTCCATGATCTCCACCTCGTGGATCTCGTCGAAGTGGTGCTTGCGCGCATGGGCGCAGAAGATGTTGGTGACGCCGGGGTCGAAGCCGCACCCCAGCAGGGCCATGACGCCGCGCTTCGCGAACCGCTCGCGGTACGCCCACTGCCAGCTGTATTCGAAATGCGCGATGTCCGGCGGCTCGTAGTTGGCCGTATCGAGGTAATTCACGCCGGTCTCCAGGCAGGCCTCCATGATGGCCAGGTCCTGGTAGGGGAGCGCGACATGCAGCACCAGGTCCGGCTGCATCTTTCGGATCAGCGCGGCGACCTGCTTCGGATCGTCGGCGTCCACGGTCTCGACGCGCACCGGGCGGGCGATCTGTGCGGCAATGGCATTGCACTTGTCCGCGGTCCGGCT
>SESE01000937.1_pt1 | contig 12030 bp, 11 predicted proteins | sample 3171371 | NCBI WGS metagenome assembly SESE01 (sample SAMN06051881, study PRJNA518727) | freshwater metagenome | biome: subpolar coniferous forest; feature: holomictic lake; material: water; isolation source: holomictic Lake 442, 13 m depth | place: Canada: near Kenora, Ontario | collected...
CGCCTTGGCTTCTTTCAGGCATGGAGAATTTGGTCGGTCGTTTGATCGAAGCCATCAAAGGCAACAAGCATCTGCTCATCGTCGCCGACTTCGATGCCGACGGGGCCACCAGTTGCGCAGTGGGGATGCTTGGCCTGAAAGCGATGGGGGCGGGGAAAGTTTCCTATATCGTCCCCAACCGCTTTGAATTCGGCTATGGCTTGACCCCGGAAATCGTCGCCGTTGCCGCCAAGCACCAACCGGACCTGTTGATTACCGTGGACAATGGGATTTCCAGTATTGAAGGTGTCAAAGCAGCGAAAGCCTTGGGGATGACGGTTTTGGTCACCGACCATCATTTGCCCGGTGCTGAACTGCCGGAGGCCGATGCCATCGTCAACCCGAATCTACCCGGCGACGAATTCCCCAGCAAAGCCTTGGCTGGGGTGGGTGTGATGTTCTATGTGTTGATGGCGTTGCGAATACGCTTGCGGGAAAGCGGCTGGTTTGCGCAGAAAGGCATTCCCGAACCGAATCTGGCGCAATGGCTGGACTTGGTGGCATTGGGCACCGTCGCCGACGTGGTGGCGCTAGACCGTGTCAACCGCATACTTGTCCACCAAGGTTTGCAGCGCATCCGGCTAGGCCAGTCCCGTCCCGGCATCGTAGCCTTGCTGGAAGTCGCCGGTCGCAAACCGGCAGCGGTACAGGCCGCCGACTTGGGTTTTTTTGCCGGTCCCCGGTTGAATGCTGCCGGACGCTTGGAGGACATGGCGCAAGGCATCGAATGCCTGCTCTGCGAAGACGCACCAACGGCACGAGGCATGGCCGCCCAACTCGACCAACTCAACCGGGACCGGCGAGAAATCGAGGAGCAGATGAAGCTGGATGCGTTCGCCATCCTCGGCAACTTGGACACCGCGAAACGGGCCAAGGACATGGCCGGGGTCTGCCTGTTCGATGCCTCTTGGCACCAAGGCGTCATCGGCATTCTCGCCTCCCGGGTCAAGGACAGGTTGCACCGCCCGGTGATCGCCTTCGCCCCGGTGGGCAAAGGTGAAGTCAAAGGTTCCGCCCGTTCCATCCCCGGGGTTCACATACGCGACGTGTTGAGCAATATCGCCGCCGCCCATCCCGATTTGCTCGCCCGTTTCGGCGGACATGCCATGGCTGCGGGTCTGAGCCTTGATGAAGGCAGCTACCCGGAATTTGTCAAACTCTTCGACGCGGAAGTCAGGAAACATCTGGAAGGCATGGATTTGGACCATGCTGTGCATAGCGACGGTGAATTGTCTCCCGACGAATTGCGTTTGGAGTGCGCTGAAATCCTGCAACAGGCCGGCCCATGGGGGCAAGGGTTCCCCGAACCCGTTTTCCATGGGGAATTCGACGTGATCCAGGCCCGCATTGTCGGCGAGAAGCATCTCAAATTGGTGCTAAAAACGCCCGACCAGAAACGCATGATCGACGGCATCGCTTTTTTTGTTGACGACCCGGAAAGTTGGTTGGGTTGCCGACGGCTCAAACTCGCTTACAAATTGGATGTAAACGAATTCCGTGATAACCGGACGGTGCAACTGCGCATCGAATATATGGAAAGTTGAGGTTCACTTGTTCCCGTACTTTGGATGATTCCAACCCTTCGGTTTCAGCGAATGATAGGAAGCCGGAACACGAAGATAGGAACCTGCCCTCCACGCTTGTTTTCCCCTAGGCGTCAACCGCGCCAATTTTTCTGCGTCTTCCCCGGTGTCATTGGGAGCGGCGTAACCCGAATCGGAATAGACTTGCAACTGATCCGGCCCGTCCTCGTTGATGAGAAGGCGATGGCGAATGCGCCCGTCCGGCCCACGGCCAGTTTGCTGCCCTGCCAAACCTTGGCTTAGTTGTGGCGTGTCACCCCCAGCCTGTAAACCTGACTTGGGGTGTCCTTGAACACGGCTTGGACGGGGCATGAAGAGGGCAGATTTCTTTTTGACGCGGTTAAAGCCCTCGGTTAATCCGGTTGTTTTCTGTTGACGATCCACATTGCGCTGATTCAGCCATTCGCGCATTTCGGCCAAGCCGTTTTTCTTTTCCACGATAATTTTTTGCCCGCCTTGGCCGGATGTCGTCTGCGTCTCGCCACTGGGCGCAAGCTGCGCCACGCCCGCGTCGATGGCAAACGCCATCCTTGCCGGGAAAAGCACTATCATCAGACTGAACAAGACAATCAAACGCCCGTTGTCCACACCTTCCTCGCTATTGTTTCGATGGATGAATTGTAGACTGGATTAGCCACTGGTAGTAGGGCGGATTTTCCGATTCCAAGGAGGCTTGGCCCAATTATGGTTTTTTATGTTTCGTAGCCAAGCGCAAATCTATTGCTTGACTATGACCCCCTAAGCTGTAAGAATGACACGTTTAATTTTAAGAAACCATCTGCGCGGGGCTTTCCAATCATGTATGCGGTTATTCAAACAGGCGGCAAGCAGTATCGAGTAAAAGAGGGCGAGTACCTCAAGGTTGAGACCCTGCCTGTCGAGGCTGGCGAGCAAATCGAATTCGACAAGGTATTGCTGATCCAAAACGATGCGGGCATCACCTTCGGCAAGCCATTTGTCGAGGGCGGCAAAGTGACCGCCACGATCAGATCCCATGGGCGGCATAAAAAAGTCCATATTATCAAGTTCAGACGGCGCAAGCACTATATGAAAAAGCAGGGCCACCGTCAGAATTACACTGAAATCGAAATCACCGGCATCTCGGGTTAAGGCGGGAGAAACTCATGGCTCACAAAAAAGCAGGCGGCAGTTCCAGAAACGGCCGCGATTCAGAATCCAAGCGACTCGGCGTCAAGCGCTTCGGTGGCGAACTCGTTTCCGCCGGCAGCATCATCGTGCGGCAGCGTGGCACTCAATTCCATGCGGGTCAAAATGTCGGCATGGGCAGGGATCACACCTTATTCGCCAAGGCCGAAGGCAAAGTGTTGTTTAAAGTCCGCGGGCCGCTAAACCGCAGGACTGTCAGCATAGTCGTGGCGTGAGGGGCGCTGCCCCGGCTGGGGCATATCCTTAGACATTGGAATACCATAAAGCCTCGTCTTTGACGGGGCTTTTTTGTTGGAATGGCAAAGTGGCAACATGAAATTTGTAGACGAAGCAGAAATACGGGTTGAAGCGGGTGACGGCGGTGACGGCTTTATCAGCTTCCGGCGTGAAAAATATATTCCTTTCGGCGGGCCTGACGGCGGTGACGGCGGTGACGGCGGCAGTGTTTATTTGATTGCCTCCAATAATCTCAACACCTTGGTGGATTTTCGCTACAACCCGACCCATCGCGCCGACAAGGGCCAAAAAGGCTCCAGCGGCAATTGCACCGGGAAAAAAGGCGAAGACCTTCACCTTCCCGTTCCCACCGGCACGATTGTGTATGATTCGGAAACGGGCGAAACCCTTGGCGACTTGGTTCGCGTCGGCGATACCCTGCTGGTTGCGCAGGGCGGTTTCCATGGGCTAGGCAACACCCGCTTCAAGAGCAGCACCCATCGCGCCCCGGAGAAAGCCACCAAAGGCTCCCTCGGTGAAAAGCGGCTTTTGTCGTTGGAATTAAAGCTAATCGCCGACGTGGGTTTGTTGGGGATGCCCAATGCCGGCAAATCCAGTTTGATTCGCGCCGTTTCTGCCGCCAAGCCAAAAGTTGCGGATTATCCATTCACCACCCTGCGTCCAAATCTGGGCGTGGTTCGCGTGGACGAGAACCGTAGCTTCGTCATGGCCGACATCCCCGGTTTGATTGAAGGCGCCGCCGAAGGGGCTGGCTTGGGGATGCAGTTCCTCAAGCATCTTGCCCGCACTGGCTTGCTGTTGCATCTGGTGGATGTGCAACCTTATGAAAGCGAGGAAGAACCGGTGGAATCGGCGGTGAAAATCATCGCCGAACTGGAAAAATGGGGTGACGAATTGACGGAAAAGCCGCGCTGGCTGGTGTTGAATAAAATCGACCGCATGCTGGAAGAAGAGGTCGAAGCGCATTGCCAGGCCATTGTCGATGGGTTGGAATGGGACGGGCCAGTGTTCAGAATATCCGCATTGCAGGGCGACGGAGTGCGGGATCTCACCTACCAAATCATGAATTTCTTGGAGCGAAGAAAGGAGGAGGGCTATGCGGAAACGGAGTGAAATCGCCTCCGCCCGACGCATTATCGTAAAGATTGGCAGCGCCTTGTTGACTGGCGGAGGCAGGGGCTTGGACAAGACCGCCATCGCCAGTTGGGTTGCGCAAATTGCCGAACTGTGCAAGCAAGACCGGGAAGTGGCGTTGGTGTCTTCCGGCTCGGTGGCCGAGGGTATGGCGAGGTTGGGATGGAAAACCCGCCCGCAATCCTTGCACCAGTTGCAAGCCGCCGCATCGGTCGGGCAGATGGGCTTGGTGCAAACCTATGAATCCCTATTCCGCTCGCATGGGCTTCACACCGCGCAGGTATTGTTGACCCATGACGACCTGTCCCGGAGGGATCGTTATCTCAACTCCCGCAGCACTTTATTGACGTTGTTGAAACTGGGCGTGGTGCCGGTCATCAACGAGAACGACACCGTCGCCACCGAAGAAATCCGTTTCGGCGACAACGACACCCTAGGCGCATTGGTGGCCAACTCACTGGAGGCGGATGTGTTGGTCATTCTGACCGACCAGCCCGGCTTGTATGAACGCGACCCGAGCCTAGACCCCACCGCCAAATTGGTGCATCAAGCCTGCATCAACGACCCGGCCTTAAGCGAGATGGTTGGCGAAAGCCGCAGTGGCTTGGGTCGTGGCGGCATGGTGACCAAGTTGCGGGCGGCGCGTCTTGCCGCACGGTCTGGCGCGGCGACGGTGATTGTCGGCGGAAGGGAAAACCAAGTGTTGACCCGCGTCATCGGCGGCGAGTTGCTGGGCACTTTTCTGATCCCCGACACGGATCCGCTGACCGCCCGCAAACGCTGGCTGGCCGGGCAATTGAAGCTCAAAGGCAGTTTGGCCTTGGATGACGGGGCCGTGACGGTGTTGCAGGAATCCGGCCGGAGTCTGTTGCCGGTCGGTGTCGTTGGCGTCAGCGGGGAGTTTGATCGCGGCGATCTGGTGGCTTGCCTCGATGCACATGGCAAGGAAGTGGCGAGGGGCCTGGTCAATTACAACGCCGAGGAAACCCGCCTGATTATGCGCCAGCCGAGTTCGAAGATTGAGGAATTGATCGGTTATGTGGACGAACCGGAACTAATCCACCGGGATAATTTGGTGTTGGTGGGGTAAGTTCTTAAGGTTAGAGCCTTGCACGAAGAATTAAGCCAACTAAACGGCAGGGAACCGACATTGGATGAAATGGCTGCGCATTATGGACTATCGCGCGGGTGTCACATGAGAGGTTTAAGCATGAATATGGTCAACCGATTGGTTCATCACCCTAATCACCGTCCCTGCAAGGCAAGACGTTTTCTGTTTATCAACAACACATAATCTTATGCAGCATTATCTGGAAGAAAATCAAGACTACCGCACCGACACCCTGCGCCATGGCGCTGAATTCACCGAGGAAGATATTCGGGTGGACACGGCCAAGCATTATGACGATTGTTATTGGGATTATCGCACGGCGTGGTTCGACAATGAAAATCTGGCCTTGCATTATGGCTATTGGGAAGAGGGCATCAAAACCCACAGCCAAGCCTTGTTGAACAAGAATCGCATCATGTGCCAAATTGCTGGCATCAAACCGGAAGACCATGTGCTGGATGCCGGTTGCGGCATCGGCGGCAGTTCCATCTGGTTGGCAAAGAACGCCGGTTGCCGGGCGACCGGCATCACCGTCAGCGCCCAGCAAGTGGAACATGCCAAGCGCAACGCCCAACGGCATGGCGTGGCCGACAAGGTGGATTTCCAAGTGTCGGATTTTTGCCAGACGCCCTTCCCGGATGAAACCTTTGACGTGGTGTGGGCCATTGAAAGCAGTTGCTACGCAACCGACAAGCGGGATTTCTTCCGCGAGGCGTTTCGTGTGCTGAAAAAAGGCGGTACCTTGATGGCCTGTGACGGTTATGCCACCCGCCGGGAATTCAACGACGAGGAATGGCAATGGGTGATGGATTGCCTAAACGGTTGGGCCGTGCCTAATCTCTCCACGGTCGAAGAATTTAAAGAAGGCATGGAGGAATGCGGCTTTACCGAGGTGCATATCACCGAGGCCACCAAGGAAAGTTTGCCGTCTTCCCGCAGAATGTATTTGACGGCACTATGGACCGCGCCTATGCAGTGGATCATGCATTTTTTGGGATTACGGAAAAAGGCCCAAACCGCCAATTACAAAGTGGCGGTTGCCCAATGGAAGGTGTTCAATAATGGCTTGGTCCGTTATTGCCTGTTTCGGGCGAAGAAGCCTCTGTAGATTTAGTCATTAATGTTGTAGGGGCGGCTTCATTCGCCCACGGGCGGATGAAGCCACCCCTACGCCAAACTTTTTAACAGTATGGAATAATTCACTTTGGAGGTGTGCATGTGTGACTATCTCAATATTGCGGCTGATTCGGTCGCCGGGCCTTTGAATTTGCCTAGCGAATATGGTTATCTGCTGATCGGGCTGATTTTAGGGCTGTTGTTGGGCTGGATATTCGGCCGACAGCGCCCCAAAGCTAACGCCGCCGTCCCCTTTGGTGAGGTTGGGGGTATTCTGCCGCCTGCCGTGGTTCATGAGGCTTCAGGTTCCAAGCCAGCGGGTGTGAGCTTGGTCGTCAACGGCAAGACTGTCGAAGTTGCCCCCAACATCATGGAAGAAATCCAGTATTTGATTATGCAAGGAAAGAAGATTGAGGCAATCAAGCGCCTTCGCGATGCGTCGGGGCTGAATCTGTCCGCCGCCAAGTCGGTAGTGGAGTCGTTGGGGAAAGTGATCCACTAACTGACCGATGTTATCAAGCGAACACCTGTAAGGCGGCCCTCGGGCCGCCAACGAAGCCCCTACAGTTTGGTTTTCGGTCATTGCAAGCGGCCTGAGCCCGCCCTACAGGCTTGCCCTAGCTTCCAACCAAGCAACTGCCCCCAAACCTGCCGCACGGCCTGTGGCGAAACACGCGGTAAGCAGATAACCGCCAGTTGGGGCTTCCCAATCCAACATTTCCCCGGCACAGAACACCCCCGGTAGTGCGCGGACCATTAAATGTCCGTCCAGCGCCTCGAAGACGCCACCGCCCGCCGTGCTGATGGCTTCGTCCAGAGGTCGCGTTGCCTTCAGCCGCAACGGCAAAGATTTGATGACTGCCGCGAGACGGGAGGGTTCTGTGAAATCCTCCGGGTCGGCCAATTCCCGCAACAACCCCGCCTTTACCCCGTCAATGCCCGCCCTTTTCTGTAAGTGTTTTGCCATCGAAGCCGATCCGCGTGGTTTCGATAAGTCGTGAATCAGCCGTTTCAAGTCACGTCCGGGTGTCAAGTCCAACCGTGGGGTGGCGATTCCGATGGTCTCAATCGTATCGCGCAATGCGGCTGACAAGGCATAGATCAACTGGCCTTCAACGCCCGTGGCGGTGACGATGAACTCGCCAACTCGCACATGCTCCTCCCCTTCCGCGTCGGTGAAGGACGCGGCAACCGTCTTCACCGGTTGCCCGGCGAAACGGGTGCGGAAATGTTCGCTCCAAGGGTAATCGAAGCCGCAGTTGGAAGGCCGTAGCGGTGCGACCGTGACCCCCCGCCCGGACAAGATTGGAACCCAAGCGCCATCGGAACCGAGTCGGGACCAACTGCCCCCGCCCAGTGCCAGAATCAAGGCATCGGCTGTTGTTTGTTTGGGGCCTTGGGGGGTATCGAAGCACAGTCCGCCTTCCTCGTTCCAGCCTTGCCAGCGGTGGCGGCTATGGAACACCACACCGGCTTTGCGCAAGCGGTGCAGCCATGCCCGAAGCAAAGGCGCGGCTTTCTGGTCGGTCGGAAACACCCGGCCCGAACTGCCGACGAAAGTCCCGATGCCCAAGCCTTGCGCCCATTCGCGTAAATCCGCCGGGCCGAAAGCTTCTATGATTGGGCGTAAATTGGCTTCGCGTGAACCGAAGCGGGACAGGAAGGATTCCATCGGTTCGGCATGGGTGAGGTTCAAACCGCCCTTGCCGGCCAGCAAGAACTTTCGGCCCACCGATGCCATGCCGTCGTAAACATCGACGCACCCGCCACCCTGAATGGCCGCTTCCGCCGCCATTAAGCCCGCCGGGCCAGCGCCGATGATGGCGATTGAATGTGTGTTGTTTGTTTCCATGGGATTTTAACCAAATGAGGGGTTCGAAGAATTTTGCACTTCGACAAGCTCAGTGCGAACGTTTCGTTTGTATTTGATAGGTTCAGTTCATGGCGAGCCTGCCGAACCGTGAACGGAACCAACATTTTGATTCCTTAGATTTCTAGTTTATGGCGCAGATAAAGCTCTTCGACTTGTTTCCTGGCCCACGGCGTATTTCTCAGAAATTTCAAACTGGATTTGATGCTGGGTTCGTGGTTGAAACACTTGACCTTGATTTGTTGGCCGAGCTTTTCCCAGCCGTAATGCCCGACCAACTGGGTCAGGATGGTTTCCAGAGTGACACCGTGTAGGGGGTTGTTGGGCTGGGACATTATTTGTGGATTGATGTTGGTTGACGCAATCAGCCCTTGCCAAATATCAAAGCTTGGTGGTCGGCATCCACCTTCACCACATCCCCCGGTTCATATTGCCCGGACAAAATATCGCGGGCCAGCGGGTTTTCCAACTGCTGCTGGATGGCCCGTTTCAGCGGCCTAGCGCCGTAAACCGGGTCGAAGCCCGCTTCGCCTAAACGATCCAGCGCGGCTTCGGTGATGTCCAGCTCCAAATCCCGATCTAGCAAGCGCTTGCGCAGATGCTGGATTTGGATGTTGGCAATGGCGCGTATCTGCGAACGCATCAACGGATGGAACACGACCACTTCATCGACGCGGTTGATGAATTCCGGGCGGAAATACTGCCCGACGAGTTCCATCACTTCTGACTTCATCTGCGCATAATTGGATTCCCCAGACAGTTCCTGGATGCGGTTCGATGCCAGGTTGGAGGTCATCACTATGACCGTATTGCGGAAGTCCACCGTGCGCCCATGACCGTCGGTCAAGCGTCCATCGTCCAACACCTGCAACAAAATATTGAACACATCCGGGTGGGCTTTTTCCACCTCGTCCAGCAAGATCACCGAGTAAGGCTTGCGCCGCACCGTTTCGGTCAGATGTCCGCCTTCCTCGTAACCGATGTAGCCTGGGGGTGCGCCGATCAAGCGGGCGACGGAGTGCTTTTCCATGAACTCGGACATGTCGATCCGCACCACGGCCTCTTCGGTGTCAAACAAGAATTCCGCCAAAGCTTTGCACAGCTCGGTCTTGCCCACGCCGGTCGGCCCTAAGAATAGGAACGAGCCATTCGGACGGTTGGGGTCGGCAAGGCCCGAACGCGAACGGCGGATGGCATCGGACACTGCTTTGATCGCCTCGTCTTGGCCCACCACGCGCTTATGGATGTTCACCTCCATTTGCAGCAGCTTCTCGCGTTCGCCTTCCAGCATCTTGGAGACCGGAATGCCGGTCCATTTCGACACCACTTCGGCGATTTCCTCTTCCGTCACCTTGTCGCGCAGCAATTGCATCGGCTGACTCTCAGCCCGCGCCGCTTGTTCCAGTTCTTTTTCCAGCCTGGGTATCTCGCCGTACTGCAACTCGCCCATCTTGTTGTAGTCGCGGTTTTCCGCTCGTGTCAGGACATCCAGTTGCTGCCTAGCCTGTTCCAGCTTTTCCTTGATGCTGGCCGCGCCTTGCAACGAGGCTTTCTCCGCCTTCCAGATTTCCTCCAAGTCGGCGAATTCCTTTTCGGCATCGTCGATGTTCTCTTGCAAGGCTTCCAAGCGTTTGCGTGAGGCTTCGTCAGACTCTTTCTTCAAGGCTTCGCGTTCGATCTTCAGTTGGATCAATCGGCGCTCCAGCCGATCCATCGCCTCCGGCTTGGAGTCGATCTCCATGCGAATGCGGCTGCCGGCCTCGTCGATCAAGTCAATCGCCTTGTCCGGCAGGTTGCGGTCGGTGATATAACGGTGCGACAACACCGCCGCCGCCACGATGGCCGGGTCGGTGATGGTCACGCCATGGTGGACTTCATACCTTTCCTTAAGCCCACGCAAGATGGCAATGGTGTCCTCCACATTCGGCTCGTTCACGACAACCTTCTGGAAGCGCCGCTCCAGGGCTTTATCCTTTTCCAAATATTGCCGGTATTCGTCCAAGGTCGTCGCGCCCACGCAATGCAACTCGCCCCGCGCCAAGGCAGGTTTGAGCATATTGCCGGCATCCATCGCGCCCTCCGCCTTGCCCGCACCGACCATGGTGTGCAACTCGTCGATGAATAGAATGATATTGCCTTCCTGCTTGGCGATGTCGTTCAACACGGCCTTCAGGCGTTCCTCGAATTCGCCTCGGTACTTTGCACCGGCAATCAGTCCAGCCATGTCCAACGCCAACAGGCGCTTGCCCTTGATGCCTTCCGGCACTTCGCCGTTGACGATGCGCTGTGCAAGCCCCTCGACAATCGCAGTTTTGCCCACGCCGGGTTCGCCAATCAACACCGGGTTGTTCTTGGTGCGGCGCTGCAACACCTGGATGGTGCGGCGTATCTCGTCGTCGCGGCCTATGACGGGATCGAGCTTGCCTTGCTCCGCCCGCTCGGTCAGGTCGATGGTGTATTTTCTCAAGGCTTGCCGCTGGTCCTCGGCATTGGGGTCGTTCACCGCCTGTCCTCCGCGCAAATTGGCAATGGTTTTTTCCAGCTTTTCTTTGGTTAGCCCGGACTTTTTCAATACATCGCCCAAGACACTTCTGTCTTCCAGCGCGGCCAGCACGAAGATTTCGCTGGCGATGTATTGGTCGCCGCGTTTTTGCGCTAGCTTGTCGGTCAAATTCAGCAGTCGTGACAGTTCGTTGGAAATCTGCACATCGCCGCCGGTGCCTTCCACTTTGGGGAAGCGATCCAATGCCTCGCCCAAAGCGTTACGCAAATTGGCGACATTGACCCCGGACTGGGACAGCAGCGGCTTGACCGAGCCTCCTTCTTGGTCGATCAGCGCCACCATCACATGGATGGGTTCGATGAATTGATGGTCACGCCCCAAAGCCAGGCTTTGCGCCTCGCCTAAAGCGGCTTGTAATTTCGCGGTCAGTTTGTCGGTACGCATGGGAAAAGCCTTATAAATCGGTTTATACTGGCGCTTGAGTTGGGGGTGTAAAGGCTGAATTTCAAGCAAAGGTTGAGATTATGACTTGTGAAATCATCAAAATTGAAGACAAATTGTTGACAGTGCGCATGGAAGGCATCATGCGCCTCGCCGATCAAGAGGCGGTCCAGCGCGTGCTGGAAGGGGTCATCGGTAAATATGGCAGCGCCAAAATCCTCGTGATTGCCGAAAACTTCCAAGGATGGTCAAAAAAAGACGACTGGGGGGATATGGCTTTTCTGATGGAGTATGGAGATTCAGTCACCAAGATGGCCATCGTCGGCGAGGAACGTTTGAAGGAAAATGCCTTCGTCTTTGCCGGGAAGGGATTAAGGGAAACTGAGATCGAGTTTTTCACTCGTGACAAACTCAATGAGGCGGAAGGATGGATTAGGCTTTGACGAGATATCCGATAACGATTGAAACAGGCGACGTAGCCCATGCGTATGGCGTGGTTGTTCCCGACCTACCGGGTTGTTTTTCAGCGGGCGACACCTTGGACGAAGCAATAGTCAACGCCAAAGAAGCTATTGAATTGTGGATGGAAACGGTCATTGAAGATGGATATCCCATTCCAGAAGCTTCGCCCATTGCCAAGCATCAAGCCGACCCCGAATTTATAGGCTGGATTTGGGCAGTGGTCGAGGTAGATTTATCCAAACTATCGGGCAAAGCCAAACGAGTTAACATTACCCTTCCAGAACGGATATTGGTTAATATTGACAAGGCAGCGGCTCGGTTGGGTGATAGCCGGTCAGGGTTATTAGCAAAAGCAGCTTTGGAGTAT
>SESE01000938.1_pt1 | contig 12028 bp, 13 predicted proteins | sample 3171371 | NCBI WGS metagenome assembly SESE01 (sample SAMN06051881, study PRJNA518727) | freshwater metagenome | biome: subpolar coniferous forest; feature: holomictic lake; material: water; isolation source: holomictic Lake 442, 13 m depth | place: Canada: near Kenora, Ontario | collected...
CTTTTTAAGCCCCATTGTGAGTGTTCATTAAACGTTCGTTTGATTGACACTATTTCAACGATGAAATTTGACCAGGTTCGGTCAGCAATAGACCCATTGCCGCCGGTCACGACAGTCAGCTTACGGGTTGCCCAATTCATTGCCCGTCACCAGCCGTTCGTGGCGGACTTCAAGGTGCCTAAGGCTTGTCATACAGCTAGGTCAAATTCGGCGATACAAAGTCGCCATTTAAAATTTGACAATTGACAGGCATCTGGGGTCGGTAACATCTGCACCGAATCGCAAAACTTCGGTCGAGTCGTGCCAGCAAGTAGAACTTTCCAACAAAACACTGGCTAAGTTAAACATCTCGCTACGGAATGTTGAGCACCTTGACCTATGTTTCGGAGAGCAATCGGTACCCCACGCCAGTCTCGGTCAGCAAATGCTGCGGTTGTGCCGGGTCTACCTCCAACTTTTGCCTGAGGTGGCCCATGTAAATCCGTAGGTAATGACTTTGCTCCGAGTGGGACGGACCCCACACATCTCGAAGCAACTGTTTATGTGTGATCACCCGTCCGACATTCGTCACTAGAACAGCAAGCAAACGGTACTCGATCGGCGTCAGATGAACCTCTTTACTAGCGCGGCGAACAATTCTCGCCAGCCGATTGACTTCAACATCACCAAATCTAAAAACCACATCTGCCTGTGCAGTGGCATCGTTCTGCGCCTCAGTTGACACTGTTCTGGGTCGACGCAGGTTGGCACGAACACGCGCCATCAGTTCACCTAAACCAAAGGGTTTGGCCAGATAATCATCAGCACCAGCGTCAAGGGCGGCGATTTTGTCGGCCTCATTGGTGCGGGCGGACAACACAATGATGGGTACGTTTGACCACCCGCGCACATCCCGGATTACGTCGATGCCATCGCCATCTGGCAGGCCCAAGTCAACGATCAACAAATCAGGTTTTCGGGTTCCTGCGTCTGCCAGACCCCGTTGGGCAGTGTCAGCCTCATGCACTTGCCAGCCTTCTGCCTCCAATGCCGCACGCACAAAGCGGCGTATCTGGATTTCGTCTTCGATCAGAATGACGACGGGTTGAGTCATGGCACCTCAGGTGGTGGGTTACTGGGCAGGGTGAATGTGAACTCAGCACCTCCGCCGGCGGCTTGCGCTGCGGAAATCTTGCCGCGGTGGGCATCGATGATAGCTTTGCAGATCGCCAAACCCAATCCGACCCCTCGGGTCGAAGATTCACTATGACCACGGGTAAATTTGGCAAACAAATCGTCCTCTTTCCCTTTGACATTCAGCGGCAGGCCCGGGCCAAAATCACGCACAGTCATCACCAGTTTGTTTGCGGTGATGCTGGCACTGACGACGATAGCTGGCTCGGCGGGTGGGTGCTTCACGCCATATTTTGCCGCATTTTCCAACAGATTGACCAAGACCCGCTCAATCAGGCTGGCATCAAATTCCACCAAAGGCAAGTCAGCTGGAAGTTCTGTTCGCACCGACAACGTGTCCAGCGCATGGCGTGACGCGCGGATGGCGCTTCCGACGACCTCCTCCACCGATTGCCAGTCTTTGCGCAACTCGACCTGGCCACTTTCCAGGCGGGCCATTTCCAGGATGTTGGTGACCAGGGTGCTTAATTCGCGTGCTTCCTGGCCAATGGTCTGAGCTGAGCTGAGTTGTTCCTGTGTCAAGGGGGTAGAAGCCGCCAGGAATTCGGCTTGACCCACCAATGCCGTCAGCGGTGTGCGGATGTCGTGCGACATGGCGGCCAGCAAAGTGTTGCGTAGCCGCTCGGACTCCATCTGCACCACCGCAGCCTGGGCCACATCCACGTAGTGAACCCGTTCTAAGGCAATGGCAATTTGCCGGGCCAGCGTTTCAAGCTGCTGGATCTGCTCAGGAATCAGCAGCCAGCGCGGCTTGGCTGGCAGTAGGGCAAGTACACCGCGAATCCGCATGGGTGCTTGCAAGGGTATGAAATGCCATTGACTGCCTGGCAAGGTGGCGGTGGCGACACCTGCCCGCTGGCCATTGCGAAATGCCCAGTCGGCGACACTGGTGTCGAGTGATTCAGGCAGATGGCTTCCAAAACTCAACTGGTCATTGGCATCCGGCAAGAGCACCCGCGCATCGCCTCCAAACGTGCGATGCACCAGACTTTCTGCACTTTCGACAACCTGAGAGGTGAGTAACGCACCGGACAAGTCACGCGTTAATTCAAAAAGTGACTGGGCGCGCCGCTCGCGTGACGCAGAGACCTGGGCGGAAAAGCGCAGGTTGGCTGTTAGCTGACCAATCAAGAGGCCGACTGCCAACATGACGGCAAATGTCAGCAGGTACTGCACGTCGCTCACCGCAAACGAAAGGTGGGGTTGCACGAAAAAGAAATCGAACGAAGCCACCGACAGCACCGCCGCCAGCATCGACGGGCCTCTGCCGAGCTTGACCGCGACCAGCACAACGCAAAGTAAAAACAGCATGACGATGTTGGCCAAGTCAAACAAATTCGCCAATGGAAACGCCAGCAAGGTGGTAAGCACACAGGCACCAGCTGCCAAGACATGACGTTTCCAGCCAGTCGTCCATGTACTCTCCTCCAAATCTTCTTGAACTTGTCTGGGCAAGGCGGTCGGCAACCTGCGTACTCGCTCAGACATCCCTACCTCCACCACGTCGATGGTGGGGGCCAGGGTCGCCAATTGACGTGTCATCGTTGGCCGAAACGTCTGCCATACCCGACCCCAGCGCGATTTGGCAGGGCGTCCTACTACCAGCGTTGCACAGTTCAATGTTTGCGCGTGTGCCATCAACGCCTGGGCCACGTCTTCGCCGGTCAGCACTGCAATGTTGGCACCCAGCTCTTCTGCCAGCTTGAGAATTGTCAAAGTTCGATCGCGTGCCAAAGCCGGGCGGCGTTGCAGCGCAGGCGTTTCCACATAGGCCGCAAACCAGCGCACATTGAGCTGACCCGCCAAACGCGCTGCGCTGCGTACCGCATCTTCTGCACCTTCATGCGGTCCGACACACACCAGCATCGCGCCCGAGGTGTTCCAGGCCGGAGTCCCGCTGGCGTGGCTGTTGAGGGTGTTTTGCGTGTGCTGATCCCGATAAGTGCGCACATCATCACCCACATGTTCTGCGGTTCGGCGCAGGGCAATTTCACGCAAGGCAATCAGATTGCCTTTGCGAAAGAAATTTTGACTTGCCCGTTCTGCCTGTTGTGGAATGTAGACCTTGCCCGCCTTTAGTCTGGCAAGCAACTCCTCAGCGGTAACATCCACCAGCACAATTTCATCTGCGCCATCAAGCATCGTGTCGGGTACGGTTTCATTAACGCGGACTCCCGTGATGGCCCCCACCGTGCCGTTCAAGCTCTCTAAATGCTGCACATTAAGAGCGGTCCAGACATCAATGCCCACATCCAGCAACTCCTGCACATCCTGCCATCGCTTGGGATGCCGCGAGCCAGGAGCGTTAGTGTGTGCCAGTTCATCAACTAACAAGATGTCGGGTTTGGCGGCCAAAGCCGCATCAAGGTCCAGCTCCAGAAGTACCTGGCCTCGGTGCGGCACCTTGCGCAGTGGCAGCAGCGGGAGATCGGCTTGCAAGTCCATGGTTTCCTTGCGCCCGTGGGTTTCCACGACCCCCACCAATACCTTTTGCCCCGCCTGTTGTGCCCTCTGGGCGGCACTGAGCATGGCGTAGGTTTTTCCTACGCCGGCACTGGCACCAAAGTAAATGCGCAACTTTCCATGAACGACCGCAATCGCGTCCTTCTGCATTTGCGCCAAAAGCGCATCCGGGTCGGGTCTGGAATCAGTGGTTGCTGCCATGACTTGAGTGTGCATCAAGTGCCAGATTCAGTTGCAGCACATTGACGACGGGTTCACCCAGCAGTCCGAGCAGGGGGCGCTGCGTGTTCTGGTCAATCAGAAACTGCACCGCTTGGGCTGACAGCTTGCGCGCCGTGGCGACGCGGCCCAACTGGTACTGCGCGGCGGCGAGACTGATGTGCGGATCAAGCCCACTGGCAGATGCCGTGACCAGGTCAACGGGAACTGCTGCCTTATTGGCTGAGTCGGCTGCGCGAAGGGCCGTCACCCGACCTTTTACTGCGTCCGTCAAGGCTGGGTTCATTGGCCCCTGGTTCGATCCGCTGGAGGCAGCTGCGTTATTGGACATCGGGCCAGTGGCGGAAGGCCGACTCCAGAAATAGGCCGGGTCAGTGAAACTTTGTCCGATCAAAGTTGAGCCAACCACCTTACCGTCTCGAAGAATGAGACTGCCATGTGCTTGAGACGGAAACAAGGTTTGGGCCAAGCTCGTGACCACCAGCGGGTAAGCGATGCCGGTCAGCAGCGTGAGCACCAGGAACAGAACCAGCGCAGGGCGAAGAATGTTTTTCATAAGAATTCCTGTGAAGTTGGCATTTGCATCAGGGCTTAGACCATGTGCAGGCCAACCAAAAGCATGTCAATAAGTTTGATGCCGACGAATGGCACCACCAAACCACCCAGACCATAAATGGCCATGTTGCGGCGCAACAGCGCAGCGGCACCAACGGGCCGGTACTTCACGCCTTTGAGAGCCAGGGGAATCAAAAACATGATGATCAGCGCGTTAAAAATCACGGCCGACAAGATGGCCGAATTCTGGCTGCCCAGGTGCATCACGTTCAAGGTGCCCAACTGCGGATAGGTCGACACAAAAATAGCCGGGATGATGGCGAAGTATTTAGCTACGTCGTTGGCAATTGAGAAGGTGGTGAGCGACCCACGGGTCATCAACAGCGCCTTGCCGGTTTCCACAATTTCCAGCAGCTTTGTTGGATTGGAGTCCATGTCCACCATGTTGCCGGCTTCTTTAGCGGCTTGGGTGCCACTGTTCATGGCGACAGCCACATCAGCCTGTGCCAGTGCTGGCGCATCATTGGTACCGTCGCCCGTCATCGCGACCAGACGACCTTCCGATTGATACTGGCGAATGAGCTTGAGTTTATCCTCAGGGGTTGCTTCGGCTAAAAAGTCGTCAACGCCTGCCTCCGCAGCGATGGCTGCCGCCGTGAGCTTGTTGTCGCCGGTGATCATTACCGTTTTGATACCCATGCGGCGCAGCTCACCAAAACGCTCCTTGATGCCCGCTTTGACAATGTCCTTGAGTTCCAAAATGCCCAGCACCTGATTGCCATCGGCCACCGCCAGTGGCGTGCTGCCGCGCCGCGACACATCTTCAGAGGCACGCACGACCTCAGCTGGCACGCGCCCGCCCAAGGCTTCAACGTGTTTGCGGATGGCATCTACCGCACCCTTGCGCAACTGGCGTGTGGTGCCATCGGGATTTGTGATGTCCATGCCGCTCATTCGGGTTTGCGCGGTAAATGGTACTTCCAGCATCTCACCAGTCAAAGGTTCGCTGGCACCCATGCGCTGCGCCAGCGTGACAATGCTGCGCCCCTCGGGTGTTTCGTCGGTCATTGAAGACTGCATTGCGCAGTTGGCCAGTTGTACTTCGGTCATGCCCGGAGCGGGTAGAAAAGCGGATGCCTGGCGGTTACCGTGCGTGATGGTGCCGGTCTTGTCCAGCAGCAAGACATCGACATCACCTGCAGCCTCTACCGCACGACCCGATGTTGCGATCACATTGGCCTGCATCATGCGACTCATACCTGCCACGCCGACCGCTGACAACAGTCCACCGATGGTGGTGGGGATCAGGCAGACCAGCAAGGCGATAAGTGCGGTGATGCTGACCACCGAGCCGGAGCCCGCCGCATCAACACTGAAAATGGAGAATGGCAACAGAGTGACGGTGACCACCAGGAACACGATGGTCAAAGCCACAAGCAAAATGGTCAGCGCAATTTCGTTGGGTGTCTTCTGCCGCTTGGCCCCTTCCACCATGCTGATCATGCGGTCCAGAAACGACTCGCCGGGATTGACGGTGATGCGCACCACCAGCCAGTCCGACAGGACGCGGGTGCCGCCCGTGACCGAGCCGAAATCACCCCCTGATTCACGCACCACCGGTGCCGATTCACCAGTGATGGCGCTCTCATCCACAGTGGCCACCCCTTGAATCACTTCGCCATCCAGGGGAATCATTTCACCGGTGTCCACCAACACCACGTCGCCTTTGCGCAGGTTTTCTGCCTGTTCCGGTAACCATGTAGAGCCATGTACCGGCTCTTTGAGCTTCTTGGCCCAGGTGCTGGTTTTGAGGCCGCGCAGCGATGCGGCCTGCGCCTTGCTGCGCCCTTCAGCCAGGCTTTCAGCAAAGTTGGCAAACAGCACGGTGAACCACAGCCAGGCCGAAATGCCCAGGATGAAGCCAACGTCTTGCTGCGCCTGCAATCCCAGCAGGGTGGTCACGATGCTGCCCAGGTAAACCACAAACATCACCGGGTTGCGCCACTGCACAGCCGGACTAAGTTTGGCAAAGGATGCGATGACGGCGGGCTTGAGCAAGGCCGGGTCCAGCAAGGTGAGAGTTGTCGATGTTTTCATGGTAATGACTCGAAACGGATGGTGGGTGTACTTCAGACTGAAGGCCAAAGCATCAGGTGCTCGACAACAGGTCCCAGTGCCAGCGCCGGTACATAGTTCAATAAGCCCACCAGCAACACCGTGCCCATCAAGAGAAATACGAACAACGGACCATGGGTCGGCATGGTTCCCGCTGTCACGGGCAAACGCTTCTTGGAAGCAAAGGCACCGGCGATTGCCAGCACCGGCACGATCACACCGAATCGACCCATCCACATGACCACGCCCAACAACGTGTTGTAGAACGGCGTGTTGGCGGACAGGCCAGCGAACGCGCTACCGTTGTTGTTTGCCGCCGAGCTCAGTGCATACAGGATTTCTGAAAATCCATGCGGACCAGGATTGGCAATGCCTACCCTGCCAGCATCCACAATGACGGCAATGGCAGTGCCTGCCAGTACCAGAATTGGTGTGACCAAAATGGCAATCGAGGTGAGTTTCATCTCATGCACCTCGATCTTCTTGCCTAGGTATTCCGGCGTGCGCCCAATCATCAGGCCAGCAATGAACACCGCCAGGATGGCGAAGATCAGCATGCCATACAGCCCACTGCCGACGCCACCAAACACCACTTCACCCAACTGCATGAGCACGATGGGCACCATGCCACCCAAAGGTGTGAAAGAGTCGTGCATGGCATTCACCGCGCCGCAAGATGCTGCCGTGGTGATGACCGCAAACAGGGTGGATGCGTTGATGCCAAAACGCGCTTCCTTGCCTTCCATGTTGCCACCAGCTTGCATCGCGCTGCTGGACTGGTCCACGCCCAAAGGGGAAAGCAGCGGGTTACCCGACTGTTCGGCTGGTGTGATGGTGAAGACCGCAAGCACGAACAGGACGGTCATGGCAGCCAATACGGCCCAACCTTGACGAATGTCACCCACGGCGCGCCCGAACGCAAAGCAGAGCGCAGCGGGAATCAAAAAGATGGCCAGCATCTGCAAGAAGTTGGTCAGCGCGTTTGGATTCTCATAAGGGTGGGCCGAGTTGGCATTAAAAAATCCACCGCCATTCGTTCCAATCATCTTGATGGCTTCCTGCGAGGCCACCGGACCCATGGCCAAGGTTTGTTTGTCGGCTTTGATGTCTTCCATGACGGGATTGCCTTTTTCGTCTTTCAAGGCTTGGCCGTCAGCGCCTTTTTTAGGCAACTGGTAGCTGTTGATCTCCAGTGTTGTGACTTCCTGGTAGGCATCAAAGTTCTGCACCACACCCTGGCCCGCCAAAAACACGGCAAACACCACCGACAGCGGCAGCAACACCCAAGCGGTGATGCGTGTGATGTCCACCCAGAAGTTGCCAATGATCCCGGTGGACTTGGCAGCAAAACCACGAAACAATGCGAACACCACAGCGATACCAGTGGCTGCGGACAAAAAATTTTGTACTGCGAGTGCAAGCATCTGGGTGAAGTAACTCATGGTGGATTCACCGCCGTAGCCTTGCCAGTTGGTGTTGGACACAAAACTGATGGCTGTGTTGAAGGCGGAGTCTGCCGATACGGCGGCCATGCCTGCCGGATTGAGTGGCAACCATGCTTGCCAGCGTTGCAGCAGGTAGACAACCAAAACCCCCAGAATATTGAAAGCCAGTAGAGCAAAGGCGTATTGCGACCAGTTCATGGAGCGATCAACCGCTGTACCGGCCAAACGATACAGCGGCGTTTCCATCTTGAGTATCCAGCCTGGCAACTGGCCGGTACTGATGCGCGCCAACCAGATGCCTAACGGCCATGCGGTGACAAGCAACACCACGAGAAAAAGAGCCAGCAGGCCCCAAGCAGAAGTGCTCATCAAAACTCCTCAGCGCGAATGAGCGCGTACACAAGATAGGCCAGCAGCAACGCAGCACACAGGCCGCCCGCGCCGTAGATGACAGAAAGGCTGATCATGGCTGCCAATTCACTGGTTGATCCAGCCGCGCAAACCCGAGCACCAGCAGTGCGGTGACGGCCCAAAGCAGGGCGCTACCGACGACAAAGGGAATATCCATGGTCATTTCTCCAAGACAAATATCGATACTGTGAGGATATTTATTGGGACGTAAAAATGGGGTAAAGGTTTGTGCGGTGGACCGCAAAGAAAACGTAAAAATTGGGGCGGGCATCGCAACTCCGAGAACTTGAACTTCTCGCGAGCTTCATTTCATGTCAGTCAGCAACAGGCCAATCTGGGAACTGTTTGTAGTTCAACTCGCGACCAGACAGTTGACAGTCTGCCCACCGACACCAATGTCAGGTATCGGGCGGGCAATTTGAACTTCTGTAGACCCTCTTACGCTGCCTTGGAGTCATTGCCTGACCAGTCAAAACTGCCGCCACAGTTAACATAACACCCGATGTGTCTAACGGGCCGCCTCCGATTAAACCACCATCTCCGGCCATTGCTGTCTTGTTTTTTTCAATAGGACTCATCACCTGGCACAGGTGGGCGGTCGGCCACTTTGGCCAGTACCCTGTCAAATTTTTCTCGATTGCTTAATGCGGCTCGTTGCTGAAAAAATGCCTCAGTGTTAAGTGCAGAAATTTTCTCAGCCACTGCAGTCACGATAAATTGGTTCAAAGAGGCTGAGTCCTGTGCCGCCAACTGTTTGGCGTACTGGTGCAGAGAATCTGGCAAACGCAAGGCAACCTGACTCATGACGGTTTCTCCAAAAGTTTCAAAAAATCAGCCGGACAGCATGCCACCGGACCCAAACGGGTGGAACCTGATAATCTATGGCGTTGCATGGACGGATCAAAGTCGCGTAAATTGAAGCTGACCAAATGGGTGGCAGCACCATTGATGGCGGCCTCAAGCACCATTTCATCATTCGGATCACGCAACTGGGGTCGCCATAAAAAATGCGCCTGAACCGGCTCAACCACCTCACACAACGCATTGAGCACGTCATCGATGTCTTGGAGCGTGAGTAGATGCATCTTTGTAATCTCTGGACGCTTGAGCACGGCTTCGTATTCCAGCCATAACGCAGGAGATGCCAGCAAAGCAAAACGTTTGTTAATAGCATGATTCAGCAAAACAAAAGAAGCGCCGCGACGACTTGACAATGCAGCAACAACCACATTGGTATCAAGGATTGCGCGATATTTCATACTATTGCCGATAGTATCACCTTGAAGCGTACTGCACCTTCAGAAATAACAACTAATCAACCAACTACGTGTCTGTTCCCGTTCTCACAAGCACCATCAGGTCATGCTTTGCGCTCTCAACCAGTTTATAGGTCAGTAAAAAATCACTTCCAATGTGACGTGACCGTCCCAGCCACCACCCAAGTGGCGCATCATTGGCGATCAACAGCAGCATGGCTTCTTTGAGCCGGTTCATGTCATACCGGCCAGCCCGAGTTCAGACAACCTGATCTCTACACCGTCTGCCTAACCTCTGTGTTGTAAAAAAATACATATAAATCAAATGTCTAATAGAAAATATAGGGATTCCTGATTGCTGACGCATCCACATCCTCGGATTTTGCAAAGATACCATTTGGCAATGTTCAGACATGTTGGCCATAGCTGATATTGGTTTTTTTGCCAATATGGCTTACACACGGGTACAACGCAAAATCCTAGAGATCAGGTTGTCTGGAGTTAAACGATTCCAGTCGCTCAAAAAGGATTTCGCGTAGTCAGCCGCTCGCGGGATCGGGGCACGCTTACTGGCCGCAGTTCTTTTCGATGTCATCAAAAAGCTCAGCAGCAGATGTAAAACGAGCGCTATGCGAGCGTGCAATCTCGTCGGCCTCTACCATCGCTGCACGGGTTTGAGCGTTGGGTGCCTTCAGTGCAAAAGGCATCTGCTTGTCTGCGACCACACGCATCAAAAAAACACGCACAGCATCGGATATAGACAGCCCCATCGCAGCCAGCGTTTCGGTGGCTTGTGTTTTGATTCGTTCATCTACGCGTACATGAACCATAGTGGTTGCAACCATCACTTCTCCTTTGTGTTGCGATACATTGTATCGCTGTTTCAAGGATTACAAGATTTCGCCATGACATTCCCACCGGTTATTGGGTGATTACAAGACAACCAATCGGCAAGTATCCTATTCACTGCGTCCTTAAATGATTCTTTCTTAGGTTTAATTTGCCTTATTTGTCTTGCAATTTTCACATCAATTTTGACATCCCAATCCTTGTCATTATTTTCAACGTCCTTGGCAGTTTCAATTTCAGTCAGACGATATAAGTCTTTGCCGCAACATTCACTTGCAGAATATTGAACACCTTTTTTCAGTTTTTTGTTTGTTACATGTATTATTGTCATTTTCTGCCTGCCAAATAATTGTTTTCGACCCAGCGACCCCGACCATCGCCATGCCCCAGGTCTTGCGATAGTCTTGACAGAGCAGTATCTTTATCCAAACCTTCATTATTGACATAATTGTCATACTGATTACATGCAAATTCTCGCCGTAATGCATGGTTTGAATTGTCACCAGTTAATCCCCTATACGCCAAAGCATTTTCATAGCCTTTTACGGCACTTTCAAGATTGTCATATTTATTTAGAATATGTCCGCCGCCCGACACCTTGGCAGCCGCCGCAGCTTTAACCGCCGTTAGAACTGCATCCGTTCTGCTAGGTGGAACATAGATGTGACGCGGCCGGCCCCTTTGCCACCCGCATCTTTGGTCATGTGCAGGTACACACCACGGTTTTGTGCGATCGCAGTTGTCAATGCGCTTTGCCAATCCTTGACGTTCTGCGACTTCACAGCTTCTTGCGCCCTTAGCCCGACTGCCCGCTGCAAGTCAGCAATAACCCCAATTGCTGGTGACATCTTTTCACGCGCAGCCGCAAACACTATCGGGTCCATCGGTGGTTTTGCAGACTTTCGAGAAGCCGATGGAACACCAAGACGGGCATTACCCCAGTTGTTTTTTTTGTCCGACAAATCGCCAACGCTACGCTGTGCCCCCTTGACTGCCCTGCGGATGATGGCGGCTTCATTCTGGACAGAACGTGCGCTTAATGGTTTGCCACGCGCACTATTCGCCGTCGCACGGTGTGTCAAATAGCCATTTAGCTGCTTGCTTGTTATATTTGCCGGCGTTGTATCGCCCCATTTTGCCGACTTTGCAAACGTCTGTAATGACCTAAAAGTCTGCAAAGCTTTCGCACGCGTACCGCCTGCGCCCTTGCTGTCATGTGCAAACGCGCTCGTAAAGTCCTTAAGATCAATCCCCATATCCAATCCTTACAGTTGTATATCTAGTCAAAACGACTACAGACACACCAAAAAACACCCCTACAAAAAGGATCGTCTGAAATCAGACGCGCCGATCCAGTTGTCCGCAGACAACCCCTTTACACCCTTTAGCCGCCATAACCCTTGCAATCGGGGCCAGTTAATTACTGGCAAACTGAAAATCGTTTAGGTTTAAGTCGCCACTGACGATCTAGTCGGCAGGTTGATTGGCTATGGTCAAGATAGTGCAAACTGTCAAAGACAGTAAATTTTCGGCACCGCGAAA
>SESE01000941.1_pt1 | contig 12007 bp, 9 predicted proteins | sample 3171371 | NCBI WGS metagenome assembly SESE01 (sample SAMN06051881, study PRJNA518727) | freshwater metagenome | biome: subpolar coniferous forest; feature: holomictic lake; material: water; isolation source: holomictic Lake 442, 13 m depth | place: Canada: near Kenora, Ontario | collected...
GATAGGCGCTACGCATTTCCCGTTCCGTTGCGGGTCGACCACATGGAACCACAGCTATGCGGTTGCCCCAAGCATCAACAAGATCAAGAACATATGGACTTGCGGTCGTGCCTAAACCAGATCGCTTTAAAAAATCTGGATTGATCTTGTTAATAAATTCGCGGCTGCGATCATTGCTCATTAAGAGCGCCAACAACTTGGGCATGATGTAGGCGGTCGTTGCGGCGGGATCCTCTTGTACGTCATAGAAAGTAAGTTCAGGTGGATCGCTCGCATTTTTTTTCCGTGAGAACACCAATTCTTGTCCACGCGTCAGTTCCATTTCTTGAATGGCCTTGTTCAACAGCGTGAACGTGTCCTCCACTTGCTTGCGCTCGCTTGTCGCAAGCACGCCGCCGCTGACCGCAAGCACCATGCTTGCCAAAATGGCGATGATGCCAATGACCACGAGCAATTCAACCAACGTGAAGCCCGTGGCGGCGCGCTTCAAGGGCCAGTCTCCACAATATTGTCCGCGTTTATATCAACATCTTTGTTTGGTCCGCTCAACGCAATGCGGCGCGTTCGATCCATTTTCTTATCCGGGCCAGAAGACAGCAACGCAAACTCAGCGCTGCGAAGCCGCGGCGTGGACGAACGATCTTTGCCATTCATGGTCGTAGAAGTTGGAAGATCGGCATTCTCATCATCAAGCACATCAGTCTTGGCTTGCGCGTCTGGAATAAATTCACCTTGATCACCCTTGGTTGGGCGCAACGCGAAGAAATCGCCAAGATCAAAGTTTGTTCCGTCGGTGGCTTGGTCGGGAGTGTTGGGTGTTAAATTCACATAGCCACGGCGGTAGTAGCGAATGGGTTGCCCCCAATAATCCAAAATCACTTTTGGGTAGCGATCAAAATTGGCGTCGTTGTCGCTGGCGCGGACAATGTCAAGCTCACCTTTGCGCGCGCCTGTGTCAATAATTCCTTTCACGCCGCCAAGAATGGATGGATCTTTCATTTCCAAATAAGGGCCGAAAATTTTTCCCTCCAAGTTTGGACGGCAACGCAAAATGCATTTTGAATTGTCGTTGCCAAGACCCGACGCGGGCGTGGTTGAGTCCACAAGAATTTGACTAGGCAGCGCCAAATTACGAGTGTAAAAAAGTCCCTTGAGTGTCGGACTACCCAACGTGAGACCTGCGTATGAGGCGGCAGCAGTTGGAGTTGGCGAAGTGGCATTCATGTCTGTGTTCATAATGGGCGCAATGGCCGCGCCCCACACTCCGTCAAGTCCAGGCGAGCGAATACCCGCGCGAGGAAGTTCACGTTGACCAGCCGTTAAATCTTTTGGAAGTGTGTCGGGCAACTCGCCGCAAATTCCATAGCCATCCGCGGAGCGATCACCAGCGCCAAAAAGATATTCCGCAAGCGTGGTGACGCTATTCCAATTTTGCAAGGCCTTGCCCTCATCGCTTGTCCATTGACTCACTTTCGTTGTGGCGGTTGCGCCAGCGGTTTTGTTGTAGGGCGGCAAAAGCAAATCGCGCATGTAGCCAACATTGGTCGCAGGCGTGGAGGTTGTAACAGTCCAACCCAAAATACCTTTTGTAAGTGTGACTGGAGGCGTGGCTGGATATGTCAAAATTTGCGATGGATCACCCAGCACCGGCGGGTAGTAGCCATGGTCCGATTTGAAACGGGCCAACGCTTGCGAAATGGAACTCATAAGAAACTTGGTGTTCACTTGCTGAGCGCGTCTTTGCGCGGCGCCAATGCCAACAATGATCAAGCCAACCAGCAGCGCGATAATGCCAATGACCACAAGCAACTCGATCAAAGTGAACGCTGAACGAATTTGATTGCGTAGAAAATTTGTCTTTGAGTGGTCCGTATGCATCACTTCTTACCGCCGCCAGAAACACTTTCAATCATGCTGACCAGTGGCAGGAACAACGCCAACACAATCGTTCCAATAATTCCACCGAGCACGATGACCATGAAAGGCTCCAGCAAACTTAACAAGCTTCCAACGGCCACATCAACTTCTTCGTCGTAGTTGTCGGCGATCTTGGTCAACATGACATCCATGTCGCCGGTTTCCTCACCCACGTCGATCATGTTCACCACAAGACTGTCCACCACTTTGCTTGCGCGCAGCGGAGTGGCAAAACTTTCACCGTCGCGGATGGAATCATGCACCTTGTTCAAAGCGCGCTCGTAAATCCAATTGCCGCATGTGTCGCGCGTAATCAGAACCGCTTCCAGAATGGGAACGCCCGCGCTAATAAGGGTTCCCAAGGTGCGCGTGAAACGAGCAATGGTGGTCTTGCGCACCAAATTGCCCAGGCCCGGCGCCTTCACAAAGAACACATCGAATGCGGCCCGACCAAAATCTGTTTTGCGCAGCAATTTAAAAACAATCACCAATAAAAACGGTGACACCAAGACCCAAATCACACCGGGCACGGCTTGATCCTTGCTGCTTGTTCCGGCGATCCAATTACTGGTGTCAATTAAGAACAAAGTCAACGCTGGCAATTTCACGCCGAAGTCGCTGAAAATGGTGACGAACTTTGGAATAACAAAATACATAATGCCCGTCACAATGAGCACCGCGATGGAAATAACGCACGCTGGATAAATCATGGCGCCTTTAATGCGGCGCTTCAGGCGCTCGCCTTTTTCCATGAAGTCCGCGAGCCGTTGCAAAATGACGTCAAGCACTCCACCGACCTCGCCCGCGGCGACCATTTTGCAATACAGACGATCAAATGCTTTTGGATGCTTGGAGAAGGATTCGCTCAGCGTGGTGCCGCCTTCGACATCTTCACACACTTCGCCAAGAATCTTTTTCAGTTTGCCTGGTTTCTGCTGCTGCTCCAAAATTTGCATGCTGCGCAGCAACGGCAAACCAGCGTCTTGCAATGTGCTGAGTTGGCGCGTGAAGTTTGTGATGATTTTGGTCTTCACGCGACCAGGCATGGAGAAACCCAAGCCTTTGCCTTTCTTTTTGGCGGACTTCAGTTTTTCTTCCTTGGGCTTGGCCGCTTTTTGCTCGCGCACATCCGTTGGAAACAAGCCTTGTCCACGAAGCGACTTGCTCACTTCATCACTTGATGTGGCGTCCATGGTGCCACTCTGGGCTTTGCCCGCCGCGGTCATTGCTTTGTAGGCGTATGTTGGCATGTGTTAAGCGCGAACGCTTGCTCCTGATTTATTCTTCGCCAAGGGTTTCTCGAACAACTTCTTCAATGGTGGTTTGACCGTCGTAAATAGACAACATTCCGCTTTCACGAAGCGTGCGCATGCCCCGCTTGCGAGCTTCCATTTTCAACACAGCCGTGCTGGCCTGAGTCATAACGAGTTCACGAAGGGTGTCGTCCATTGACATAATTTCATACAACGCAAGACGACCCTTGTAACCAGTTTTGTTGCACTTGTCGCAACCTGATCCACGGGCGAATGTGCGGTTTGCAACATCTTGGGGACGCAGTGAAAGTTCCATCAGCTGCTCTTCGCTTGGCATGAAATTTTCTTTGCAACCGGCGCACACGCGGCGTACCAATCGTTGAGCAACAATGGCTTCAAGCGTTGCGGTAAGAAGGAAACTTTCCACGCCAAGATCCATCAATCGAAGAATGCTGCTTGGCGCATCATTGGTGTGCAAGGTGCTGAACACCAAGTGGCCGGTCAAGCTGGCTTGAATGGCGATTTGCGCCGTTTCAAGATCGCGGATTTCACCCACCAAAATAATGTCAGGATCTTGACGCAAGAAACTGCGCAGTAGTTTGGCGAAGGTAAGTTCCTGCTCATGATTCACTTGGCATTGAATAAGGCCTTCAATGTCATATTCAACGGGATCTTCCGCGGTGAGAATTTTGGTGGTGATGTCATTGAGCGAGTTCAACGCCGCGTACAAGGTGGTGGTTTTACCGCTACCTGTTGGCCCCGTCACAATGACAATTCCGTTTGGTTTATTAATCAGCCCGTTCACCTTTTCAAGGTCATCTTCGCGCAAGCCAACACGGTCCAAACTTAACTGCACATTGCCACGATCCAAAACGCGCATAACAACGCTTTCGCCAAACATGGTTGGAAGCACGGCCACACGAAGATCCACTGGCGCGCCACCCAAATTCAATTCAATGCGTCCGTCTTGCGGAAGGCGACGCTCGGCAATGTCCAATTTGGCCATGACCTTCACGCGGCTGACAATGGCCATTGCCAACGTTTTATCGGGTGATTCCATGTCATACAACACGCCGTCAATTCGATAGCGCATTTTAAATTCATCCTCGAAAGGTTCCAGATGAATATCGCTGGCCTTGTCGCGGATGGCTTGCATGAGAACGTAATTTAAAAGTTGCACAACTTGGTTGTCGCTGGCGGCGTCAATTAAAGTGGCTTGATCAATGCTTGCTCCGCGACCCGCAAGCGCTGCCACCGTTGAATTGGCTGCGGTATCCGCATAAATTTCCTTCAGAGTGCTTTTGGCTTGATAGTGCTCCTTCAGTTCGGCGTCAATTTCGTCCGCGGGCGCAATGACCGCGGACACTTTGTAGCCCAACATGTTTCGCAACGTGTCCACCGCGGCAAAGTTTCCTGGCTCCTTCATTGCAACAACCAATTGCTTGGTTGAGGCGTTGAATTCAATTGGAACAATTCCCGCGTTGCGCGCCATTTCAGGGCTGACGGATTTCATGGTCGCTTCATCAACGGTGCGACCCTTGAGAGACACAAATTTCATTCCGGCCATTCCAGCCAATGTCATGAGCACATCAACGGGTTGAATCAAACCCATTTCAACTAAAATGTCGCCAAGCTTTTTGCCTTTGCTTGTTGTCTTTTGAAGTTCAAGTCCTTGATGAACTTGCTCGCGAGTGACCTTGCCCAACTTGGTCAATGCGCGACCAAATCTTCGACCTTTCAGCTCTTGGATAAAGCGGTCGGTTGTGGGATCAAAATTAAGGGTTTGTGTTTCGGCCATGACAAGAAAGATCCTAACTGAATTTCAACGTGTGAATTCGCATGAAATGCGCTGCGACCTCACCTTGACATTCGACTTGGGGAAAGATGTAGTTCCTAATTATTCGAGTGATAATTGCGTCTGCGTAATTTCGGACTTGTGAAGGTTTCTTTAAATTGACATTATGAATACAGAAATCAGAATTCTATTCTGACAAATAACTACTCTTAAAGGCCACGCGCCTTAGGAAATTGTCTCTGATGGAGTGTCAAATTCCATGCCAGGAACGGTGCCGCCAGCCTTACGAATCCGATCTTTCAAGTCGCCTGGATTGCGTGAATTTTCGATCATTTCCTCGGCGGTAATCATGCCCTTGCCAAAGATGGACCAAAGATGCTCATCCAGCAATTGCATACCGAACTTCTTTCCCGTTTGAATGGCGGAGTCAATTCGGAAGGTCTTGCTTTCACGAATCAGATTGCTGATGGCTGGCGTGACCACCATGAACTCGTAGCCAGCGATGCGGCCTGGCTTGTCGCTGCGTGCCAGCAGAACCTGACTTAATACGGCCAGCAAACTTGTTGAAAGCTGCACGCGAACTTGTTCCTGCTGATTCACAGGAAAGGCGTCAATAATTCGGTTGATGGTTCCAGCGGCGCCCGTGGTGTGCAACGTTCCAAACACCAAGTGGCCTGTTTCCGCCGCTTTAATAGCCGCCTCGATGGTTTCAAGATCGCGCATTTCACCCACCAGAATCACGTCGGGATTCTGGCGCAACGCGCGGCGCAGAGCGTCGGCGAAACTTGGAACGTCGCTTAACGCTCCAACTTCACGTTGATTCACAATGGATCTTTTATGCACGTGGTAATACTCGATCGGATCTTCCACGGTCACAATGTGCTTTTCAAAATTGGAATTTACATAGTCAACCATGGTGGCAATAGTGGTTGTCTTTCCGCTACCGGTTGGACCAGTCACCAGGAAAAGTCCACGGGGACGCTTGATCAACTCGCGGGAAATTTCCGGCAAACCGATTTGCTCAAAAGTGAGAAGTCGATTTGGAATAAGTCGAAGCACCATGGCCACGAATGTTTTTTGGCGAAACACGCTGACGCGGAAGCGCGCCGCTTCACTGAAACTAAATCCAAAGTCAGTTCCACCCACCTCTTGAAACTCCGCCTGATTTTTTTCAGGCGTGATGGATTTCATCAACGCCATGGTGTCGTCGGGGTCGAGAATTTTTGTTTGCAAATTGCGCAAACGCCCGTTCAGACGAACGGTTGGTGGGCGCCCTACCGTGATGTGAAGATCGGACGCGTCTTGTTTCACCATGACATCAAGAAGGCGGTCAATTTGAACCGTGCTGCCACTTGTGGGTTTTGAAGGACTTGATTCACCGCTGGACATTGTTGTTTTCTCCGTTGAAAGGGATCACTGATACAGCGGGCGTTAGGTGCCGACCGTGGAAGGATCGAAGGTTGAGGCTTGCGCGAACTTGGAAATTTCAATTGGGGTTGTGCGACCGCGCAAAATCTTAAGCTTGCCGTCGCCCAACAACGTGCGCATGCCGGAGCGAATTGCCGCGGCGCGAAGTTTGGAAATACCGGCGCGCTCAAAGGCGAGATTGCGAATTTCTGAGTTCATCACCATCATTTCATAGATGCCGCGGCGGCCGCGATAGCCAACACCGCCACATTCGTCACAACCCACGGGCATCATGACCTTGTCCTTTTCAGAGTCGGCAATATCCACCAAGCGCAAAATCTTTGGATCTGGATCTGGATCGAGTTTCTTGCATTTGTCGCACAAAATGCGCGCAAGACGCTGACCCATGATGGCCTGAATACTGCTGGCGACCAAGAATGGCTTCACGCCCATGTCAACCAAACGCGTGATGGCGCTTGGCGCGTCGTTGGTATGCAGCGTGCTGAACACCAAGTGTCCAGTGAGCGCCGCTTGAATGGCGATGTCCGCAACTTCGCGATCACGAATTTCACCCACCAGAATAATGTTGGGCGCTTGGCGCAACATGGATTTCAGAATGGATGGAAATGTGAGACCAATTTGTTCACGCACCTGCACCTGATTGATGCCCTTGAAGTTGTACTCAACAGGATCCTCGGCGGTGATGATTTTTTTGTCGGGACGATTCAGCACCGCGAGCGCGGAATACAGCGTGGTGGTTTTACCGCTACCAGTCGGACCCGTGACCAGGAAAATGCCGTTGGGTTTGCGAATGACCTTGTTGAACGTGTCCAACATGTCTTGTTCAAGACCCAAGTTCAGCAAACCAATACGCACGCTGTCTGGACGCAAAATACGAAGCACAACGCTTTCGCCGTTTGTCGCTGGACACGTGCTAACACGAAAGTCGACTTGATCAAAAGCCGGCGCCATTAATTTTGTTTTTGCATTCAGTTCCATCACCGGCTGGCCGGCGGCATCCAACTTTGGAACAGCCATTTTAATGCGACCGTCCTGTGGAATGCGGCGCTCAGACATGTTCACGCCAGCCATCAACTTCAACCGAGCGAGCACGCCCGCTTGATTTGTCTTGGGGAGCTGGGAAATTTCCTCGCACTCACCGTCAACGCGAAAGCGCACAAGCACGCTGTTTTTGCGGGGCTCAAAATGAATATCGCTGGCCCTGGCCATGACGCCTTTGAGAATGATGCCGTTGACCAATTGAACCAAACTTGAATCAATTGGCGCGTCTTTATCAATGGATTTGTCCATTGACTTGCCGCGATCCATGGACTTATCCACCGAGCTGTCGACGGAATTATTCGCCTTGTTGATCAACTTTTCAATGTCAATATCGCCGCCGACATTTTCCTTTTTAATAGGCGCGGCGGACTTTCGTCCAATGTCAAGAAAGTTCTGCATTTGGCGTTTGCTGGCCACGGCGGTGTCCAACTCAACGCCCAGACGGAATCGAAGCACATCAAACAATTCCAGATCCATTGGGTCATGCACCAAAAGTTTCAGGCGACCATTGGCTTTAGAAATTGGAAGCACCAAATGCTTGCGCATGAGATCATCTGGAATCAGCGCGACATTGATCTTGTTGCTGTCCTGCGCGGTGGAAAGATCCAGAAACTCCATTCCAAATTGATGCGCCAACGCCTTGGCCACATCTTCCTCGGTGCAAATTTGGATTTCAATGAAGGCCTCACCGATTCGCTTGCCGCTGCCTTTGGCAAGTTCCAACGCTTTGGCGACTTGGTCCGCATTGGCCATGTTCCACTGCATTAAAATCTCACCAAGTTTCAATCGAATCTTTCGAGCCACGTGAATCTCCTTCAATCAAACGATTTGCAATTGTGACAATCCAACAGAGGGGTCGTAGTATGCAGAACGCGCACCCAAGTGGCAACCCATGAGCACCAGCAATACAAGCAAATCCAAAGGTCCACTGCGATGGTTGGTGACCTTGGGACCCACCCACGAGCCCATTGATCAGGTTCGATTTATTGGAAATCGTTCCAGCGGACGCATGGGGTTTGAAATTGCAAAGGCCGCACAAGAAACTGGCGCTCATGTGCGGGTTCTTGCCGGGCCATGTAATTTGCTCCAACTCGATTCGTGTTTTAATGTTGCGCGGTTCCAAAGCGCTGCGGACTTACGCAAGTTATTGACCGAGGATTGGCCCAACTTTGATGTGTTGGTGATGGCGGCGGCCGTGGCGGATTGGCAAGTTGCGGGCGGTCAGATTGCTGGAAAAATTCGCCGCGATGCGACGCCGCCAACCCTTCAATTGGAACCTGTGGTTGAAATTCTAGGAAATCTGCAATCCAGAAATAATCAATTTGTGGTTGGTTTTGCCTTGGAACCCAAAGATGAAGTGCTTGCAAGCGCTCGCCGTAAATTGTTTGCTAAGAAAGCGGATTGCATTGTTGCCAATTCATTGGAAACGCTTGATTGCGAGCAGTCGGACGCGCAAATTGTGTGGGGCGATGAACGTGTCATGACTCGCGGTGAATCAACGGGGTTTGCGCCCAAATCCGTCGTGGCGCAGTGGATTGTGAAGGCGATTTCACCGGCGATCGCAAAAAAGTGCGGCGATTGTTAGTCTTGTCGTTCTTGAATTGAGATCGCCATTGTCGTTGATCAGAAGCCGCCTATATTTCAATTCATATTTTCGGAACACCAACTTTAAGGAGTCATGCAATGCGAATGGGAATGATCGGTCTGGGTCGTATGGGTGCCAACATGTCGGTTCGTTTAATGAAGGCCAAACATGAAATTGTGGCCTTTGATGTGTCGGCTGATTCCGTGAAAGCATTGGCCGCTCAAGGCGCCATTGCCGCGACCAGCATTGAGGACATGATCGCCAAACTTCCAGCGCCGCGCAGCATTTGGATGATGATTCCAACCGCGTATGTGGACGAGACCATCGCCAAAATTGCGCCGCACCTTTCCAAGGGCGACACGCTGATTGATGGCGGCAATAGTTATTACAAGGACGACATTCGCCGCGCCAAGGAATTGGCCAAGTCTGGCATTGACTATGTTGATGTTGGAACTTCTGGCGGCGTATGGGGTCTTGATCGCGGTTACTGCCAGATGATTGGCGGACCCGAGGCAAGTGTGAAACGTCTTGATCCAATCTTTAGCGCGCTTGCGCCAGGCAAGGGAACAATTCCTGTCACTCCCGCGCGCAAAAATATGCCAGGCACCGCGGAGCAAGGCTATTTGCATTGCGGTCCAAACGGCGGCGGACACTTTGTGAAGATGGTTCACAACGGAATTGAATATGGAATTATGGCGGCATACGCCGAGGGTTTGAACATTATTAAGAACGCCGACGCGGGCATGCATGCGCGCGAGAAGAATGCGGAGACAACTCCCCTGCGCGAACCAGAGGCGTACATGTACAAATTTAATTTGCCCGATGTGGCCGAAGTGTGGCGCCGCGGCAGCGTGATTAGCAGTTGGTTGCTTGACTTGACCGCCAATTCATTGGCCGCCGATCCAGAGTTGACCAAGTTTGACGGACGCGTGAGCGATTCTGGCGAAGGCCGATGGACCATTGACGCGGCGATTGACGAAGGCGTGCCCGCGTATGTGTTGACGGCCGCGTTGTACGCGCGCTTTGCAAGCCGTGGCGCGGCGTTGTTTGGCGACAAGTTGTGCTCCGCCATGCGCTATGAGTTCGGTGGACATCTTGAGCAGACCGCGCCGAAGGGAAAATAATTTATGACCACTCAACTGCATTGCGACGCCGTGGTTCTTTTTGGAGCCACCGGAGATCTTGCGCACAAGAAATTGTTCGACACCATTCAGGCGTTGATTCGTCGCAATGTTTTTGACGGACCAATTATTGGCGTAGCCAAAAGTGACATGACGCGCGAGCAATTGCTGGCGCGCGCGCGTGAAGGAATTACCACCTATGGCCGCGGCATTGACGAGCCTTCTTTCAAAAAGTTGTCGGACAACTTTCAATTTGTGAATGGCGATTACGCCGACCTTGCCACGTTCACATCGCTGAAGAAAGCGCTTGGAAAATCCCAGCGTCCGCTGCATTATTTGGCTATTCCGCCCGTGCTTTTTGGGGCCGTGACCAAGCAGTTGGAGGCGGCTGGTTGCGTGGAGGGCGCGCGCGTGGTGGTTGAAAAACCATTCGGGCACAACAGCGCCACGGCCAAGCAACTGAACGAGACTTTGCACGAGGTGTTTGATGAGCAACACATTTTCCGCATCGACCACTACTTGGGCAAAGAGGCGACGCAGAATATTTTGTTCACGCGGTTCGCCAACGCTTTTCTAGAGCCAATTTGGAATCGCCAGTACATCAAGCAAATTCAAATCACCATGGCGGAAAGTTTTGGCGTGCAAGGTCGCGGCAAATTTTATGACGAGACCGGTTGCATTCGCGATGTGATTGAAAACCATCTCATGCAAGTGGTTGGTTTTTTGTGCATGGAGCCGCCATTGTGGAGCGACATGGAGCGCGTGCGTGACGAGCAAGTGAAATTGTTCCGCGCGGTGCGAACCTTGACCACGCGCGATGTTGTTCGCGGTCAATTTGACGGCTTCTTGAAGGAGCCCGGAGTTGCGGAGAACAGCCAAACGGAAACATGGGGCGCCATTCGCTTGATGATTGACAATTGGCGATGGGACGGCGTTCCTATTTACATCCGCGCGGGCAAGTGCATGCCGCTTTCCGCCACGGAGGTTCGCGTTGAATTTCATCGACCACCCAATGTTGTGTTTCCAGAGGCGCCACCAGGACCGCACAATTTTGTTCGCTTCCTGTTCACGCCGCGCATTGAGATTGGCATCAACATGCAAGCCAAGATTGACGGCGAAGTCATGGGTGGAATGCCAATTGAATTGATGGCCGTCGACGCGCAACCAGACGAAATGACGCCATACGAGCGGCTCATTGGCGACGCCATTCGTGGCGACCAAGCGTTGTTTGCTCGTCAAGATGTTGTTGAAGAAGGATGGCGCATTGTTGAAAATATTCTTGACAACGCCGTGCCAGTGATGAAATACAAGCCTGGAACATGGGGTCCAGAGCCCGCAAATGAAATTTTGATGCCATCTGGCGGTTGGCATTCTCCGCAATTATCAGAGGCGGCCAAGATCAGTTAATGTTTCATGGCGTTGCCTATGAATTTTTTAAAAATCAGTTTGTACTGAATGGATGTGACGTTGTGCTTGAAAGTATTCAACACATATTTGACGGGATCGTGGCGGAACAGCAGACGCAGCGGACTTAAAATCCGCAGTCAAGAAATTGACGTGTGGGTGCAACTCCCACCGGTCCCATTTTTACAATTGTTTGAATTGAGTTAAAAATATTTCAATTGTTTTGATTCATTTGCTAGGATTTAAAATCAATGAGCGAGTTGCCGAATAAGAATCGCTCCACTATGAATCAATCATTGGATAAACCCCTTTTCATTTTGGCCACCAATGAGTCGTGGGCCGCAGATTTGCTGCGAACGGCCGTGACTTCGGATATTGCGCAACTAGAAATTATTCGGCGCGACGATCAGTCCTTCGACCGGATTCTTCGAGATGCTCCATCAGTGATAGCGATTGAATTGAC
>SESE01000942.1_pt1 | contig 11999 bp, 9 predicted proteins | sample 3171371 | NCBI WGS metagenome assembly SESE01 (sample SAMN06051881, study PRJNA518727) | freshwater metagenome | biome: subpolar coniferous forest; feature: holomictic lake; material: water; isolation source: holomictic Lake 442, 13 m depth | place: Canada: near Kenora, Ontario | collected...
GTTACTGCTTATAGTGGGGCGAAACACATGCATAGACACCGTAGTAGCGGTATTAGCGGAAAATGACACGCTAGGGTTGGCTGACCAAGTGCCGTTATACCGTGCCCAAAATATTCTTCGTGTCGTGTTCGTTATGCCGTTCGCGGTTTCTGCAGTCCAAGTTTGTCCGCCAGTATTAGAAATCGCTATAGTATTAGAGGTGTCTCGTGAGTTTGCAACGAGAATAATTAAATCGCCTGCTTGTGTGCCCCCTGCGGGTGTAACCGCAACGGTAGATGAACCAAGACTACCCCCATCAGACGGGTTTGAAGAAGAGCCTTGATAAGTGATTGCCGCTTGCGCTTGGTTTGAAGTAAGTAAAAAAAATGACACCGTCAGCAGCAACAGCAAAGCCAGTACCCGATTAAGGGGCGCTTGAACAAGCTGCTGTACTACTGATTCTTGGGTGCGCATATTGACTGCTATTTAACTCATAGGTGTTTCATACTGCTAGCGTAGGGGCAGTGCCCCACCAAAAATATTGGAGGAGCACCAACGTGCGGCGGGACGCCGCCCCTACATTTCTATACCAATGTCATCGATGCATAGAACGCGCACCAGACATTAAACTGCTTTAACTAAGTGTAAAAACTACTACCATATCAATGCGTCTGAACCCATTGATACGCATTAATTAACAGCCAGAAGTTGTCGTAGTTACAACGCCTGTTGTACCGTTATAGGAAGCTTGGCAAGTTGCACTACCGCCAGTTGGACGGAAGGTGACTGCCGTTGCAGTAGTATAGTCTGGCGTAATGCCTTCAGCAGCGGTAACACCTGTTAATGCAGCGCCAATTCCGGCAAGCGCACCTGTAGGAATCCCCGTTGTTGTGCTTACCGCTACAGTTGTAGCGTCACTCATCGTTACCGGGCTGGTGCCTGCACCAACTGCAAGGAAACGGGCTTGAACAATCACGACAGCTGAACGCAAACTACCTGCTATACCATTGACAGAAGCTGTACGAGCTTCTGTTGATAAGTTAATAAATCTTGGCAATGCCGTGGCTGCCAAAATTCCCAAAATTACAATTACTACGACCAATTCGATTAGGGTAAAGCCTTGTTGAGTGTTACGCATTTCATTCTCCTAGTTTAAAAAAAGTACATCAAAAAAATTAAATATAAATTACTGACAAGTTGAAGTCAGTGCCGTGCTTGTCACTACCGGGGCCACGATAGAACCTGCGGCAAAAGTTGCGGCAGTGTAAGTGAATTGACAGGTACCAGCTGTTGCACCGGGCACAATAATAGTAAGTATGCTACCAGCCAATGCGCCACCACCTGCTAATGTGAAATCAACCGGACTGACAGTGCTTAATCCTGTCGCTGTGACAATGCCGTTTAAATCCGCTGTCGGATACTGGTTCATCACCGACACATTGACGCCTTCCATACTGATATTTACAGCAGCAACGTTAGTTGTACATGGGATTGCTTGCGCTAAACATTGCGCATGCGCTAATGCGGCAGCGGCACGTACAGCACCAATAGCCCCGTTGAGTTTAGCAATACGTGCTCGCACTTGCATGTCAGTAAAGCGGGGTAAGGCTGTGGCCGCTAAAATACCAAGAATGATGATGACCACCACCAACTCAATTAAAGTGAAGCCTGATTGCTGTTTTTTCATTTGTTCATACTCCTCAATATCATTTCAAATATTTACTGCCATACATATTGACTGATAGGCACTAATGTAATGCCGGCAATATAGGGTGTTTTATACCCCGGTTTAATTTCAGTTTCACCATATAATATTTTTGCAGTGTATTTCACCGTAAAATCATTGACTACCGCTGGCACAAAATAGTGGCGCTGACCGACGATATAGACCACTTGCTGCTTCGTTGTGTCATAAAACCAGTTGCCACGCTTTAACCCTGCAATATTAGTGCCATCAAATTCACCTAAATAATTGTCTGGTTTTTGTGCCAGTAAATTAATGGGGTTACGCTGGGCGAGGGCGGGTATTTCAGCGTTACGATCTGCCATCATTAAGCTTGCCGCGCCCATCCACAAGCCACTTTTAATCATAGTCGCGGTATATTCCATATTTGCTTTTTCCGCTTGCCCTTGATACCAAAACAATCGATCCAATGAAAAAGTTGCTAAAAGTGCCACAATAATGACTACGATTACCAGCTCTAATAAGGTGAAACCTAGCGCTTTAGGCGATTTCACCTGATTTGATAATCGACATATTTGACAATTTCTTGACACTATTAACCTTTGTGCAATGCTACTTTGCCTAAATCCCATATTGGCAAGAAAATACCTAAGGCTAAAATCAATACCATCACCCCTAAAAATACAATCAAAATAGGCTCAATTTGTGCGCCTAAGGTTTTAATTTCATATTCCACATCACGCTGATACATATCAGCGACTTCTTGCATCAAGTCATCTAGCGCACCCGATTCTTCGCCTACCGCAATCATCTGCAACACAATCGGGTTAAACACACCGGTATTGGTTGCGGTGCGTAATATGCTCTCGCCACGCTCTACGCCTTCGCGCATTTGCTCAATTTTTTGAGCGATATAATCATTATCGGCAGTTTGTGCCACTAACTTTAATCCATTGACTATCGGCACCCCACTTTTGTTCGCTAAAGCGAAGCTTCTGGCGAATCTTGCCATCGTCGCTTTGTGAATAATCTTGCCGGCAATAGGGGTATTTAATTTAAATTTATCCCAGTTGTATTTACCAATACCGGTAGCGGTATACGACCGGAAAAGCAATGCAGCAGCGATACAGCCCACAATCAGAAACGGCCAAGCAGCGACCATAAAGTTAGAAAAAGCCAACAGCACTTGCGTCATGAGTGGTAGTTCAGCACCAAATCCAGCAAATACTTTGGCAAAAGCAGGAATTACAAAAAGATTTACGATTACAATCGCAACGCCCATAGCTGAAACGACAAAAATCGGGTAGCGCAGGGCGGATTTAATTTGATCGCGCATAAAACGCTCAAACTCCAGATGCTCAAATAGGCGCAAAAATACCGCTTCTAACATACCCGTTGTTTCACCGACGCGCACCATGTTGATATAAAAGCTTGAAAACACTTGAGGATGCTGTGCTAATGCGGCTGAGAACTCACGGCCACTGCCCAAACTCTCACGAATTTCTTCTACCACCTTGGCAAAGGCCTGATTGCTGGTGGATGCTTTTAGGCCATTCAACGCATTCATAATAGGAATGCCCGCCTTAAGCAAGGTGTACATTTGCCGACTAAACAGCATGACATCGATGGTTTCTATTTTTTCTTCAAACAAATTGATTGAAGTACTTTTTGAGCGGGTAGGGTTAGACCGTGATTGAATGTCGATAGGGGTGATGTTGAGATTCAACAGCTGATTAGCTAAGGCATTAGTGTCTGCGCCCTCTAGGACGCCCTGGACCAGCACGCCCTTACTATCACGACCTTTATAGGCAAAAAATGGCATGATTTACCTTGGCCTATTCTTCAAATTGATTGCTGATGCGCATCGCTTCAGAAATAGTGGTGCGCTTTTCTATCACTAAATCAACAGCGCTTTTACGTATGGTTTTGCCTGCCATACGTTGACGAGCAAGCTTGATAAAGTGATTAGGGTCTTGATGGCTGGCGCCATCAATTAATTCATTATCCATCTCAAGCAACTCATACACGCCTACGCGCCCTTGGTAGCCAGTGCCGTTACACACCGTACACCCTTTACCTCGAACATACTTGTGCTGTGCCACTTTGTCGCCAAGTTCAAATTGTAGCCATGCTTGTTCAAAGGCTTCTGGGCTATAGGCCTCCGCACAATGATCACAGACTAAGCGCACTAATCGTTGAGCAACAACCGCCAACACCGACATGGCCACCATATAACGAGGAACCCCCATATCGATCATTCGTATTGGCGTGCTAACGGCATCGTTGGTATGTAAGGTAGAAAGCACTAAGTGACCGGTCATCGCCGCTCTTAAGCCTATCTGTGCGGTCTCTTGGTCACGCATTTCACCGACTAAGATAATGTCCGGGTCTTGTCGTAAAGCAGATCGTAAAACACGAGAAAAGCTTAAATCAATCTTGTCATTCACTTGCACTTGGTTAATACCCGATAAGCGATACTCAACCGGGTCTTCTACCGTGATAATTTTATTAGCATTGGAGTTTAATTCACTCAATGCCGAGTACAGCGTGGTTGTTTTACCGCTACCTGTAGGACCTGTGACCAACACCATACCACCAGGTCGGTGAATGAGCTTACGAAAGCGCACCAGCATATCAGGCGGCATGCCGAGTTTTTCTAATGAAAAGTCACTGTCATTTTGTATTAATAAACGCATGACGACTGATTCGCCATACTGTGTAGGCATGGATGAAATACGCACATCCACGTTTTTTTGTTTGACCTTGACGGCAAACCGACCATCTTGAGGTAAGCGTTTTTCTGAAATATCCAAGCCAGACATAAGTTTTAAACGCAAAGCGAGCGCAGGAGAAATTTTTAAGTCAGCTTGCGTTTGTAAATGCATCACACCGTCAATTCTGAAACGTATATGCAATTTTTGTTCTTGTGGTTCGATGTGAATATCAGAGGCACGCACTTGCACGGCATCTTCAAAGATGGTTTGCAATAACTTAACAACCGGCGCTTCTTCGGCACTACCTGCTATACCCAAAGTCGCAAAGTCAATTGCGGTATCGCCAAGATCTTGGCCTAACTCTAAGGCTAAATTTGAGATTTCATCAGTGCGACGGTAGCTTCTATCAATCAGTAATAGCAATGAATCTTCTTGAATAACCGCAAGCTCAATATCTTTAGGTAATAAGCGAGACAATTCATCGTAGGCAAACAAATCAGTAGGATCTACCATACCGATTAAATAGGAATTACCTCGGTCTTCTAATATGCAGCATCTGAAACGGCGCGCTTGCGCCTCTGGCAGCTTGTTAATCAGGGCTGTTTTGGTATTGAACTGAAGTAAATCAATAAATGGGATATCTAACTGGCGGGCAAAAGCTTCGGAAATTTGCTTTTCCGTAACGTGCCCTCTGTCCACAATAATGCGCCCCAGTTTTCGGCCGGTGCGTTTTTGTTCTTCGAGCGACTTATCTAAATCCTCCGCAGACATTAAGTTCTGCTGAACCAGAATTTCACCTAGGCGAATTTTTTCAGGACGTGCCATTTAAACCCCAAAAATATCAATTGATACTAAATCATACCAGTACATACTATTTTTAACCTCAAAAATATGCATACAAACACTATCATAATTGATGATAGGGCGTTTCAATTGTAAGAATAGAGAGGGGTTTAGTCTTGAAATCTTAAAGTAATTTATTTGATAGTTTGTACGTTACGTTGAGATTGGTGTATTAAAATTGCTTCATTTAATACTTTTAAAACACTCATGAGCATCAATTAGGCGAGATGAACCCTGAAGATTTACAGCGCTTACTTAGTTTGACGATGCCTTATGGTAAATACAAAGGTCGTCTCATTGCCGACTTGCCTGGGCAATATCTGAATTGGTTTGCCCGAGAAGGTTTTCCAGCAGGGGAGTTAGGTCGCTTGTTAGCGCTAATGCAAGAAATAGATCACAACGGCTTGTCGTCACTGCTTAATCCACTACGAAAAAATGGGAAATTTTAGGGGCTTAAAAAGCGAAAAAGCCAGAACATCTTAAGGATGGGCTGGCTACATTCATTCAATTCATAGTGCTTGTTGCTGCTACCTTTACTAGCCATATAACCTAAGGTCATACCAAGAAAAAGGTGGCGTCCCCACCGGGATTCGAACCCGGGTCGCCTCCGTGAAAGGGAGGTGTCCTAGGCCTCTAGACGATGGGGACCTAAGAATTTCTTTACTAATTACAAGTGCAGTATTCTACTACAAAACTACGACAAAAACTAAGCTATTTTGGTGGAGGTAAGCGGGATCGAACCGCTGACCTCTTGCATGCCATGCAAGCGCTCTCCCAGCTGAGCTATACCCCCGTACCTACTTCCTTTTCGCTATTTATTACATGAGCTATCAGCGAGGCGCCATAATAAAGATGGGTCGATTGATTGTCAATGATTTTCAATGCTATCGATGCTAATTTTTACTTATTTTAAGCGTAGTAGGCCTAATATCAGCCGCGTGTATTAGATTGGCTTTCAAATTGCGTTAAATCCACACGGGGTAACGACTGCCAGCCAGGCTTACGATGCTCAGCAACGACGTTAGTAAAAATGCCGCCGCGCACATAAAACTTAGCGGTTACTCGCATGAATTTAGGCTGTGTAGCGGCCACTAAATCATCTAAGATGCTGTTAGTCACGGCTTCGTGAAAGCAGCCTTCATCACGGAAAGACCACATATACAACTTCAAGCTTTTAAGCTCTACACAGCTTTGATCTGGAATATAGTCTAGATAAATAACGGCAAAATCAGGTTGTCCTGTTTTTGGACACAAGCAAGTAAACTCTGGAATCTCCATGTGAATATGGAAATCTCTTGATTGATTGGGGTTTTCAAAAGTTTCTAATACTTTTGTCGCGGGTGTAGTTGGCTTTCCGCCAATTGATTGCGTAGTCATAGCGTCTTTTTGCTTAAAAAAAGCTATTATACTATTTTATAAAAATCTATAAAAATTTAGCTACTATAATTTTGAATTATTCAATTTGCGTTTAACTCACTTAAAACTTGCCGGTTTCAAATCGTTTGTTGACCCAACAACGCTGCACATTCATGGGCAGCGTGTGGGTGTGGTTGGCCCCAATGGTTGCGGCAAGTCCAATGTCATGGAATCTGTCCGCTGGGTACTGGGTGAATCCTCTGCAAAAGAGATGCGTGGCGATAGCATGGATGCGGTCATATTTAATGGCTCTGGCAATCGCAAGCCTATCTCACGCGCCAGTGTTGAGCTGATTTTTGATAACAGCTTAGGTGGCGCCTCTGGCGAGTGGAGCCAATATGCTGAGATTTCAGTTAAGCGTGTCATCGAACGTGATAAAGGCTCAACGTACCACATTAATAACACGGTGGTGCGCCGCCGCGATGTCGCTGATTTATTTTTAGGCACAGGTTTAGGTGGCCGCGCCTACGCCATCATCGGCCAAAACACTATTAATCGCATTGTCGAAGCCAAGCCCGAAGAACTCCGTATTTTTCTTGAAGAAGCCGCTGGGATTAGTAAATACAAAGAACGTCGACGTGAAACTGAGTTGCGCTTACGTGATACGCGAGAAAATTTAACCAGAGTAGATGATATTCTGCGCGAATTAGATAAACAAATCGCGCGCTTACAATCTCAAGCAGTGGTCGCAGAGCAATATCATGGACTGCAAACAATCCTTAACATCACTAAAGGCCAAGTGTGGCTGTTAAAGAAACGTGATGCCAGCGCCTATTGGGAGAGGGCGCAGCGCCAAGTTGAAAAATTAGTCAATGAACTTGAAGCACAAATGGCTAATTTACGTAGCAATGAGAGTGCCTTAGAGCTCGCACGCCAACAGAATTTCACCGCCACGGAAACGGTAAACCTAGCACAGGCAGGCTATTACGAGGCTAATGCAGAAGTTTCTAATCTTGAAAACCAAGTTAAAAACACCTCGGAAGCACGCGAGCGTATGCAGTTGCAGTTACAGCAGCTCCTCGCGCAGTTAGATAAAAACACACTCCAGCGTAGTGATTTTGAAAAGGCTTTATTAGCTGCCCAAGCTGAGTTGCAAGTTGCAAACACGGATTTTGCCGCCTCTGAAGAGGCTAATAAAGTGGCTAGGGAGGCTATCCCGCTATTATCTCAGCAGTTTCAAAGCGCGCTTGCTGCATTTAATACGAGTCAATCTATACTACTGAATGCGGAACAACGTTTACGCTTAGAGCAAGCGAATATTGGACATATTACGCGCACGGCTACTGAAACCAATGAACATCTACAGCGCTTACAGCAAAGCTTAAGCAGCACTCAATTAACACCTGATGATGCGCTTGAAGAAAAGCAAGCGCAGTTAGTGGCAATTGAAGCGCAGATTGCTGATTTAGAAACGCATGCAGCTGAAAAATTGCAAAAAGAACAATCACTAATTCATGCACTTAAAACCAATAGAGACCTATATTTGGCTAGGCAGCGTGAATTAAATGTACTGGAAGCTGAAATTAGCTCGTTGGAAAAAATTCAGCAAACCATGAAAAATGGTAATAACGAAACAGCCTTAACGGCTTGGTTAAAAGAGGTCGGTCTAGAAAATGGTGTCAGAATTTGGCAGTCATTAAGCATTAAAAAAGGCTGGGAATCAGCTTTAGAGGCCGCTTTAGGGGCGCGATTGAATGCTATTACCCTTCATGAACTTAAAGCCAGCGGCAGGCCGCCTGGCGCATTAACACTTGCGCTAGACTCAGTTGCTTTAAAGGATGTACATGATTCAGGGTCTAAAACTGCCTTATATTCACTACTTGAAAAAATAGACCCTAAGCAACAAGCTGTGCTTCAAGATTGGCTGGCAGGCGCCTATCTACTTGAAGATGGCGTAGAGGCTATTGCTGCAAGCCAAAAGCTTAATAAGGGTGAGTATTTGGTCAATAAACAAGGTGATATTTACACCAAGCACAGCGTCACGTATTTTGCAGCACAGTCCCTATTGCATGGCGTGTTAGAAAGGCAAGTGCAGTTGGATAGCTTACAAAAGCAATTGCCCGATTTACAGTTAAATTTAACAGAAGCGCATCAGCAGGTATCGCAATTAGAGCTTGACTTGCAAGGCCTTAGAGCCGAGCAGCATACGCACAACATACAACTCAAGACCGCAACCCAGCAAGCACATCAGCTTACCTTAGCCCTGCAGCAACTTAAACAAGCGCAACACAATACTTTGCAGCGACAAAAAACATTGCAGGCAGATAACGCTTTAGCGAATGAAAAGTTGCTTAAAATTAATGATGAAATTACGCTTAAAGAAACCTTAGTCGCAGAAATTTCTCAAAATTTAGCACAATTAAAAGATGATATGCGTGTGGCGGAGGTCGCTAAACAAAAGGCTGAGTTAGTTTTCAATGAAGCGCGAAATCAGTTGCAAGCCATGGAGCGCGTACACCAAGAAAAGAGCTTTAACATAAAATTAAATAACAATAAAATCAATGAATTAAATATAAAAATTAATAATTTACTTGAGGATAGCGCCAGTCTTAAGTTGCGTAGCGATGATGTAGATACGACCTTGGCTGCCACCAAAATGGAGACTTTAAAGACTAATTTAGAGGCTGCGCTTAATAACAAGCAGGCGCGTGAACAGTCATTAGCTTTAGCTCGAAACAATATGAGTGAAGCTGAGTTAGCCTTACAGCAGCAAGAGCGAACGCGCATGCAAAATGAACAATTGCTGCATCCTCTGCGTGATAAATTAGAAGCGAGTCGTTTAGCCGAACAAGAGGCACGCTTACATTTTGAACAATGCCAAGCAGAGCTTACCGCCTCTGGGTTGAGCGAAGTGCAACTGACACAACATTTAGAAACCTTAGAGGGGTCTGAGCGTAAGCTTAAAGTGATTGATTTAGAAAGTAAGCGGGATCAACTGATCGTTGATATAGAAACGCTAGGTGCAGTCAATTTGGCAGCTATTCAAGAGCTGGAGACCGAGCAAACACGCAAACAGTATCTAGATAGCCAGTGTGCCGATTTAAAAGAAGCGAGTGATACGCTTGAAGAAGCGATACGTAAGATAGATAAGGAAACAAGAGGGCGCTTACAAGCCACTTTTGACGAAGCTAATCGCCATTTTAACGAGCTATTCATGACGCTTTTTGGTGGCGGGCAAGCAAGACTAGAATTACTTGGTGAAGAAATTTTAGATACGGGCATGCAAGTATTTGCACAACCGCCCGGTAAGAAAAATAGTACGATTCATCTATTGTCTGGTGGAGAAAAAGCCTTAACCGCTTTGGCGCTCGTATTTGCTTTATTTAGGCTTAATCCAGCGCCATTTTGCTTAATGGATGAAGTAGATGCGCCCTTAGATGACAGCAACACAGAGCGATTTTGCGCCATGGTGAAAAAAATGTCTGAGAAAACACAGTTTTTATACGTAAGTCATAATAAAATAACCATGGAAATGGCGCAGCAATTGATAGGTGTTACTATGCAGGAGTCGGGCGTTTCACGTATTGTAGATGTGGATATGGAAGCCGCAGTGCGCATGATGGATGAAGTAAAAGCATAATCGCTAGTATCTACCAGAAGCCAAAATTATGAGAGTTAAGCTTAAATGAGTGAATTACAAATAGCATTAATAGCCATTGGGGCGCTAATTATAGTTGCTGTGCTTATTATCAATTGGTGGCAAGAAAGACGATTCCATCGCCAATTAGAAAGCAACTTCTCCCCATTAAACAAAGACGCCTTGCTAGATGAATCGCCATTAGAATCCGCTGATTTCCAGGCCGCTATAGACCCTCATGCTACCGACCACTTTTCTATCAACAGCGAAGTGCTGGGAGATTCAATTGCTGAGCCGTCAATACAAACCACGATCAATGCTCAAGGGGACGCAGAAGATTACAGTCATGATGAAGCGTTTCAGGAAGAAATGCCAATTGAGGATGCTCCAGAAGCAAGCATCGAGTTATCACCCCCCTATGCCAGCGAAAGTGCCGACATAGATACAGATGTAGAGATAAGTAACGTTGTACCTCCTAACGATTTTAAAGAAACACTCGCCGAGGCAATTAATGCTAACACGCTTAAAGCATCTCAAGATCCAATAGAGACTGCGTTTGAGCCTGCTGTAAGTTTGCCATTGATGCTGCAGAGTCAAATGGATTTAACCGCATTACTCTACCTAGCAACAGCAACGCCGGCCGGCACGATTAATAATGCACTAGGCACACTATTTAATGGTTTTGATAAACCCGTATTTGTGCATGTACAAGATGCCAACAAGCAATGGCATTTGCTAGATGAGCTTACTTCAAACCCAGAAGCGCTGAATCGACAAATAGCTAGAGTTGCTTGCAGCATACAACTGGCTGATCGCGGTGGCGCAATATCTCGTGGCACCTTAAATCGCTTTCAATTAACTGTAGAAAACTTTAACTTAGCCATTAATGGCAATATTGAATGGCAAGGTAAGGGCGATGCGTTTGCCAATGCAAATACATTAGATGAATTTTGTATAGAGGTTGATAAAACCATAGGGTTTCATTTGACACATGGTGAAAATGGTCCATTTACGGGCACTAAATTAAGAGGGCTAGCAGAAGCGCAAGGCCTAGTGCTTGGTGCAGAAGGTCATTTTAAATGCATTGATGATGCAGATACCCTGCAGACTAATCCATCATTTGTCATGTTTAATCGAGATGATTATTCATTTAGCCCAGACATGTTAAGAAATTCAGTTGTCAAAGGCATTACCTTTCAACTGGATATTCCGCATGTCAAAAAATGCGCTGAAGCATTTAATCATATGGTGCAGGTTGCTAGGCAAATGGAAACCGGTCTCAATGCTGTATTGGTAGACGACAACAACAAAGTGCTGGATGACATGCAAATTGAAAAAATTCGGCAGCAACTCAAAGTTATCCAGGCAACCATGTTAATGCGTGGCATTGTGCCTGGCTCAGATAGCGCACGCAGGTTATTTTCTTAGATGACGGGTAATTCCGAGCAACAAAGCCTAACATTTAATGATGTACCATTAAATGTGTCAGAAACAAGTGATATCGCATTACGATGCATCGAGCTACGTCAGTTGCTTGCACGATATGATCATGAATACTACGTACTAGATTCACCCTCAGTCCCTGATAGCGAATACGATAAAAACTATCGTGAGTTACAAGACTTAGAAAAAACCCATCCTGAGCTTATCACGCCAGACTCACCCACCCAACGGGTAAGCGGTTCCGCGGCAAATGCTTTCAATAGTATTACTCACAGACAAGCCATGCTATCGCTCAATAATGCTTTTGAAGAGAGTGAGCTAGTAGCGTTTGATAAGCGCATTC
>SESE01000943.1_pt1 | contig 11997 bp, 10 predicted proteins | sample 3171371 | NCBI WGS metagenome assembly SESE01 (sample SAMN06051881, study PRJNA518727) | freshwater metagenome | biome: subpolar coniferous forest; feature: holomictic lake; material: water; isolation source: holomictic Lake 442, 13 m depth | place: Canada: near Kenora, Ontario | collected...
ACTCCTGCCTTGCGCACCATAGGCCTTTTGCGCTAAAACTCCCGCATGTCTGCACACAAATGGATCGCGATACTTGACTTCGGTTCGCAGTACAGCCAGCTCATCGCCCGGCGCGTCCGCGAACAGCACGTCTACTCGGAGTTGCTCCGCTTCGACACCTCCGCGGATGCCCTGCGCAAACGACAGCCAGCCGGCATCATCCTCTCTGGCGGCCCCTCCAGTGTTTTCGAAAAGGGCGCGCCCATGTGCGACCCCGCCATTTTCGAGCTGGGCATACCCGTTCTCGGCATCTGCTACGGCATGCAGCTCACGGCCCGCGCGCTGCAAGGCACGGTCAAACCCGGCCAGGCCCGTGAATACGGACACGCCAACATCGACGTGATGGAAGCGTACCCGCTCTTCGCCGAACTACCAGGCGAGCTCGACGTCTGGATGAGCCACGGCGACCAGGTCGAAACCCTCCCCCCCGGCTTCATTCGCATGGCCCAGACCGCCACCTGCCCCAACGCAGCCATGGGCGATGCCAAGCGCCGCATCTTCGGCCTGCAGTTTCACCCCGAGGTGGTCCATACGCCCCAGGGCACGGCCATCCTGCGCCAGTTCCTGTTTAACGTCTGCGAGTGCACCGGCGACTGGCGCATGGCCTCCTTCATCGAGGAGAGCGTGGCCGCCATCCGCAAGAAGGTCGGAAAATCTCACGTAATCTGCGGCTTAAGCGGCGGCGTGGATTCCTGCGTCGTGGCAGCCCTGCTCCACCGCGCCATTGGCCCGCAACTCCACTGCATCTTTGTGGACAACGGCCTGCTGCGCTACCGCGAAGCAGAACAGGTCGAAACCACCTTCCGCGAACGCCTGAAGCTGGACCTGCATGTGGCGCATGCCCAGGATCTCTTCCTCGACGCACTCAAAGGCGTCATAGACCCCGAGCTCAAGCGCAAGACCATCGGCCGCGTCTTTATCGACGTTTTTGCCGCCGAGGCGCGCAAGCTGCACGACTGCCGCTTCCTGGCACAGGGGACGCTCTACCCGGACGTGATCGAGAGCGCCTCCCCCATCGGCGGCCCCAGCGCCACCATCAAGAGCCACCACAACGTCGGCGGCCTGCCGCCCGACCTGAAGTTCGAGCTGATCGAGCCGGTGCGCGAGCTGTTCAAGGACGAAGTCCGAGCGCTCGGACGCGAGCTCGGGCTCGTGCCGGAGATGGTGGACCGCCAGCCGTTCCCCGGACCCGGCATGGCGGTGCGCATCCTCGGCGAAGTCACGCGCGAGCGAGTGGACCTGCTGCAGCGCGCCGACATCCGCGTGCAGGAGGAGATCCACAAGCTCCCCAACTACCGCGAAATCTGGCAGGCCTTTGCCGTGCTGCTGCCGGTGCAGTCCGTGGGCGTCATGGGCGACGGCCGCACTTACGAGAACGCCTGCGCCATCCGCGCCGTGTACAGCCTGGACGGCATGACCGCCGACTGGGCGCGCCTCCCCTACGAGACCCTGGCCCTCATCTCCAACCGCATCATCAACGAGGTGCGCGGCATCAACCGCGTGGTCTACGACATCTCCTCCAAGCCCCCGGCCACGATCGAATGGGAGTGAAATCCGCGGGTACGCGGATTTCACTGCGTTGCGTTCGGAACTCAGCCAGCCGCGAGGCGGCACCGCGAACAAACAGAGGGGCAACTTAAAATCCTCCGCGCTCTCCGCGTCTCTGCGGTGGAAACTGAATTGAGATTCACCGCAGAGGCGCAGAGATCGCAGAGTAAGATTTTTGCTGCAAGGCATCAACCGAATCGCTCCATGAACACAAAACAGCGAAAGGAGCCCCCCATGAAGCATCTCCCTCTTTCCACGCTTCTTGTTGCCACCGCCCTTCTCGCCTCGCAGACCTTCGCCGCCGTGCCTGCCCTCCCCCCGTCCGTCCCCGTCGCAGTCTCGAACAACACCGCCTTTGCCTGCGACCTCTACGCACAGCTCAAAAGCCAGGAAGGGAATCTCTTCTTCTCGCCCTACAGCATCTCCACGGCGCTGGCCATGACCTACGCGGGGGCGCGGGGCGAGACAGCCGCGCAGATGGCCAAGACGCTGCGCTTCACACTCCCGCCGGCTGACCTGCATCCGGCCTTTGCCGCGCTGTCCGCGCAGATGCACGCCGTGCAACAAACCGGCCAGGTTCAGCTCAGCATCGCCAACTCCCTCTGGCCGCACAAGAGCTACCCCTTCCTCGAAGACTACCTCGCGCTCGTGAAGAAGAACTACGGCACCACCATCACACCCGTGGACTTCGCGAAGGAAGAATCCAAAGCCCGCGAGCAGATCAACCAGTGGGTGGAGGAAAAGACGCAGAAGAAGATTACAAATTTGATTGGCGCACCGCTTGATGCGATGACGCGGCTGGTGCTGGTGAATGCGGTGTATTTTAAGGGGAAGTGGGAGAGTCCGTTCGAAGCCGCGAACACCAAGAATGCCTACTTTCATAGACTGACCGCCAAACCTGTGCTCGTGCCCATGATGACGCAGACCCGCAACTACCGATATGGCGAAGACGGGCGTTTGAAAATTGTCGAATTGCCTTACAGCGGCAAAGAATTATCCATGCTGGTGCTTGTACCTGCCAAGGATATGACCCTCGAAGATGTTGAAAAGGTCCTGTCCGGGGATCGTATACTACAGTGGCGCGAGCGGATGACTGAATGCCAAGTGCAACTTTTTCTGCCACGGTTCAAAAGCACCTGGGGAACGCAATCACTGAAACCCGGCCTGCTCTCACTAGGCATGCGCGACGCCATTGACCCGGTAAAATCGGACTTTTCGGGTATGGACGGTCGGCCACATTGGCTGTGCGTTTCGGATGTGCTGCACAAAGCCTTCGTGGATGTGAACGAGGAGGGAACCGAGGCCGCCGCCGCGACTGCCGTATTAATGGCATTTGGTTCAGAAGAAGCCCCCCCGCCACCCAAGCTCTTCCGCGCCGACCGCCCGTTCCTCTTCCTGATCCAGGAGAACCGCACCGGGAGTATTCTGTTCCTGGGCCGGGTGACGGACCCGACGGTGCAGTAGCGCAGGATTACAGCGATCTCTTGATGCCGATGGACAAAACGAGCCGTTCGCGTTACAGTAATTTTGCGAGGTAGGTAATGATTACTCGACTTTTTCAGGACGATGAGTTGCCGTATTTCTGTTGGGACAGAAACCTTACGGCTGGCCAAATCCGGGCACAATTGCGCAGCGCCGTCGGACCGGAATGGTTACGGCTGGCGTCCTGGATCATGCGCGAAGCGGCTATCGCGGATGTCTGGTCCTTCCTTTCGCCACGCGAGGTCAAAGAACATCTGGAAGAACTCACCCCGTTTCTCCACAAGCGAAAAGAGTTCTGGAATTACCTGATCGGAACCTGGCATGAACTGGGAAGAGTCTAACGCGCTGACCGCGTTAAAGAAGGACTTTCTAAAAGCCTTTTTTGACCGCAGCCAGGCTTTTTTCCTGAGCGGCGGTTCGGCGCTGGGCATCTTCTATCTCCAGCACCGTCGCTCCTACGATTTGGATTTCTTTACCACCGACGAACACACCGAGTGGCATCTCCTCGATAACGAGGTGCGCTCCATATCCAGCGCCATTGTGCGCAATCTGCAGCGCGAACTTGCAGAGATGGCGTATCCTCAGTAACACCGCTGCCGACCCACAACCCCGCTTTACCACTTCAGCAAATTGGAGCCGCGCATGCACCCCATACGTCTCGTTCCGGTCCTCGCCTTTGCCGCCCTTCTCGCAGCAGAAATCTTCGCCGCCGTGCCGGCCATCCCCCCGGCTGTCTCCGTCGCGGTCTCGAACAACACCGCCTTTGCCTGCGACCTCTACGCACAGCTCAAAAGCCAGGAAGGGAATCTCTTCTTCTCGCCCTACAGCATCTCCACGGCGCTGGCCATGACCTACGCGGGGGCGCGGGGCGAGACAGCCGCGCAGATGGCCAAGACGCTGCGCTTCACACTCCCGCCGGCTGACCTGCATCCGGCCTTTGCCGCGCTGTCCGCGCAGATGCACGCCGTGCAACAAACCGGCCAGGTTCAGCTCAGCATCGCCAACTCCCTCTGGCCGCACAAGAGCTACCCCTTCCTCGAAGACTACCTCGCGCTCGTGAAGAAGAACTACGGCACCACCATCACACCCGTGGACTTCGCGAAGGAAGAATCCAAAGCCCGCGAGCAGATCAACCAGTGGGTGGAGGAAAAGACGCAGAAGAAGATTACAAATTTGATTGGCGCACCGCTTGATGCGATGACGCGGCTGGTGCTGGTGAATGCGGTGTATTTTAAGGGGAAGTGGGAGAGTCCGTTCGAAGCCGCGCAGACGCGGCAGGCGCCGTTCTTCATCGCGGAACAAAAGTCCGTCCAGGTACCGCTGATGTCACAAACGCACGAGTTCAAATACATGGAATACACGGAGGTACAGGTGCTCGAACTGCCCTATGCCGGCAAGGCACTTTCCATGGTCGTAATCCTGCCGGTGGGAGGGACGCCGCAGGAACTGGCGAAAGTCGAGCGTGTGCTTTCTGCCGAACGTCTGATTGAATGGCGCGCGCAGATGCAGATGCAGAAGATGGAGATATTTCTGCCCAAGTTCAAGGTCACGTGGGGCGCCCATTCGCTCAAGAATCCGTTGCTGGCGCTGGGCATGCGCGATGCGTTTGCCGAAGCAAATGCCGATTTCAGCGGGATGGATGGACACAAAGACTTGTTTGTCGCCGATGTCATTCACAAGGCCTTTGTCGCCGTGGACGAGGCAGGAACCGAAGCTGCTGCCGCAACGGCCGAGATGATGTGTCCGAGTGTTCCTGCGCCGACACCTGTCTTCCGCGCCGACCACCCGTTCCTATTCCTGATTCAGGAGAACGCCACCGGGAGCATTCTGTTCCTGGGCCGGGTGACGGACCCGACGGTGCCGTAGCGCGGGCAGGATGCGGTGAGCAACGTCGAACCGCTCGCACCGAGCCCAGTGCCGAGAATAATCATCCAAACCCTCGGCCGCATTCCGCCCTCGGCCCGGGGCGGGCCGGGGCTACTGTCCGTAGCGCGGGATCGCCCCGAGCCCAGCGCACACAAAGCTCATCCAAACCCTCGGCCGCAATCCGCCCTCGGCCCGGGGCGGGCCGGGGCTACGGAGGCGTCTCGCGCAGCACGACGCGCACGGGGAAGTGGTCGGAATAGCCGGTCAGGTAGGTATCGCGGATTTTGCCAGTCGCGTCTTTTTTGCGCACGCGATGAAATGGCAGCGGATAACCGGCCGCGTCGCGTTGCGCCGGCAGCACAAACGGGCCGTAAGAGTTGGTCACCACCTGCCACGCAGAGGTGCAGGCGCCGTCCGGGAGCATGCCGCGGCTGACGCTCATGGAGTCGAACGAGTTCCAGACGCGGTCCTTGCCATAGTAGTACGTGCCGCGATTCGTAGTTGTCAGCATGCCGGAGAGGTTGTAGAGCACGGCATTGCAGTTTGTGGCAGGTGTGCCGCCCGGATTCCACAGCACAAACCCGGCATCGCGCGTCAGGCTCGGCGCGTCAACATTGTCGTTAAAATCACCCAGCGCGACAACGGCTGCGGCCGGGTTCCCGGCCAGCCGTTGCGCGACCTCGCCGCGCGCGGCCTGTGCTTCTCGGGTGCGGATCCGGACGTTCTCCGCCGGTGGCCCAATCCACGACTTCCAGTGGTTCAGGCAGACGGTCAGCGGCCGGCCGCGGATATCGAAACGCGCAATCAAAATGTCGCGCTGCTGCGGCACCGGCGTAATCCAGTTGGTCGACACGGGCACAAACCGCGCCAGCATGGCCACGTCAATACCGCGCCGGTCTTCCCCCTCGCGATGCAGGATCACCGGCAGGTCGAAGCGATGCGACTCGCGCAGCACGCGGGACAGATCCTCCAGCACGCGCCGGTTTTCCACCTCGATCAGGCAGAGCACATCCGGATGCATGGCGGCAATGACTTCGGCCAGATGTTCGATCTTCATCGCATACCGCGCCGGCGTCCAGCGCGCCCAGCCGGTCGGCGTGTAGTTTGTCGCACCCGGATTGGCTGGATCACTGTACGGATCAAAGAGATTTTCCACGTTCCAGCTCACAACCACGAGCTGGTTGGTGGCAGGTGACTGCGCGGCAACGGCACGCGCAACCGTCAGCAGCAAAAGTATCAGAATGATTCGCATACCCATTACAGCAAAAGGCTCGTTGTTTGTGCCATACGTGCATGGTATAGTTAAGCCATGCCTTCGCACAATGACATAAACTTGCGTAGTCTTGCACTCGCCTGCGAAGTGGTGCAACGTGTGGACGCAGACCCGCGGCACGAAGCCTTGGTGCAAGCCAGAAAGCGATGCACGCGATGGTTGCAAACGGCGCCATGCGCGGACTTGCTAGCGTGGAATAAGATATTGCGACAACCTTGGTCTGCCGTGCGTGCCGTTCTACTCGATCCGTAAGAAGAAAGGGATTTTTTACCACGAAGGACACGAAGAACACGAAGAATTCGTTAATCGCGATAGCCTTCGTGTTCTTCGTGTCCTTCGTGGTGAAAATTTTGTTTTCTAAGCTTTTCGCCTTGCGATCACAACTCACCCAAAGATCTGCGTAATCTGCGGACACCAAACCGAACTCTGAAACCCAGTAAATGGTGCCACGCCAATTTCCGGGGGGTAAGATTGTCTGACCCTCTCGCACCTGCCGGTCACGACAACTTCACATGCGCGAACTTCATGCCAACGGCCAGGAACGCCAGCAGGCCAAAATAGAGACCGGTCATCACGAAGCGACGCGCCAGCGCAACCTGATAATACTCTGTCTTGCGATTTTTGAAGCACTTCCACATATGCGGCGCCGACGCCAGGACGACAAACACCAGCACCAGGTTCGGGTTCATCACCAGCAAGCCGATCGCAATCGCCACGCCCGCGACCCAAAGCCAGAACGAGATGGCACCAACCACACGACCGCCATCCAGAAAGCCGATGGGAATGAGGTTAAACAGGTTTAGAATAAAACCGGTATAGGCCAGCGCAGCGTAGAGCGGCTCGCCAGTGATGGCATACAACCCCCAGCAGGCCACTGCACCCAGCGTGCCCAGCAACGGACCGCCCAGGCCGATCTGCGCCTCGATCCAGGCATCGCGTGGCGCCTCTTTCATGGCGATAAAGGCGCCCATGAACGGAATAAACACGGGTGCGCCCACATGCACCCCCACCCTCCGCGCGGCCAGCAGATGTCCGCATTCATGCACCAACAACAGCAGCACAAACCCCAGCGCAAACTTCCATCCCCACATCATCGCATACGCGCCGACGGAAAGAACCATCGTACCGCCGGTCTTGAGCACCAATGGAAAGAACTTCAGGATGGGGATGATCAGAAATTTGAGCTTCGCGAAGAATTTCACGATCACGATCAGCGCCACAACCACCACGCCCAGGGCTTTTTTCACACGCCGCCAAAGCGACTGCTTTTCGCCCCATGGCTCATAGCCGGAAGGAGAACGTTGCCCATTATCGCTCTGACCAAATAGATTCATGTAAAACGGTTATAACTCCCCGACACCCTCGCCTGTTACGCATGCATTTCGCGGCACGCGCAATGCAGCGCCAGGCTCGGCGTGGCATCCAGTGACAGCGCCGCCGGGCCGCGCACGCCGCAGCCGGCGCCGGCCAGGCCGGCGATCATGGCGGCATTGTCGCCGCAATACTTCGGCAGCGCCAGCAGCAGCCGCACGTGCCGGCTTTCCGCCACTTCCTGCAGGCGCACCCGCAGGCGGGCATTGAGCGACACGCCGCCGCCCACAGCCAGGCAGCGGTAGCGGCCACCGCGCAGCGCGCGGTCACAGCGATCCGCCAGCGCGCCCACAATCGCCTCCTGATAACTGGCCGCAATGGCGTTCACATCCTCTGGCCCAGCCACCGGGTGGTTGCGCAGATGATACATCAGTGCGGTCTTGAGTCCGCTGAAGCTCACGCAGAGTTCCGCCCGTAAGTCGCCGGAAACCAGATGATGCCCGGCGCGCACCCGTCCCTGCGGAAACTTCAGATCGACCCGCGGCGTCGCCTGCCGGGCCGCGCGATCAATGGCCGGACCGCCGGGATAGCCAAGGCCCAGCAGTTGGGCGGCCTTGTCAAAGGCCTCGCCCGCGGCATCGTCCAGCGTCTGCCCGATGACACGGTAGACTCCGGGCTGCGGCGTATCCACCAGCATCGAATGGCCGCCGGACACCACCAGCGCCAGCATGGGATAGGCTTCCTCCGCGGCGGGTGCACCAGGCGTCAGGAAGACGGAATGAATATGCGCCTCGATGTGGTTGATGCCAATCAGCGGCTTGTTCAGGCGTAGCGCCAGCCCCTTGGCCGCAGCCAGCCCGACAATCAGCGAACTGGCCAACCCCGGGCCGTAGGTGACGGCGATGGCGTCGAGGGAGGACCAGTGTAGCATGGTTGGACGGTCGGTCGGTGAGACGGTCGAACGGTCGGTCGGTAGGACCGTGGAACGGTCTCGCTCACTAACCGCCCCACTGTCCGACCGTCTTACCGTCTCACCGTCCGACCGTCTTACCGTCTCACCGTCCCACTGTCCAACCGGCCCACCGTCCAACCGTGCATCCTCCATGGCCTGCACGATCACGCCCGGCAGCTTTTCCACGTGACTGCGCGAGGCGATCTCCGGCACCACGCCACCGTAGGGCTGGTGCAGCGGCACCTGGCTGTAGACCACGCTGGACAGCACGTCGCGCCCGTCGCGCACCACTGCAGCGGCGGTTTCGTCACAAGAAGTCTCTATGCCAAGTATGGTCATGGGGTCAGTAGCGCGGGCAGGATGCGGTGAGCAGCGTCGAACCGCTCGCCCCGAGCCTAGCGCAAACAAAGCTCATCCAAACCCTCAGCCGCAGTCCGCCCTCGGCCCGGGGCGGGCCGGGGCTACGCCAGTAGCGCGGGCTCGCCCCGAGCCCAGCGCACTCAAGGCTCATCCAAACCTTCAGCCGCAGTCCGCCCTCGGCCCGGGGCGGGCCGGGGCTACTTTTGTTTAAGAATCCGCACCCCGATCACGACATCGATTGCGCGGTTGAGCTGCTCATCGGGCACGTCCTCGACTTTTTCACGCGTGGCCGCGGGGTAGATCTCCGGCATCTCGGCATAGGCGCGCTTGATTACAATGCTGCGCCATTTCGAAAGCGGCACCTCGATGGAAATGTCCGGCACAATCCCTTTGCCGTGGATCATGCGCCCGGCCGGCGTGTAGTAGTGGGCTGTCGTGAGCCGCACGGCGCAATCCGGCCGCGTACTCAGGCGCAGCACGTTTTGCACGGAGGCCTTGCCAAAGGTTGTTTCGCCCACGATCACCGCGCGATGATGGTCCTGCAGGGCGCCGGCCATGATCTCCGAGGCACTCGCGCTGTGACTGTTCACCAACACCGCGGTCGGCAGATCTGTCAGATGCAGCGGTCCATTGGAGACATGGCGCTCCTCGGAACGCGTACCGTCACGGCCGCGCACGGACACGATTTCCGTCCCTTTGGGCAACAGCAGGCTGGTAACCTCCACCGCCGTGGCGAGCAGACCGCCGGGGTTGTCGCGCAGATCAACCACCAGCGCCGTCATTTTCTGATCCTGCAGGGACTGCAAAGCCTTGAGAAACTCGAGTGTGGATCCTTCGCCAAACTGCATCAACCGGATATACCCCACGCCATCACGAAGTATGCGCGCGCCCTTGACACTCGCGACCTTGACATCGTCGCGTAACAGCGTCACATCAAACAGATCGCGCCCCTCGCGTTCAATGGTCAATTTGACGGGTGAACCCTTGGCACCGCGCAGGCGGCGCACGGTCTCGTCCATCGAAATCCCCAGCGCGGGCTGGCCGTCGATCTTCACGATCTTGTCGCCGGACATCAGCCCGGCGCGATGGGCTGGCGCACCTTCAATCGGCGCGAGCACGAGCACGCGACCCTCCTTGATGCCCACGTGAATGCCGATGCCGGAGAAATGGCCGCTGGTGTCCTCGCGCAGTTCCTGATACTGCTGCGGCTGCAGGAAGCCGCTGTGCGGATCCAGCGAAACGAGCATACCGTCAATCGCGCCGTAGATCAGGTCGCGAAAGGCCTTGTCATCCGCGTACTGCCGCTTGACCAGCAGCAGCGCCTCCGTGAACACGGCAATGTCATCATACACCACATCCGTGCTGGCCGCCTCGATGGACAACCGGTCCGGGGCGTTGGTAACAATCAGCGCGGGGGTGCTGTTCGTGGCGATGCGCGCGGGAGGGGTGTTGGTGGACACCGGCTCTGCAGCCGTCAGCGCGAAGAACGGAACCGCTACGATGAAGGCCGGGAGAATCCCCACCTGCCACAGGCGGAGCGTCTTCGACCGCAAACCATTCAGTGAGTTGTGCATGGGTTGTATTGTCGCAAACCATTCGCCCGTAGCCAAGCAGATGTGTGCGTGGACGGCATAAAGCCGTCCCTACCGTTTCATCCCGCATTATGGACGGCTTTACGCCGTCCACAATACCCATGTCGCATCCAGGTAGGGACGGCTTTACGCCGTCCACATTGCCCATGTCGCGTCCAGGCAGGGACGGCTTTACGCCGTCCACATTGCCCATGTCGCGTCCAGGTAGGGACGGCTTTACGCCGTCCACGAATTTCCACGCTGTCCATGCTTATCACCTGACCGCTAAAATCCCGGACCATCTGTAATCCTGCGCGTTTGCCACCAATCCAGCCCGCACCGGATTCTGCAAAACATATTCGCATTTTTCAGAAAACGCCGCGCTCGTGCGAATGCGATGGTCAAAGTAACCGCTTTCCCATAACACCTGCCCATCGCCATGCTTGCGCCACCACGCAGCGAGGCGCCCCTTCAAACGTCGCACCAGCGCTGAAACACCTGCGGGGCCAGGGCTGACGACCAGATGAATATGGTCTGGCATCAGACAATACACGTATACGGAACAAGCCCCATCTGTTTGCAGGGAGACGATCTCTGCGACGACGCACTCGTTTGTCACGGTGGTGATAAAGACAGGACGGCGCGGCTTGACGCAGATGGTCAACTGAAAGGAGCTGTGACTGTTTGTGTAGTCAATACGCGAACAGCGCTGATAGCCGCGGAAGCGGGGGGTGGGCATATGTGCTTTTCCTTTCACCATGTGGACGGCGTAAAGCCGTCCCTACCAAGGAATATGCCCAATACGAGCTATATCTTACACACGCCGCGAAAGTATTTCCGAAAGCCTATTTGTTTAAATGCGCGTGTGCCGATATGGACGGCGTAAAGCCGTCCCTACCGTTTCATCCCGCGGTAGGGACGGCTTTACGCCGTCCACAAAACACACACCCAGGCCGCAAAAAAAATTATCCCTCCCCTTGTCCTATCAAAATCGACATCGTATTCGATTTCGATGCGCCAGGAGCATGCCGATCCCCGGCAGCAGCACGGCGCCGAGAAAGGCCAGCAGGAAGGCGTTGGTTTGTGCCGCCCACGCACCGATCGCGGCGTAGGCGGCGGAGATGCCGAGGTTGGCCAGCAGCAGCACGGGCGCGGCCTGTCGCAGCGGCAGGCGTGTCAACCCGGCAAACACCACCGACGCTTCTGCCAGCACCGGCACCGGGCGCAGTGCGGCCAGCAGCCAGACGCCCCAGCGTGCCTGCACCTGTTCCAGCAGCCGCATATCCGCTTCCCCGGCCAGTCGCGTGGCAGGTGTCCGGCAGAATCGTCCCAGCGCATAGCCGATGGCGCAGCTGATGCTCAGGCCCACAAACCCCACCAGCGTGCCTGCCGCAAACCCCAGCACCACCCCGCAAGCCGTCCCCACCAGACTCGAAGGGATGGGCGCGACAATATCCACCACCAGCAGCCCGCCCAGCACCAGCGCCGCGAGCGCCGGACGCTCCGCTGCACGTTGCAGAAACGCCTGAACCGCTGCGGTAAGCCCCTCGCCCCAAATCAGGAACGGCACAATGATGGCCAGCGCCACAACCAAA
>SESE01000944.1_pt1 | contig 11992 bp, 7 predicted proteins | sample 3171371 | NCBI WGS metagenome assembly SESE01 (sample SAMN06051881, study PRJNA518727) | freshwater metagenome | biome: subpolar coniferous forest; feature: holomictic lake; material: water; isolation source: holomictic Lake 442, 13 m depth | place: Canada: near Kenora, Ontario | collected...
GGCCGCCAGGGCGCGGGCGCTGACGTGAAACGTGAAGGGCAGCAACTCCCCCGCAATCTTGTACAGATTGGGGATCATCAGCAGCAGTCCCTGCGAGGCCGTGAAAGTCGTGGTCAGTGCGCCGCCGAGCAGGCCGCCGTGCACGGCACCGGCGACGCCACCCTCGGATTGCATTTCCACGATCCGCGGGACCTGGCCCCACAAATTGGGCTTTTTCACCGCCGCCCACTCGTCACAGACCTCGGCCATGGTCGAGGACGGGGTGATCGGGTAGATGGCGATCAGCTCATTCAGCCGGTAAGCCACGGAAGCAACGGCTTCATTGGCATCACAGGTAATATAGGAGACAGGGCGTGGCGAACTGGACATGGGCGTGGTGGATATGGCCCCCGGGTGGGGACCGCACCAAGGATGCCAGCAAAGCAGGCCAGCTACTGCGCATTTCTTGTCATTCAGCAGTTGCCGGTTGTCTGGCCGGTGTTTTTCACCGGAGACTTGCCACCGCCGTGTGGTCTGTGCCTCTCTGGAGCGGAACCGCATGCACCCCAGCCAATATTGCTTGCCGGATGACTGGCCCGGAACACCGGGAGGCCAGTAACTGGCACCCCCTACTTCATCGCCCCTCGACCATGAATTTCTCTGATATCGCCTCTGCCCTCCCCAAATCCGCCGTCATTCGTTTCGACGCGGTACCCTTCCCGCTGATCGCCTCTGGCAAGGTCCGGGAAATCTTCGACCTCGGCGACGCCCTGCTGTTGGTCGCCAGTGACCGGCTGTCCGCCTTTGATGTGATTTTGCCCGACGGGATCCCCGGCAAGGGGATCGTCCTGACCCAAATGAGCAATTGGTGGTTCGCGCAAACCGCAGGCCTCATCGCCAATCACCTGTTGCCGGACCCGTTCGACCTTGCTCACGGCGGGCAGCCAGGGCTCATCAAGGGTTTCCAGCTCTCGCGGGATCTGCAATTGCGCAGCATGATTGTCCGCAAGCTCCGTCCCCTCACGATCGAAAGCGTCGCCCGCGGCTACCTCATCGGCAGCGGCTGGAGTTCCTACCAGAAGACCGGCGAGGTATGTGGGATCAAGCTGCCGGCCGGCCTGCGGCAGGCGGACAAGCTCCCCGCCCCTATTTTCACCCCCACGACCAAGGCCCCCAAGGGCCAGCACGACGAGCCGATCAACGACGCCCAGGGCGCGGCCATTATCGGCGCCGAACTGTACGCCAAGGTAAAGGCGATCAGCCTGTCCCTCTACCAATTCGGCCACGACCGGGCCCGCCGGGCTGGGATGATCCTTGCTGACACCAAGTTTGAGTTTGGCACCGACCCGGCGGGCAACCTCATCCTCATCGATGAAGTTCTCACCCCTGACTCCTCCCGCTACTGGCCGGCCGATCAGTATGCCCCGGGGCAGTCGCCGCCGAGCTACGACAAGCAGTTCGTCCGCGACCACCTGCTGGCCATCAAGTGGAACCAGACCCCGCCCGCGCCCCGCCTGCCGGCCGACGTGATCACCCGCACCCAGGAAAAATACCTGGCCGCGCTGCGCAACTTGCTCGGCTGAGGCCGGGCTGGGCTCACGCGAAGTCGGCAGGAGTACGTAGCCACAGGCCTCCGCGCCTGTGGAATCCCGCGCAAACCCGACAGGCAGGGACGCCTGTCGCTACATGGTCCACCCAACCGGGGCAGGCTTGGATTTCGCGCGAGTTGAGGGTTGAGCGCCAGCCACGGGCTCTGCTACTCCTCATCCATGCCTGGCTCCCTCTTCCCGCTTTCACGCCTGCTGCTGGTCGCGGCACTGCTGCTCTCGACGGCGGCGATCCCCGCCGCGGCGCGCCTGGGGGAGACGGTGGCCAACCTGAAGGACCGCTTCGGCCGGGCGCCCGAGCGCGAGTCGCCCAAGAACATGGCAGTGTGGTTCGTCGAGTCGGTGGATGGCGTGCTGGTCTACACGGCCACCCTGAATGCCAAGGGCTTCATCATCGCCGAGGGCATCAAGCCGCTCAAGCGCGCCGTGCTGACCACCGAGATCGTGAAGGATTTCCTGCAGGATCAAATTAAGCCCCACGCCGACTCGAAGACTTCCCGGATCGTGCCGGCCGGCGAAAAGTATGAGTTCGCCCAGCAGTCCTTCGTCTGCGCCAAGGATGAATGGGTGCTGGTGGACGAGCCCAACGGCCTGCTGCTCATCTGGTCGCGGACGGGCATTCCCTCGGTCATGGCCATCAGCCCGGAGATGCTGCTGCCGAAATCGTAGCCGGCGGCGGGTTTTTCCCGCCCCGCAAATCCTGGAGGGCCCGCGTCCCCGCGGGCCGTTGTCGCGCGACCAGCCCGCAGGGACGCGGGCCCTCCATGAATCGACCGAGGAAGATAATGGCGAGGAACGGTCCGCCCTACAGCCGGTTCGCCATAAGCTCCCGCAGCGGATAATGCGTTCCGCGCCAGATGATGCCCCGGCGCCAGTAGGTGAGCACCATCGAGCGCACGAGAATGAAGTCCATCATGGCGATGCCCACGGGCAGGAACAGCCCGTGCCACCAGCGGCCGCCATCGAAGCGGTGATTGTCCGCGGCCACCCCGAGCATGACGACTATCGTGGCGAGCCAGATCCACCGGTCCGGACCGACCGCTGCGACCACCCCCAGCAGCGGCAGGAACACGCCGACAAAATGAACGACCAGCGCGCCGATAATCACCCAGGCGCGGTAGTCCACGCCGGCAAAGGCGTTTTTCTCCAGCCCGCGCACAAACTCGCCGACCGTGGCGTACCAGGAAACGGAGAGCGCCCCCGCCCCGAGGACGATCTCGCTGAAGCCGCCGGATTTCATCAGCTTGCCGAGCTTGATGTCGTCATCCGGCCGCATCCGCAGCGGCTCATGCCCGCCCAGCTTGCGGTACATGGAGGCGCGCACGAGATTGAAGGCCCCGATCCCGCCATGGGCGCGGCTCGCCGGATTGGGCACGCGCCACGGCCGCACAAACATCGCGAACAGCAGGCTGAACGCGCTCACGCAAATCCCCAGCAGGTGGCCGTGCTCGTGCAGGCGGGGGATGGCGGCCAGGTGGTCCAGTGATTTTGACCGGGCGTAGCCGACGGCGCGCCGCAGCACGTCGGGCTGGAAATGGATGTCCGCGTCGGTGAAAAGAATCCATTCGCCGGTGGCCAGCGCCGCCCCGTGATGCAGCGCATAGGTTTTGCCCAGCCAGCCGGGCGGAAGTTCCCGGATGTGGTCCACCCGCAGCCGGGCATCGCCGGCGGCCAGCCGGTCCAGCACGGCGCCCGTGTCGTCCTCCGAGCGGTCATCGACCGCGATGATCTCGAAGTCGGGATAATCGAGCTGCAGCATGGTCGGCAGCGCGGCTCCGATGGTGCGGCCCTCGTTGCGGGCGGCGAGGACGAGCGACACCCGCGGCCAAACTGGCGGCACCGGGGCACGGAGCCGCGCCAGGCGGCGCAGGCGGCGGTTGCCCAGCATGACATCCCCGGCGATCACCAGCCAAAGGAACAAGATGAATGCGGCTAGGAAGGTCATGGGGAAAACAGTTTCGCCTCGAGACGGTCGGTGAATCGCGCGCTGAGGTCAACGCGCACTAAGGGCCTCACATCGGCGGGTTGGTTCCGCCCGGGTTGCTGCGCTCGATGCGCACGCGCCGGGCCCGCTCGGTATTGGCCTCGAGGATGGTCACGCGGTACTCGCCCGCCACAATACTGTCGTCGCGCTTGGGCACGTGGTCGAACAGGCGCAGGGTCCAGGTCGCGACGGTTTCCCGCGGCTGCCACTCCAGCGGCCAGCCGGTCTCGGCCTGCAACTCGCGCATGGTGAAGGAACCGCTGACCACAATGGCGCTCTCCGTGCGCTTGTACACCGGACCATGCTCGATGTCGAATTCGTCCCGGATGTCGCCGACGATCTCCTCCAGCACATCCTCGAAGGTGACGATGCCCGCCAGGGCTTTCTTGTCATCGAGCACGACGGCGAGGTGGCTGCGGGCCGAACGGAAGCTCTCAATCATGCTGTGCAACGGCGTGGTCAACTCGAACTCAACCGCGGGCCGGATGAGGGGCTCGAAGGGCGTGTCGGGCCCGAGGGCCTGGATCTGCCAGAGCCACTCGCGCACCAAAATCAGGCCCTCGACCTTGTCGAGCGAGCCCGAACAAACGGGAAAGCGACTGTGACCACTGATCTGGGCCGTGCGCAGGTTTTCCGCCAAGGGCTTGTCGAGCCAGAGGGCCACCACCTGATCGCGCGGCCGCATGATGTGCTGCGCCCGGGTCTGGCGGGCGCGCAGGGACTGCACCATGAGTTTGTTGATCAGGGCGTCGCCGGGATGAACGTGCCGGGTATGGCTGAAGACATATTCGAGTTCATCGGAACCCAAGCCGTGATCGCTGGCGCCCGCGGGTTGCAGCCCAATCCAACCCAGCAGCTGGTTGGCGCACATATTGAGAATCCAGATGAACGGATAGAAGGCGTAATAGAACATGACCAGCGGGGCCGAGACCCAGAGACTGACCTTGGTCGGCCTTTGGATGGCGATCGCCTTGGGCCCGAGCTCACCAAAGATGATGTGGAAAAAGGTGATGAGCGTGAAAGCCGCAGCAAAGGAGATCGACGAAACGGCGGCCGGATCCGTCACCCCCAGCCGGGACAGCACCGGCCCCAGCCGGTGCGCAATGATCGGCTCCCCCACCCAGCCCAGACCGAGACTGGCGAGGGTAACCCCCAGCTGCGTGGCCGACAGGATCGCGCCAAGATGCGAGGAGGCCCAGAGGGCCATTTTAACCCGCCAGCCGCCGGTCTTCGCCATCGGTTGGAGCTGACTGGCGCGGACCTTGACCAGCGCAAACTCCGCCGCCACGAAAAACCCGTTGGCGAGGACGAGCGCAAGGATACCCAGTGCTTCCAGCGTGGTGCCGAAAAATTGATTCATGAACGGTCCAGCCTACCGCGGCGGTCTGGACCCGCAAATCATTAGCCGTCCATCGGACTTAACCCAGCACGGGCAAAGCGTTTAGACTATCAAGATTTCGCGGATTCGACCGTCCGGAAGGCGGCCGCCTTCTCATAGTCAAACTCCCCCTCCCAGCGAGCCACGACGGCGCTGGCCAGACAGTTGCCGAGTACATTGACCGAGGTGCGGGCCATGTCCATGAGGGCGTCGACCCCCAAAATCATCGCCGCCCCCTCCAGCGGGAGGCCAAAGGATTGCAGGGCCGCGATCAGCACCACGAGCGAGGCCCGCGGCACGGCGGCAACCCCCTTTGAGGTGATCATGAGCGTGAGCATCATGGTGATCTGCTGGCCGAGGCCGAAATGAATGCCCGTCGTGGCCTCGGCCGCCTGCGCCACGAAGACCGATGCCACCGCGAGGTGGAGCGTGGAACCGTCGAGGTTGAACGTATACCCCGCCGGCAGCACAAAGCCGACGATGCCGCGGGGCACGCCGACCTTTTCCATGTTCTCAAAGGCCTTCGGCAGCGCCGACTCGCTGTTGGCCGTGGCGAAGGCGACGGTGAACGGCTCGCGCACGGCGCGGATGAATGGCAGCAGCGGAATCTTGGCAATCCAGATGACCGCGCCGAAAATGAACACCACGAAGATGATCAGCGCGGCATAGAGCGTCAGCACAAGTTTGCCGAGGCTCAGCAGCACATCGAGCCCCTGGTGGCCGACGGTCACGGCCATCGCCGCGCCGACGCCGTAGGGAGCGAACTTCATGATGATGCCCGCGAACTTGAACATGACCTGGGTGAGACTGTCGCACCAAACCAGAATGGGCTTGCCCGCGTCGCCGGCGGCGATGACCGCCATGGCGAACAGCAGGGAAAAACACACGATCTGCAGCACATCGCCCCGGGCCATCGCATCGATCAGGCTGGTGGGAAAGGTATGCAAAATGGTCTCCATGAGGGTCAGCGGCTTCGTCTGCACCGCCGCGCCCAGCGAACCCACGCTGCCGCTGAGGATCACGCCGGCGCCGGGTTTCACCAGGTTGACCATGAATAGGCCCACGACCAACGCGAAGGTCGTGACGATCTCGAAATACAGCAGCGCCTTGGCGCCCATGCGGCCGACCTTCTTGAGATCCCCCGTGCCGGCGATGCCCTGCACGATGCTGGCGAAGACCAGCGGGGCGATCATGGCCTTGATCAGGTGGAGAAAGATGTCGCGGATCAGCGCCATCCAGGTCTCCCAGTTCACGCGGCCGACCGGCGTCATGCGGCTCATCCACCAGCCGAGCCCGACGCCCACCACGAGGCCGATCATGATCTGCTGGGTGAGGGAAAACTGATACCACTTGCGCGGGGCGACGGCTTCGGCAGGGGCGGACATAGGAAGGTGCGGGGAATCTAGGTTGGGCTTGGTCTGGCGCGAGCTTGAACTGAGCCGAAATTATGCAGCCCAAACCGCAAAACGGGTTTTTGCTCCGGATGGGAAGAAACCGGATTGTAGGAGGGGCTTTACGCCCCGATCGGAGAGCGGCTTCGCTCACGGGCGTCCCCCATCGCGGCATAAAGCCGCTCCTACAGCTCAGCCCCTTGAGCCGTTACCTAGGAGTGAAATGTAGGGTCGCCGCTGGTCGGCGCACCGTTCCGCGAGTTAACCACGGCACGGCGGCAAGCCGTTTCGACAGGCTCAGGGCCCCGACCGGAGCCGCGGGGCGGACGCGTTTTCCCCCTGCGCGCATTCCGCCAACCCGTCCGGAGTGTTTAGGCCGGGTTCCACCGTTCGGTACGACCATTTCAACTGCATAGCAGACACACACTGCCTGATCCCGGCTGAGGACAATCCCGCCCGGCTCGTTAAGGATAATGCGCCCCTACCACGGCAGCGGGGCCGCCTCAAGCTCGCGCTCCCAGAGGGTCCGGATCGACTGCACGACTTCCGGCAGCAGGTCGGCGCGGGCGGCGGCAAAATTGGCCCGGGCCTGCGCCGGGGTCTTCGCGCCGGGAATGACGGTGGCCACCTCGGGCTGCGCCAACACAAACTGGAGCGCCGCCTGCGTCAGGGGCAGGCCCGGCGGCAACAGGGCGGCGAATTGCTCCACCAAGGCGGCCCGGCGCGCGATGACCTCGGGCGTCCAGCGCTCGCGCACGCCGCTAAACCGGCTGTCGCGCCGGTATTTTCCCGAGAGCCAGCCCGAATCCAACGGGACCTTGACGATCAACCCGACCCCCCGGGCCTGCGCCGCCGCAAAGGCCGCCCGGGGCTCCTGGTGAAACGCATTGAACAAGACCTCGGCCACGCCACTGCGCGTGGTCCCGACGACCTGCGCCAGGTCGGCGGCGGAGTCGATCGATACCCCGTAGCTCCGCAGCTTGCCCTCCCCCTTGAGCCGCTCGAGCTCGTCATACAGCGACGTGCGCGTGCCATCCAGCAGTTCAGCCGGGGGATTGTGCACCAGCAGGACGTCGAGGTAATCGGTCCGGAGCCGGCGCAGGCTCGCCTCGATCGAACCCCGCACCGCCGCCACCCGGAAATCCGTGGCCCCGTCCGCCGTGTGGCCGAACTTGGAGCAAATCGCCACCGACTGGCGGACAGGCTGCAGCGCCTGGCCCAGGAGCTCCTCGCTGCGCCCTTCCGTATAACCGGGCGCCGTGTCGAAAAAAGTACAACCTTCGTCGAGGGCCGTCTGCACCACGCGCAGCGCCTCGGCGGGATCAGACGTGCCCCAGGTCGGATTGGCGAGCTGCCAGCTCCCGAGGCCCACCACACTGACTGTGATTCCCGTGGAGCCCAGCGGACGATGTTTCATGAACGGCGGGCGAAAGGCCTATTACCGCTGCTTGCCGGCCAGGTTGACGACCACGTCGTAATTAAAGTGGACGAACTTGGTGATCGCCTCCGCCAGCACCCGCTCCTGGTCGCTGTGTGCGCCGAAGCCCTTGCGGCCGTCCTCGCTGTCGATCATCGGGCCGACGCCAAAGCACTGGATGCCGCGGGACCGCAGATAAGCCATGTCGGTCGCGCCCGTGCTCATGATGGGCAGCGTGATCACGCCATAGGTGTGCTTGATGGCCGCCTCGATGACCTCGAAGGCGTCCGTGTGCAGGCTCGACGGGGGTGCGCCCGGCCGGCTGTGGCCGGAGGCGACTTCCACCGTGACCGCCGGATCGTTGATCAGCTGGCGCATCTGTTCCAGGAAACGCGGCATGTCCTCATCGGGCAGCGACCGCACATCCAGGGTCGCCTCGGTCTCCGAGGGAATGACGTTCACGCGGTAGCCGCCGGCGATGATGTTCGGCGAGATCGAGGTGTGCAGGGTCGAGTAATAACGCGGGTCATGTTCGGCCAGGTACTCCTGCACCTTGCCGTCCTCGTCGCCCTTCAGCAGGGCGCGGTAGCGGGCCGCGTCCTCGGCCGAGCTGATCGTGGCCAACCGCTCGAAAAAGGCGCGGGTGGTCTCGTTCAGGCGCATCGGCGTCTGCCATTCGGCGAGGGCGATGATCGCCCGGGCGAGATGGACGACGGCGTTGGAGCGCAGCGGCACGGAACCGTGGCCGGCCACACCGTTCGCCACGAGCCGGAGCCGGTTCGGGATTTTCTCGGTCGTCTGCACGGCGCCATACTGCACCTGGCCGCCGGTGCGGATCACACTGGCCCCCTCCGCGATGCAAAACTCGGCGTCGATCTCGGCCATGTGCTCCCTCACCATGAATTCGATGCCGAACTGCGTGGAGCCCTCCTCGCCGGCCTCGGCCAGGAAAATGACGTCGCGGTCGAGCGGCACATTATTGCGCTTCAGCAGGAGCATGGTCATCAGGCAGGCGGTGACGTTGTCCTTATCATCCACCGTGCCGCGGCCATAGATGTAGCCATCCTGGAGGTCCGCGGAGAAAGGCCCGTGCTTCCACTTCTTCGGGTCGACGTTGACCGTGTCGGTGTGGCCCATGATGAGCAGGGGACGCTTGGAACCGTTGCCGCGCAGCCGGGCCACGATATTGGGCCGGTTGGGGTCGAGGGCATAGACCTTGTTTTCGATGCCGGCGGCATCGAGGACGCCCTTGAGGTACTCGACAGCCGGGCGCTCGCCTCCGGGAGGATCGCAGGTGTCGAGCCGCACCAGGGCGGAGAAATGCCGCAGGGACTCCTCGTCGACGGCCTTCCAATCCGTCCCCGCGGCCGGCTCGGCCGCAAGCAGGTTGGCCAGCAAGAGCAGGGAGAACAAACCGGCGAGACGACGAAGCAGCATAAGGAGGGGAAGCTGAGGTTTAACCGACCCGCCTAGATCAGCCGGGCCGCGACCACGCGTCTAGCTTAGAATCACGGATGGCCATTGATTCACCGCACCTCGTCCCGCTCGCGAGGTAGATCACGCCAGCAGTGAACGATGAACCATGTTCCCCATCAGAATCCCTCGCGGGCCAAAGCCCGCCGCCAGCCAACATGTCACTTGATAAGTGACATGCATTTTAATGGCCGCGGAGGATGCATACGCCTAACACGTCTCCAATCTTGTCGGCGGCCCGGTTAGCCATCAGCCTTCGCTGCATCCCGAGGCGATTGCCGCCGTGACCAGACCTTATCCCCGCATCCCCATGTCCTTCCGTCCGATTTTTTGTGTCGCTCTTTGCCTTGCTGCCCTCCGCGTGCCCGCCGCCGAAAACTTCGCGGAAACCCTCATCGCCGCCCACCCCGCGGCCCCGACTGATGCCCGCGCCCTCTGGCTCGACGCCACGCACGTGCGTTGGGCGGCCCCGGCCGGCACGGCGCGGGTGCGCCTCCTCGGCACGGCCGACGCCGGCCTCCAAGCCGCGCTGGGCTCGGTCGCCCGCGGCGCGGCGATTGCGCTCACCTTGGAATCCTCCGCGCCGCCCGACCGGGCGGACGTTGCCCGCTTCTCTTATGTCAAGGGCCCGACCTGGCGGGTGGCCGCCACCGACACGGCTCAGCTGCCCACCTTGTGGCGGGGCCAGCTGCTCATCGTGGCCGAAGATGCCCAAGGCCGCGTGCTCGACGCGACCTGCACGCAGCTCGCCGGTGCCCTCGACGCCTTCTACGCCCCGGTCGCCGCTGATTTGAATTTCGGCGCTCATCACGCCCCCGCCGGAACTTCGTTCGTGCTCTGGGCCCCGACCGCCCAGTCGGTCACCCTTTGCCTCTATGATCAGCCGGATGGGCCGGCCCAGGCGGCCATGTCCATGGTTCGCGACGACGCCAGCGGGGCCTGGCACTTCGCCGTCAAGGAAGACTGGCGCGGAAAATTCTACACCTACGACATCGACGTGTTCGTGGCAGGCGTGGGGTTGGTGCGCAATCATGTGACCGATCCGTACTCGCTGTCGCTCTGCGCCGATTCACGCCGCAGCGCCATCATCGACCTGAACGACCCGGTCACCCAACCCGAGGGCTGGGCCGCGGATCAGCCCCCCGCCACGGTGAAGGCCAACACCGACCTGGTGGTTTACGAACTGCACGTGCGCGACTTTTCCCGCGACGATCTCACCGTGCCCGTAGCCCATCGCGGCAAATACCTCGCCTTCACCCACGACACGAGTGACGGCATGCGCCACCTGCAGGCGCTCGCCGCGGCCGGAGTCACCGACCTCCACTTGTTGCCCACCTACGACCTCGCCTCCGTGCCCGAGCGCAACGCCATCATCCCCGTGCTGCCGACCGGCGCGCCGGACAGCCCCGCCGTGCAGGCCGCCATCGCCCCGATTCGCGAGCGCGATGCCTTCAATTGGGGTTACGACCCGTGGCATTACAACGCCCCCGAGGGCAGCTACGCCACCAATCCTGATGACCCGGTGGCGCGAGTCCGCGAATTCCGTGCCATGGTCCAGTCCCTCCACCGCGCCGGCCTGCGCGTGGGCCTCGACGTGGTCTACAACCACACCATGGCCGACGGCCAGAGCCGGTGGGCCGTCCTCGATCGCATCGTGCCGGGTTATTACCACCGGCGCGACGCCACCGGCAAAGTCGAGCCCTCCACCTGCAATTCCAACACCGCCACCGAAAACGCGCTGATGGCCAAGCTGGTGATCGACTCGGCCGTCAGCTGGGCGCAGGCCTACCACGTCGATTCCTTCCGCTTCGACCTGATGGGGCACATGCCCCGCGCCGTGCTCGAACGCGTGGCCGCAGCAGTGGACGCGGCCACGGGCCGACATCTCCAGTTGCTCGGCGAAGGCTGGAACTTCGGCGAGGTGCAGAACGGCGCGCGCTTTGTCCAGGCGTCGCAGCTGAGCCTCCAGCACAGCGGCATCGGCACCTTCAGTGACCGGATGCGTGATGCGGCGAGGGGTGGTCGGGCCGGCGACAGCGGGGCGGCGTTGTCTGCCCAGGGCTGGCTGAACGGCCTGCACTACGCGCCGAACCCGGCCAATGCCGGACGCGACACCACTGCGGAGTTGGCCGCAGCCGCCGATTTGGTGCGAGTCGGGCTCGCCGGCAGTGGCCGTGATTTCTCCCTGCAGGGTGCGGACGGCCGCACCCGCACCCTGGCGGAATTCGCCTACGGAGACCAGCCGGCCGGCTTCGTCGTCGAGCCCGGCGAGGTCGTCAACTACGTCGAAAATCACGACAACCTCACCCTCTTCGACAGCAACACGCTCCGCCTGCCGCCCGCCACCCCGCGAGCCGACCGGGCCCGGGTCCAAGTGCTCGGCAACGCGCTCGTGCTCTTCAGCCAGGGCATCGCCTACCTGCACGCCGGCCAGGAAATTCTCCGGAGCAAATCCTTCGATCGAAACAGCTTTAACTCCGGCGACGCCTTCAACCGCCTGGACTGGACGCTGACGACGAACCATTTCGGCACCGGCCTGCCCCCGGCCTGGGACAACGAGAGCAGCTGGCCGCAGATGCAGCCGCTGCTGGCGCGGGCGGCAGAAATCGCCCCGGCACCGGAGGACATCCGCTTCACCTTCGCGGCGACCCTCGACCTGCTGCGGATCCGGCAAAGCTCGACCTTGTTTCGCCTTCGCACGGCCGCCGACGTGAAACAACGCCTCCAGTTGCTCAACACCGGACCGGCCGGCCGGCCGAGCGT
>SESE01000945.1_pt1 | contig 11990 bp, 11 predicted proteins | sample 3171371 | NCBI WGS metagenome assembly SESE01 (sample SAMN06051881, study PRJNA518727) | freshwater metagenome | biome: subpolar coniferous forest; feature: holomictic lake; material: water; isolation source: holomictic Lake 442, 13 m depth | place: Canada: near Kenora, Ontario | collected...
CGTCTCAACGAATATACTTAGAATAATTGGCTTTATGCCGATCGTAGTATTTAAGTTAAACATTCACGAAGTTGTGAACTACGTTTGGTCGAAACAAGAACCCATTTTTGACGAGGATAAGGAGTCCGGCATTTTTGTCTCCTTCACATACATCCCTTCTCAATCTGTCGATAGCATAGTCTATGAGGACAAGATCCCGGCAATCGACGAAATGAATGGCGGCCGTGAAATGTTGTGGCTATAGGTTAAACCATTACGGCTGATAGGGTGGCGGATTGGGCGGCGTTCAAGTCAGTTCGGCCGGACATTAGACCACCTACCCAGATTCTACCACCTACCCATAGCGGCCCCTACAATGGTCGCGTCGGCTTTTTCCGTCTTGGCACAATCTCGGTCCAGGCGTCCATAGCAGCGTGAGCATCAGGCAGGCTAACCGCGTAAACTCCCGTAGCGACCAGTCGCGTGTCCACCTGGACCGGCGCGTCTGTTTCCTTGGCTGAAACCGAATCGGTCTCGCAGACGGGCTCCGGCCTGCGCGGGCGCGGCTTAGGATTATATGCGTCGAAAAGAGCCGGATCGGTAGGCGGAAGCCGTTGGATCGGCTCCCTTCGCCAGATCACACCGGGGTCGGGCAAGTGCGAATGTGGCAAAAGCGAATGGGGCACGGAAACTGCCGGTTCATCGTCCGGGGTGAGCGGGTGTTTGACTTCGTCCTGGACCACCATTTGACTCTCCCTCGTGTGCCGGCTCTGATATTTTGCTGGCTTCGGGAAGCCCGGATACGGATATTGTTACGATGCTGGCAATATCCTCGGCTCCCCCGCACAGTTTCACCAAGTACCATCGCCGTGTCAATCAGCTGAGGGCCATTGCCAGTTTTTGACGATAATTGAGACCAGATACGCACCCCTTCCCCCCATATTACCCCCCGCGCTTCAAAAGGTGAACATTAATGGTCAACCGCCTTACCGTTCTGCTGGCAACGCCGTTCCGCCTGTTCTTTCTGACGGCTACGATTTTCGGCTGCGCCGCCATGGGCTTGTGGGTGCCAGTACTTCTTGGTCTGCACGGCTGGTCCGGGGCGATGCCGGCTTCGATATGGCACGGTCACGAGATGGTTTTCGGTTACACCATGGCCGTACTTGCCGGATTCCTGCTCACTGCCGCAGCCAACTGGACCGGGACTCCACCATGGCGCGGCAAGCCGCTGGCCCTGCTTGGACTGCTGTGGCTGGCAGGGAGGATTGCCGTCAACTGTAGCGGATGCCTGCCGCCGGTTTTAACCGCCATAATTGACTTGTCATTCATCCCGGCTCTGGGGGTAATGCTGGCTATTCCGCTTATAGCGACAGGCAACCGGCGACAATACGTCTTTTTAGTTTTCCTGACCCTATTAACCGTCGCCAACCTGCTGGTCCACCTAGAAGCACTCGGCGTTGTTACAAATGGGGGGCACATCGGCCTAATTTTGGCCGTTGACTTGCTGATGGCCATTATTTCGGTAATGGGCGGTAGGGTCATCCCGGCCTTTACCACAAATGCCCTACGCCAACAGGGTGAGACAATCCTGCCGAAGGCCCATGCATGGCAGGAACGACTGGCGCTGGCCCTGATGATTCTGCTCGCGGTTCTTGATGTGGTGGCCGAAACCAGTCCGGCTTGTGCCCTGACCGCCCTAGTGGCGGCCATGGTGCAGGGCCTTCGCCTAGCTGGCTGGCGTGGTCATCGCACCCTGGGCCAGCCGATTCTCTGGGTTTTGCATCTGGGCTTTGGCTGGCTGGTGATCGGATTATTTCTGAAGTTCATTGTTACCTGGTTCCCCGGCATTCCCACCAGCTCGGCTTTACATGCCTTGACCATCGGCGTCGTCGGGACCTTGACCCTCGGCATGATGAGCCGAGTCAGCCTCGGTCATACTGGCCGCGCATTCCTGGCCGGGCCATTCGCAGTCGCGGCCTTTGTCATGATTACGGCGTCGGCACTGCTCCGGGTTATAACACCCTGGCTGCCAGCAAATGAAGCGGTCACGGACCAAACAATATGGCTGTTCGCCCTGGCCGGCCTACTGTGGATGGCTTCGCTAGCGGCTTTTGTCATTGGCCATGGTGGCATTCTGACCAGCCCGCGAGTCGACGGCCGCCCCGGATGAATAGCGTGCGAAAAGCCACTTGACAGAAAGTGTGCGCTAACTTACTTGTTTCTTATGGCAAGAACGAGAATGGACGGCGCGGCGCGTCGGCACCTGATCATCGAAACGGTGACGCCCTTGTTCGCGCGCAAGGGCTTCGCCGGGGTGACTACCCGTGAGATCGCCAAAGCGGCGGGCGTCTCGGAAGCCCTGGTCTTTCGCCACTTCCCGACCAAGGCGGCGCTTTACGAGGAGATACTGCGCCTCGGCTGCCAGGGCGACCCTGACCTCGCCCGACTTGAAACGCTGTCGCCCTCAACCGATACCCTGGTGTTGCTGACCTACGGCATGATCCGGCATATCGTGCTGGGCGAATTGGGCGACAAGGGGCTGATGACGACTCGACTACGGCTGGTCTCCCACAGCATCTTGGAGGATGGAGACTACGCCCGGATTCACTTTGCTGATGTCAGCCGCTACGTACAGGCGATCTTCATCGCCAGCATAGAGGCGGCGCGGCAAGCAGGAGATTTGCGACCGTGCCGCCTGTCCCCGGTAAATGCGTTCTGGTTCGTCGAGCACCTAGCTGCACAGATGGCCTATGGCCTGCTACCCGAAGCTGGTGTTTTTTCATATCAGGGCGAACTTGACGCCGTACTCCTGGAGGCGGCGCAATTCGTGCTGCGCGGCATCGGACTCAAGGATGAGCTGGTTGTGGCTCCGTTTGATCTGGCACGCCTGTGCGTCCTGTCCGGCACTAAGTAAACGCTTGCAAGGCTAAAAGTTGAACGCTGTGGTGGGTGAGGGATTTAAAATGGATACTCTGGCGCCGAAATTCGCAGCTGCCGAGATGATCGAGACAATGCCGCGCCGGACGCGGCCAACCCGGCTCAAGCTGACAGTATACTTGATCCTGATGGCGGTAACGCTGACATTGGTGGTCGGTGGGCTCTATGCATTCGACCAATTCAAGAAGACGATGATCGCCAAGTTCTTCGCCGGCAATGTGCCACCACCGGCTACGGTCTCGGCGGTTGCAGCGACAACGGAGGCACTGCCGCGCTTCCTCGACGGCATCGGCACGCTGACCGCCGTTCATCAGGTGACGATGGCGCCCGAAATCGCTGGCCGCATCACCGCCATCATGTTCGAGGCCGGAGCAACCGTGAAGGCGGCAACGCCGCTGGTTCAGCTTAACGATGCCACGGATCGCGCCGATCTTGCCAACTTTCAAGCACAGGAACGCTTGGCCCAGCTCAACCTTGGACGCTCACGCACCCTGGCTGGAAAGAATTTCGGCACTCAGCAAAGCGTCGATCAGGGCCAAACCCTGCTTGACACGGCCCGCGCTGGCATTGCCAAAGCCGAAGCTATGATTGCGCAAAAGCTGGTGCGGGCGCCCTTTTCGGGCCGTCTCGGCGTCCGCCAGGTAGAAATCGGGCAAATCCTTAGCACCGGCACCCCGATAGTAACTTTAACCGACCTTGACAGCCTCTATGTCAACTTTACCCTGCCCGAGGCGGCCAGCGGCGCGATCAAGCTTGGCCAAACGGTAAACCTTCGGGTTGACGCCCTGCCCGGCCGCACCGTCTCCGCCGCCGTCAGCGCGATCGAACCTCAGATCGATGCGGCTACCCGCTCCCTCAAGGTTCAGGCCACCCTGGTCAACCCCGGCCATCTGCTGCTGCCCGGCATGTTCGCGTCGGTGCGGGTCGTACTGCCGCCGCAAGAAAACGTCGTCACCCTGCCCGAAACCGCAGTCGATTACACAGCCTATGGCGAGACCGTCTACCTCGTACGCGAGGATGCAATTGGAGCCGACGGCAAGCCCGTACTGAAAGCAATTCAGAGCTTCGTCAAGACCGGCACCCGCCATGATGGCAAGGTCGCCATAATTAATGGCGTGATATCAGGCGAGCGCGTAGTGATAGCGGGCCAAGTAAAACTGCACAATGGCTCAGCGGTACAACTTACCCCTGACACCGCACTGACCAAGCCTGCCCAACCACCGGTCCACTAATATTCTGTTTGGACATAATATAAAGCATCTCGTGAAATCCGAGCAGTTCAACGCCAGGGGGCGGTTACGCCATGCATTTCACCGACTTATTCATCCGGCGACCGATATTGGCCACGGTAATCAGCCTGCTGATACTATTGGTCGGAGTGCGATCGTTCTTTGACTTACCGATTCGCCAGTATCCCCGAATCGACAACACCGTTATTACAGTGACGACAGTCTACCCCGGCGCCGCTCCCGACCTGATGCAGGGCTTCATAACCCAGCCGATCGCCCAGGCGGTGGCCTCGGCGGAGGGCATCGACTACCTGAATTCATCCTCGACCCAAAGCATGAGCGTGGTGACAGCCCATATTAAGCTCAACTTTGACCCAACCAAGTCAATGACCGAAATTATGTCCAAGGTAAATCAGGTCAAATACCTGATCCCCAAGGAGGCCAATGATCCTGTAATCCTCAAATCCGCCGGTCAGTCTGTTGCAGTAATGTATATTGGCTTTTCTAGCCCCCGGCTGTCAGGCCCGGCTATTTCAGACCACCTCAGCCGTGTAGCACAGCCATTACTTGCTACTGTAGACGGCGTCGCTTCCGCCGACATACTGGGTGGCCAGACTTTCGCCATGCGGGTCTGGCTCGACCCCGAGCGAATGGCGGCGCGAGGCATAACAGCACCGGAAGTGGCGGCGGCACTCCAGGCCAACAATTTCCAGTCGGCACCGGGCCAGACCAAGGGCTATTTTACCATCGCCAACGTCCGTGCCGACACCGGCCTGACCGATCTCGACCAGTTTCGCCAGATGGTGGTCAAGGCGGCGGGGGGGGCGTTGGTGCGACTTCAGGACATTGCCACCCTAGATCTTGGCGCCCAAAGCAGCAGCTCGTCGGTAATGATGAACGGCGAACAGGCGATTTTCGTCGGCGTACAGGCTGGACCGACGGGTAACCCACTCAACATCGTACGTGACGTACGGGCACTGGTGCCCACACTCGAGCGCGGACTGCCGCCTACAGTCAAGATGAACATCGTATATGACTCGACAAAATTTATTCAATCTTCCATCAACGAGGTAATAAATACCCTGATTGAAGCAGTCGGCATCGTCATGGTCGTAATATTCCTGTTCCTGGGCAGTTTCCGCTCGGTGATAATCCCGATTGTGACAATTCCACTGTCGCTTATCGGAGCCTTTAGCCTTATGCAAGCTATGGGCTTCAGCATTAACCTGTTAACCTTGCTTGCCATGGTCATGGCTATCGGACTAGTAGTCGACGATGCTATCGTGGTGGTCGAAAACGTCTACCGCCATATCGAAGAGGGCCGCACACCATTTCAAGCGGCGCTTATAGGTGCTCGCGAAATCGCCGGCCCAGTAATCGCCATGACCATCACCCTGGCTGCGGTCTATGCTCCGATTGGGTTTCTTACCGGGCTTACCGGTGCATTGTTCCGTGAGTTCGCCTTCACCCTGGCCGGCTCGGTTATTATTTCCGGGGTAGTGGCGGTAACACTGTCGCCGATGATGTGCTCTTTGCTGCTAACCAAGGAGATGGCTGAAGGCAGATTCGCCCGCCGGGTCGATCGCTTTTTCACAGCGTTAACCAGATGGTACGGCCGCCGGCTGGAAGGTTCGCTTGATTACCGGCCGGTGACACTGCTTTTCGCAGTGGTGGTATTGGGTCTTGTGGGCTACCTTTACAGCCATTGCGGGGCCGAACTAGCCCCCGAAGAGGATCAAGGCGTAGTGTTCGCGGTTGGCAAGGGGCCACAATACGCCAATCTTGACTACACTAATGCGTACGCTCAGCAGATCGACCAGACGTACAGCAACTTTTTCGAGACCGAGACACGCTTCATCGTCAACGGCCAGGGCGGCCCCAACAACAACTTCTCGGGCATGATCCTCAAGCCATGGAACGAGCGTACGCGCTCGGTCAAAGACCTCAAGGGGCCGGTGCAACATGCGCTGAGCAAGATCGCCGGTATGAACGTGTTTGCCTTTAACCTGCCGCCGTTGCCCGGTGGCAGTGGCGGCATGCCGGTACAGATGGTGATTTATTCGCCAATCGGGTTTCCGGCACTATTCAAAACTATGAATGAAATAAAAGCGCGGGCGCGCCAAAGCGGCCAGTTCATCGTGGTCGACAGCGACCTTGACTACAATAATCCAATTGTACGTGTGCATATCGACCGTTCTAAGGCCAATGACCTCGGCATCACCATGCAATCGATCGGCAACACTTTGGCGCTAATGGTGGGTGAGAACTACGTCAACCGCTTCGATTTCAACGGCCGTTCCTATCAGGTAATCCCGCAGGTCCCGCGTTTTGAACGTTTGGCCCCGGACGACCTCGCCCGCTTCTATGTCAAGACGGCGAGCGGCGGCTCGGTCCCGCTTGCAACCCTGGTCTCAATCGACAGCGGCGTTGACCCCAACGCGCTTTCCCAGTTTAACCAGATGAATGCCGCCACTTTTTCGGCCGTACCGATGCCGGGGGTGACAATGGGACAGGCCGTGGCATTCCTGGAAGCCACAGCCCAAGAGCTGCTCCCCACCGGCGTCAATCACGACTATCTCGCCGAGTCGCGACAGTTCGTTCAAGAGGGCGGGCAACTCGCCATCACCTTCGGTTTTGCCCTGATTGCCATCTTCCTCGTGCTGGCCGCCCAGTTTGAAAGCCTGCGCGATCCCTTGGTTATTCTGGTCAGTGTGCCGATGTCGATCTGTGGTGCGCTGCTGCCGCTGTTCTTCGGCGCCGCCACTCTCAATATTTATACCCAAGTCGGCCTGGTAACGCTGATTGGGCTGATCAGTAAGCACGGCATTCTGATGACTGAGTTCGCCAATCAGTTGCAGGAACGCGAAGGTACCGACCGCCGCACCGCGATTGAGCGAGCGGCCCAGGTTCGTTTGCGTCCGATCCTTATGACAACAGCCGCCATGGTAGTTGGTCTTTTACCGCTGCTGTCCGCAAGTGGGGCCGGAGCCGCCAGCCGTTTCAGCATCGGTGTGGTGATCGTTGCTGGCATGTCGATCGGTACGGTTTTTACCTTATTTGTGCTACCGGCAGTCTATACTATACTCGCCACTGACCATCGCCCGGCAGCAAACATTCGCCTAGCAAAAAACCCCGCCTAGCAAAAAACATCGCAACAGTAACGTTTTCGTGACTCCGGTTAGCAGTTGGGGTATGGTTACATAGGAGGTGGCAAGTGACGACAATCATTACATACGAAGCTCTTCAGGAAGCTCGCGCCCGTCGTGAACAGGCCAAACTGCCCCCGCCGCCATTGGTTGGCGAGGGGGAGTCAGGTGACGTTGCCTTGCGAATTGCGCGATGCCTGGAAGAGCTGAAGGGCGAACTGGTCGGACTGCGTGCCGATCTGCGGCAATTCGAACGCCGCCTGACCATCAGGTTCGGCTGCATGCTAGCAGTCGCTTCTATAATCAGCGTAACTACAACCGTCTACTTGCTGCTGCCGGCCGCACATCCGTAAACTTTCGCATAAACCGGAACGACTGCGGCCTAGAACAGCTTGCGATCAATCTCGCCACGCATGGCGGACCCGGTCTTGGCCGCGTTGAGGAAGACAGCGCGGTCGCCGTCGCCAAGGGCGACTACGAATACGCCCTACTATTATACAGCAAACGTCGGTCAACTCTAGTCGACATAGCCCTAAGAACCGGCACCTTCATTCCCGGTACCGACGAAAGATTGGAGCTACATAACTACGCTGGAGGCCGGGGAATTCATCAACATTGTAGTTGCCGACACCGGTTCCGGCATTCCCTCCGAAGAAATCATGCGGGCATTAAAGCCGTTCGAGCAGGTTGACAACCAGTACGCGCGCGCCCACGGCGGAACAGGACTTGGGCTGTCGATCGCCGAAGGCCTGGTTAATCTTCATGGCGGCTCAATAAGCATTGAAAGCGTGGTCGGCAAGGGCACCGCAGTGACGGTTCGCCTTCCCAAGTTTACCAACCAAGTCAAATCACATTACGCTACTCCGACACCACAGCTCGATGGTTTGTAATACAAATGCCTTCGCGCCACGAGGCGCGCGGCAGCAGTCGCCGCCTAATACCAACAGCCCGAGACGAAGCCTCGGGCCGTTGGTATAAATCACCGCCGCCCGACCACCAAGGTCCGCCATTCCCCAATGGCATAGCGACGACGCAGCACCAGCCCCTGAGCACGATGGGCGGCCAGCACCATTCGTTCCTGCCGTCCGAGCAGACCCGCCAGCACGGCAACGCCGCCCGGCGCCAGATGACGACGTAAGCCGGGTGCCAGCCGGGCCAACGGCCGGGCCAGGATATTTGCCAAAATCAGCCGGCAGGGCCGCCGCCGCACCAAAGCCCCAGCGCGATAGCCATCGGCAAGACCGGTACGCACCAGGGCTGCGAGGCCGTTGATGCGGGCATTAAGGGCGGCCACTCGAACCGCTTCAGGATCAATGTCAACCGCCAAAACCGGGACCCGCCATGTCCGGGCCGCAGCCAGCGCTAGAATGCCGGAACCACAACCGACGTCGAGCACAGTCCCCAACCAGTTGCGGCCCCTGCCCCAGCCCCGACCTCGGCCACTCCACTGCTTAGCTAAACGATCAAGCGCCAACAGACAGCCCCTGGTCGATGCATGTTCGCCGGTGCCGAACGCGGTGGCCGCATCAATTTTTAAAGCCACCATTCCCGACGGCGGCCGAGCCTCGAAATGGGAGCCATAGATAAAATATCGCCCGGCCCGCAGCGGCGGAAAGCCCTGGTAGCACCGCGTCACCCAATCGATTGCCGGAAGCGGCTCAACCGTCAACACCGGCTCCAGAAGGTCCAGCACTCTCGCCAGCACCGCCACCCGCGCCACCAGCCTGGAACGATCAGGTTCCGCAGCCCAGGTCGCCTCAACCAGCCAATCGCCGCCCTCCTCCAGCTCAAAAGTCGACACCGCCAGCGCGCCATCGGCAACCGCATCAGCAAATGCATCGGCCATCGTCCCGGGCACATTCACCGCTACCCGCCATTGTTCTGCCACCGTCATAACCTCGTCCTTATCCTGCAGTGTAACTTTAACAACCACGCCGCCACCGCGCCATGCTTTCTACCCCGCACCGTCAACACGGGCAAAGTAAGAACCTTTAGCCAAATACAATCGCATCATTGCCTTGGCGATGAGCTGTGGTAATCTCGTTAAACTCGGTCAAATGTTGTGGGCGTCCGGTATGCCCAGGGAGGTCTTGCATGGGCGGAGGCCATACGGTAGCCATCGGCGATCGCTTCGTCCGAGCGGGCCAGGCTAACAAAGTTTTTGTCGTGACGAGAATCGATCAGCGACCGCATCACCCGCCTCATGCACGGCTCAAGGCAAGTACGCCGCACGACGACCAAATCACCATTGCGGTAGCCACCTTGGGCGACGCGCGTTATTTTCTGCCGGTCCCCGACCAGGGGTCTTCCGTTTAATTCGAACCGGACTTACGGTTGCCGACTGAGGAGCCGCATTGGTGTCGGAGACGTGGTTTTTGCGCTGCGCCGGGGCGGTGGGCTTAGCGCTGATTTTCTTTCCCGGAATTGATCTCGGATTTTCCAGGCTCTTTTTCATGCCCGGCTTTACCGACCCCTCGCGAAGTTTTATCTGGCGGGGACTGCCGTTGGTGGACAAGATCCACGAAGCGGTTGTTTCCGGCTCCTTTTCGCTGGCGGCGCTGTTCGGGGCGGGGCTCTTGTGCGCTGCTGCAATGCGGCGGCCGATACTTGGTCTTGGCACCATGCAATGGCTGTTCTTGGCAACAGCGTTGGCAGTCGGGCCAGGGCTGATGGTCAACACGGTGTTCAAGGAAAATTGGGAGCGTGCCAGGCCAGTCCAGATCGAGGAATTCGGCGGCCGGGCTCGGTTCGCCCCGCCTTTGGTGGTCAGCCACCAGTGCCACCATAATTGCTCATTCGTGAGCGGCGAAGCTTCATTCGGCTTTTTCTTAAGCGTCTTTGCCTATATCGCCAAACGCCGGCAGCGGGCAATCTTTGTCGCCGGCATGGCAGCCGGGCTGCTAATCGGGCTAATGCGCATCGGCCAAGGCGCCCACTTCCTCAGTGACGTACTTTATGCCGGGGCCTTTACCGTCGCAACAAACGCGGCCACCCACGCAGCATTCTATGGACGCAACGCCACCGCGACCTGGTGGCGCACCCACATTAGCCTAGCGCCGCAATGAGCGAAATAAGGGGCACCACCCCACGGCCACCCCCACATACACCAAAGACGCGCCCAGCCAGATCAGCGCAACATGGCGTACATCGCCTGCCACTGCGAGCCGGCGATACCGCCGCTGTACCCGTTACCAGACCCATTACTGTACCCATTACCATACAGACTAGCGATCTGCTGCCCGGTCTTCGCAGCAAACGGGCCAGCGCTCTCGCCATTTAGACCGCCATTAAGTCCGCCATTTTGCCCGCCCAAGTCAGCCGACCGATTGACCAAGCGACCAATGTTTTTGCCGAGTCGGTCGGCAGTAGCCTGAGTGTTGCTGATTGCTGAGTCGAGCTGGCCCAGCATCTTGTCAAAGACGGCCGCGCCCGATGCAGTTCCGGCGTTCAAAGCCGAGAAGCCACGCGCACCGACTGCGCCCGCAGCGGCTGCCATATCGGCAAAAACACCGTTCGATACCGCCCCTCCGGCCTTGCCCACCGCACTAAGCACCGCCGAAGCATTGAGGTTGGCCCCCGACACAGTAAGGGTTGAGCCACTGCCCGAGTGAAAGGATATGGCAAGCGAAGCGGTGCTATCATTAATCAAATTGAGCCCCCGGTAGGAGCCCTCGCTAACGGCCGTGCTAAGCTGCTTGGCCAAGTTATTGAAGCTGACGGTATCAACCGCCTGCCCGGTCGCGCTCTGCTGTCGCGCGTCCTGCACCAGCCCCTTCATCTTGGCAAGCAGTACCGTCGCCGAAATCGCGCCTGACTGGCCCGCCCGCACGGTGCTGATGCTATCGTCAAGTTTGAGCTTCTGGCCCGAAAGGTCCGACGCCTGCCCTGACAAAGTCTGTTGCACCGCCGTGCCATCGGCTAATTTCAGCCGGCCCGGAGCGAACGCGGCCAGAGATGAGTTCGGCGCAACCTGTGTACGCGAGCCCGCAGCGCCCTGGACAGGTTGCAAGGACTTCATCGAGTAACGAGCATACCCGGTTAACGCAATGTCCATGGCCATTTCTGCCCCCACACCAACCGCATCATCGGCCTTCTGCCGACCGGTTGTAAGTACCGCACAAACGACGCCGAAAGTCAAGTAATTAAGAGGTTACTATACAGCGCGGCCGCAGTTTGTGCCCACCATTGTTGGCACGTAGGGACCCACTCAGCCAATCTCGGAGGCGTTAAACTCGTCAAGGAGGGCGGCGATGCGCGCGCCGTCGCTCTGGTCCATAATCGTCTGGGCCCGACGGGTAGCGGAACCAAGGTCGAGCGCGCGAATACGGCGCTTGACCACCGGCAGCCGGATCGGGGTCATCGACAGCTCACGAACCCCGAGCCCCAGCAAAAGCGGTGTGAACCGCGCATCGCCGGCAATTTCACCGCAGATACTAACCGGAATCCGGGCGCGCAACGCAGCTTGAGCGGTAAACTGGATCAAGCGAAGCACGGCTGGGTGTAAAGGGTCGTAAAGATGGGCAACCTGATCGTCGCCGCGGTCTATGGCCAGGGTGTACTGAGTTAAATCATTGGTGCCGAGCGACAGGAAGTCGGAACAGGCCGCCAGCGCGTCGGCGGTCAATGCAGCCCCCGGGACCTCGATCATCACGCCCAACGGCGGCAACGGATCGGCAATGCGAGCACCGCGACGCTTCAA
>SESE01000946.1_pt1 | contig 11985 bp, 10 predicted proteins | sample 3171371 | NCBI WGS metagenome assembly SESE01 (sample SAMN06051881, study PRJNA518727) | freshwater metagenome | biome: subpolar coniferous forest; feature: holomictic lake; material: water; isolation source: holomictic Lake 442, 13 m depth | place: Canada: near Kenora, Ontario | collected...
TCGAGGCGCACCGACATGATGCGAACGGAAGCCCTTTGAATGATCGCGTCGGCCCGATGGCCAAGGCGTGGTCATTGCGATGTGGCAACATCGGCTTCCCCCTGCGCTTGATCCCAGACCCTGATTGAAAGGCCCGACCATGACACTCCGCATTGATGCCGCGCCTACGTTTCGCGACGTCGGCGGCTTGACGGTCGGCGACGGCAGGCGCGTGCGAAGCGGCCGCCTGTATCGCGCCGGGGGCTTGCTGCAGCCCGGCGCCGGAGATCGCGACAGCCTGCGAGGTCTCGGCATACGCACCGTGTTCGATTTGCGCAGCCGGGTCGAGCAGGAACTCCACCCCAGCGCCTGGGGCGAGGCCTGTGCCGCGCGTGTGGTGCATTGCGACGTCAATCGCGATGTGCGCGCCGGCGGCCGGGATCTGCTCGATCTGCTGCGGGCGGGACGGGGCGAGGCCGGCGCCCGCGAAATGATGCGCTTGACCTACCGCGGTTTCGGCCGGGCGTTCGGGCTGCATTTGCCGCAGATGTTCGCCATGCTCCTGGCGGATACCGGTTTGCCGGCGCTGGTGCACTGCACGGCGGGCAAGGACCGCACCGGCTTCGCCTGCGCGGTGCTGCTCCATGCCCTCGGCGCGGACGAAGCCACCATCGTCGGCGATTACCTCGCCACGGCCGAATTCGTCGGCGCCACCACCATCCTGAGGTCGACCGCGGAGATGCTGGAAGCCTATCTCGGCGAACGGCCGGAGGATGATGTGGTGAAGGCGGTGGCGGGGGTTCGCGGCGAGTATCTGGAGGCAGCGCTGGATGAAATCCGGCAGGACTACGGCTCGCTGCAGCGCTATGTGCAGGACATCGGCGGCCTCGACGCGGAGCGCCGGCAGCGTCTGCAGGCTTTGCTGCTGGAGTGATATCGTCCGAGTGGACGGTTCCCGCCGCGGCGGCGGCGCCGACAATGCCTTGCAACTATCTGCCGCCGGGACGGTCGACTGTCAGCCCGCCACTCGCGGAGGAGAAAATCATGAATATCCTGTTGCGCTGCCTTGTTCTGTCGCTGGCCTGGTTCGGGCTTCCCGCCGCCGCGTCGGTCGAAGTCGGTTTCCTGCCTGCGGATCAATATGTCGATATCGGCGACAGCATCGACGCCCGCCGCGCGATGAAGGAAATCCAGGATCATCTGGTCAAGCTCGGCGCGCGCTATCTGCAGCCCGAGTTCCGCCTGTCGGTCGAGGTGCTCGAAGTCGACCTGGCCGGCAGCATGAAGATGGCCGGCCGCCGCGGCGACTGGGTGCGCGTGCTGAACGGCAAGGTCGATGCGCCGCTGCTGCGCCTGCGCCACACGCTGCACCTCGGCGAGCAGCTCATGAGCCGCGGCGAGGACAGCCTTACCGATGCGATGTATCTCGAACACAGCGCCGGTCGCAGCACCGACACGCCGCTGTATCATGAGAAGGCCTTGCTCGAGCGCTGGTTCCGGGCGCGCTTCGGCGCACCGCGCGACAAGAATTGATGCCGTGTGCCCTGATCCGGAATCCCGTCCTGATGCGTCAGATCAGGACGGCAGCGGCCTGAAGCGGCCTCATTCAATAATTCATTAAGGAGCAAACACATGGAACGATTCCAGGACAAGGTATGCATGATTACCGGTGGCGGTGGCGGCATTGGCCGGGCCACGGCGCTGTCCTTCGCGCAGGAAGGCGCCAGGGTGGCGGTGACCGATCTCGATGCCGTCGCCGGCGCGGCGGTGGCTGCCGAGATCAACGCCGCACAGGGCGAGGGGCGCGCCATATTCCTGGCGCATGATGCGGGCGATGCCGCCGACTGGGACAAGGTGATCGCGGCTGTGCTGGAGCGCTTCGGACGCCTCGACGTAATGGTCAATAATGCCGGCATCCTGCTCAAGGGCAGCATCGAGGACGCGACGCTGGAACAGTGGCACAAGATGCATCGCGTCAATTCCGACAGCGTGTTCCTCGGCTGCAAGGCGGCGGTGCGGGTCATGAAGGGCAAGGGCGGCGGCGCCATCGTCAATGTCTCGTCCATCACCGGCCTCAGTGCGCGCCCCGATTACGCCGCCTACGCCGCCTCCAAGCATTCGATGCTGGGCCTGTCGCGCTCGGTGGCCATCCATTGCCGCCAGAAGCGTTATGGCATACGCTGCAACACTGTGCATCCCGACGGTGTGCTGACGGCGATGACGCTTTCGCAATTGCCGCCGGGATTCGACGCCGAATCGCTCTGCATCGATCGCGACCCCATGGCACGGCAGTGCCGGCCGCAGGACGTTGCCAATGCCATCCTGTTTCTCGCCTCGGACCATGCCCGCGCCATCAACGGCACCGAGTTGCGGGTGGACAGCGGGCAGTTGCTGATGTCGCTCTGATTCATGCGCGCCGGGTTGCGGAGCTTGCGGAAGCTGCTGAATTTAGCCATATCGTCCCAATGGACGATGTTAATTGAAGGCGCGGATGCGAATCTTCGCTCCGACAGTACAGCAGTGCGACAGTCGGCAACGTAGCCCGGGCAAGACTGAATTCGACTCGGCGAGAGGGGACAAGATGGATTTTGCGCAAGAGCAACGTAATCCGGCACGACATCTGGTGGGATTCGGCATCGTCACGGTGGCGCACGTGCTCGCCGTGTATGCCCTGGCAACAGGCCTGTCAACCAAGGTGATGGAGATCGTCCATGGACCGCTGGAAACGAAGCTGATCGAAGAATTCAAGAAGCCGCCGCCGGACCAGCCGCCGCCGCCGCCGCCGAAACTGGCGCCGCCGCCGCCGCCCTTCATTCCGCCGGTCGAAGTCAATATCACCGTCGCCGCGCCGGTGGCCAACACCATCACGCAAGTCACCTCGGCACGGCCGGCAGCTGTCGTCGCCGCGCCACCGAAGCGCGTCGAGCGCGTGGCGCCGGTGATCGATGCCAAGGCCAACTGCGCCAAACCGGAATATCCATCCGCCTCGCGGCGCCTCGACGAATCGGGCACCGTGGTTCTGAGATTCCTCATCGACGTCGATGGCCGCGTCCTCGAGAGCAAGGTGGAAACCTCGAGCGGTTTTGCCCGCCTCGACGAAGCGGCGCGCAACGCACTGGGACGCTGCCGCTTCAAGGCCGGATCCGTCGATGGCAAGCCCGAGCAGTCATGGGCCAGCATCAAGTACAAATGGGAACTCGAATGAGCCGCTCGCACGACCTAGAAATTATCGGAAACCAAGGAGGCAGCATGTACAAAAAAGGACGTTTGGCCGTGATCGTCGCGGCATTTTTGATGGCCGGCGCATCTGTCGGCGCACTGGTGTCGTACGCGCCGGCGGCGCTGGCAGCCGATGCCCCTGCTGCTGCGGCCCCGGCCGCCGCAGCAGCAGAAGCACCCAAGAGCGACCTGCCGGCGGCACCGCCGGTAGCCAAGGAGATCGTCAAAGTCGAGAATCCCTACGGCCTCGAAGCCCTGTGGAAGACCGGTGACTTCGTCGCCAAGGGCACGCTGATGATCCTCGTCATCATGTCCATGGGCAGTTGGTACATTCTCGTCACCAAGTTCTACGAACAGCTCAAGATGTTCCGCCAGGCCGCCGCGGCGCGCACCTCCTTCGATTCGGCGCGTACCGTGCAGGAAGGGGTGAACAACCTCGAAGCCGGCAACGCCTTCCGCTACATCGCCGAGAGCGCCCTGGAAGCCAGTCAGCGCCATGGCAACTCGATCGTCGCCAAGATCGACCAGCACACCTGGATCACCATGCAGATCCAGCGCGCCACCGAGAACGTGCAGAACCGCCTGCAGGACGGCCTGGCCTTCCTCGCCACGGTGGGTTCCACGGCTCCCTTCGTCGGCCTGTTCGGCACCGTGTGGGGCATCTATCACGCCCTGACCGCCATCGGCATCGCCGGTCAGGCCTCGATCGACAAGGTCGCCGGCCCCGTCGGCGAAGCCCTGATCATGACCGCCATCGGCCTCGCCGTTGCCGTGCCGGCCGTGCTCGGCTACAACTGGCTGGTGCGTCGCAACAAGGTCGCCATGGAAAAGATCCGCACCTTCAGTGCCGACGTCCATGCCGTCCTGATGGTAGGTGAGAACAAAGGGGCCTGATCATGTCCATGAGCCTGGGCCCTTCGGACAGCGGCGAAGAAGACGAGGTCGTCTCGACCATCAACACCACGCCGCTGGTCGACGTCATGCTGGTGCTGCTGATCATTTTCCTGATCACCATCCCGGTGGTAAGGCAGTCCGTAGCCGTGGATCTGCCCAAGGAAGTCAACATTCCGACCGTGACCAAGCCGGAGAACGTGCTGCTGTCGGTATCGCGCGAAGGCGACGTGTATTGGAACACCATGGCGGTGCGCGACAGCGACGATCTGCTGCTGCGGCTGAAGGCGGTGGCGGTGCTTGATCCGCAGCCGGAAGTTCACATCCGCGGCGACATGGATGCGCGCTACGAAGCGGTGGGGCGGGTGGTCTATGCCTGCCAGCGTGCCGGCATCATCAAGATCGGCTTCATCACCGAACCGCCGGCCAGAGGCTGAGGAGGACTACCCATGTCAATGAACGTAGGTTCCAGCAGCAGTTCGGGGGATCCCGAGGTCATGGTCGACATCAACACGACGCCGCTGATTGACGTCATGCTGGTGCTGCTGATCATGCTCATCATCACCATACCGATCCAGACCCATGCGGTGAAACTCAATATGCCGGTGGGCAATCCGCCGCCGCCGCTGAGGCCGCCGGAGATCGTGCGCATCGACGTCGATTTCGACGGCACCATTCTGTGGGACAGCCAGATCGTGCCCGGCCGGGCAGAGCTTGAAAGCAAGCTGAAGGAAATCGCCGACAAGCCCGAGCAGCCGGAAGTGCATCTGCGGCCGAACAAGCTGGTATCGTACAAGTCGGTGGCCATGGTCATGGCCTCGGCACAACGCCTCGGCGTGACCAAGATCGGCCTGGTCGGCAACGAGCAATTCATCAACAATTGACGCGGCGCGCAGTTGCTTGTCCGTGACGCGCCGTCACGAAGGAAACCCGAAGATGACTCATACCCGCACTCTCCGGCATCTGATGGTCGCCGGCATCATTGCCCTGACCGCTGCGGCGCCGCATTTTGCCGCCGCCGAAGATGCCTTGCGGCCGGAAGTGGGCAAGCCCTTGCAGGCGGCGCAGGAACTGATGAAGGCGCAGAAGTACAAGGAAGCCCTGGTCAAGATCGGTGAAGCCGATGCCATCAGCGGCAAGACCCCCTACGAGAGTTCCATCATCGAGCGCATTCGCGGCGCCGCCGCCGCCGGTGCCGGCGACACGGCCACGGCCGTCAAGGCCTTCGAGGCGACCATCGCCAGCGGGCGCCTGCCGGCTGCCGAGCAGTTGAAGCTGATGGAGGCCCTGGCCGGCACTGCCTATCGCGGCAAGGACTACGCCAAGGCACAGATCTGGGCACAGCGCTACATCAAGGAAGGCGGCACCAGCAGCGCCATGCGCACCTTGCTGTCGCAGACGCAATACCTTTCCGGCGATTTCGCCGGTTCCGCCAAGGAATTGACGGCCGAGATCACCGCCGCCGAACACGCCGGCCAGGCACCGGCCGAAGACCGGCTGCAACTTCTGGCCAACTGCTACCTGAAGCTGAACGACAAGGCCGGCTACGTCACGGTGCTGGAGAAGCTGGTTACCCATCATCCGAAGAAGGAATACTGGGCCGACCTGCTGGCGCGCGTGCAGCGCAAGCCGGGCTTCTCCAGCCGGCTCAGCCTCGACGTGTATCGGTTGATGCGGGCCACCGGCAACCTGCAGGACACCAGCGATTTCATCGAAATGGCGCAACTGGCGCTTCAGGCCGGACTGCCGGCCGAGGCCAAGAAGACGGTGGACGACGGCTACGCCAAGGGTGCCCTGGGCACCGGCGCGGAAGCCGACCGGCACAAGCGCCTGCGCGACCTGGCCAACAAGCAGGCGGCTGACGACCAGAAGGCTCTGGCCGAGGTCGAGAAGCAGGCCAATGCGGCCAAGGACGGCAACGCCCTGGTGGCCCTGGGCTATGCCTATGTCACCAGCGCCCAGTTCGAGAAGGGTATCGCCCTGATCGAACAAGGCATCACCAAGGGCAACCTGAAGCGTCCCGAGGACGCCAAGCTGCACCTCGGCGTCGCCTATCTCCAGGCCGGCAACAAGGCCAAGGCGCAGCAGGTGCTGCGCTCGGTGCAGGGCGGCGAAGGCGCCGCCGACATCGCCAGGCTGTGGCTGATTCAGGGCAGCCGCGGCACCTGAACAGGGGTGCCGGGGCGCAACAGTCGCGACCGTTGCGCGCCAGCCACACTACGTCCAAACGGACGATGTCGCCCTTTGTTACTCATTTAAATTGCGGTCAGTATCGTCAAATGTGGGCGTGGCGCCCATTGAGGCCGGTTGCGAGGCCGCCCGCTGTCAGCGCCGCAACCGGTATCGGAAGTCAAACATAGTGGAGGACACAAAGAATGGGAATGCCAAACAGGAATCGTAAGTTGTTGGCGCTGCGCGTGATGCCGGTGCTGATTGCCGCTGCCTATGCCAGCGGCGCCATGGCGCAGGAAAAGGTCGAGGAAGTCGTCATCACCGCACAGAAGCGCAGCGAGAAACTGCAGGATGTGCCGCTCTCCGTTACCGCGATCAGCGGCGCCCAGCTTGAAACCCGCGGCATCCAGGGTAGTGCTGACCTGTCTTCCCTGGCGCCCACGTTGATGGTGACCAATGGCAATTCGGGTAACACCACGATGTCCGTCATTTCCATACGCGGCAGCGGTTCCGGCTCGCCGAATATCTTCCTCGATACGGCTGTCGGCACCTATGTCGATGGCGTCTATGCCGGCAAGAACCAGGGTGGTCTGTTCGACATCCTCGATCTCGAACGCGTCGAGGTTCTGCGCGGTCCGCAGGGCACGATGTTCGGCCGCAACACCCTGGCCGGCGCCATCAATTTCGTGACACGCAAGCCGAGCGGTGAATTCAGTGGTTCGGTCGGCGTCGAGGTTGGTGATCACAATGCGCGTGTCGAGCGGGCGTCGATTGACCTGCCCAAGATGGGCATACTCAAGTTGAATGTCGCGGCGCGCAACGAAACCCGTGATGGCTACGTCACGAACAATACCGGTAGCGATTCCGGCAAGAGGGACAAGCAGAATTACCGGCTGGCTGCACTGCTCGATGTCACCCCCACTTTCCAGGTTAACTATTCGTACGATCACACCGACGTTAATAACACGCCGAATCCAGTCAGTCTTTACACCGCCTTTGGCTGGAAGGGGCCGGTATCGGTCGCGGCCGCGGGGTCGGCGGCGAACGTCGCTGCCATCCAGGCTGGCGCCTCGACCAGTTTTCCGGGCTCGCGCAATACCACGCCCGGCTTTCCCGAGTATGAGCGGCTGAAGACGGACAACCATGCGCTCACCTTGTCTTACGCCGTCAACCCGAACAATACGGTCAAGTACATCTATTCCGACCGCACCATGCACTATGCCGACAGCCTCGATCTGGATGGCGTTGCAGCCGACATATACTCGTATTCCCGCGACACGTCGCTCAAGACCCAGTCGCACGAACTGCAGTGGGTCGGCAGCAGCGGCCCGCTGAAGTATGTCGCCGGCTACTACACCTACAAGGAGAAGAGCCGTACCGTCAACCCGCAGGTCAGCACGGGCAATATCTGGTTCGCCGGCGACTACGTGGGCGCGGTCGATTCGAAGGCCTTGTTCGGCCAGATCGATTACGACTTCAACGACAAGTGGTCGGGCAGCCTCGGTCTGCGCCATTCGACCGACGAGAAGAGCGTCGATTCCAGCCAGTACGGTACCGGGACATCCTTTGGCGGTGCGATGACGGCAGCGGGTCTGCCGGCCTTTATCGCGATACCGGGATTGACGCCTGTGACCACCGCCGCCGGTGATGTCATGAGACAGCTTGCGCCCAATACATACATGGATCTGAGCAAGCAGCCGGGAGCAGGGGGTACGGTCGGCATGGTGAACCTCCAGCATGCCATGGCGAGCAAGAGCTTTTCTTCCAGCACACCGGCCTTCAGCCTGAGCTACAAGGTCGACCCGGCGATCAACGTGTATGGCCGCGTCGCCCGCGGTTTCCGTGCCGGCGGCTTTTCTGCTGATGGCGGCGGCACCACGTTGGCAGGAATAACCGCGGCGCGGACGACCGCGTTCAGCCCGGAGAAATCCCTGACGACGGAAATGGGCTTCAAGTCGACGTTGATGGGTGGCAAGGCACAGTTGAATGGCGCGATCTACCGCAACACGGTGAGCGACCTGCAGACCAACCAGTTGATTCCCGGCACGACCAATTCGATCGTCGTCAACGCCGGCAAGGCCGAGTATCAGGGGTTCGAGCTGGAAGGAAAGTTGGTGGTGGCAGACGGCTGGCGCATCGGCGCAAGCTGGGGCTATCTCGATGCGAAGTTCAAGGAGTACATCGACAACGGCCTGAACAACGGTGGTGCGCTGATCGATACGGCGAGTAACCGTAATCCCGCCTATGCGCCCAAGAACACCGTCAACTTCAACATTGATGGCCGTCTGGCGCAGACCGCCTGGGGGACCCTGCGCGGCATCATGGATGTCACCTACACCAGCGAGATGTACAACCTGGCTGGCAACAATGATCTGGCGGCAGCCAACGCCGGTGGTGCCAACCTTGCCAGCCTGTGCCTGATACCTTCGCGGACGCTGGTCAATGCCCGCTTGTTGCTGGCCAATATCCCGGTCGGCGGGCCGGGGAAGGCTGACCTGTCCTTGTGGGCGCGCAACCTCGGCGATGTGCGCAAAGTGATCAACTACATCGACTTGAGCAACTACCGTGTCGCCACCTGGACTGAGCCGCGCATGGTGGGCTTGTCGTTCAACTACAAATGGTAAGCGCATAAGCGTGGTGTAGGACCCCATCGGGGCAGGTGAGAACCTGCCCCGATTTCTTTTATGTCCCCGCCGAACGGCGGGGACGGTATCCAGAGGAATGTCCCCGCCGAACGGCGGGGACGGTATCCCGGGATATGTCGCGGCCACTCGGGCCGAGACAGTATCCGCTGGCGGCATAGCGCGTGAATCATGCTTCACTCGATCGCTGCCACTCTGCGCGCTTGTATCGGAGCGATGATCCAGCCGGCGGCAATTACCATGGCATACAGCGGACCGACCTGTGGTTTTCCTCGGTCGAATATGCCAACCGGCAGACCTGCATGAGCGGCGGCCTGGCGGTGGCCGGGCCCGACGGCGCCTATACCTTCGTCATTGGGGCAAAGGATCCCGGCGTTTTCATCTGGCTGGATACGTCCGTCATGTCCAGTTGCGCTTCGGCAATTAGCGCCGGGGCAGTTTTTCGAGCGGCTGTGCCTGATCCGGGGTGCCGCGGCACAGTGGCCGCAACCATTGATGCAGAAATACCACATTTCGTCCATATGGACTATGTTGCATTTGGCCGCTCGGCTAAGCTCTGTGCGTCTGAAGCAATAGTGGCCGGGGCGGAAACGCCTGTGGTGCAAGGCCGTGTAAGCGCTGTCGTCTGGATGTGACGGCGCACTTGAAACCCCAAAATAGTCGAACCCGAGGAGAACACAGGATGGCAAGAAGCAAATATGGTTGGGCAGTCCGCGTGCTGCCGATGCTGATCGCATCGGCCTACGCCAGCGGCGCCATGGCGCAGGAAAAAATCGAAGAAGTGCTGGTCACCGCGCAGAAGCGCTCGGAGAAGCTGCAGGAGGTGCCGATTTCCATCACCGCCATCAGCGGTGCTCAACTTGAAAACCGCGGCATCGAGGGCATCGCCGGGCTCAACGCCGTCGCCCCCAACATGATGTTCCGCGCCAATCCCGGCAACAACCTGATTTCGACCGTAGCCCTGCGCGGCAGCGGCACCGGCCAACCGGCAATCTGGGTTGATCCCTCTGTCGGCATGTACCTCGATGGCGTCTATATCGGCAAGTCTCAGGGCAGCGTGTTCGACGTGATCGAACTGGAGCGCGTGGAAGTGCTGCGCGGTCCGCAAGGTACCCTGTTCGGCCGCAACACCGAAGGTGGCGCCGTCAGCCTGATCAGCCGCCGGCCTACCGGCGTGTGGGGCGGATCGGTCGGCGTCGAAATCGGCAATCGCAGTCTCCATACCGAGCGCGTCGCGCTCGATCTGCCGAAGATGGGCATTGCCAGCGTCAGTCTCGGTTATCGCAAGGAAGACCAGAAAGGCTGGGCGAAGAACTCGAGTGGTCCGGACCTTGGCAAGAAGGACAAGGAGGCTTTCCGCCTGGCCGCCGACTTCCAGGTCGCCCAGAACTTCAAGGTGGGTTATTCGTATGACAAGTCGGATATCAAGAATACGCCGACGCCGACCAGCCTGCTCGCGACCAGCGGTTGGGGGGGCACTTTCCCCTCGATGTACGGCGCCTATCTTGGCGGCATCATCCAGAGCGCAATTACGCCTTTCGTGACGACGACACGGCCGAGCAATGTCAGCACCTACAATCCTTCCGGCATCTGGGAGAAGTCGACGACGGAAGGGCACTCGCTTGTACTTGATTACAAGTTGAACACCAACAACGCCGTGAAATACATCTATGCCACGCGCAAGATGCACTTCAACGACAGCCAGGACATCGGCGGTACGGGGCTCAACATGATCGCTGCGCCATTCGTTCCTCCTGCCAACAACTGGAGCGGCCACGCTTTCTATGACCGCGACACCCAGTACAAGCAGGATTCGCACGAATTGCAGTGGGTCGGCAATGCCGATCGCCTGAAATACGTGCTTGGCCTGTATTACTTCAAGGACGACGGCACAACCCTGGGACCGCAGGATTTCAGCCTGTTCTACGGCCAGCCGGCGACGTCCTATACGCACTCCGACTATTCTGCAACGACCAGCACCAAGGCGCTGTATGGTCAATTGGACTACGCCTTCACCGACAAATGGACGGGCACTGCCGGCCTGCGCCATACCAGCGAAACCAAGGGCGGCTGGACGAATCGCTTCAGCACTACCGGTTACGACGGTCCGCTGGTGGCAAACCCGGGCAACTTTTTCTCGGGCAACTATAGCGCCAGCTTCAGCGGCAGCACGCCGATGCTCGCCCTGGCCTACAAGTACAACGACACCACCAATGTCTATGGCCGTGTAGCCAAGGGCTTCAAGAGCGGCGGCTTCAGCGGCGAGTTGCCTAACGCAGCGGTGATGACGCCATACAAACCGCAGACATCGGTGTCGACGGAAGTGGGGATCAAGAACTCCTTCCTCGACAACCGTGCGCAGTTGAATGTGGCGGTATTCCGGAACAAGATCAGCGATCAGCAACTGACCCAACTGATGCCGGCATCGACGAATTCCTTCCTGACCAACGCCGGCAAGTCGACCTATCAGGGCCTGGAACTGGAAGGGGTGCTGATCCCGGTTGATGGCTGGAAGCTGCAGGCCAGTTACGGTTATCTGGATACCAAGTACAACCAGTACATCGACAATGCGCTGAACATCGCCGGTCGTCCTCTGATCGACACGGCGGGCAACAAGCTTTCGCCCTACGCACCGAAGAATACCTTCAACATGAGCGTCGACGGCCGTCTGGCCAAGACCGCCTGGGGTACCTTGCGTGCCATCGTCGATTACACCTACACCTCTGAGACCTATCTCTACTCGGTCAACAAGGATCTGACGGCGCCCAACGCCGGCGGCAGCTATAGCGCGGCGATGGACAACATCCCGGCGCAGACCAACGTCAACTTCAAGTTGCTGTTGGCCGGACTGCCGGTTGGTGGCCCGGGCAGTGCGGATCTTTCATTCTGGATCAAGAACCTCACCGACGAGAAGAAGCAGGTGCAGGGCATCGACTTCGGCATGTTCCGCACGGCGAACTGGCAGGATCCGCGCACCTACGGCCTGAGCTTCAGCTACAAGTGGTAAGCAGCAGCTAGTTTTTTGTTGCAGGCGATGGTCGCGCCTGCAACAGCCCAAAGGGGCGGTGGGCAACCATCGCCC
>SESE01000947.1_pt1 | contig 11976 bp, 12 predicted proteins | sample 3171371 | NCBI WGS metagenome assembly SESE01 (sample SAMN06051881, study PRJNA518727) | freshwater metagenome | biome: subpolar coniferous forest; feature: holomictic lake; material: water; isolation source: holomictic Lake 442, 13 m depth | place: Canada: near Kenora, Ontario | collected...
GTCTACTCTTTCGTCTTTCGGATCACCACGCGCCAGTGGCCGTTGCCGGTGGAGCGGAGATCGGTGACTTCCTGCCCCTCGTTGCGGAAACTGGCGGGGACATTCTGGGCGGGTTCGCCGTCATCGAGTAGCACACCCAGCGTGGCGCCGATTGGCAGCATCTCCAGCCGGATCTTGGCCTTTACGAAATTCATCGGGCAGGCCACGCCGCGCAAATCAAGCTCGAGCGTGGCGGCCTCTGCGGGCGCCTCGGCCGGTTTTGTCACAGGTGTGGCAAGTGGCTGGGGTGCCGGGGTAGGGGCGGTCGTGCTTTCGGGAACATGAAAGCGGAGTTCCGCGTCCATGGAGGCGTACAGCTGCTCGACGCGCGACAGCAGGCTGCAAATCTCCTCGTGCCGGCCTGCCAGCGCTTCCTGCCATCCTTCCTGATAGCCGCGCGCCCGCGCCAGCAGGCTGCGAAAGCTGTCGGCCACCAGGCCGGTGTCCACAAAGTGCGTCTCGAAGGAGCGGAGGATGACGTGCGGCTCCTGTGAGTCGAGGCCGCGCGTAATCAGCAGGGCGCGCACGGTCGGTAGCAGGATGCGGAAGAGGGACTCGCCGGAAGTCGGCGCTTGGCCGGCCTCATCGCGGGCCTTGGTGGCTGCGGAGAGGTCCTCTGCGATGACTTCGAACACGCCTGCGCCGCACTCTCCCGGACCTCGTCCGGCCAGGGAAAACTCCTCGTCGCGCCCCCAGTCGCGGTAGAACGCGGGGTTGTCTGCAAACGACGGCGGCTGGGCGTGCCGCTCTAGCACGGTCTGAAAGTGGGGCATGCCTTTCCGGTCAAAATAATCGGCGAACGGTTCCTCCGGCAGGCGTGCCGTCTGAAAATCGCGCAGGAGGTCGGTCAGCAAGGCCGGCAGCGCACGCGCCGGGACCACGCCGGCGAATTCTCCCAGCCGGGTGCGCCCTTCGCTGCGGCGTGCGCCCAACAGCACGCGATAGGCGGGGACCAGCCGCTCGTCGGCCCGCAGTGCGGCGCCGCACAGGCCGATTGTGCCGATCGGATGCTGCCCGCAGGCATTGGGGCAGCCGTTGATGCGGATGTCCACGGCCTGCAGGATGGCGGGCGCGAGGTTGGCGTCTTGCAAAGCCTCTGCGCATGCGCTCGCGGCTTCCTGCGGCAGGCACAGGCCGAGCCGGCAGGTGGCTGCGCCGGTGCAGGTGGTGAACGCCTGCAGGGGCGTGTCGCCCCCGACCGCAGGACCGAGGGCCCGGCTGAGCTCCGCATGCAGCGCGGCCAGCTCGGACGCGCGCACAAAGCGCAGCAGCAGGTTCTGGTCCTGGCTGACGCGCAGCATCTTTTCCGCGCTGAATCGTTCGGCGATGCCAGCCAGCGCCTCCAGCTGCTGCCAGTGGATCTGCCCCAGCGGCAGCCGCAGCGGCACAGCCACAAATCCCGGCTGGCGCTGATGCAGCACAGACAGCCCTTCGGCAGGGGCGAGCAGCGACCGGTAGTCACCCTGCGGCTCAGCCGGTGCTTCGGCAAGATCAATATCCGCCGGACCGGCCGGCGTGCCTTCGGCTGTCACAGTCTGCACCGTCTCGCGCAGCAGGTTGCGGAACGCCTCGTGGCCGAGACGTTCGACCGCAAAGCGCAGGCGCGCTTTGCGGCGGTTGCGGCGGTCGCCCAGGCGGTCGAAGAGCCGGCGCACAGCCTCGGCGATCCGGATGACCTCGGTGGCCGGCACCCACTCTTCCATGCGATCGCCCACACGGGACTCGGCGCCCATGCCGCCGCCCGCATACACGCAGAAGCCGGGCGCGCCATGGCGTACCCGGGCAAAAAAGCCGAGGTCATTGACCTGTGCCAGCGCGCAGTCGGCGCGGCAGCCGCTGAAGGCGATCTTGTATTTGCGCGGGAGGTTGTAGCTCCCCGGCAGGCCGATCAGGTGCTGGGTAACTGCGACCACGCTGGGCGTTACATCAAACGTCTCCGAGGGGCAGATGCCGGCGTAGGGGCAGGCCGTGATGTTGCGCACGGTGTTGCCGCCGCCGCCTTTCGAGGTCAGGCCGGCCTGGAACAGCTCCCGCATCACGGCCGCCGTCTGCTCGATCGTCACGTCGTGAATCTGGATGTCCTGCCGGGTGGTGGCGTGCAGCGTACCGCTGCCGTAGCGCGAGGCCACCCGGGCCAGCGCCCGGGTCTGCGCGGCGCTGATTGCGCCGCCGGGGACGCGCACGCGCACCATGAAGGCGCCGTTGCGCCGCTGCTCATAGATGCCGCGCGGCACGCGCCGGGATTTCAAGATCGAGGCTGAGAGCTCGCCCTTGAGAAAGCGGTCGACGTCCTGTGCGTGTTGCTCAATGTCCTGCGCCAGTTCAGCAGGCAGGTGGCAAAGGGGGGTGGTATGCATAGGTCTTTCCGTTCGTTATTCCGGAAGTCTTTTTAGGAATGGGTTCGTTCTGTGGTGTCAGGGATCGGCGGGTCCGGCGGCCCCGCCCTACCTGGGCGCATGGTCTGCAGGTAGGGCGCGGCCGCCGGAAGCGCCGCAACCAACTCCAGCGGGACTTCTTGTGCGATGTTGTCGGGCACCACAAAGGCGCGTATTTGCGGCTGGGCTGGATCCAGCAGCGACAGGATAACGTATACGGCCTCCGGGGTGTAGGCCAGCCGCAGGTCTTCCTCTGACATGCGTGCGGGGGACGCGGGATGACTGTGCCAGATCCCCAGCATACGCAGTCCGGCGGCGCGCATCTCCTTGATGGCGGCGAACTGTTCTTCCGGCTGCATGCTGTAGTGCTCGGCAGATGCGTCGACGTTGGTCAGCACGTAGCCCTGGGTCACCCGGTCGTCCTGGCCGGCCAGCAGGCCGCAGGCCTCCAGCGGGGCCGCGGCCTGCGCCGCAGCCAGCAGCTTCGCATAGACGGATCTTGTAATTGTTAAGCTCATGGCGGTCTTCCATCCCTAGTCCTGAAGCCGAGGTATGCGGCACACACGGCAGCGGTCCCGCAGGTCCCGCTGTACCTGCCCTACGGCACCGCTGGCACCTTGCACTGGCCCTTGGCGCATGCGCATACGGCGGGTGCCTCGTCTTGCAGCGTGGTGATGGTTGGGCTGCTGCCGCATAGCGCGCAGCCGGGGTTGCGCTTGAAGGCGACTTCGCGGAAGGACATCTTCAGCGCGTCGAATACCAGCAGGCGGTTGGTTAGTAACTGTCCAATGCCCAGCAGAAACTTGACGGCCTCGGCGGCCTGGATGGTGCCGACGATGCCGGCCAGGACGCCCAGCACGCCTGCCTGCGAGCAGGAGGGGACAGCGCCGGGCGGCGGCGGCTCGCGGAACAGGCAGCGATAGCAGCCGCTCTGGCCGGGAATGACAGTCATGGCCTGCCCCTCAAAGCGCAGGATGCCGGCATGCGAGTAGGGCTTGCCGGCAAAGTGGCAGGCGTCGGCCACCAGAAACTTTGCGGCAAAGTTATCCGTGCCATCAATGACAAAGTCGTAATCGCGCATGATCGCCAGGGCGTTGTCGGCACGGATATGCTCCGGGTGCAGGCGCACGTTCACATCCGGGTTGATGGCGCGGCACTTGGCGGCAGCTGATTCGACCTTGGCGTGGCCCACGTCGGCGGTGGCATGTGCGACCTGGCGCTGCAGGTTGGTGAGATCCACCACATCGCCATCTGCCAGGCCGATGGTGCCCACGCCTGCGGCGGCCAGGTACAACGCCGCAGGTGAACCCAGACCGCCCGCGCCGATAATCAGGACACGGCCGGCCAGGAGCTTGATCTGCCCCTTGCCGCCGACCTCCGGAAGAATGATGTGTCGGGAATACCGTTCAATCTGCAATTCGGTCAAACTCATCGTGCGCTCCGTTCCGTTCCGCCGCCCATGAAGTACAGGAAATCAACGGTGTCGTTTTCGCGGACAGGCGTCGAGGAGAAAGCTTTGCGATCGACGATTGAGCCGTTTAACTGCACCGAGACCATGTCCGGCATCTTGACCTTCTGGTGCGCCAGCAGGTCGGTCACGGTTAGTGCGTCGGGTACTTCGGTGGACTTGTCGTTAACTTTGATAGTCATTTGGCTTTTCCTTTTGATGGCAATGGGATGGTTATGGGGTGGTGGCGGGCGGCGGGTCCGGCGGCCCCGCCCTACCTGGGCGGGTCGTCAGCCAGGTAGGGCGCGGCCGCCGGACGCGCCGTTACCCAAACTAGTGCCCGGCGGTTTTCTGCCGCTGCTCCATAATCGCTCCATTGTTTTCGGTGTGTCGTTGCGAGAGTCTACAGCGCATCGAGCGCTTGTTCAATGTCTGCAAGGATGTCGGCCGGATCTTCGATGCCGATCGACAGCCGTACCAGGTCATCGGTTACGCCCATGGCCAGGCGTTCGTTCGCGTCAAAGTCCCGGCAGATGGTGGAAGCCGGGTGAATGACCAGCGTTCGGGTGTCGCCGAGGTTGGCGAGGTTCTTGGCCAGTTTCAGCCGGTTGATAAAGGCAAAGCTACGCGCACGTGTGTCGAGCCGGAGCGTGACCAGGGCGCCGTAGCGTCCGCCGAACTGTCGCTGCGCCAGGGCATGGTCGCGATGTGTGGTCAGGCCGGGGTAGCGGGCTTCGGCCACCCGGGGGTGCGCGGCTAGAAAGGCGGCGACCCGGGCCGCATTGGAGCAGTGGCGCTCCATGCGCACGCCCAGCGATTCAATCCCCATGGTCAGCAGAAAAGCGTTGAACGGCGCCAGACAGCACCCCAGGTCGCGGCAGATGCGGTTGCGCAGCGTGGCCAGCAGGGCAAATTGACCTACCCGGGAGCGGAAAGGTTCCAGGCTGGCGAACCGCGGATTGGCCCAATTGAACGTGCCGGCGTCGACAATGACGCCGCCGATGGCGTTGCCGTGCCCGTTGATGAACTTGGAAGTGGAGTGGACGATCAGATCGGCACCCAGCTGCTTGGGCTGCAGCAGGAGCGGCGTGGTGACGGTGCTGTCCACGACCAGGGGGACGCCGCGTTCATGTGCGATGCCGGCAATGGCAGCAAGGTCCGCCACGTCGAGCTTCGGGTTGCCGATGGACTCCACGAACACGAAGCGAGTGGCATCGTTGATCGCCAGGCGCAGCGCGTCCAGGTTGGCAGGGTCTACAAAGCGGACCTTGATGCCATACCGGCCGAGTGTGTTTCCGAACAGCGAATAGGTCCCGCCGAACAAACTGTTGCCGGCCACGATCTCATCCCCGCTGCCGGCCAGAGCCAGCGACAGCGAGCTGATGGCAGCCATGCCTGAGGAGAGGGCAATGGATCCCAAACCATCCTCCAGAGCGGTCATCCGCGCCTCGAAGGCGTTCACCGTTGGATTCGCGATGCGCGTATAGACAAAGCCGGGTTCGCGGCCGGCGAACACGGATTCAATGTCTTCGGCCGAGGGGTAGGCAAAGGCCGAGCTTTGCACCAGGCCGGGCGCGGTGGCGCCGGTCCGGTCATCGGGGCCGAATCCGCTGTGGATCAGCTTGGTTTCCTGCTGCCAGTCGATTGTGCTCATCAGATTCCTCCGCCGGTTTCCCAGTTGCTTGGACGCAGCCGGCCCAAAGGAATCCGGTGCCAGACCCGTTCATGCAGATAATACAGGAACACCTTGGTGATGACTTCCGTGGCGCCGATCTGCAGTGCACTGGCGTAATTACCCGTGATGAGGAAAGCCACGATAATGGTGTCGATCGTCCCGGTGATGCGCCAGCTGACGCCCTTGGCAATGCTGCGACGGTGCTCCTCTTTCCATACAAGGGCCCCGGCATCCTGTGTCGCTGTTCTGGCCCATGGCACCAGCAGCCAGGCCCGCTCGTGCAGATAATACAGGAGGATCTTGGTGAAGAACTCGACGCTTCCGATCTGCAGCGCCTTGGAGATGGTCCCGGTAAAAAACCAGGATAGCAGGATGGTGTCGCACGTGCCGACCATCCGCCAGGAGACGCCTTTGCAGAGGCTTCTGTATCGTCGTTCGCTCATGTAGCCGCTGACCTGTATAAACTAAATCTGCCAGTTCTGTACGTGCAGCCCGCACTCCTTGTGCTCCGGGCTTTCCCACCACCACCGTCCGGCGCGTGGATCTTCGCCAGCTTCGATCGGGCGGGTGCAGCACGCACATCCGATCGAGGTGTAACCGCGTTCGAACAGCCGGTTGAAGGGCAACTTGTGTTCGCAGGTGTAGTCACGCACCTGCTGCTCCGTCCAATGGACGAGCGGGTTGATTTTGACTATGCCGCCGTGCGCCGTGTCGATGGAGACCGGCAGTAAGTCCCGCCGGCTATCTGCCTCGTCCCGGCGCAGGCCGGTGACCCAGGCGCGCAGCCCTTGCAGGGCGCGCCCCAGCGGCTCCACTTTCCGGAGATGACAGCACGCGCGCCGCGCTTCCAGGCTCTCCCGGAAGGAATAGACGCCGCCCTCGCGCACGAGCTGTTCCAGGCGGGTGTTGTCAGGCACATACCAGTCGACTTTGATGTTGAACCGGCGCTCGGCTTCTGTCGCGCATTGGAACGTCTCCTCCGGCAGGCGGCCGGTGTCGATCGAGAAGACCCGGATGTCGGGACGGATGCGCGTCATCATGTGGATGAGCACGGTGTGTTCGAAGCTCGCGGCCAGAGCGATATGCGGATGAAACTCCGTCAAGGCCCAGCGGAGCACATCTTCCGGCTCGCCGCTTCCGTTGTATGTTGGATGCTCAATCTTCTCGTTCATAGCCTCTCCTGACATCAAATGGCCCATGTTTCCACTTCGTCGGCGGTTGCTGCGTCGTGTGCAATCAGCGTCGTGCTCTGTCCCGCGTGCTGGAGCAGGATTTCCACGGTCTCGGTGGTAACTTTGTGTGCGAAGTGACGCAGGAGCCGCCCGATCGTCACCAGATCCTGCTCCGTATAAGAACCGCGCAGCACGGCTGTGGGGCCGGGCAGCGTGGCGAACGACAGCACCGGCAGCGGGCCGGCCAGCTGTTCCAGGCGGGCGTTCTCGTCGGCGTCGCGCCCCAGGATGATCTTGAGCCCCGGCCGCAGGCGGAAGTGGCGCCCCAGCGTGGTCAGTTTGGCATCCCGCTCGGTCCATTCGGGGCAGTGATCAAAGACGTCCTTCAGTCGCCTGGCAATGGCCGGATCGGTCAGCAGGCAGCCGCCGGAAGGGCACCCGAAGACCTCCACGCCCCGTTCTTTGGCGAGGGCGAGCTGCGGGGATCGTGCCCGTCCGCTCAGGCTGAGCAGCTGGTCGCGATTGATCACCCCTTCCTGTTCCGGAATGGTTGGCGGCAGGAGGTGGGCGCTCAGCGGGCGCAGCAGCCGGCCGGTCAGTCCGCTTTCGCGCTCGATGTCATCCAGTGCCCGTCGATGTTGTGACATGGGGCGCTGTCCGAGCACTTCTCCGGTCACTACGCAGATGGCCCCGAGCTCCCGCATGACATCCGCCGCCTTGCGGAGGATGTAGATGCGGCAATCGATGCAGGGGTTCAAGGCGCGGCCATAGCCGAAGCGGGGGTGTTCCACCACGCGCAGGTATTCCATCCCCTTGCTCATGACGCGCAGCTTGACGCCCATGCTCTGGGCGACGCGCGCGGCCAGCATGCAGCCACCTTCTTTGTGTGAGGTGCAGGTGCAGAAGGGGCTGGTGAAGTTCAAGGCCAGTACGTTCAGCCCCTGGTCCACCATCAGTTTTATGACCAGCGCACTGTCCAGACCTCCGGATAGCAGCGCGATGACAGTCGGGCGGCTGGAGCCGGGAACCGGGGCGGGTATGTTGTCTGTGGGCATAAAAAAGTTGCTTTACCTTTCGGTTATGGGGGGATCAAGGGGGCGTGGCAGAGGGCAGCCGCTTCCTGCCGTCGAGGGATATCCCTAGTTGCAGGTGCGCGTCTCCTCGAAAAGCGGGGTCGACAGATAGCGCTCACCGGCATCCGGCAGGATGACCACGATGGTTTTTCCGGCAAATTCCTCTTTTCGTGCCAGCCGGCATGCGACTGCGACCGCTGCGCCGGAGGAGATGCCGCTGAGAAGCCCTTCTTCACGGGTCAGGCGCCGGGCAAACGCGATCGCCTCGGCACTTTCCACCAGCTCGACACGGTCCACCAGCGAGAGGTCCAGCGTGTCGGGAATGAAGCCGGCGCCGATGCCTTGAATCTGGTGCGGCCCCGGCTTCAGTTTCTGGCCGGCGAGGTGCTGGGTGAGCACGGGGCTTTCGCGAGGTTCGACCGCAACGGAGAGGATGGCTTTGCCCTGGCTCTGCTTGATGTAGCGCGAAACGCCGGTAAGAGTGCCGCCGGTGCCCACGCCGGCGACCAGCACGTCGATCTGCCCGTCCGTATCGCGCCAGATCTCCGGCCCGGTGGTTTTTACATGAATCGCAGGGTTGGCCGGGTTTTTAAACTGCTGGGGCATGAAGAAGCGCGCCGGATCGGTGGCCGTCAGTTCTTCGGCGCGTGCAATCGCGCCTTTCATCCCCTCATGCGCTGGCGTCAGAATCAGCTGGGCGCCAAACGCGGCCAGGATGCGCCGTCGTTCGATGCTCATGGTCTCCGGCATGGTGAGCGTGAGCTTGTAGCCGCGGGCCGCGGCCACGTAGGCCAGCGCAATGCCGGTATTGCCGCTGGTGGGCTCCACAATCTCAATTCCGGGCTTCAACACGCCGCGCGCCTCAGCATCCCAGATCATGGCCGCCCCGATCCGGCACTTTACGGAATAGGAAGGATTGCGCCCCTCCACCTTCCCCAGCACGCGGGCATTGGCGCCCTGGGTGATGTGATTGAGCTGTACCAGCGGCGTGTTGCCGATGGATTCCGAGTTGTCCTTGTAAATGCGCGACATGTGACTTCCTCCTAAATGGTGTAATTGGTGCACTCTTTTTGTCTGGATTTGTTATCGCACTCCACCAGATGCGCGAAGTCGGTTGAATCCAAGGCCTCGTCAATGGCGTCCTGAACCTTCTGCCAGGTAGGCATGAACACACAGTTTGTCCGCATTGGACAGTCGGTCGGCTGGGCCTCTTTTACGCACGCCACGGCGCGGATCTGACCGTCAATCAGCCGCACGACATCTCCGACTGTGATGTTCCTGGCATCCTTGGCAAGCTTGTACCCCCCGCTCCTGCCGCGCTGCGCCTCTAGCAGGCCGCCTTTCCGCAACTGATTCAGAATCCCCTCCAGATACCGCTGCGGCACCTGCTGCGCCTTCGCAATTTCACCAATAGTCATAATGGCTTGCTGATCCGATTTCGCGATCTCAAACACAGCACGCAGCGCATATTGACTTTTGGTTGAAATGAACATGGGGAACACTATATTCGTTATACTACAGTAAGTCAACCGAGATTTGTAATTATATAAATTGATAGGTGCTTTACATGTCAACCAACTAGGAACCTGTCGGCAGAAGGTGCTGGAAAGATCCAAGTCCTAAGTCCGACAGGTTCCTAGCCAGCGTTTCGCACTTAGCGTCATAAGTCGTTGATAATCAACGTTTCGTTTTTTGCGGCACTACAAAGTAGAAATGGGCTGGGAACGTTATTTTTCGCCATCCACAAGGTGGCCCGACCGCCACTCGGCCCTGAGCTCGTGGCCGAAGGGCTCCGCGGGCGGGCATGCGCGACCCACTGCGTGTGCCCGCGCGGCGGAGCGCGCGGGCCACCTCACACGCTGCCCCACAAGGGGGAAGCGCCTGACGGCGCCACTACAAACGGCGCTCAGCGAATGATAGATTGCAGAAGAGAACGGTCGCTATTCAGGACACGTCTCGCAACGGCAGAAACCGGTTGACGACTACGGCGACGACTACGGATGACGAGGGGAAGTCCGTATTCGTCCACCGTAGTCGTCAACCGACCCGCACCACCGGAACAGTTACTGAAAACGAGCAAAGGATCGCCACAGGCGAACTTTAAAATTCAGCGTTCCTTGTTCGACATTCTGCGGTTTAGCAGCCATCGTCGGCAGACGGCTTGTGACTCCAGAGAACTAAGTCCGACAGGCTGCTAGATCCCGGCAGAACTGACTACTGACAGGTTGGCCATGTGGTGCTTTGCGCAGGTGTCCAGCAGTTCGACCAGTTGCCGGTGCGTGGATTTTTTGGCGCACTGGATCAGGACGGTTTGGGTGGGGTCGGTGGCTGCGTACTTCCGGATCCGGTCGTCTAGCTGGGTGGTGGTCAGGGGGGTGTCGTTCAGCACATAGACGCCGGATTCGCCGGGATTCTGCGGCAGCACCATGATGCGGAGCATGGTCGAAACCCGATCGTTCACAGGATCGAGTGAGGGCCGGTTGGCAGGCAGGTTGGTAAACACGTCCACTGGCTTGATGGCCAGCAGGAAGAAGGCGAGCAACTGGAACGCGACATCAATCATGGCCGTCAGGTTCAGTTCGCCCGGGTGCTGGGTAAGTGTGCGTGATTTGCGTCCCATGGTGCAGCCCGCCTTTCCGGTTGATGTGGGATTGATGTCTCTGCTTCTGTATACGCTTCGTAACAGGGGTGTATTAGTGGTTTTGCTATCTTGTGTCTAGGTGGCGCGTGCCTGGCTTCGGGGTTGGCTGTTTCGTCAGCCGGTGCCGCACCGGAAAAGGCGACGGACACGAAGTCGGCCGGGATCACGTCCATCAAGGGGAAGCGCCTGACGGCGCCACTACAAACGGCCTTTGGCAGAAGATAGGCGCAGGTTTCGCACCTGCGCTCATCGTCAACCGACTAACGCTTTCCATTCCGGTGGACGACTACGGCGACGATTACGGTGGACGGCGGGATCGAAAAGACGAAGAAGAAAGATGAAGAAAAAAGATAAAGAAATGCTTACAGGTCGTTATTTAACAAGTTAGCGTCGTCAGATGCAATTGCATTCACCCTGCCAGTATGGAATACTGAAGGCGTTGCTACGCGATATTAGGCAAACCTGGAGACGACGCATGAAAGCAATGACCAGCCACGAGCGATTCCAAAGGATGTACGCGCACAAGGAGGCCGATCGCATCCCGATCATTGACTACCCCTGGGGCGCGACCATCGAGCGCTGGCAGCAGGAGGGCATGCCCAAGGACATGGACTACGTCGATTACTTCGGGCTGGATCATATTGCGTCCATCTGGACCGACAACTCCCCCCGCTACGAGGAGAAGGTGCTTGAGGAGACGGAAGCCTACAAGAGCTACACCAGTTCGTGGGGCGTCGCCATGAAGCAATGGAAGCACGCCGCTTCGACGCCTGAGTTCATGGACTTCACCATTGTGGATCCCGACAGCTGGGCCAAGGCCAAAGAACGGATGACGCCGACGCCCGACCGCATCGACTGGAAATATCTGGAGAAACACTATCCGGCCTGGCAGAAGAACGGGGCCTGGATCCAGGCCGGCCTCTGGTTTGGCTTCGACATCACCCACTCCTGGGTCGTCGGGACCGAGCGCCTCCTGATGGCGCTCGTCGAGAATCCGGAATGGTGCATGGACATGTTTTCGCACCAACTCGAGACACATCTCAAGCTCCTCGACAGGGTCTGGGACGCGGGCTACCACTTCGACTGCGTCAGCTGGCCCGACGACATGGGGTACAAGCAGAATCAGTTCTTCTCGCGCAACTTGTACCGCGAAATCCTCAAGCCCTTCCATAAGCGGGCCATTGACTGGGCCCACGCCAAGGGGATCAAGGCGCACCTGCACTCCTGCGGCGACATCAACCCGCTCGTGCCGGAACTCGTCAACCTGGGCCTCGACGCGCTCAACCCGCTGGAAGTCAAGGCCGGCATGGACCCGGCGCACTTGAAGAAGACCGTCGGCAAAAACCTCGTCCTGCACGGCGGCATCAATGCCGTGCTATGGGACAAACCGGACCAGATCCGTGCCGAGATGGAGCGGACGCTGCCTGTCATGAAGGCAGGCGGTGGCTACATCTTCTCGTCCGACCACTCCGTTCCCTCCTCCGTCAGCCTGGAGGATTTCCGTGGCATCGTCGAACTGGCCAAACAACTCGGCCGCTACGACTGATGCGTTTT
>SESE01000948.1_pt1 | contig 11973 bp, 5 predicted proteins | sample 3171371 | NCBI WGS metagenome assembly SESE01 (sample SAMN06051881, study PRJNA518727) | freshwater metagenome | biome: subpolar coniferous forest; feature: holomictic lake; material: water; isolation source: holomictic Lake 442, 13 m depth | place: Canada: near Kenora, Ontario | collected...
TAGCATCACCACCCTACAGGTGCAGCATGTCTTTCAGTCCCAGAGCGAGGCGTATGCGCGGTTGCTCGCTGCGCTCACGTAGAAACGGCCCCGCCGCGCGGCGCGGCTGCGCCCTTCCAGAGGAGGCTCTATGACCGCTACATACTCCGCAGCCGGCGTCGATATTGCAGCCGCCACGCGGGCCAAGGATCTGATGGCTGACGCCGTGCGCTCCACCCACGGCCCCGCCGTGCTGGCGAGCATCGGCGCGTTCGGCGGCTGCTTCGACGCGGGTTTGGCCCTGGCCGGTCTGGCCGCCCCCGTCCTTGTGGCCAGCACCGACGGCGTGGGCACCAAAACCTTGGTGGCGACCGCCCTCGGTCGCTACGACACCGTCGGCCAGGATCTGGTCAACCATTGTGTGAACGATATCCTTGTCCAGGGTGCCCGCCCGCTCTTCTTTCTCGACTACATCGCCTCGGCCCGGCTCGACCCGGCGCAGGTGGCGGCGGTGGTGGGCGGGGCGGCGGCGGCCTGCCTGGCGGTGGGCTGCGCCCTGATCGGCGGCGAGACCGCCGAGATGCCTGATGTCTACGCGCCTGGCGCGTTTGACCTGGCCGGCACGATTATCGGCGTGGTCGACCGCGCCCACATGCTGCCGCGCGCCGACATTGTCCCCGGCGACGCGGTGCTGGCCCTGCCCTCCAGCGGCCTGCACACCAACGGCTATTCCTTGGCCCGCCGGATCGTCGAGGCCGGCGCGGGTTACGCGGCCCGGCCTGCCACCCTCGGCGGCCAGAGCGTCGGCGCGGCGCTGCTGGCCGTCCACCGCTGTTACCTGGCCGAGGTGGCCGCCCTGCGCGCCGCCGCGCCGCTCAAAGCCCTGGCCCACATCACCGGCGGCGGCCTGTTCGATAACCTGCCGCGTGTCCTGCCCGATGGCCTGGGTGCCAGCATCCGCCGTGGCTCCTGGGCCATCCCGCCAATCTTCACCTACCTGGTCGAGCAGGGCCAGGTGGCCGAGGCCGAGGCGTTCCACGCCCTGAACATGGGCCTGGGTATGCTCGCCATCATCCCCGCCGAGTCGCTTCCCGCCGCCCTAGCCGCCGTCCCCGAGGCCCGCCACGTCGGCACGATCACCGGCACGCCGGGGGTTGCCCTCGCATAGGCAGAGGCGAAGCATCGGTGCCGGATACATTGATGAGACGCCTGATTATCCAACCATACGTTACTCTAAGAATATTATGACCATCACCTTCACCTCAGCGGCGACCCTCTCGCTTGAGGCACTCGCGGATCTGTTCACCCGCTCGTTCGAGGGCTACTTCTACCCTGGCACAACCACGACCGAGGCCATGGCCCGGCGCGTGCGGGTGGAGAGCCTCGACCTGTGTGCCTCGCCGGTGATCCTGGCCGATGGCGAACCGGCCGGGGTCGCGCTGATTGGTCGACGCGGCGATCATGCCTGGTGCGGCGGGTTCGGTGTCGTGGCGGCGCAACGTGGGCACGGCCTAGCCACTGCCCTGACCGTCGAGATGCTCTCTAGGGCGCGCTCGACCGGGGCGGGCCGCCTTACCCTAGAGGTACTTACCCGCAACGAGCGCGCAGTTCGTATCTGCGAGCGCGCTGGCATAGAGATCACCCGCCGGCTGCTGGTCATGATCTGGCATCCCAGCGACGAGGACGACAACGCGGATCCGTCGCCGCTCGTCGAGGTTGCGCCCGCTGAGTTGCTGAACCACTTCATCGGCATGCACCCAGCCCCGGCGGCATGGCAGCGCGACCTGCCCGCCCTCCTGGTCACCTCCGGGCTGCGCGGGCTGGCCATCCCCGGCGATAGCGGCCCCGCCGCCTACGCCCTGGTGACTGGCGACACCGAGGGCTTGCGCCTCGCCGACTTGGGCGCCCGCAATGTGACCAGCGCCCACGCCCTGCTGCGCGGTCTTCAGGCCCAGACCCGCAGCTTGGTCAGCATCAATGAGCCCACCGAGAGTTCCCTGACGGTCGCCTTCTACCGGGCGGGCTTTATCATCGTCGATAAGCAACATGAGATGGAGATAACCCTGTGAGGAGGAAGGGTTTGGGGAAGGGCGACACCGCCCCCCGCCCATCCTTACATTCGGGAGGGAATAGGGATGATGGCGACGCCATCCCCCGACTCCTCCCACCAAGCTTGGAGGAAGCGATGGAGCTAGGGACAATCCTTGCCGAGGGCAAGACTAAAGTTATCTACACCCACCCAGACGACCCGGCCCTGGTGGTACTCCTGCACAAGGACGGCATCACCGCCGGGGACGGGGCGCGGCGCAGTGAGATCGCGGGCAAGGGCGAGATCGCCGGACGTACGGCCGCCCATGTGTTCAGGTACCTGGCCCGCGAGGGCATCGCCAGCCACTTTGTTAGCGCCCCCGCCGACCACCTCACCGTCGTGCGCCGCTGCGCCATGGTGCCCCTGGAGGTGGTGATGCGCCGCCTGGCCACCGGATCCTACCTGCGTCGCCACCCCGAGGTGGCCGAGGGCCAGCCCTTCGACCCGCCCCTGGTTGAGTTTTTCTTCAAGGATGACGCCGCCCACGACCCGCAGATTAGCGAGGCGGAAATCGTTGCCCAGCGCATCGCCAGCGCCGCCGAGGTCGATCAGATGATCGCCACCGGGAGGGATGTCTGCGCCGCCCTCGCGCGGGCCTGGGCCGCCCAAGATGTGACCTTGGTGGATCTCAAGATCGAGTTTGGCCGCTCGCCCACGGGCGAGTTGATCGTGGCCGATGTGATCGACAACGACTCCTGGCGGATCTGGCCCGGCGGCGAGAAGGCGCGCATGCTCGACAAGCAGGTCTATCGCAACGCCGCCGAGGTGGACGCGGCCCTGCTCGCCGCGATCAAGGATCGCTACCGCCAGGTGGCCGAGATGACCGGGGCGTTCTAAAAGCTGCGGTCGGCAACAAAGCCGTTTGCCAACGGTATCATGCAACGCCCTGGGGACTGTGCCCAAAACTACGTTTTTTGTGGGATGTTGGCGAATTCGTCGCCAACATCCCACAAAAAAAGATCGTTTAGGGGAGGCGAAACCACCCCTAAATCCCCGCCGAAGGCGACGTTGCAAGCGCCCCGAGTATGGTAGAATAGGCGCTACCCAGTATCACGAACCTAGAGGAGAGGAGCGGTGCCGTGCTGATCGGCCTCTCTGCACTTAGCTTCAGCTACCGCTGCGGCCTGATCGGGCGGGGCACCGGGCGGGTCACCGGGCAACCCCTCAGCGTCGATGACATCATCGCCCTGACGGTTCGCGCCGGCCTGCGCAGCATCGAGTTTCCCCTCGATATGCTCCCCGACCTCGATCCGGTACGCCTCGCCGCCCTGCGCGCCCACCTCATCGCATGCGATCTCACCCCCGTTATCGATAGCAGCGTGGCCGACATCGCCACCCTTGAGCGCCACATCCCCGCTGCCGCCGCCCTCGGTGCCCAGACCCTGCGCGTCACCGTCAGCACCGTCATCGAAGGCTGGCGCTCGCGCTTCATCGCCGATTGGGACAGTTACCTGGACGAGGTGATCGCCCGCTTGCGCGCCGTGCGCCCCCTCGCCGAACACCACGGGGTCTGTATTGCCGTCGAAAACCACCAGGACGCCACCTCGGAGGATCTTCTCCGCATCGTCGCGGCCGTTGGCGGCGACCAGATTGGCGTCACGTTTGATGCCACCAACGCCTTCATCGTCGCCGAGGATCCGCTCGCGATCATCGAGCGGCTCAGCCCGCATATTCGCACCATCCACCTCTCTGACTATACCGTCTACCCCTCCGAGCAGGGCTGGCGGCTCGTGCGCTGCTCCCTCGGCGAGGGCAACATGAACCTGCGCCGCCTCTTCGCCGCCATCGAGCAGTTTGCCCCCACCGCCCCCTGCCAGATCGAACTCGTCAGCCACAGCGCCCGCCACGTCCGCCTCTTCGCCGACGACTGGTGGGTCGGCTATCCCCCCCGCGACATCCGCCAGGTTCTGCCCGTCTTGCGCCAGTTCGCCCAAACCTCGCGCTCCGTCGGCGACGAATGGCGCACGCCCTGGGAGCGCGGCGCCGGCGAGGCCCAGAACGGCTTCTACGAGGACCAGCAGTTCGCCTCAAGCATCAGCTACCTCCGCGCTATGGGTATCCTCCCGCGCGTGTAGGCGGCAAGGGATAGGGCTGGGGCAACGTCGTCTCTGGCGGGGGTTTGGGGGTGGCTTCGCCAGCCTCAAAAGATCTTTTTTTGTAGATGTTTGGCGGCGAAGCCGCCAAACATCTACAAAAAATGCGGTCTGGGGCGCAACCCCAGCGAGGTTGCAGTCGCCCTGCGGCAAGGGATAGGCCGCTATCCCCATCTTTACGTCCCGTGCTACAATAGGTCGGCATGCCATAATCGTGTGATCCGCCCCGCACTGTAGCCGACGCCCCCTCGCTGGCGTAAGGAGTTCTGCATGTCCGAGCGCAGGAATCTCTGGTATCTCCTGGCAGTTGTCGCCCTGCTGCTGGCACCCTTCGCAATCACGATCCAGCCGGCGCTGGCCGCAGGTGCCTATATAGTCACGAGTACGGCTGACACTGGGGGCACCTGCATATCCGCATGCACCCTGCGTCAGGCAATCACTTCGGCGAACACAGATTTAATCAATAGCACGATTAGCTTTAACTTCGCTGGCTCTGGGAATATCACCATCGCTCCATCCGCCGAGTTGCCGTCGTTGAGCGAACCCGGCACGACCATCAGCGGCCAGATTAACACAACGAGTTTCCTGCCACGGATCATCATCGACGGCGGCGGCACACGCTTCTACGGCCTTTCGATCTCCGCTAGTGCCAGCAACACGGTGGTTGAGAATCTGATCTTCACCGGGTTTCAAGGCACAAGGTTATTCCCCCCCGTCGCGGCGATCTACGTCGACCGCGCCAATGCCGTCACCATCAAGGGCAGCTACATCGGCAACGTGCCCGGCGTCGCCTACGCTGCCAGCCAGGCGAATAAGCTGGGGGTCTTTGTGCTTGGCGGCAGCGCGACTATCGGCGGCCCGCGGCTCACCGACCGCAACACGATTAGCGGGAACACGGGTGATGGGGTCATATTCTCTAGCGCAACCGGCGGGTCGGTGCTGAACAGCTATATTGGGGTCGTCCCTAGCGTCTCGCAGGTCTCGCCCCTCGCCAACAGCGGCAACGGCGTGCAGGTCGAGTCCAGCACCGGCGTCACGGTTGGCGGCACCCCGCCGAACATCATATCGGCCAACACCCTCAACGGCATCCTGGTCACGGGCAGCACCGCGATCAGCAACACCATTAGCTACAACTCTATTGGCACCGACGAAAACGGCAGCACCCATGGCGGACTCAGCTTCGGCAACGGCCAAGATGGCGTGCTGGTGTCGGGCGGGGCGAAGAGTACCGTGCTGACTGGCGCGGGCCTTGCAAGCCCCACCCTGCTGATCAGCAACAACACCGGGTACGGCCTGCGCGTGACTACCGGGGCCAGCGGGACGCAGATCGGCGGCGCGATCATCGGCCTGGACGCCACCGGCCTTGCGGGACTCGCGAACACCCTCGGCGGCGTGGCCCTGCTCGATAACTCGACCGGCACGGCGGTCGGCCCCGGCAACTATATCTCCGGCAACGCCGGCCCCGGCATTACGCTCAAGCTCTCCTCGGTCGCATACACCAGCATTTCGGCCAGCAGCATCACCGGCAACTTCATCGGACTCAACACAAGCCTGACCGGGACGGTCGCCAACAGCGGCCCCGGCATCGACGTGCAGGACGCCAGCAGCAACACGCTGATCGGCAGCGCGGCCAGCCCCAACTACCTGGCCGGCAATGGCGGCGCGGCGATCTCGATCATGGGCACGCAGACGTTCAGCACCACCGTCAGCAATAACACCATCGGGCTGCTCAATGATGGCGGCGGCATCTACAATGTCGCCGCAACCAACGTCAGCGACGGCGTGCTGATCAGCGGCGGGCCGCAGCGCACCACCGTCACCGCAAATACGATCGGCAGCCACCCCGGCTCCGGGGTGAATGTCGTCGGCAGCAGCACCGTCACCGTCACCCTCAACAAGATCGGCTGGGCGATTACCTCGGCGACGGACGGCACCCCGCTGGCCCGCGCCAACGCCACCGGTATCACGGTCAACGCGGCGCAGGCGGTGGATGTGCGCAGCAACATCATGCGCCTCAATACGGGCGACGGCGTGCTGGTCGCCGGGGCGTCGAGCAATGTGCAGGTACTCTCGAATACGATCACCATGAACCTTGGCCAGGGCGTCCACGTGCAGGACACCTCCCAGCGCGTCCGCATTCAGTACAACCGCATGACCGGCAACGCCGGTGGCGTGCTGCTCCAGGGCACGAGCCGCTACGTCGGCAACAATGGCGCGGACCCCGATACCTCCACCCTGCCAAACCACGGCATCGACCCGCCGATCTACGATCTCGCCAACGCCAACCCGCTGCGGCTGCGCCTCGACCAGAACGGCGTGGTCTCGGGCTGGGTCTACACCGACACGAACCGAGTCTCGTCATGCGTGCCGGTCGCCTCCTGCCACGTCCAGTTCTTCCGCTCGTTCGAGGGCTCTCCCGACAACCAGGGCTTTAGCCCGCTGTCGATCACCCCCGAGGGCGGCGCATTCGCCGTCGATTTTGCTACCCCCAATGCCGCCGGATTCTTCTCGGGCCAACTGTCCGATATCCTGCCGCTGCCGGGGCAACTGCTGTTCGCCGCCACCGACGGCGATGGCAACACCTCCGAGTTCGGCGTGCTCCATGTCGCGCCCATCCTCCACGTGGGCTACCTGAGCCCGGTCGATGGCCAGCAGAATGCCATGCCCGGCCAGACCATTACCTACACCCTGAGCCTGACAAACAGCGGTACAATCGACTTCACCAACCTGAAGTTCACCACCGGGCGCACGCTGCCGCACTGGGTTGTAAGCCCGCTCAACCAGTCAGTCAACCTGCTCAACCTGCCGGTCAACAGCACCAAAACGGTCGCCGTCTCGCTGAAGCTGCCGAGCGGTGCCGACGCCTATGTGCAGGCCGGTATGAAGGACACCACTCTCGTCACCGTGACGGTGGCCGACCTGCGGAATGATCTGCTGATCAACAGCCGAGTGCTGACCACCACCGTGCTGGCGACGCCGGTGATCACCGTCAGCACGGTCAAAGGCGCGGGGACGGCCCCGCCCCTCGGCCAGGTGACCCACACCTACCGCTACACCAACAGCGGCAATGTCTTGGTCACGCTGAATATGATCTGGAGCACGGTCGATCCGGCCTCGAATAACAGCTCCATCTGGGCCACGACCCTGAGCCAGAACAACAGCGCGATCAGCCAGGGCGGCAGCATCAGCATCGCCCCCGGCAGCAGCGCCGATGTGGATGCGCGTGTAACGGTGCCGCTTGGCGCGCAGGTGACCGACCCGAAGGGCGTCCCGATCCGCGTCACCACCTACCTCACCGCCACCGCACAGGCACCCTACGCCAGCATCGTGCGCGAGGTGAGCGATACCACCGGCGTCGATCTGGTGCCGAGCGTGCAGATGGGTGGCAACGGCCAGAGTACCTCCGCCGAATCCAACGCGGAGATCACCTTCTACCACAGCGTGATCAACACCAGCAACGGCCCCGCCCGCTTCTGCCTAAACTCGCGCGCCAACTCCGGTAGCCAGGTGCTGTCCTTCCTCTCGCAGAGCAGCAGCATCGAGATTAGCCAGACGACCCAGGGCAGTTGCTTTACGCTCGACACGGGCAGCAAGTCCGTCCTGAGTTTTATGGCCAAGATCAAGGTGACGGGCAAGCTGCTGCCAGGGGAGACCGACAGCATCAGCATGTACCTTGTCAGTGGCGACACCGGCAAGGAATTGGCGAACGGCGCGGTGAGCGACACCGTAATCATTACGTCAAGTCCGCTGCTGCCGCGAATCTGGCTGCCGATGATAAATGTCTAGCGGGAGCTTGAGGGCCGCAGGCTCTCGATAATAGTCCTATGGTTTGGCTGAGACTCCTAGCGAAGCTGGGAGTCTCAGCCAAACCATAGGTAGGGTTTTGGAGGAGCGCCATGCGATCACGTTCCCGCCACCTCAGCCTGGTTGTGCTGCTTGCGCTGCTGATTGCCTCCCTGCCGACGGCGCTCCCGGCCCACGCCGCACCGCCCCTCTCCCTCGTCGTCAACTCCATCAACGATGGTGCCGATGCGACGATTAACGGGATCTGCGAGACCGCCACAGCCGGCGAGTGTACCCTGCGCGCCGCCATCGAGGAGGCCAACGCGAACAGCGGCCCCGACACGATTACCTTTACGATCAGCGGGACGGCCCCGTTCACCATCACCCCCACCTCCCCGCTGCCGGTTCTCTCGGGTGGTGGCGATACGACGATCAGTGTCTCGGCGGCGCACACGGTGGTGATCGACGGCACCGCCCTCGCATCGGGCATGCGCTATGGCCTGATGATCATGTCGCCCCGCAACATCATCCGGGGCCTGGTGATCGTCGGCGTCCCCGGCAGCACGGCTTCCACCGGCGGCTGCGGTATCGCGCTTTGGGGCGCAAACGCCCACGATAACGTCATCGCCAACAACTGGATCGGCATCAACGCCGATGGCACCAGCGCCTACGGCAGCGACTTCTACGGCGTCCTGATCGATGACAGCGCCCACGATAATGTGATCGGCGGTACCACCGCAGGCGACGGTAATGTGATCGCCGGCAACCTGCACGCGAACATCGCCGTGACTGCCGCCAGCGGCACGACATCGACCAACATCCTCAACAACAAGATCATCGGGAACTTCATCGGCACAAACGCCGCCGGCACCGCAGTGCCCACGGGCCTCAGCGACAACGCCCTGGAGGCCGGCGTGCTGGTGGGCTACTATGCCTACAACACCCTGATCCAGGATAACCTGATCGGTGGTATCGGCATTGCGAGTACCTCCATCAGCCCGGCGGGGATTGTGTTACAGAGCCACTCAACGCTGTTTGAGAAACATCCCCATAATACGACGATCGTTGGAAATAATATTGGGGTGACGTCGAGCGGCATAGCCATCCGCAACTATTTTGGCATCCGCGTCATCGGCAGCGCGATCAGCACGACCATCGGGAACCCGACCGACCTCGCCGGCGGGCGGAATGTGATCGGCAATAGCCAAGATAGCGGGATCGTCCTCGATGATATCACCATCTCCACGGACGTTATTAGTGACACACTGATCGTCGGCAACTCTATCGGCATCGCCCGTGACGGCATCACCCTAGCTCCGATCGGTACCGTCAATACGTCCACCGATAACGCCGGGATCTACCTGGGCACGCAGACCGGCGGCATCCCGACGACCATTGGCCCCGGCAATGTGATCGCCGCCATCCGCCGCTACGGCATCCACGTGCGCTCCGGCGGTAATGTCATCAAGGGCAACTTCATCGGCACAAACCCCGCCGGGATGCTCACCGGCACCACCGTCTCCTCGTACACGACCACCGATGCGCTCGGCTTTGGCACCGGCGGGGCCGGGATCTGGGTCGAGAACGGCATCGGCAACACCATCGGCGGATCGGCCAGCGCCGACCGCAATGTGATCGCGATTGGCGGGAATGCCGCCAGCGTCGCCAGCGCCGCCATCGCGCTTAGGCCCGATGTCACAGCCTGCGTGACGCCCTGTGTCGTCAGCAATACCACGATCCAGGGCAACTACCTAGGCGTCAAGGCCAGCGGCGATGCCGCCCTCGCCAGCCCGGTCGGAGCCAGCACCGAGGGCCTACGCCTGAGCAGCACCAGCGGCAACACGGTGCGCGGGAATGTGATCTCCGGCGCGGGGAACGGCATCATCCTGCGCAACTCCGCAAACACCAACACGATCATCGCCAATAAGATCGGTACCGGATCTTCGGGCTCGCTCGCCGCTGCGAATGCCATCGGCAATACGCAGAACGGTATCTCTATCATCCTGGGTGCCGCTAATCAGATCACCAGTAACATCATCGCCAACAACGGATCTAGCAGCACCACCTTCAGTGAATACCACGGGATCAACATCGCCAACGCAGCGGTCGGGGTGAACGACGGCAACATCATCACCGGCAACAACCTCGTCAACAACGGTATCCACTCCAACAACACCCCCGGCGGCGGCAGCGGCATCTTTATCAACGGGGCTACCGGCATCCTGATCACCAAGAGTACCACCAGCAGCAATAAGCTCGACGGGATCACGTTTGGCACGGCCGGCAGCAATGGCGGCATGGCCAGCCCGGCCCTCAGCACATTTCCCAGCGGCGCCGTCTCCCCCGTCCTCAGCGGCAGCGCCTCCGGCTGCGGTCTCGGCTGCACCATCGAGGTTTTCACCAGCCCCACCAGCGATACGAAGGAAGGCCCGATCTACCTGACCAGCGGCACCACCACTGATAGCAGCGGCAACTTCAGCATCCCCGTCCCCGGCTGCCAACTCTGGCTCACCGCCACGGTGCGCGCCGCGAGCGGCGGCAACACCTCGCCCTTCTCGACCGAACTCGACGCCAGCACAAACACCGCGTGTAAGGCTCCGACCATCACGCTTACGGCGGCGATACCGAACAGCAACTCGATTGCGCTCGGCAGTTCCACCACCTACACCCATCAACTCACCAACGGCGACGCGGTCTCCCGTGACTACACCGTGGTCATCATCTCCTCGCGTGGCTGGGCCAGCGGCCCGAGTACCGTGACGGTGGCGGCGGGCGCGACCGTGGCCCTCAACGTGGTAGTCAGCCCGCCCCTCGGCGCAACCACCGCAACCCCCGACATCACCACGGTGCAGGTCTACCTCGGCAGCTTTGGCTCCAGCGTGCAGACCGACACCACCACGGCGACTCAGCCAAGCCTCGCCACCCCCGCCGTCTCGCCAGGGCAGACGATCTCGCGCGCCGACCCGACCGCGTCCGTCACCTTTATCCACAGCGTCACCAACACCGGCAGCCTCGCCGGCACCTTTGCGGTGGTCAGCGCGAGCGGCTCCGGTGTGCCGAGCTTCGTGGGCACGCCGCCGAGCGGCTGGACGATTGCCTCGGCCACCCTGGCCCAGAGCAGCCTGAGCGGCGGCGCGAGTACCACCCTGACGGTGGTGGTGAACACGCCGCCCGGTGCCCCAACCCCGGCGGGCGATGTACAGCTCAGCTTCGGCATTAAAGAAACCACCAACAACGCGCTCGTCACCGCCACAGACACCATCACCGTGCCGGTGGTGCGCGCCTTCACCTTTGTCGCCACCAACCCCACCGGCGCACCGCCGACCCTCTCGCGGCCGCCGGGTGCCAGCGCCGACTTCGTCTACACCGTGACCAACACCGGCAACGCCAGCGACACCTTCCATGTGACCGCGCCAACGGACGCCGTCCCGCTGACCTTTACGATCAGCCCGAGCAGTGACTTCAGCCTGGCCGCCGGAGCCGCGCGCACGGTCACGCTGACCGCCCAGGTGGCTGCGGGCAACACGCCGATTGGAAACTACGACTTCACGGTGAGCGCTCAGGCCGTGGGCGGTACCGGCATCCCAACCGTACCCACGGTGGCCGGCCGGGTCGCGGTGGTCGGCGGCGGCTCGCCCCAACTGACCTTCGGCGTCAGCACACCCAGTTCGGTCGGCGCGGCGGGCGGCACGCTCGACTTTACGGGCACCCTGACCAACATGGGCAACGTAGCGGTACCCTTCACCCTCGGCACGCCTGCGGTCACCGGCGGCCCGACCGGCTGGCTCGCGACGGTGATCAATAACACCTGCCCCACGACGCCGAGCACCCTGGGGATCGGGGCAAACTGCACCTTCACCCTGCGGGTCGCGGTGCCGGCCGGAGCGAACGGCGGGCCGCAGGCCGCCAGCATCAGCGCCACCGCCGATAACAGCGGGCAAACATCACCCGTCAATGTCACCGTCAGCGCCGCAGTCACGGCTAACGTGGACATCGTGCATGACGTGAGCCTGAGCGTGGCCAGCCCGT
>SESE01000950.1_pt1 | contig 11952 bp, 12 predicted proteins | sample 3171371 | NCBI WGS metagenome assembly SESE01 (sample SAMN06051881, study PRJNA518727) | freshwater metagenome | biome: subpolar coniferous forest; feature: holomictic lake; material: water; isolation source: holomictic Lake 442, 13 m depth | place: Canada: near Kenora, Ontario | collected...
ATGGATTGGTCAGTCCTACTGAAACGCCACTTCGGCGAAGCTGCGCAGCTTGCGGCTGTGCAACTGGTCGATGCCTTCGGCGCGCAGCAGTTCAATGGCCCGCATGCCGATACGCAGGTGCTGGTCCACCCGTTCGCGGTAAAAATGGTTGGCCATGCCCGGCAGCTTGATCTCGCCATGCAGTGGCTTGTCGCTCACACACAGCAAGGTGCCGTAGGGCACCCGAAAGCGAAAGCCATTGGCGGCGATGGTCGCGCTTTCCATGTCCAGCGCTACGGCGCGGCTCTGGCTGAAGCGCTGCTGTGGCCCATTGTCAGGCAACAGTTCCCAGTTGCGGTTGTCGGTGGACGCCACCGTGCCGGTACGCATGATGCGCTTGAGCTCAGGGCCCTTGAGTTGGGTCACATCTGACACCGCCTGCTCCAGCGCCAGCTGAATCTCCGCCAGTGCTGGAATAGGCACCCACAGCGGCAGTTCTTCGTCCAGCACATGGTCTTCGCGCACATAGCCGTGCGCCAACACGTAGTCACCCAGTTGCTGCGAGTTGCGCAGGCCAGCACAGTGACCCAGCATGATCCAGGCGTGCGGCCGCAAGACGGCAATATGGTCCGTGATGGTCTTTGCATTGGCCGGACCGACGCCGATATTGACCATGCTGATGCCACTGCGGTCGGCGCGCACCAGATGGTAGGCCGGCATCTGCGGCAGGCGCGGCGGCACCTTGCCCATCTCATCAGCCGAATAATTGGAGTCTGCCCCCGATTTTTTCGTCACGACGTTGCCGGGCTCAATGAAAGCGATGTACTCGCTTGCCGGGTCGGCCATCGCCTCGTGTCCCAGGCGCACAAACTCGTCGATGTAGAACTGGTAATTGGTGAACAGCACAAAGTTCTGGAAATGCTCCGGCGCGGTACCGGTGTAGTGACGCAGCCGGTGCAGCGAGTAGTCGACCCGCGGCGCGGTGAATAGCGACAGCGGCTGCGCCTCGCCCGGGCGCGGCATGTAGGTGCCGTTGGCGATGCCGTCGTCCATCGCCGTTAGATCCGGCAGATCAAATACGTCGCGCATCAGCTGGCGCCGCTCGGCGCTCAGGTTGCCTTCTATGTGATCGTTTTCAGCAAAAGAAAAATGCACCGGGATCGGCTGCGAGCTGGTTCCCACTTCCAGCTCAACCTCGTGGTTTTGCAGCAGCAAGGTGAATTGCTCAAGGTAGTACTCGGCATACAGGTCGGGCCGACTCAAGGTGGTCTCGAAGCGGCCCGGCCCGGCGACAAATCCGTAGCTCAGGCGAGCGCTATCGCCGGAGTTCAGGCGCGAGACGGTATCGGTCTGCACCCGCACAAAGGGGTAACAGGCCCGCACATGGCCAGGCAGCGTCTCACCGGAGACAAAGCGCTGCATGGCAGAGCGCAGGTGTGCAATGCTGCTGTCGTAGATGTCGCGCGCGCAGGCTAACGCACTGGCCGGGTCGGTGAAACGGGCGGGAGCAATAAAAGTCGGAAGGTAAGGCATGACGTCATTGTTCCATGAGTTAATTGTTTGCTATGCTTGTGCGCTGAAGATTCCGCCGAGCTTGACCTTTTCAACCTTATCAAGAAGAGAGAGTGCATATGAAGTTTAAGTCCACTGCATGTTTGGGGCTTCTGGTGATCAGTTTGCTCGCCAGTTTTCAGGCTGCGGCTCAACCAGCGGTCATTTTCGATATGGGCGGCAAGTTTGATAAGTCCTTCAATGAAGCCGCCTACAACGGCATGGAGCGCTGGAAGAAGGAGTCCGGCAAACCCTATCTTGAGTTCGAGATTGCCAACGAATCACAGCGCGAGCAGGCAGCACGCCGCATGGCAGAACGCGGTGCCAGCCCGATCATCGGCATTGGCTTTGGCCAGGCCTCCAGCATAGAGAAGATTGCCAAGGAGTTCCCGAAGCTTAAATTCGCCATCATTGATATGGTGGTGGACCAGCCTAACGTCCAGTCGGTGGTATTCAAGGAGCACGAGGGCAGCTTCCTGGTCGGTGCCATGGCGGCGATGGCCAGCAAGACCGGCAAGGTGAGCTTTGTCGGCGGCATGGACATTCCGCTGATCCGCAAATTCCAGTGCGGCTATGAACAGGGTGCCAAATTTGTCAACCCCAAAGCCGAGGTCTTCAGCAACATGACCGGCACCACGGGCGCCGCCTGGAACGACCCGGCGCGCGGCGGTGAACTCGCCAAGGCGCAGTTTGCTAAGGGCTCCGATGTGGTGTTTGCGGCGGCCGGCGGCACAGGTACCGGCGTCTATCAGGCAGCCAAGGACAGCGGCAAACTCGCCATCGGTGTGGACAGCAACCAGAACCACCTGCAGAGCGGCACCATGCTGACCTCCATGATCAAGCGCGTGGACGTGGCGGTGTACAACGTCATCAAGGCGCACAAGCCAGGCCTGTCGGTGCTGGGCCTGAAGGAAGGTGGTGTTGACTACGCGCTGGACGCCAACAACGCGAAGTTGGTCAGCGCCGACATGAAGAAAAAGGTTGACGGCCTGAAAGCGGACATCATCAGCGGCAAGATCAAGGTCGCCGACTACATGGCAGACAACGCCTGCAAGTACTGATGGACAGTGCCGCTCCAGCGGTGCGGATGCGGGGCATCAACAAGCGGTTTGGAGCGGTTCAAGCCAACGCCGATGTCGCCTTGCAGGTGGCGCCTGGAACGGTACATGGCATCGTAGGAGAAAACGGTGCCGGCAAGAGCACCCTGATGTCGGTGCTTTATGGCTTCTACCGGGCCGACAGCGGGCAGATTGAAATCTTCGGAAAACCAGCCAACATCCGCAGCGCGGATGACGCCATCGCCCTGGGCATTGGCATGGTGCACCAGCACTTCATGCTGGTCGATACCCTCACCGCCCTGGAAAACGTGATGCTGGGCGCAGAGCCGCACTGGCTGCTCTCACGCGCGCAGGCCGCCGTGCGGGTCAAGCTCGAAGCCTTGATGCAGGCGACCGGCCTGCAACTCGATCTGGACGGCCTGGTGGCTGATCTGGCGGTGGGGGATCGTCAGCGGCTCGAAATTCTCAAGGCACTCTACCGCGGTGCAAAGATCCTGATCCTTGATGAACCCACAGCAGTGCTGACGCCCAAGGAGACCGGGCACTTGTTTCAGGTTCTCGATGTGCTGCGCAAGCAGGGCACGACGATTGTCCTGATCACGCACAAGTTGAAGGAGGTGATGCGTTTGTGCGATCGTGTGACCGTCATGCGCGCCGGCCGCGTGGTGCAGGACCTGCCGGTGGCAGAGGCTTCGATTGAGGGTCTTGCTGAATCCATGGTGGGCCGCAAAGTCAATATCGGTCGAAGTCATGAGGTGCAGGCACCCGTTGGAGCGATGCTGCTGCAGGCGCGCAAACTTCACGTGCGTGACGCGCTCAATGTAACGCGCTTGAAGGGGCTGAACCTGAGCCTGCACGCCGGCGAAATTGTTGGCGTTGCCGGCGTTTCCGGCAACGGTCAGAGCGAGTTGCTGGACCTGCTCTCGGGCCTGCTGCAGCCCACCAGCGGGCAACTGGAAATGGGCGGCAGAAGCTTCGAGTCAAGCGCCTGGCTTGACCCCGGCACAGCGCGCGAACTCGGGCTGGCCCATGTGCCTGAAGATCGGCACGCGCGCGCGCTGGTCATGAATTTTCCGGCCTGGGAGTCGGCGGTATTGGGCTACGACAATCTGCCGCAGTACGGTCATGGCGGCTGGCTGAATCACCAGAACATGCGCCAAGCGACCGCAGATTACATGGAGCGCTTCGACGTGCGCCCACGCAATCCGGAGTTGCCGAGCAGCAAGTTCTCCGGCGGCAATCAGCAAAAGCTCGTGGTGGCACGCGAACTGGGTCAGGCACCCAAAGTCCTGCTGGTGGGCCAGCCCACACGCGGCGTCGATATTGGCGCCATCGAGTTCATCTACTCGCAACTGCGTGCGCTGCGCGATGCCGGCTGCGCGGTCTTGCTGGTATCAAGTGAGCTCGACGAAATACTGGCCCTGTCCGACCGCGTGATCGTGATGTACCAGGGCGCTGTCACCGGCGAACTCCCGATTGCCGAATGCAGCGAGGCCGAACTGGGCATGCTGATGCTCGGCGGTGTGCAATGAGGGCCAGCTACAGCCTGCCGCGCTGGGCCGACCTGCTGCTCTTGCCCATCGTCTGTCTGGGTCTGGCCTTGCTGCTAGCTGGCCTGGTGGTGCTGCTGGTGGGACAAGACCCGGTGCGCGTCATGACGGTGCTGGTGCAAGGCGCGCTCGGCACGCAGCGCGGCCTGAGCTACACGCTTTATTACGCCACGACCTTCATCTTCACCGGGCTTGCTGTCGCGGTGGCCTTTCACGGTGGACTCTTCAATATTGGCGGCGAGGGCCAGGCGATCATGGGCGGGCTCGGCAGCGGTCTGGCGGCGCTCTACCTGTCGACTCTGCTGCCGACCTGGCTGATGCTGCCACTGATGCTGATTTCAGGCGCGGTCTTTGGCATGGTCTGGGCCATCGTGCCGGCCTATCTGCAAGCTTATCGTGGCAGCCATGTGGTCATTACCACCATCATGTTCAACTTCATTGCCAGCAGCGTGCTGGTGTACCTCTTGGTTAACCACCTGCGTCCACCCGGAACCATGTCGGTCGAGAGCGTCCCGTTTGCCGAGTCCGCCAGACTGCCGGCCATGCACGAGGCGCTGGCTGCCCTGGGCATTGCGTGGCCCAGTTCCCCGCTGAACCTCAGCCTGTTTCTGGCCCTGCTGGCCTGCCTGGGGGTTTACCTGTTCCTGTGGCGAACGCGCGGCGGCTACCATCTGCGCGCGGTCGGTTCGAGCCCGGGAGCCGCAGAGTACGCTGGCATCCAGTCCAGGCACCAGATTGTCATCGCGATGGCGATCTCCGGCGCGTTGGCAGGCCTGGTGGGCATGAACGAAATTGCCGGCGTCAACGGCAAGCTGCTGCTCGAATTTGTCAGTGGCGCCGGCTTCACCGGCATCGCGGTTTCGCTGATGGGGCGCAACCATCCGCTGGGCATCATGCTGGCCAGCCTGCTGTTCGGCGCGCTGTTTCAGGGTGGTGCCGAAGTGGCTTTTGAGGTGCCGGGCTTCAGCCGCGACATGGTGGTCATGGTGCAGGGCTTCATCGTCCTGTTTTCCGGTGCCATGACTTATGTTTTTGCACCAGCGCTGGCCTGGTGTCTGGCCATGTTGCGACCCCGCGCGGTGGCGTCATCCACATCGGGAGCGTCCGATGGATGAAGTGTTTGTCGGCGAAATGATTGCCTCAACACTGCGCCTGTCGACGCCGCTGATTTTCTGCGCCCTGGCGGGGCTGCTCTCGGAGCGCTCGGGCGTGGTCGACATCGGACTGGAAGGCAAGATGCTGTTTGCCGCTTTCGCCGCCGGCGCAGCCGGTGCAGTCTATGGCTCCACCACGCTGGCCCTGCTGGCGGCGATGCTGGTCGCCACCGCCCTGTCCTGGCTGCACGGACTGGCTTGCGTGAGCCACCGGGGCGATCAGGTGGTCTCCGGCGTGGCCCTCAACATCGTCGCCGCCGGCATGACGGTGGTACTGGGCATCGCCTGGTTTGCGCAAGGCGGACAGACGCCGCCAGTGTCAGCCGGCGTGCGCATCACTGCGCTCTTTCCGGGCACCGCGGGCTCGCTGCAAGGCGTACCGCTGCTCGGTCCGATTCTGGCCCACGCCCTGCTCGGTCACAACGCCCTGGTCTACCTGGCCCTGTTGCTGGTGCCAGCCATTTGGTGGCTGCTCTTCAGAACCCGCTTCGGGCTGCGCTTGCGCGCCGTCGGCGAGAACCCGCAGATGGTGGACGCGGCGGGTGTCTCGGTGCAGCGCCTGCGCTACACGGCGCTGACCCTCAACGGCATGCTGTGTGGTCTGGCCGGCAGCTACCTCGTGCTGGCGCAGAGTGCCAGCTTTTCGCAGAACATGACGGCGGGGCGGGGCTTCATGGCGCTGGCCGCCCTGATCTTCGGCCGCTGGCATCCGCTGGGTGCCCTGTGGGCCTGTCTGTTGTTCGGCTTTCTGGACGCCGCCGCAATACGTCTGCAGGGCGTAAAGTTTGCCGCTATCGGCGAGGTTCCGGTGCAGGTGATTCAAGCACTGCCCTACGTCCTGACCGTGGTGCTGCTGGCGGGTTTTATCGGCAAGGCTGTTGCGCCGAAGGCTTTGGGCAAGCCGTATGTCAAGGAGTCCTGAGAGAACTTGGCGATGCTGAGATTCGCGCTTGTGCAGCACAAGTTGTTCTTCACCTGACAGAGGCTACGGTGCTGTCGATATCGGCGCCCTGAACGCCTGATAGTCTTCAGCCGTGGTCTTTGGCAACGATCAATGACGGTGTCTGCAGATTGCCAATGCTTGACTCGATGGGAGCATTGACGGCGACCCTGTTTTTCAGGATCTTGCTGTGAAAGTCAAAGTCATTTTTGGAGTTTTCCAGAAAGTCGTAGGCCAATGAATGTGGAATGCTACCCATCGACCTTCCACCCAGACGCACTGAAGCGAGTCCCAAAGGCACCAGGGACAACTACCGATTCCATGTCTGCGACAGTAGCGCGCCGCTGCACCGCAGAAACTTTCTCCAGTGTGAGTGCCTGTCCAATGGGCATGACTCTGTATTCACATCATGAACCGGGCGCGCGATACTGGCTTCAACCGGCGGGTATGCCAACAGCCGCCCCACCATTCATTCTTGGAAAGCGAGCGTGACACGAACATAGATTGATCGTTATTCTGGCCAAGGTACCTTTGAAGCATAAAGATACCACCAGGTTATTGCCCTAGACATCCGCTGTTGTGCGCGCCCCTTATGCCGGGTGTACCTGATGCGGACAGGCGATGACCGCATTCATCCCGAGGTTTCAAAGGTACCTTGACCAGAATGACGATGTTGGCAATCGACACTGCTGCACTGTGATCCGCTAACCGTTCAGACGGGCGCCATTGGACTTCGGGCTTGCTCGATATGCCTTTACCGCGGTCTGGAGGCGACTCCTTCAACGATAAAGGCCTCCATGCTTACCCAGCCCTAAGCTCTTGTGGGCGCCTGGTAGCTGGCGCCGTGCGCCTTCTGCTGGGCCGCCAGGAACTCCTGCGAGGACAGCAGTCGAGTCGTCTTGTAACCCCTGAGGTGCCCAGGGGCGTTGACGGCCAAGGCGACCGCCGCCGCAATGGTGTCGTCCGGTCCTGAGAAGAGCGCGACAACGTCGTGGTCACCGAGGCTGAAATCCAGACTCTCCAACTTACCACCCAGCTTCTCGATGAGGGTTTTTAGTCCGGCAACACGGTCCTGGGGATTGTTAATAAATGCTGCGACTGCGCCCGATGTGTAGGACGCTTGAACAAGATAGCGTGGCATAAGAGGTACTCCTTTGGTGATGGTTTTCGGTCAGTACTGAACAGCGGCCATACGTAGCCTTTGCCCAATGCGCAAAGGTGCAAACGCAGAGCCAGCGGGTGACATCGTCGGTCTATGTCACACCACTCCGGGAATTGGACGCTGATCAGCGAAAACCGGCACATCTGACGAAACTTTGTTGACATGCAGGAATGGTCAATATCAGCGCAGCCAAGTTCATTCCGAGCTGTCGGCGTCCAATGATGCGAGCCGATGTGATGTTGCGCTTCGGCTCACCAGCTCGCGCTTCGCGGGTCCCTCAATCCACAAGGAGAAAATCATGGCTTACGGAATCGTGCATCACTTTCCTGGCGGTACCAAGAACCAATATGAGGCGTCAATCGCCGCGGTGCATCCCGGCAGAAACGTTTTGCCCAAGGGGCAGATTTTCCATGCGGCTGGTGCATCGGCTGATGGCTGGACCATCACGGTTCTTCACGACACCAAGGAGAGTTGGGAGAAATTTCGCGATGAAGTTCTGATGCCACGCATGCAGGCAGGCATTGTCGGCGGGTTCCCGACGCCGCCCGAGGAAAAGACTTTCGAGGTCAACCACCTTCTGCCCTAAAAAGCGGTTCAGCGTCGTCGCGCATCCGGATTCCGGCTGCCACGATAAGCTGGGCCATGACGATTGGCCCGTCCCAGAGCGTCGGGAGCGTCGCCAAGTCGCGTGTTTTGTAAAGTTTCTTGCCAAACGCCTTTGTAGCGATTTTGAGCTTGCAATCTGCCATCGTTGGCCTATAGTAGTCCGTAACGGCAATTCAATTCGGCTCAAATGATTTGGACAGGATTGCTTGAGAAAGGTGGTACCTATAGACAAAGATCAAACCAACCTCACCCAACAGCCGGCGCTACTTCGCCGGCCCACGTTACGGTAACGTGACGACCCAGGCCACAGTCATGTGGCACATATGCAGACCCTGCGGATTTCGCGGGGTTTTGCGTTTCTGGGGCTTGCGATTCCAAGGATAAGCTTCGCGGCAGCTAAATAAACATTTGTCCGCACTGTTTTGTCAGGGGCATCGCGCTTACCGTGTTCTTGCGCGCTGGCATCGGCCACCGAAATTGAATACACACGCCCGATGCGCTGGCGCAGACTTTGTATGAACTTCGTGTACACCAGATTGAACTGGAAATGCAAAACGAAGAGTTGCGCCAGTTTCAAATCGATCTCGACGCTTCACGCGAACGCTATTTTGATTTCTATGACATGGCGCCGGTAGGCTGCTGCACAGTCAACGATAAAGGGACCGTTATTGAGGCCTGCGTCAGGTCTGGAGAAAATCCTAGACCGGCATCGCAGCTGCCGGTCGTCGTTCAAGAATCTATTGCCGAGCAGGGTCACTCGACATCGGTGCTTCTTGGCGTCAACTTTGATGGCGGAGCGTTTTCCTGACGCCAACTTGGAATGGGTTTTCAGGTAGCAAGTACCATTTTCAAAACCAGCGCCAAAGGTTGATCATTGTTTGAAGTCCGCAAACCCGAATGGTTATATGAGGCGCCAAGCGATGGTGACATCCTGGCGCGTGGGTATGATAAGGTGGCAGTTCTCAAGATGAATGTACTGCGCCGCGCAGGCATCCGTTTTTTTCTGGACGACTTTGGCACTGGCTTTTCTTCATTGTCGCTACTCAAACGGCTGCCGCTGGACCAACTCAAGATTGACCAGAGCTTTGTCGGCAACATCCTGAGCGATCCAAATGATGCGGCCATTGCCAAAATGGTGATTCTGCTGGCCGCTACCAGTGCTATCTGTTCAGCCGGAAGGCATGGATCGCCACGGCCTTCGGCCTCGCGATGACGAAAGTTGGTGTCCTGAATTCTGGAAAGATTAATAATTGAGCACCGCGACACTTGCAACTTATGATCACAGTAACGAGCGTACCGTCAAAGTACTGGTTTCCGCTGTGGGTTAATGGGGCTGCAAAATGAAACAACTTACCATCTTGACGGGCGCTTCGCGGGGCCTGGGCCTGGCACTGGCAGAGCAGTTGCTGGCGCCAAACCATACACTGGTATGTATCTCCCGCAAGACCAATTCAGAGCTGACTCGGCTTGCCGAAAGCGCTGGTGCAGTGCTGGAGCAGTGGACACTGGATTTGGCGCACCCCGCCATTGCAGAGCAGACGTTGAGGCTGTGGCTGGGCGGTCAGGCGGCGACGTCCTGGAGTAGCGCTACGCTCATCAACAATGCTTGTGTCATTCCTCCTCTGCTGCCATTGCGCGACGCCCAAGGCGACGATCTGTCATATGCAATGCGAGTGGGGCTGGAGGCTCCGCTGCGGCTCAGCAGCGCCTTCCTTGATGCCACGCGACACTGGGCTGCAAGCCGCAAAGTGCTCAACATTTCGTCAGGACTGGGGCGCCGCGCCATGGCGTCGCAAGCTGCCTACTGCGCCGCCAAGGCAGGCATGGATCACTTCACCCGCTGCATGGCGCTCGATGAGGCCCTGTATCCGAACGGCGCCAAGGTCTGCTCTCTGGCCCCTGGGGTGATTGACACCGACATGCAGGTGCAGCTGCGCAACGCCGATCCGGCGCAATTCCCGGATGTGATCAATTTCTCCAACCTGCATTCACAGGGGCAACTGAGCAGTCCGGCCCAAACAGCTTCAAGCGTGCTGGCTTACTTGGCTCGTTCGGATTTCGGCCGCAATGCTGTTGGTGATATACGCGACTGAAGCCGCTGCGGTGGGCCAGCGGGTCGACATCAGGGCCGGCGCAGCAGGTGGGCGTCAGACCAAACAGTGATTCCGAGCCAGCACAAGCGATACGGCCGCTCAGGAACTTGCTATCCACGGCAATTGGAGGGGGCATATTTACCAGCCAAGGTGCCGAACGTTCCATGGTTGATGACCGGGTTCTGATCGACAGAGTTGCAGTTCCAGACAAGTTGTCCGTCTGGGGGAGTGGAACTGGTAGCCGTGCCGTAGAGCCTTGCTCCGTCTGAACTTCCAACGCGGGGAGCCAGAATCAGGGTGTTGGCTCCGGCTGGCGCGATCAAGGTCGTGTAGGTAATAGTGATTTGTCCACGTGCATCGTCAATGTCGATACTGGCGACATTGGCTGTCGGATTCGGGGAGGTCCAGCCGGCGCTAAACGCCGCGCCGAAGACCGCGTTTTCAGTCACCTTGACTCTTGCAGGCGACGCGAGAACCAGGCCTTCACTGACTCTGGCCCTGGTGAGATAGTCTTGATACGCGGGTAATGCGACAGAAGCGAGCACGCCAATGATCGCCACCACGATCATCAGCTCGATCAGCGTAAATCCAGATTGATTCTTGATGGACCTCATGCATGTCCCTGTGTTGCAGTCGAGGCTGCAAATGATCCTGTATTTGGTCTGAGCAGTCAATGACCGGAGGTGGCCCTGGTTCTGATCACGCCTCCAGCTGGCCAGCCAATCGTGCTGCGAGGCTATGATCACTACATCATCAACGCTTGCGGAAAGTTGTGATCCACCATGCGCACTGCCAGCCTTGCCATTGCTTGCTTCCTGTCTGCCTCTGTCCTGATTTCACCCGCAGGCGCGCAAACGCCATGGAACTCCGACTCCGGTTTGGTCCTGGTGGGCAAAGTAGTAACCATGAACGACGCTGGCGACGTGCTGCCCAACGCCCGGGTCTGGCTCGCTGGCGGCAAGATCATGGCGATTGCGCGGTCCGGCGAGGCCCTGCCCGATGCGGCAAAGGATGCACCTGTGATCGACAGCAAGGGCGCGATCTATCCCGGCATCATCGATCTGCACAACCATCCGGAATACGCCATCTACCCGCTGCTGCCGATCACACGCAAGTACCGGGATCGCTATGAATGGCGCTGGTATGACGATGTCTACAACAAGCGCATAACGTTTCCGCAGGAGGTGCTGACGCGCCCCTACTACCTGGACCTGGGTATCGAGGTCGGTCGTTATGGCGAGTACAAGGCGCTGGCCGGTGGCACGACTTCCTTGCAGGGCGGCAGAACCAACCTGGCTTATTCCAAAGAGGAGTGCCTGGTTCGCAATATCGAGAATTCTCCGGTGGAGTCGCGCGTGGCGGCCAGCCGCGTCGATATTGGCCGCAGTTCCAAGGAGTGGAGCGCAATGCAGACCGAGCGCAGCAAAGGTCCGCTGGTGGTGCACCTGGCCGAAGGACCCTCACCCCGCATGGCAACCGAGTTCTACGCCATCAAGGACAGCAATCTGCTGGGGCCGGAACTGATCGCCATCCATGGCGTCGGCCTGACCGAGCCTCAGCTCAAGGAAATGGCCGCCGCGGGCGCCAAGCTGGTGTGGTCGCCACTGTCAAACTTCATGCTGTACGGTCAGACGGCCAATATTGAGGCAGCGCGGCGCGCCGGTCTGGCCATCAGTTTGGCGCCGGACTGGGGCCCCTCGGGCAGCAAATCCAGTCTGGGTGAGCTCAAGGTAGCCGACCTGTACAACAAGCATGCGCTGCATGGCGCCCTCAGCGACCGGGATCTGGTTGAAATGGTGACACGCAAGCCGGCAGATGCCATGGGCTGGACCAAGCGTCTGGGCCAGATCACCGAAGGC
>SESE01000951.1_pt1 | contig 11948 bp, 8 predicted proteins | sample 3171371 | NCBI WGS metagenome assembly SESE01 (sample SAMN06051881, study PRJNA518727) | freshwater metagenome | biome: subpolar coniferous forest; feature: holomictic lake; material: water; isolation source: holomictic Lake 442, 13 m depth | place: Canada: near Kenora, Ontario | collected...
ACTTCATAGATAGCGGTCGGGCCGCAGGGCGTAGGCCCACCAGTTGTTACGCACGCCGTCGGTGCTGCCAGCCACGCGGGGTAGGTGGTCAAGCCACCAGAGATGGTGCAGGCGCATGTCGCCGTCGCCCCATTCTGTGCAGCGCATTGGTCGGGCAGGCGCGCTCAGGTCGGGGAAGGTGTACCAGGCGTCGGCGCCACAGCGCACCTCGCGGCGGTTGCCCCAGTCGTAATCGTGCTGGCTGCTCGGTGCAAAGTGGACGTTGCCGCATTCGGCCTGGCCCGGCGCGCCCTGGTCGTAGCGGGTGAAGCGCTCCCAGAGGTTAGCCGTGCCGCGCCGGTCGCGGTAGACGTGGGCCATGATCGACTCGACGCGGTGGCCGAAATTTTCCAGCATACAGCCTACGTCGCGCTCATAGCTGAAGCCCATAATCACGAAGCGCTGGCGTGCGCCGGGCAGAGCCAGAGGGGGCGCATTACACCAGACCGCCCCTTCGCCCGCCATCTGGCTCTCGTAGTAGCCGCCATAGGGGCAGGCGAAGAGCCAGACCTCGTCGATCAGGCTGGCCTCGATTTTGGCGACCGAGCCAAACTGGGCCAGAATGCGCCGATAGTCGGCCGCGTCGGGCTGGTGGAATCCGCCGTGGCGCTGCCAGGCTCCCAGGTAGCCTGCGTTATCGTAGCTGAATCCGTCCGCCTTGGGCGGGTAGCCGTCCACCTCGTGGCGCTCCACGATGGTGTAGTGGGCCATTCCGCCGCTGCACTGGCGCATGTCGGCGATGTACTGGCGGGCCAGATCGTCGGGGTCGCGCCAGCCCATGTGCTGGCTGAGACGACGGCCTCCGGTGGGCGCGATGATCGGGTTGTGGATGATCAGCTGCACCCGCAGCTCGAAGGGGTCGGCGGCGGCCCGGTCAGCGCGCAGCAGCGGCGGAGCGGCGGGTTCAGGGCGGCGTCCGAAGAGCCAGTTGAGCATAAGCTACCTCCTTACCGCCGTATGGTACGCAGCCTCAGCCGTGGTCGCCAGGGTGTCCCAAGAGAAGCGGTCGGCGGCGGCGCGGGCACCAGCCGCGAGCCTGGCCCGCAGATCGGCGTCGTCGAGCAGGCGCAGGGCGGCGCTGGCCAGCGCCGCCGGATCGCCGGGGGCGCAGAGTAGCCCGCTGCGTCCGTGTTCCAGGTACTCGCCGGCCTGGCCCACGGCGCTGGCCACAATCGGCAGGCCGGCCCCCATCAACTCCAAGAGCTTGGCCAGGCCACGGGCGCGGTTGATCAGGGTGTCTTGGAGCGGCGCGAGGGCTAGGTGGGCGGCGGCGAGGGCGGCCGGAATCTGGGCGGGCTGGAGCCAGCCCCGGTAATCGATCATCGCGCCGACGCCGGCGCGATCCGCCAGCGCGATCAGCCGGCGCTCCTCGCCGCTCTCACCCCGGCCCACCACCACCAGACGCACGTCGGGCCGGGCTTGGTGGATGGCCACCAGTGCCGCCACAAGCTCGGGCAGGTCGATCTCCCAGAAGCGGGTGTAGAGCAGCATACCTGGGGATGGGGGATGGCGGATGGCGGATGGCAGATGCGGCCCGGCCTCCGTTCCATTTGGCAGGTAGAAGACCTTCCCTGGCGGCACGCCGAAGCTCCAGACCAGGCTCTCCAGGGTGCGACTGACCACCGTCACCGCGTCGGCGCGGCGGGGCAAGTCGCGCTCCTGCCAGGCGAAGAGCGACTTGGCCGTGGCGGGGTAGGGCAGCAGGTCGTTCCAGCCGCCCCAGCCCTCCCAGTCGTCGCTATCGACCACCAGAGGCAGGCGCGGGCGCAGGACTACGGCGGCCAAGGCGGCCAGGCCGCCGTAGCCCTTAGGCTTAAAGAGATGCAGCAGGTCGGGCCGCTCGGCGCGGGCCATGCGCAGCAAGCTGAGGCTCTGCTCGGCCACGGCCAAGGGGCCGGGCATGCGCGGCAGGGCCGTGTGGATCACCATCACTGCGCCGTATACGGTGCGGGTACCGGCGTCCTCCGGGTTCTGCACCGGCGGTGCGATGATCGCCAGATAATGCCCGCGCCGGGCGAGCGCCTGGGCCAAGGGCAGCATGCGCGCCAGCAGGGTACCCTTGGGCCGGATACCGAAGGGGGCAATCATCACAATACGCATGGGGTACTCTTGTAGGGCGCAGCAGGTGCGATATACGCCTTCGGCGTATATCGCACCTGCTGCGCCCCTACGGTTACGATCACCCGCGACCGGCGCGGATGATCTCCATCATCTCGGACACGCGGGTCTCCTTCACGCGCGGGCGGCCCTGGGCGGCCCCGGCGGACATCTCGTGGGCGTCGAGAATCTGCCAGTCGCTGTAGCTCACGTAGTCCACGTGGCGGGCGCGCAGCAGATCCTCGATCAGGCTCGGGTCGCGCTTCGCGTCGGCGATCCCCTCCAGATCGGGGAGATCCTCCAGCATCGAGGACACCGTCGAGACCGAGTCGGGCTTGTTGGTGCCGATGATGCCGGACGGGCCGCGCTTGGCCCAGCCGACGACATACTCGCCAGGCAGCACCTCGTCGCGGTTGTGGAACACCCGCCCGGCCACATTCGGGATGGTGCCCGAGGAGTCGCTGAAGGGCACGCCGGGGATGGGCGAGCCACGGTAGCCCACTGAGCGCAGGATCATCCCGCACTGGTGCGTCTCGTACTTGCCGCTGCCGATGGCCCGGAGGCTACCGTCGGCGGCCTGCTTCAGATCGTTGTGTTCCATGGTCACGGCTGCCACCCTGCCGCCAGAGCCAATCACGCCCACCGGCGAGACCAGGAACTTCATCACGATCCGCCGGGCGGCCCCCGTGGTGCCCCGCTCAACGTAAGATCGCATCAGCTCGACGTTCTTGCGCGAGGTCTTGTCGTCGTTGAGCGACGCCTTGCTCACCTCATCGAGTATCATATCCGTCGGGTCAATGATCACATCCACGCCCTTGAGCTCGCCGAACTCCTTCAACTCGGGGTTGGTGAAGGCCGCCTGGGCCGGGCCGCGCCGCCCCAGCATCATCACCTCACGCACCTTACTCTTGCGCAGCGCCTCCAGGGCGTGGTCGGCAATATCGGTCTTCGCCAGGTCGTCGGGGTCGGTCGCCAGGATGCGCGCCACATCCATGGCCACATTCCCGTTGCCCACCACCATCACTCGCTCGTGCGAGAGGTTGAACTCCAGATCGCGGTAGTCGGGGTGGCCGTTATACCAGCCCACAAAGATCGTCGCCGGGAAGCTGCCGTCCAGATCCTCGCCGGTGATACCCATCTTGCGGTCGGACTGCGCGCCCACGGCGTAGACGACCTGGTCGTAGAGCTGCTTCACGTCTTCATGGCCGATGTCGCGGCCAAAGGTGACGTTGCCGAAGTAGCGCACGTTCGGTGTGGCGGCCACCTTATCGTAGACGCGGGTCACGGCCTTAATCGACTGATGATCGGGGGCGACGCCCTCGCGCACCAGCCCGTAGGGGGTGGGCAGCCGGTTAAACATATCGATGTGGACGACCAGATCCTTCTGCTTGAGCAGCGCCTCTGCTGCGTAGAATCCGGCGGGGCCGGCGCCCACGATGGCGACGCGCAGTGGGCGGGTGGCAGTACCCAGTTGCTCGGTCACGCTCTATCTCCTTCTCGGCCGTAGCGGCCATACATGCTAAACACACGATGATCCGGCTTGCGGATGGGGCACCGTCTCGGTTATGCGGCGTTTGCGGTTCCCTCTTCTTCGTTTCATGGTCACGGCGTTACGGTGGGCGGCGGAGTCTCAGGGGGGGGTGGCTCTGGCGTCGCTGGCTCGACCGTGGTCGGCGTGGCTGTCTCCACGACCGCAGGCGTCCCCGTGACCGCAGGCGTCCCCGTGACCGCAGGCGTCCCCCCCCCCGTCGCCGGGGAAGTGGTCACATCGGTTGTTGGGCCGACCGTGGGTGTGGCGGTCGGCGCGGGCGGCGGCGCACGCAGCACCACCGTCACAGCGGGCGGTTCTCCCACGAGGTGCAGGCCATCGGGGAGGCTTACGGTCACCGGCAGTTGGTAGCTGCCCGCCCTCAGCCCACTCACGTCAACATTGGCATGGACAGTTGTCTGCGCCAACTGCTCAAGCAACGAACTGCTGCCGCTCATCGTCACCGAGACAACATCCGGGGTGACGCTAGGCGTCAGCCCATCGCCAACCCCGGTCAGGACAACCTGAGCGGGCAGGGCCACCCGAAATGCATGATCCACGGGGGCGATCAGCACCGTCACCTGCACGCTGGCAGGCTCGCCGATTTGTGGCGAAGTGCCGACGGGAAAGATCACGCGGGACTCGCGCACCAGGGAGTTGCGCGCCCCGGCGATGTCAATCTGCTCGCTCCGCAGTACGGCCACGGCGTCGAGAGGGCCGGAGCTGCCGGTCAGCGCGATCAGGGGCGGGTTCACCTGCACAGCCGTAATCACGTAGCCCGGCGCGGGCAGCCCGCTGATCGTGGCCTCAACCGGCACCAGCTTGAGTCCCACCACCGAGGTGATCGGGATGCGGACATTGACCGTGGCCGGGCTGATCTGCACGCCGTCCACAGGCTGCCCGTTTGCATCGATCACCTCCAGAGACAGGGGCGCCTGGTAGCTGGCCCGCAACTGCTCGATGTTGGCCGTGGTCTGGGCCGTGACCACGCGCTGCACCCGGTTCTGCGGGCCGTCGATCCGCAGCTGGGTGATCGGCACGCCGTTGAAGGTAATCTGCGGGTCGCCGCGCTCGAAGCTAAAGGGCAGGTTCCCGGCGACCTTCAGGTCGATCGGCACCGTGGCGCTGATCACCTCCTCAAGCCGGATCGGGATCGCCGATGGCGTAACCCCATCGGCGGGCACCGTGAACGAGATCGTGCTGCGGGTGGCCTGCACATTCACCGGCACAATATGCTCCCCGGCGGCGAATCCGCTCAGGTCAACCACCGTGCGAATATCGACCGGTCGCAGCTCGGTGCGCTGGTTGCGGTCGGTGCGCAGGGCGACATCGATGCTGGGAAGGGTGGGGCTAGGCATGCCATTGGCATCGACGATCACCAGATCGCCGCGCAGGCCGATCACCTGGGGGGTGAGCCCCTCGAAAGGCACCAACTCCTCGGGATTCTGACTGAACGAGACAAAGGCCCAAAGGGAGAAGCTCAGGCCAAGAGCAAGGACTGCCCGCAGCATCGTGGCGCGGAGAGATGTCATAGAGAAAGACCTTTAGCGCTGGGCTGACTTCTTCTCCTCATCCAGGGGCACCCGCAGCAGGCCGGCGAGCATGCTCCGCAGGCGCGACTCATTCAAGTAGCTCGCCATCCGCCCGTCACTCACCAGCGAGATCGCACCCGTCTCCTCCGAGACCACCACCGAGATCGCGTCGGTCTGCTCGCTGATGCCCTTGGCGGCGCGGTGGCGGGTGCCATAGCGGCGCGGGCCGATCACATCTTCGCTCAGGGGCATCACCACATTGGCCGCGAGGATGCGGGTGCCGCGCACGATCACGGCCATATCGTGGAGCGGCGAGTTCGGGTAAAAGATGTTCAGCAGCAGCGGCGCGGAGATGCGTGAGTCGAGCATAATCCCGCGATCCGCGTACTCCTGGAGCTGGGTGGTGCGCTCGATTACGATCAGGGCACCCACGCCCTGCTGCGAGAGTTGCGCGGCCGCGCGACAGATCACGGTGAGCGTCTCCAGCAACTCCGAGCGGTTCGCCCCGCCGAAGGGGCGGCCGATCAGGTTGCTTGATCGGCCCAGGCTCTCCAGGGCTCGGCGCAGCTCGGGCTGAAACAGCACCGGCACGCCGACGATCAGGGTCGGGTTAATAATATTGCTCAGCAGCCACGAGAGGGTTGTGAGCCGGCCATTGGCCACCGTACCCACCACAAAGGCTGCCACCAGCACGACTCCCATGCCGCGTAGCAACTGGACCGCGCGCGTGCCACGGATCACGCCGAAGATCCAGTAGAAGAGAACGGCGACGATCAGGATGTCGAGAAGCGCGAATGGTGAGGTGAGCGGGTTGAGCCGCGACCAGAGGCGTGCGAGATCCATCGCCCTAACTTTTTGTCTGCGATTGGCGCTGCTGGAGCATGCGGGCTGCGGCCGAGGCCAGGGCCTCGACGCGCTCCCTTTCGACGCCCTCCATCTTCAGCATGCGCCCGTAGAGCTGTACGGCCTGGTTGTACTCCTCGCGGCGCATGAGCATATCGCCCAGGAAAAAGTAGGCGTCGAGGTCTTTCTGGTCAAGCCCGATGATCTGGTGTAGCTCGGCGATTGCGCCATCGTAGTCGCGCTGCTGGGCGAAGATGCGGGCGATCTGCTTCTTCTCGGCCACAGCCTCGCCGGTGCGGCGGGCGAGGGTGTGCATCAGGGCCAGCCACTGGCGGGCCTCGACATCATTTGGCGCAATCTGGACGATCTTGTCGTAGACATGGCGGGCCTTCTCGTGTTCGCTGAGCATCCAGTGAACCTGGGCGGCATCCTGGAGCGAGGCGACGGCGTCCTTGAGTTGACCGGCCTTGCGCTGCAGCTCGGCGGCGCGCATCAGCCCATCCACGCCCTTATCGAGGTAGCCACGGCGTAGCTGCATGCGGGCCAGCCGCCCGCTAATCGTGATATGGTTCGGTGCCAGCTTGAGCGCATAGTCCAGCATCTCGATCGCCCGGTCGAGCTGCTGGCGATCCTCGTAGTAGGATGCCAACTCCTCAAGCTGAGCCAGCGCCTCGGTGAGCTTGCCCTGGCGGAAGTAGACATCGGCCAGCTTGGTGTGGATGGCCCGGTCGTAGGGCACAAGCTGCTTGGCCTCGACGAGCGACTGTTCGGCACCGGCGAGGTCGTCGCTGGCGGCGTATGCCTCGGCCATGCGCCGGGCCAACTCGCCCTTGGCCAGGGGCACAGCGAAGGTGTGCTTAATATTCGGGTCGGTCGGGCTGCGCCCGGCCACCGCCTGGCCCTTGCGCAACTGGGCCAGAGCCTCCTCGGCGTTGCCCATAGCGATGTAGCTATCGGCGGCGGCCTGGTAGATCAGCACCGGGTGCAGCAGCGGGTCGGCGTTGTCATCGAGCATGGCCTGGGCCTGCTCTAGCTCCATCAGGGCCGAGTTATGCTGCCCGGAGTCCTGCTGGATAATCGCCAGGATATAGTGCAGGATCCCCGCGTCGGAGATCAGCAGGGCCGAGCGATACTCAGACTGGACGTGGCTGAACTCCTGGGGGCGCTGCTTGATCTGATCGAGCAGGGTAGCCAGCGAATCCCACACGGCGGCGGGCTGGTCGCCCATGAGTGCCAGGGTCATATTCAGCCGAGCGATGGCGATCAGATCATCGGAGGCCCCGAGCTCCAGCGCCTTGCGGAATTCGCCGAGGGCGGCCTCGAAGCGCTCCAGCTTCAGCAGGGCCAGGCCATACTGGCTATGCACATCGCGGCTTTTCGGTGCCCACTGGAGCAGGCGGCGGTACTCCTCCAGCGCCTTGTTGGTCTGGCCGAGCCGGTAGTAGCTGTTGGCGACGTGGAGCAACTGATCGACCGCCTGATCGATCCGACCGGCGTTTTTGAGGATCTCGGCCAGGCGCGAGCGGGCGTTGACCGTATCGGGCGAGAGCTCGATGAAGCGAAAGTAGACATCGATTGCCCGCTCGGGCTCATTGCGCACCCGGTAGGTATCAATCAGCAGTTGATACTTTGTCAGAGCCTCCTCGGGCCGACCCTGGCGCTCATAGATCTCGCCCATGCGCAGGTGGATGGGCAAATAGTCCACATTGACCCGGATCAGCTCAAGGCATGCGTCGAGGGATGCCTCGATCAGCCCCTGCTCAAGGTACGTATCGCTGAGGTTCACCCAGTTGATTGCGGCGTCTTGTAGGCCGCTGGTATCAAGCTTAATGGCTGGCGCGAAGTTCGGTGCCGTGATCGTCGGCATGGTCTCAAGGATGAGCATCGGCTCGGAGATCGGCTTGATCGGGGGATACTCGCTGAGATTGCCGGTGGTGGTGGGGCGGTCGCTGCGCAGGAAGTCGGTGATCGGGCGGATCTTGCCCCAGCTGCCGGGCATCTGCTCCTCGGGGAGCGAGGGCGCGTCCGGGCCGGGCTGCGGGGTGAGCGAGCCGGTGCCGAGGGTGCGCAGCTTGGCGAACATGTTGCGCTCGGAGAGTTCCTTGGCGCGCTGCTTAAACTCGGCGGCCCGGTCGCGGCCCCAGCGCTTGCTTTCCAGGAAGATGCCCAGGGTCGAGTAGAGGGCGGCGGCGCGGGCGATGTCGCCGATCTCAGAGTAGATCGTCGCCGCCGACTCATACATGTTGATCAGGTCGTCGGCCTCGCTGCGCCCAATCGACTCCAGGTCCACCAGCCCGATAGTCTGCTCGAACTCCTGGGCGGCCTGGGGCAACTGGCCGAGCTCGCGGTGGCTCTGGCCGAGGGCGAAGTGCGACGAGAGGGCGTACTCGTGGTCGGTGGCGGCGCGGTTGAGCACGCCGACCGCCGCCCGATGGTCGCCGCGCTCCTGGTAGATCAGGCCGAGGGAGTAGAGTACATCGGCGCGCTCCAGCCCGGCCTCGATGGCCTGCTCGTACAACTCCGCCGCGCCGTTGGCGTCGCCGGCCTCTTGCTTCTTGATCGCCTGCTCGATCAGCTTTTCGACCTGGAACTGCTGCGAGCGGAGGGCGCTGGTCATCCCGCCCCTGCTCGCACGCGGCTCGCTGCTACCGGGCGTGGGGGTAGCGGCGGACGGGGCGCTGACCCCGGCGGCGCGGGCCATGGCGTCGCGCAGGGTGACGATCAGATCCTTGGCCTCGCGGGAGTTCGAGTCGAGCCGCAGGGCGAGTTCCGCCACCTCAGCGGCGGCATCGAACTGCTGCGCATCATAGAGGTGGTGGGCGATGGTCAGGTGTTCACCGGCGGCCTCGCGCACCGCCCCCAGATCTTCGTAGAGCCGCGCCAGCTTACGCCGATCATCGTCGAGGTTGGGCCGTAGGGTGAGCAACTCGCGCAGCGGGTCGACGGCCTGGGCCGGACGGCGCTGGGTGATATGCATGTCGGCCAGGCTGCGATAGCTAGACACCGCAGCGTCCGTGTTCCCCTGGCGAGCGTGGCACTGGGCGATGTAGCCGACGAAGAACGGGTTATTCTGATCGGCGGCCCGCAGATCGTCAAAGATCTGCAGGGCGCGGTCAAGCTTGCCGGTGTTGAACAGGGCCACAGCGGCGGCGATCCGTGCGTCAGTGTCCTGGGAAAATTCCTGGAGCGCACGGATTGCGCTTTTGAGAGAATCGTCCCAGCGCCCGCCGCGCGCAGACTCGCGGCTCTGCTCCATCGCTCGCTCAAAGATTGCGCGGTTTCCTGCCATAGCGTTTTAGCCTAGTTACGAGGGTCTGGGGAGGGTCTGGGCCTTCCCAGACCCTCCGCCCCTTCCACAATGTATGATCTACAATCCGAGAAGCGTCAGCACCAATGCCTTCTGCACATGGAGGCGGTTCTCCGCCTGGTCAAAGATCACCGAGCGCGGGCCATCGATCACCTCGGCGGTCACCTCTTCGCCGCGATGGGCGGGCAGGCAGTGCATAGCCACCGCATGCGGGCTGGCCTGGGCCAGCAGCGCCGCGTCCACCTGGTAAGGCTGGAAGGCGGGGCGGCGGCGGGCCGACTCGTGCTCTTGGCCCATCGAGGTCCACACGTCGGTATAGATGGCATCGGCACCCCCGACGGCCTCGCCCGGCGCGGTGGTAATGGTGATCGTGGCGTCGTTCTCGGCTGCCAGCGCCTCAGCCCGCTCGACAAACTCTTGGTCGGGCCGATAGTCGGGCGGCGCGGCCACCGCCACGCTCACCCCGAGCATCGCGCCGAGCAGCATCAGCGAGTTGCAGACATTGTTACCATCGCCCACATAAGCCAACTTCAGACCCTGGGTGCGCCCGAAGCGCTCGCGCAGGGTGAGCATATCGGCCAGAGCCTGGCAAGGGTGTTCCACGTCACAGAGGGCGTTGATCACCGGCACCGTGGCGTAGCGGGCCAGGGTCTCGACGGTGCTATGTTTAAACACGCGGGCGGCGATCGCCTGCACCCAGCGGCTCAGGTTGCGGGCCACATCGGGCACGCTCTCGCGACCGCCCATGTCGATGTCGTTGGCGGACAGGTAGCTGGGGTGCCCGCCGAGCTGGGTCACCCCGGCCTCGAAGGCCACGCGGGTGCGCAGCGAGGGCTTCTCGAAGACCAGGGCCAAGGTCTTCCCCTGGAGCGGCAGGCCCGGGTGGACGCCCCTGCCGCCGATGTGCCACGCGGCCTTCAGGGCCGAGGCCCGGTCGAGCAGCGCCTCGGCCTCGGCCCGGCTCAGGTCAGTCACGGAGAGAAAATGCTTCACCATGCGGTCGTGCTTTCTTACTCAACTTGAGACCCCTGCCCGCAGCGGGGAGGGGGTGCCGCGCGAGCGGCGGGGGTGGGGTTTGGCGGGCACCGCTACCAGTTCCGCGCCCTCGTCCCGCCGGATCGGCCCTCGGGCTTACGCTTGAGGGTTCCGCTGCGCTGTTCTGCCGTCAGGTGACGATAGTCTTCGGCCTCGATCAATATTCGCTCAGGGCAAAGCACCACATCCTCCATGCGCGAGCGGATGCGCGGGTCGATCTCCTTCGGCTCACGGTTGCTGGTGATCACGGTCGGCAGGGCATAATTATAGCGGTGGTTAATAATCTGGTAAAGTTTCTCTCTGGCCCAGGGCGTAGCATTTTCGGTGCCCAGGTCGTCCAGGATGAGTAACTTCGCGTTGCGGATCTGCTCAAAGCGATCATCATACGCCACCTCGCTCGTTGGGCCGAAGGTGGAGCGCAAGTGATCGAGGAGGTCGGGCACGACGGTAAAGAGTACCTCGTAGTTCATTTTGAGTACTTCATTGGCGATTGCGGCGGCCAAATGCGTCTTGCCGCAGCCAAAGTTGCCAGAGAGTACCAGCCAGCCGTGCGGGTTGCTGGCATACTCGCGCGAGCGAGTAAAGGCGCGGATCACTCCTGGGATGTTGCGGTCGAAGTTCTCAAAAGTCTTATCGCGAAAAGGCCCAAGGTTGCTAATCAGGAGCAACTTCTGGCTGCGGCGCTGCGCGATCTCGTCGTCTTTACAGTGGCAGCGGATTAGCCGACAGAACTCTGGGTCGCCATAATGAACTTTGGGCACATAGAACCCGGCCCCTTTGCAGGTGGGGCAGTTCGGGTCGCCAGGACTCTCAGAGATCAGAGTCGTCGCCGCCGCGTCGGTAGAGGCTGCCGTACTGTCCGCTGGTGTACTTCTCGATATCGATAGGTCGCCCGGCGTGATCCGGCGCATCGTGTCGCCCATTGGTGTCCCACCTCTCCAGCACCTTGCGAATATAGCGCCACGAGCGGGCATTTGCCCGCACCGCCTCGCGCATCGCATCCTCAATCCACTCGCGCGGGTAGCGATCCTCGGCCTCGCGCAGCTCGTCCACCAACATGGGGGGCACAAGGCCGATATTTTGCTCGTAGAGGCTGATCAGCCCGGGCCGCTCGTCCGGGGCAGCGTTGGGGGCAAGAATCGCGCGGGCCAGGGCCATCTCCTCGGCCCAGGCCCGGTTGGCCAGGGTGTGTACCAGGTACCAGTTGTTCACCCGCCCATCTGCGGGCACGGCCAAGTGCAGCAGGCTGCCCCGATGCACCGCCGCGTCCAGCCCCTCGGCCAGCAGATCCTCGATCGGGCGGAGCTTCGAGACGGCCCGCAGCGAGCGGCGCAGCGTCTTATCGGCCAGCAGTTCATCCCAGTTCAGCCGCCGTGGGGCACCGCGCTGGCGGCTCAGCCGGTAGAAGATATGCAGCGTGACCTTCAGCTCGCTGGCGAGCGTGATGGCTGGCAGCACCTCGCTGAACAGCTCGGGCGGCAGGCCGACCAGGGTATCGGTTGAGAATCCGGCGAAGGCCATTGCCACCTCGGGACGGGCTGCGAAGAACACGAAGGGCGTTTGGATC
>SESE01000952.1_pt1 | contig 11945 bp, 6 predicted proteins | sample 3171371 | NCBI WGS metagenome assembly SESE01 (sample SAMN06051881, study PRJNA518727) | freshwater metagenome | biome: subpolar coniferous forest; feature: holomictic lake; material: water; isolation source: holomictic Lake 442, 13 m depth | place: Canada: near Kenora, Ontario | collected...
TCCCAGTCAAGTCCTGCCGCCGCCATTGAGATGCTGCAAAACCGGCAGCAGAGAACCCTTGAGCAGGAGGAGCGCGATGCCTTTGCAGAGCAGGCAAATCCGCTCATCGAAACCCTCAATTACGAAAACGATACTGGCAACACCTCCATCATGGATACGGTGATACGCGATGTTCTGCTGGAGAGCGAAACCCTCGCCAGTGATGACCGTCAAATGAAGCTTTTTGCAGACGAACTCTTATCTGCATTGATAAGTTCAAGAACAATCTGGGTCATATCTCACGTAATGTGTATGCGGCGATGTTCTTCCCTCCGTATTCAAGCGGATCTATCTTCTGCAACTGTTGCCGGATCACCGTGCGCATCTGCACTGCGGGGCGTAAACAGTATCGCTTGAACTCCCCCTTGTCTATTCCGTCCGACTCTGTGATGTGCGGAAATAGCAGTTTAAGATAGGCCGTGCACAACCGTAAAACCGCTTCCGTGTCACGGGTGTCCGCTCCGGGAGGATAGTCAACCAACTGTTCTACGACATGCCGATAAATCAGTGTTTCTGCAGGCTGGCGCAGCAGATGCATGATTTCGGAAAAGTACTCCGTGTTCAGCGCCCAACCGTTTATTTTTAGGTTCTCACTCATGCGCGGGATGTCGCGACCTCGGATAAAACCGTGGAACCGGTCTAGTAATGCTGACTCGTGGAACACTTCCGGAAGTCTCTGGAACATATCTCTGGTTTCGTCCATCTCTGTTTGTGGTATGTTCCCCAGCAGGATCACACCGGCACCACCAATGATACGGTTCTTGCCGACCGTGATTTCCCCACTTTCCATGTAGGCTTTCAGCCCGCCCTGCATCTCGCTCGGGTCGTGGAAGTTGATTGACTGGATTTCGTCCAGTGCTACAAAGTCGTTCGACGCGATTAGACCGGGGCTCTTCCCATTGATATCGCCGAACATCTTTGCCCGTGTCAGCGTCCCCCCACTGACCAGCCAGCCGTATTTCCCTACTTGCCCGAACATATACGACTTGCCTGTTCCCTTGGGTGCCAACTCCACCAAATTCAGGCGCGGCTCGATGAATGGCAGCAGTCGCGTCAACACAGTGTGTTTCTGCACCCAGTCTTCGTATCCCTCAGGGTTGTAATCTATCGCTCCCAACACCACGTCGACCCACTCCTCAGCAGTAAATTGACTGCGAGCATCCCTATAGGCATCCAGATCAATCGTGTAGGGACAAAAATTCTTGTACTCCAAGAGCGTGAAACATCCTCGCGGATTCTCGTCGTCCGGGCTGCGGTACCCCAGTTGCACCAGACCCCAGCCACCGGAGGTCTTTAAGACATCATCTTTTATCCGGTTCCAGACATAATCCTCAATTAGCGTTTCGGCATGCTTAAACCCAAGTTCTGGAATCGCGAATGTCCACTCATTGGACCGCACGATGAATTGGATTTCAATTTTGGCCAGAAACTTCTTAGTGCGCCCCTCGCTTCGCGCCGCTTCCATCAAATCATGCAAATTCTCCCGACGCGGGATGATTTCGTAAATGTATTTTCGCAAAGCCTCGGCATCGTGAATTTTTCCGTCAGACTCTGCCTTGCGTTTCAAAATCCAGTCTCGTAAAAACGACGGAATCGATGCCGCTTTGAAGATCGCTACGATGTTCGGGTCTTTGAAGACCGTCGTATCTGGAAATGCCTCTCGCAATTTTTGAGTATCGACCATAATTGATTACCCTTGTTAAAACTACAAATCAAAATCGTCTTTCTCTACAATTTGTGCTCGCTTGCTACCGGTCTTCGCCTTTGGCACGAATTGCCCCGTCCGCGAGAAAATCACCACCGGTACCAACCGCTCCTCCAGCGTCGCGCCACCGTGTAGCTCAAAGCCCTGTCCGCCGCCTTTTTTGGAAAAGCGGTCATATCCGCGTACTACCCAATGCCCGCCATCCAGTGTTTCTTCAAGTTCCGGCGGACATACACCTTGCGCTGCTCGTTCGCGGTAGCGCCAATCGGCAACATCTCCTCCTTCTTCGCAAACAAGCGTCTGAGCAAGCCTTGGCTCAGCCTGCCACGCCAGAGCTGCAAGCCGCGAACTTCCATGGTCTGCTGTGACAAGTACCCGCTCAAAACGCGCCAACCCCTCTGCCACACGCGGCAAAACCTCGCTGCCAATCACATCCAATGCTGCTGCAAGATTTTCCTCGGCCTGCCGCACCTCGTGCGTTTCCACGCCGTTGTGAGCAATGTTGTCGAAGCGCTTGATGTCTGGCAACCGCCGAGCGGTGTCTGGCCAATGGATGTTGTTGAATTTTGTCGATGTCGGCAAATGTCCCTCACCGACTTCCAACGAATGCACGCCTATATTCCGCACCTTCGCCAGTGCTACCAACATCGGCAGCCACTCAACACCCATTGCATCCACTACAAGCAACGCGCAATTGTTGTAAGATGCATATCGTTGCACCATTGCATCCCGCGATTTTACCGAGTTCGGAAGCTTCCCCCGTTCAGCTTTTACATAAAACTCCGGTGTCACGCGACCAGTTATTTTCAGTTCACGGTACTCCTTGAAATATTCTTCCAACACCACGTCGCCGAAAACGGAATCTGCGTTAAGGTACATTGCCAATTCAGGATACATTTCTTTTGCGGCATCAGAGACACGGCGATCCACCGTGCAGCGCCGCAATATTTCCGCCTGCTCCATGTTCGTCCCGCAATTCAACCACGGCGCGACTCGCGACGTTGATTCGTCCGTGCAACGTGCGACGAATTGCAGGATGTCCACGCCCGACATTATTACTTTGGCGTACTGTATAGCATCCCTGCGTTCGCCAGCATAAAATACAGATTCATCCAGCCATTCCGCCGCGCCCATTACGTATGCGGAGCGGAAGTTGGCTACAAGAACACCCTCTTGTCTTACGACACACTCAAGATAACTTCCTTTGGATGCAATGTGTTTAACCAGCCACAGTAACGCTTCGCGTTCCGCACCCTTGCGGCCATCAAAAATATGCAAAACGCATTTTTCGACTGCACCTTCAGGAAATAACAGTGTTTTGATCGTTTTGAGTATTTCAGTCAATGTCTTCGCTTCACCATCTTTTCCTCGCTCGCAGATCCACCGCAAGGCATCGTCGGATAATTCTGCATCTTCCACACCGTAAAACACTCGAGCAAAATCCTGGAGGCACACCACCTGAACCACCTCAGCACTTAGCCCTGCCAATTCCCGTCCTTCTGAGGCTACAACAATCCTCCGGAAAGAACTATCGTTTGGGTGTTCCTCTGTATATCGCAAATACTTCTGGAATGTGTCGCATGCTTCCGGAATTAAGGATGCCAAATCGTCTCCGACCAGCATTACTTCTGTACGCCCTACCTCGAGCTGAGGCACGGCCTGTTCGGTATCAATTTCTATCAGTTGCTTTCCCTGGCGGTAGCGCGGATTGGTGAAAACATCTTCGAGTATCAATCCTGTACCATCATCGCTCTGCAAAAAGCAAACCGCTTCTCTCCCACATGTTTCGTCCACCCATTCGCGTAAAGCAACAATTGCAGCACGTTTATTCTCCTTCGTTAACAACGAAAGATAGCCGGGCATTCCCAGCAACAACAAAGCTTTGCCATTTGTTGCCTGAGCAGTCATGGCATTGCGAACGCGCTCGAAAACTTCGTCAGGCATGGGGAGCCACGCACATTCTGTTACCAGTTCACTCAAGCGTAACTCAATGTCACCGTGCTCTTGGCAAAACCGGCGCAACACCGTCCAGTTCTCTCCTGGCGGTACAGTTAATGCTCGTACTTTCGCCTCCGCGAGGGGATTTCTGATGTATTCACAATACTCTATGAGTTTCATAGTTTTACTCCATAACTGAAAGTCCTACGTCGGGAATATGATCAATCATCTTCAGGAGCAGTATCTTCGCCTCGGCATCGGGAAGCATATTCACCTTTTCTGCAGCCTGTTTCCGTACACGATTGTCATATCCCTGCTTGACGAAAGCTTCGACCGCTTCGCGAAGCCCTCCGTCCGTCAGCCATCGGTCTGGTGAGTCACCCAATTGTATACACAACCAACTGCTCAGTTCTCCGACACTGAATCCGATTTTTTTATAACGCATGGGCAACACCAGTTTGAGAAATTTTCCTTCTGCCGTTGCAACATCTACAAATGTATCCTCGTTTTCCAGTTTGTCATGTACTGACTGTAAGCGTTCTGCCGACACACCTTCCGGTTTCGTGACTGCATCAATTATACCCTTGGCATTGTCAACCGCCAAAATGCATGTGGAGGGCAGCATGTGTTTGCGACTCCATTCGTCAGGCGACTCCGTGCCTGTGCGTTCGCGCCACAGTGCCGCCACCTGCTTGGAAACCAACGCTCGACTATATTCCTCAATCTTGACGCGCCCCAGTGTCTTGAAACTCTGCTCATCGGCTTTCGCCGAATCCGGTGGAAAAGCACTGTAAAGCTCGCGACCTTCAGCGATTGCCATAGGCCAGATCTCTCCGAAAATTTCTCGTATTGCACACAGTTGCTGCGCTTGAGCTATGTCGAAGAACACCTCTCGTATAACTCCGCCCTGTTGTTCAAGAATCTCTTCAAAAGCTTTCACGTCATCGCCGGACAACGACGGTCTACTGAGTAATTCAAAGAAGCGCTGCAACGCCGGATGTTTCTTCGCCCAGAACTCCGTCGGAACCTTGTTCTCGCCCAGCACCGCATTGCTTAAGCGGTTCAACGCGTCCTCGAAGCTCATGTATCCCGATGAGCCAGCGAATCGGTGGATATGCTCGACGCACAGCGTCTGCCGGTAAACCTCATCCAGTATGGCCTCGGCATCACCACGTTTCCACAGCCAGCCGCTCGTCGCTGCAAACCGTTTTTTTACTGCCCTACAATAGAAGTGCGCGGAGCTGCCCATATGCTCTGACACCGCTTTCAAATCCGGCTTGGCACTATCGACATACCGCTGGAATGCCTCCTCAAACACCACTGGTATCATATACTTGGCCATTGCCTCCGCCAGTCCCAGAGATGCCAGAAGAATCTCACCGATCTCCTTCAACTTATTGCTGCGAGTTTCGGTGTCTCCTTTGGAGCTGATACTGTTCGCCGCGCACAGCGCGTCAATGACTTTGCCCATCGCCTCCGAGTTCGGGTCGGCTTGGGAATGAATATGTTCCGGTAGCACCCATAGGGGGACGCCTTGTGAAATATTTTCCAGTCGAGTCGCAACCGCATTCAACGCCGCTTCCACCGTTCCATCCATAAGCTGACTACTCCCGAAAATTATACTGCTCTGTTTGATGAAAGCCTGTTCCTCTTTCGACAGGCGACAGATCAGTTTTTCGTTTTTGATGGTGTTGGTGCCATCGTCTTTTACGATAGCCTCAATGATTTCCGCCAGGGCTGCTTCGTCCAGCGCTTTGCTTATCACGCCATCCGTCCATTGCAGTTTACGTTGTCCGGTCAACCATGTTTTCAAAACGAAGCCCAGCACGAAGGCCGAATGCGGCACCCCCAGTAGTCCGTATGGTGGGCGCTGAAGGTCGATGTAGAGTTTGCGTATTGAGCAGGAATTGCCCGCGCCCACCGTGTTGTCTTGCCATGCCTTACACTTGTCCCGCAAATGCGTTAGCGGATGGTTCTGATTCACATCGAACCATGTTTCTTCGCCGGTGATGCCATTTTTCTGCCACGTCGCCACCACGGTTTTCCACGCTCCGGACTTTGAGAACTTGTCGAACTCCATGCCCGCCTGCGCCCAGCTCTGCAAGGCGGTTGGCGCGGCGAACGCACTGATGCTGAAGCCACACAGATCGTCTGTATATGCCTTGAACGTCTGTTTCGCGTAGCCGGTAAGCCAGTCCTTTTTCAATTGCCCCCACGTTACTTCCTCAGCGAACGGCTCACCATTTACATTGGGTTTGTACACTATGAGTTTGGCAGTGCCCATCACATTGGAATGCCATTCAGCCTTGGCGTTATTCATCTGCGTCTCGAACACCTTCTTGCCTACGCTGTCGCCCAATGTGTAACGGGCCTGGTAATCCGTGAACTTTTCCCATGCCTTCGCGTTGTTACGGCAGAAACTGACATCCGGCAGTGTCACGAACAGCATCCGGTGGTCTTTGAACTGTTTCGCCAACTCTTTTGCCTTATCTGGAACGCGCAATTGCTCCTGCTCGTCTCTCGCCAGAATAAACTGCACAAGCACTCTGTTTCCATTGTTACCAAAAGACTCTCGTTTTTGGATGCTTGATGGCGAAAGACTGTTCGTGCCCGCCACACGCACATCAAAACGCCCTCCATAGTTGACACCTTTCAACAGTTTAACCAGCTCCGACTCGGTGTCTTTCAGCACGAGGTCACCAAACTTCCCATCCAGCGCTGCTTTTTTCTCTTCGATCTCTTTTGTGTCCGAGCGGTCACGGAAACGTTCGCAACGACCGTTTACAATCGAAAAGCAATGCTTCTGCTCCAGATTGCGTAGGACTGCATCGATGCCCAGCAAAGCACCGTCTCCCTCGAAACTGCGTTGGATATTTTCTACGGTCACACTCAATAGTGGATGCCCCGTTCCCTGCAACTGTTCGATCAAGCCAAACAGCAGCACAGCCTTGAATACGCGCTGCTCGTCCGGCTGCAAATCCTTTTCGCGCCGAGCATATTCTCCTCGTGCTTCATGCACGGCTTGCCCCGCCCCCAGATCGTCCCGTTCCACAAAATACCGCCACAGATGATCTACCGTCAGAAACTGATGACCGGAAACATCCAAACCACCTTTTTCAATGAACGTTTTGAATTCCTCACCGTTCAAGAACCCGAACATGCTCCTCTGGTTTGATCTGATCGCCACCGACAGATGTTTCAGCAGAAACGCCGCCATCGGGTGTAGAGGCAGGATACCCTTGAAATCTGCCGCATCAATGCCTGCCTTGTTGACAACCATGTAGTTTTCAGCTACGCCGTTCACACTATGCCATAATACATCGCGCTCTTGCTTCCACTCTGTTGACTTCTCTGGATTTTCAACGAAGGCATCTGCTGCAAGTTTCAACGCGGTCTCGTTTGGTAGGTCAAGCCGCTTGAACGTGAACCGGTCGTTCGCCTTCTTGGCGCTTTCGGCCCCTGCTGCAAGATACGACGAAATATCCGTGTGTGTCACCGGTACGAAAAAGAACCGCCCCTGCTGTGCGGCTTCCGCCAACTGTTCCAGCGTCTTTAATTCCGACCGATTGTGATCAATGAATGACGAGAACTCGTCCCAGATATAGACCAGCTTGGAAAGTCCATTCGCATTCAAGGATACGTCCACCCAAGCCAGGAACTCTTCCGCGCTCATACCAAGATAGATGTGCCGTGCTTCAAGCACCCGCATCACGTCGCTAACCAGCCCTGCCTCCAGATTCGTATCCCGGAGTTTCTTTTCCAGCGAATCTGCTGTTTTGATACCCGCGTTCAGGTGCGAGAGCTGCGCCTGCATCTCTTCGCGCTTTGCGAAGAAATGTGGTTCGTCCTGCCGAATGCGCTCAATGACTTCATCCAGCTTGCCTTTCAGCGGAATCGTGTGTCCGCCTGCCTCCAGTGACTTTGAGATGCCACGCTGCAAGCGCATAAGGAACTGGTTCTTCGCATCGACACCGTCGGCGTTCACATCATAGACGACAAGGATTTTTTCGCCGCTCTGTTCCAATAAACGCTTTTTCACAGGATCAGGTATCTGTGCCTTGCGCAAATCCAGCCATTTCAGTATGCGCACATCGTCGTCCGTAAACAGTTTTTGCAAAACCAGCGACGCGTGGCTTTTGCCCGTGCCATACGCGCCAGTAATCCAGAGCGTTTTGTTTCCGCCCTCAAAACATTTGAGAAGTTCCCGCAAAATTTCCACGAACGAATCATGCGGGTAGAACCCAAGCCACGTCTCTGGCGTTTTGTTAATGTCCGCCAAAGTCATGCACGGAGCGTAATCCGGTCTAATCCCGAAATAGTCCTTGTAGAAAGTCATTTTGTTTAAACCCCCTTTAGAATCTGCAGCCTATCTGTGCTTCAATGCTTTTCAAAAATCAGAGCCACCACATCGTCCAGCCTCTTCGTTTCCGGGAACACCCGCACTTCATCCAGCCCCAGCGTAAAGCTGCACGCGATGAGATTTGGGTGTAATGCTGATAGCCCCATACACTTTTTTTTAAATTCGTCCGGAGAGATGCCAAATACAATAAGGGGCGACAAAACCTCCCCATCAAACTCTGCCGCCATCATCTGTCGTACCGTGAATACCCCACAGCCAGACTTCTCCGCCATCACATAAAGTCCGTAAAGAACTATCAGCGGATCCATTGAACGCGAACGTCGCGTGAGCTTTTCAACGGCTCTGCCCTTCATTTCGGTTTCAATCAACGCCAGGTCTCCTTCGCTAAGCGGAGATGCCTTAACAAGTTGGCAAAGAGATTGCAACGCACCTTTCCTCACCGAGGCCGAACCAACGGATTGCGATAACTTTTCATCAAGCAGTTTCGTCGGATATCCTGCGTCAAGATCCGTATTGCAAACATACCATTTCACAAGCGGTGAAGTGTTTGCAAGACGGAACCATAGCAACTGCCAAAGCAGCAAATCGCTGAAACCGCGTTTCTTACCAACTTCTAAAAGCAATGTTGTGGTTATAGCAGTTGAAGATCCAATTAACCCCGCTTCACGGAACCACGTCACGGCAGATGGAACCATCCGATTACCCAAGGTAGTTGTCTGACGAAAATTTGCGCCCTCGTTCGCCAGTACTTGAATCCATTCCGGTTTCAGTCCAAAAGTCATGTATTTGTTAATACCACTGATGTTCATCGTTTTTGCTCCTGCATATCGTTTTGAGTAATACCGCAAACAACCCTCGCCAGGGGCATAACACCTCATGCAATGGATGCATATACCATCGTCAATATAGACCTTCAGCTTGCCGCTACCTTTCTCCATGTGCAACGCGCCTGTCGGGCATTCCGCCTCGCAAACGTTGCATCCTATGCAGGCAATAGCCTTATGAACAGCGTATGTCAACCACTTCGATGTGGACTTGTCGGCTTTTCCGCTTGTCCAGTCACATTGCAGCAAACCTCTCTGACCCTCCTTGTGGAATGACAACTCAGTGCCTTCAATTTTTCCAATAGCCTTGAGCCATTCCTTTAAATCCTGTTCAGCTTCAACTGGGAAGTCACAAATCACACGGTCACTTTTGCGTTCTACACCAGGCGCAATAATGACTTCTTTTAAAGATACGCCGCTTTTCCGCGCATACCATCCTCCTTCATAAACGAACGCATCTGCGTCTTCCTCAGAAGTAAACTCGCGGTCAATCGAAAAGCGCACAGTATCAGCAAACGGCGCGACCTCTTTGGGATAATTAATCCGTATTAGGTCATTTTGACGGTATGTTGACATCGGGCACAACAGGCATCCGACACGGGGCAACCCTTTTCGATAAGCATCGTTCAAAATCAGATCATGCTCAAAAATATAAAGCCACAATTCATGGGCTGACCACGCCAAAATCGGCATGGCATTCACCTGCGACTGGCTTTTCAAGCCATCTCCGATATCTTCATAAGTCGAACGTCGTTGACTCTCCTCGCCACGCACCCCTACAAATACCAAAGTTTTGATTGATCTTTTGCCAAGCCGTTCCTTCAGTGCCAAAATCGCAGGCGTGCTTTTAAAGACGGAACAGCACCAACGCAACGCTTGCGACGGTGGACCGAAGAGTTCCCAGTTTTCTAATGCGGAGGTCTTGGCGGAAACCTTCAAAAACGGGCGGCCTTCATAATGACTTTGAATTTCTTCCCATACGCTATAGGTATCCGGGAGTTCCATATCCGTATCACTGAAAATAACCGGTATGTCCAATGGGAGTACCTTGTGGCAAAGGTCGAGCAGAACAACCGAGTCTTTGCCGCCGCTGAAACCAATATAGATCGCCTCACATTTTCCTGTGTAGGCATCGTACATCTCCTTGATGCGCTTAAGCGTATCTGCCACCAGTCCGGCCATAATGTCACGGTTTTCGATCACCAGTGACCCGACATCAACGGGAAAAAGGTTCATTTTTTTGGGTAACTTCGCTTCTTCGGTTGAGTATTCGTGTCCACACAATACACCCTTCCATTCGATGTTCAGCGGCTCGCCGTAACGTGTCTTAATAAGTTTCGCGATTTCTTCACCGCGATACAAATACACGTTCTGCTTTGCCCAGAGGAGCGGGCGCCGCTCTGCTGAATCGAATGCCAACTTTGCATATAGCCCTGTGATCGTCAGTTCCTCTGCGAAAACCGGGCGGATTTCACTCGCCACAAACGTTCCTGTCTGCGTCGTCAGACGATACCCGCGAGTATGCTGGTCCCACTCGTAGCTATACATTCGAGCAGGCCTCCGGCACGATACCGTTCCGTTGGCAAACCTCGAAATATAAGTGGTAGTTTGAAATCATGTTTTTCATTGTAGAAATAGCATATCTTGATACAGAGGCAATCCGTTCCATCCATTCTCCTTGGTTCAATGAGTCGCACCCACTCCGCGACATGAGGGTTTGTGTCATCTCTTCTAAATGCATGCCAAGTCGCTGCCGTAAATCGTCCATCCATCTAATCCGATGATTCAGTTTTCTGCCTCTTGTACTTCAGAGAACGGCAATATTTTTGCTGCCTGATATTCGTAAGTGTTACCCTCTCGTTTGAGTCGCAAACGTCGATCCCACAACGTTTCTCCCTCATAGCTAAAATGGCGAAAACCATTCCCAGAAAACACGCCTAATAAGTGATTTGCCAATGCCGAAATCGCCCAAGCTTTTCTATCATATTCCACTTGATTGGGATCATCAAGCACAGTGCAAGTGATATGATTGTCCTTTATGAAAACCAATTCCGCACCAACTGGCACACCAAGGTTACTGAAGCGAGTATTCGAACTTCGCACACGCCTATCTGGCACAGACATACCATTTGCTCTTACACGAGTTATCTTGGTATTCGAAAAGACCCCATTATCACTTCGGTAGTGTTTTTTGCAAACACGCATGAAGGTGTCGTCATATAGCAAAGCGTACACCTCGCGAAAACGGATACGATAAAACAAATTCAAAGCGAACCCAAGTTTTGAAACAGTCACGCTCTCATCCAGTGCAACCATTGTATCGATAATGGTTGTCAGTTTCTCTGAGAAATCATCCGGTAGCGTAATCGACCCAGTGCTGCGCCAACAGGACACGCCACCGACTTCCGCCTCATGGACTTCTGGCAGGAAATGCTTGCGAATACTCTCTAAAGCCTCAGTAGTTAAATGCGGCATCGCCAGCTCGATCTCATTAAAGGTCATCGTGCCATCCGCATCTTCAAGCCATTCTGCAATCGTGTCTGAGATCTTCTCCAAATTATCATCTATATTGGGCTGGGACAGGAAACAAAAATGACCTTCCTTTCCCCACACAGCGACCTTAAAATTCAAATACCTCAGAAATATTGCGCAATCTTCCGTTGTGGCAATATGGTGGAAACTCCCATAAAAATCTTTAAACAGCCGTTCGACAGAAAAGCAACCGTAATCATTTAACCATTCAGTTGCCTGCTCTTCTAGCTCCAACTGTACCTCGTCGTCCAAAATCATCTCGCAGAAAAACCACAGCCCACTTTCTAATTGGAACATCGCAGCCTTCAGGTCTTCGATTTGCCAATCTTCAAACGGGACTTTCTGCCGCAACAGCCTTACCGCCATTGGAGCGAATGATACACCATTTGGGCATTCCCGCACAAAAGTCGCCAAAAGCTCAGCCGTCGTCATGAAGTTACCCCTTCATGGGTCAGCGAACATGGCACCAAACCATACAAAGTCAATAAGGCTACCTTTCGATTCTGTAACATAGAAAATCATTCGAATGTCATGTCATGCCTTAATT
>SESE01000956.1_pt1 | contig 11905 bp, 8 predicted proteins | sample 3171371 | NCBI WGS metagenome assembly SESE01 (sample SAMN06051881, study PRJNA518727) | freshwater metagenome | biome: subpolar coniferous forest; feature: holomictic lake; material: water; isolation source: holomictic Lake 442, 13 m depth | place: Canada: near Kenora, Ontario | collected...
CCAGGGCGACACCACGGGAATGCCCGCGGCCTCGGCGATGGGAGCACCTGCGTTGGAGCACTTGCTGGTGTAGGACCCTACGATGGCCACCACCTTGTCCTGGTTGATGAGCTTCTGGAACACGGTGGCTGCGGACTCAGGCTTGTCCTCATCGTCTTCGATGATGAAGCGCACCTTGACCAATTTGTCGCCCACCTTGACCCCGCCTCCGGCGTTGATCTCGTCCTGGACCAGGGCGATGGCATTTTTCGCCGACTGCCCGGTGGCGGAGATGCTGCCGGTGGTGGGCGCAGAAACCCCGATCTTGAGTTCGTTCAGGGTGGGCTTGCAGCCGGTCAGAGCCAGGAAGGGGAGCAGAGCCAGGAATCGGAGTTTCATGGGAGCGTCCTCGCAGAAAAGGGATTGGCTCTCGCCAGGGGACAGGCGGAGTCTAGGTCGGATGGGAAACTTGCCCAAGGATAGCGGGAGTTACTACGCCTTTGTTGGGGCTCTTATGCGAGCAACTCCCACACTCGCAGGGCCTCGCTCACGCTCCAGGCCTGGGCATCGCAGCCCCGGGGGGGGTGGGGAGCGTTGCCGTCGAGGATTTCAGGCAGCTGGCCGAGGCAGCCGGAGTCCAGCAGTGGTGCGAGGGAGGTCATCCAGGCCCGGGCCGTGGCGCGGGCGGCAGGATCTCCGTCCCAGGCCCGATCCAGGGCCTCGCAGAGCAGCGGCAGCTGCCAGACCCAGGCGGTGCCGTTGTGGTAGGCGGGCTTCCGGCGGGTGTCCTCGTCACCTTCGTAGCGTCCGTAGTAGGGGCGCTGGGGATCATTGAGGGTGCCCCCCCAGGGTGCGGGAATGGGCAGGGCTACCCCTACGGGAATCGGTGCCAGGCTGCGGAGTCCGCCGGGCACCAGCAGGTGTTGGGCGCAGGCGGCAACGGTGCGACGGGCTCGGTCCCCGGTCACCAGACCCAGCGATACCAGAAACAGCTGATTGGGGCGCAGGTGGTCGGCTGGTCGGGCGGACTTGGCCGCCACGCCGGCCGGGGCCAGCAGGACATCTGCGAACCAGCCCAAGTCCTCTAGCCAGAAGGCGGCTAGGGAGGCTTCGGCCCGCGTGGCAGTGGCCGCCCAGGGCTCGCCATCGCTGGGGGCGCCCAACCGATCCAGGAGCCTCAGCAGGCGGATCCAGAGGGCCTGAATCTCTACGGGGTAGCCCTCTCTGGGGGTGCCCGCCGGGTAACGGGTATCCATCCAGGTGAAGTGCGCCGGGCTCCAGAGGAGGGCCGACTCAGGGTCCATCCGAACCCCATTGGGAGCGGCGATCCGCAAGTTCTCACCAAGGGAAGTCAGCACTTCGAGCACGGTGCGTGGGCCTGCTTCGGACTGGAAGAAGGTCATGCCCAGGTGCTCGGCAGCTTCCTCGCACACCACAGCCAGCCAGAGGGGTGCGTCCGAGGTGTCCCGATCTGCGGTGCTCTCGGCACCGAGCATGTTGGGGAGGGTGCCGGCCACCTCCAGGGCGGCGAAGGTGCGGAGGATGAGCCCCGCTTCTTCAGCCTGGCCAGCGGCGAGGAGCCCCCGGCATGCGATGAGCGTGTCCCGACCCCAATCCAGGAACCAGGGATAGCCGGCGATGATGGTGAGGCCATCCTCGCGGCGGGCTAGGTAGGCCTGCAGGGACTGTCTAAGCCGCCCCGAGAAAGCCAATACTGTGGGCGTCTCCTGGAAGGACGGCGAAATCGAGCCCCCTGGTTCGGCACTGGCGGTCATCCGGATGCGGGAACCTGGGGGTAGGGGCAGATCGAACCAGCCGGGGCTCCAGGCATCGCCCGCATTCGCCATGCCCCGGGAGCCTTCCACTGGGTGCGGAATCCCTCGGCTGGCCTCGGGTTGCTGGTGGTAGGTGCCTGCCTCTGATTGGACGTCCAGGTGCCGGCCCGGCGCGGGCAGGAAGCGGAAACCTGCGGCCTTCTCCAGGGCCACCGTGGCCGACTGGAAGTGGGTTTCCAGACCGGCATCCAGGCGGGTCTCGCCGTGGAAGGAACGATCCTCCAGATCGATGCGCACCGTGAGGCGGACCTGATGGACCTCGGGCAGGTCCGTATCCGAGCCGGAGGCAACGGGGCGGGACCAGCGCAGACGCAAGGCGTTCTGGTCTGTGGGCATGTCCACCTCGAGGACGACCCCAACCTGCCGGCCATCGCCGGCACTGGCAAGGAAGCTCCAGCGAGCCGGGGGTCCGGCCTCGAAGCGCACAAGATTGCGACCGTCCAGGGGGGTGATGAACCCGTCCGCATTCACCCAGGCCCGCAGCCGCTTGGCCAGGACATGGCGATCAGAGGGTGCTGAAGGATGGAGGTTGGCCGCCAGGAGACAGTCGTATTTTGACGTGATGGCGCCCAGATCCGCATGCATCCGGGCCATGCCGCCCCGCCCGTTGGTGAGCAGGGCCAAGCCCGATCGGCCGGGGTGGGGTGCTGCGGGAGTACGGGGTGTAAAACAGAGCGAAGCCTGGAGCACGGCGGCACCGGCCGCATGGCGCTGGAGGATGAGGGTGGCATTCCCCCGCCGAAGTGAATGGGGGGGGATGGCGGCGATGTAGCCGCCTTCCACCGGCACGCTGCGCAGGTGCAGATCGGGCTGATCTGGGAGCCGGAGGGTGGCGGCGAACGGCACGGATTCCTTAAGCAGGAGCCAGTGTTCCGGGGCCACCAGGCTTACTCGCAAGGTGTCTTCCACCTGCCAGCAAGTCACCCGGGGGAAGGCTGGGACCGCCAGGGCTGCATCCAGGGCAGCAAGCAGGTCACGGCGGAGCAGACTTCCTTCGAGGTGAGGCAACGCCGCCAGGAAGGCCGCTGGATCCCGGGCGATTCGTGCGGCTAGGCCGCGCCAATCGCCGGGGCCCAGGGCTTCGGCGGGGTGGATTTCGGCAAGACAGCTGTAGGCCCAGGCGGCCTGGGCTCGGGTGCTGCGGTAGGCTTCACCGGCCAGGCCAAAGGGCTTGGCCCGGGCCGCAAGGCAGTAGCTCCCACCCGGGGGGAGGACAAGGTCCCAGCCACCCTTCGGAAGCACCTTTTGAGCGGGAGCCATCTGCCCCAGGAGGTCTATGCTTGGCCCCTCTCGATCGGCCCAGTCCGCGGCAGTGATGCGGCAGGGCTGGGCTGCCTCCAGGTCGAGGTTCGCGAGTACCAGGACACGATCGGTCCCCTCGGCGGAGGTCCTGAGCAACATCAGGACCGGTGCTTCGTCAGTGCTGACACGGCGCACCTCGGCGCCATCGAGGAAGCAGGGGTGGTCCGCGATCAGGCGGTTCAGGGTAGCCAGTTCTGCGACCAGATTCGGCGTGGCGCCCCAGGCCTGATCTCTGGCCTCGTGCACATCCACCTTCTGCGTCGCCAGCCACTCCACGCCGGCAGTAAAACCGAAGGCACCATTCTGGCTCGCCAGTCCGCAGAGGCGGTTGCGCAGCAGCGACCAGGCGACGCCCCGTTCAGCGAGGCGCAGGTTGTCGTGGGTTTCGCTGTAGTGGACCATGAGCCCAACCCGCTCCCCTTGGCCGAGGCAGTAGTCCAGGTAGCGCGCCACCTCCAGCGGACGGTGATTCTGGAAGAGCTCGGAGTAGGCCCAGTGCATGCCGCCTTGGGTGAGCAAGGTTTCGGTGACTTCCCAGGCGCCCCCCAGTCCCTCCAGCAGAAAGACGGCCTCGGGATAGGCTTGATGCACCTTGGCGGTGATGTACTGCCAGGCGGGCAGGGGCACCATGTAGCCCGCATCGCACCGGAAGCCGTCCACACCCCGGCTGCACCAGGTGAGCAGGGCCCGGGCCACGGTGTCCCAGAGGGCCGGACTGCCCTGGTCCAGTTCCACCAGGTCCTCCCAGGTGGTGCCCCAGGCGCCGGGGCTGTGAAAGGTCCCGTCCGCATTCCGCTTGAACCACTCCGGCCGGTTTTCCAGCAGGCGCGAGCCCCAGCCCGTGTGGTTTACCAGGATGTCGAGGAACACCTGGCCGCCCCGGGTATGGACGGCCTCGGTCAGTTCGCGGAACTGCTCCTCCGCAGTGGTGCGTCGGTCGAAGTCCACCAGGGCGGGATCGATGGCGGTGAGGTCCAACTGGGCGTAGGGGCTGCCGAAGCGCCCCATCCGCGCGAAGGTGGTGGGAATGGGCCCCACCGGCAGCAGGTGGAGGATACGGCAGCCCAGGCCCTCCACGATGTGGGGCACGGCGGCCGTGAGATCCCGCAGGGTTCCCGAGGGGGGGATCACGGAGTAGCCCGAGGCATCCAGCGCCTGGATGGCCGCCGCCAGTTCCGGTCGCTGGCGAGCCGCAGCAGCGCCGAACATGCGGGGGAAGGCGCAGTAGATGGTATTGGCCGAACGGAGCCGATCGGGGTGCACGCTGAGGCCTGCGTCAGCGCCCTGCGACCAGTGCTGGCAGCCCTCGGGATCCACACAGTAGGCCTTGGCGAGGAAGTGGCCCGGCTCGGTCAGTGCGAGATCAAGGGCCCAGCCATCGGCCGACACCTGCAGCGGAATATCTCGCCAGGAGGATCCGGCTGGATCGCTGGAGCCCTCGCCGAGCAAGGCCAGCGCCTCCTCCCGCATTCTCTTGCCCCGGGTGAGGTTGGTGCGGAGGAAGGCCCGCCAACCGGAGGCCCCGGGTTGGGGGTGGGCCAGGACAAAGAGCACCCGGTCCCCCACATAACGGAGCAACTGAGTGCCCGGAGTGGGCGTCATGGTGGGAGGGGGCATGGCTGGGCCTGCTGCCTGGGATCACTCGATGGGCAGCCGCCCCTGGCCGCCCATCCGCATGATGGCAGGCACATGGAGGTCGTCAGCGGCCCCGGCCAGCTCTCCACTGGGGGTTGGGGCCTGGGGCATCAGGCGGGTGGGAGTCGGACCCTGCTCGTGGGCTTGTGCTTCGCCGTAGACCCGGCCGCTCGCCACTGTAGAGGGCAGGGGTTGGGACATGGGCGGGAGAATGGTGCTGAAGGTTTGGAGGGGTGCGGACTCAGACGAGGCGCCCAGATGCAGGCTGATGCGGCGGCCCTCGAGCAGCTGCTCGTCCTGATCAAAGCCGCTCGCCAGCACGGTCACCAGCACGCGGTCCTCCATGCCTTCGCCATCCACAGTGCACACCTTGAGGTCGCAGTGGGCTTCGTAGTGGTCCTGCAGGAAGTTCATGGCCGTCTCCACCGAGGAGTTCTCGATGACCTCCCAGTCGGCGGTAATGGAGACCATGACCTTGGCGGCCGCGCCACTCTGGGCGCGCTCCAGGAGGGGGCAGGCCAGAGCCTTGCGCAGGGCATCCATGACGCCCTCCTCGCCTCGGCCCGCACCAGTGCCAATAAGAGCTTCCCCACCGTTGCGGAGCACGGCTTCCACATCGGCGAAGTCACCGTTGAGGATGCCCGGCTTGAGGATGAGATCCGCGATCCCCCGCACGCCCTGGATGAGGACGCCGTCGGCAACGCGCAGCGCTTCCTTGAAGGTGACGCGGGCGTCACACACGTTCTTGATGCGCTCGTTGCTGACGACGATGACTGTGTCCGCCGTGTCGCGCAGGTTGGTCAGGCCCATGAGTGCCAGATCAGCCTTTTTCCGGCCTTCGTAGGCAAAGGGCGTCAGCACCACTGCCACGGTCAGGGCACCCAGTTCCCGGGCGTAGTTGGCCAGCACGGGCGCCGCACCGGTGCCGGTGCCACCGCCCATGCCGGCGGTGATGAAGATCATGTCGGCACCCTGGAGGGCAGCCAGCACTTCCTCTCGGCTTTCCTCCGCAGCCACGGCCCCGCGCTCGGCATTGCCGCCCGCACCCTTGCCCTTGCTGCTCTGAGGTCCGAGCGGTAGCTTCAGGTGGGCCTTGCTTTGGGCGAGGCACTGCTGGTCGGTATTCATCGCGATGAACTGCACGCCAGTAACGCCGCTCTCGATCATGCGGTTGATGGCGTTGCAACCGGCGCCGCCCACACCCAGCACCTTGATGTTGGCGCCGGGGAGGGTGTGCGGGCAGGGCAGGAAGGGGGTCTCGGACATCGGGGCTCCCGAAAGGGTGAGGGCTAGAAGAGATTCTTGAAACGGCCGAGGAAGCCCTCGTTCCGGTCCTGCTTGCCGCGGTTCTCGCTCAGATCCCGCGACAGGGTCTTGACTGCGCCCAGCGCATTGACAAAGAAGGGATTGCCTGTGGCCTGGGGTAGGCCGCCGACGCCCTGGATGCGCCCCAGCACCACGCGGGGCCGCCCGAGAATGGTCTGGGCGAGGATGGGCAGGTGGGTGAGGAGTGCGCCGCCGCCAACCAGATGCACGCCGCCATGGATCTCATGCATGAGGCCGGTGCGCCCCATTTCGGCCAGTACCAGATTGAGCAGTTCGGCGGCTCGGGCCTGAAGCACTTCGGCAATGTCGCGGCGGGATACCAGCCTCCCCTCCTCCTCGAGTTCGACGGATTCCTCGGCCGGTACTTGGGACGGGAGCACCGTGCCAAAGCGGATCTTGATGCGCTCAGAGGCAGAGATGCCGCCCAGGTGCTTGGTGATCTCCAGGTCGCGAGTGAAGTGTGCGCCACCGATGGGGATCACGGCGGAATGGAACAGGGTGCCGTGCAGGAAAATGCCCAGGTGGGTGAGATGCTCGCCGATATCGACCACCACCGCACCATTCTCGCGGTCCTCGCGACTCAGCACGGCCTCGGCACTCGCCAGCGGCGAATAGACCAGATCGGCACCGTGCAGCCCCGCATTCTTCAGGGCGAGATGCAAGTTCGTGATCACGGTACTCGGTGCCACGATGAGTCTGACCTCAGCCTCCAGCGTCTCGCCGTACATGGTCACTGGGTTGCGGATATCGCGCTGACCCTTGATGTGGAAAATCTGGGGGATGCGGTGGAGGACCTGCTCCTCCTTGGCCAGCTTGCACCCGTTGGTGGCCTGCTCCAGGACCCGGTCGCGGTCAGCGGCCGTGATGATCTTGTCACCACTGCTGATGGTGATTGAATCGCGGAGATTCTCGCCCTTGAACTGGATGCCGTCCACGGCCACGCGGATGCCATCCACCTTGGTCTGGCCGGCGGTGCTCATGGCCTCTTCGACCGCCCGGGCGATGGCTCGGTTGCAGAGTTCCATATCCGTGATCTGACCCTGGACGAAACTGCCCTGGGGCGAAGCCTGCCCCGTTCCCGTCACATTCAGAGTTCCGTCTTCCTCTTGGACAGCCACCACCGCGACGACTTTGCTTGCACCCAGGTCGAGTCCGAGGAGTATGGCGCGCTGAGGCATGAAGATCCTTTTCCTTGCTCTAGATTTATACCAGTTATTCCAGGGGAATCGAGGCTCCGCGGCCCCCAAACCCTTAATTCTTTTCGTGCCTGTCAGCGCGGCGGCTGAGTCGGGGCCTCGGGTTCGTCGGGTTCTCCCACGGCCACCTCGTCATCCCAGCGGAGGTCGATGTAGCGCAGCCTTGTGAGATCTGGCCTCTGGGAGAGGCGATCCACGAACAAGCCCTGGAAATTGGGCACGTTTTTGGTTACATCCTGGCGCGAAAGGTAGATGGGCGCGGGCAGGCCCTCGATGTAGGCCACCGGACCCTTCGGCGTATCGCGCAGTTCCGTGAGGCGCTCGTAAAAGCCGTGCTGTTTCTCTCGCAGAGTGCGAGCAGCAGTGACGAGCCGGGCCATTCCCTGATCTGTCTGGCTGGCGGGATCCACCACCACAGGAATGGGATTTAGATTGGCCTGATTGACCCGATCCAGAATGATTCCGTCATCTGAGATCAGAAACACACCGTTGGCGCGGACCAGCCAGAGCACGGGGCTCCGCTCCTCGATGGCCAGACTGAGCCGATCCGGGGGATCCTTGCGGATCTGCAGGCCCCGCACCCAGCGCTTGGCTTCGATGCGGGAGCGCAGCTCCTCCGCATCCACCCAGAACAGGGGCTTGCCCAGCACCAGCTGTTCGGCCAGCTTCTGAATTTCCGCATGCCGTTCCCCCCGGCAGCCACTGACGTTCACCAGTTCGATCGTGAGTCGCTGCAGGCCCAGATAGCGCGTCCCGAGTTCCAGGACGCCCCAACCCGCGCCGGCGATGACCACCAAGGTGATCCCGGCCCGGGCCCAGGGGAGCCAGGGCCGCTTTGGGCGGGTTCGGGGGAGCATGGACATGGTGAAAAGCTATCAGCTATCGGTGCTCAGCTGTGGGTTGGGAGCGGCAGACGGACTGCTCCCTGCCCAGATTTCCACCTCGGGCTCGAGCTTGATGCCGTGGCGTTCCAGCACGCGCAGGCGCACCTGCTCCATCAGCTCGGCAAACTCGGCGGCGGTGGCCCGACCGTGGTTCACCAGGAAGTTGGCGTGCTCGGGGCTGACCTCGGCATCGCCGATGCGCAGGCCTTTGAGGCCCGCCTCGTCGATGAGACGCCCGGCGCTCTGGCCCGGTGGGTTCTTGAAGATGCAACCGGCGTTTCGCTTCGACAAGGGTTGACTGGTGCCGCGCCTGCCGCGGTTGTCCGCCACCTGGGCGGCAATGGCTGCCGGATCCCCTGCCACCAGCTCTGCTGTTGCCGACAGCACCACGTGACCACCCGTCAGGAAGCTCTTGCGATAGCTGAATTCACCCGGTTCCGGCCGCTTCTCCACCAGTTCCCCGGCTGGTGTCAGGAAGCGGTAGCTGCTGAGCACATCCACCCACTCGCGGCCGTAGGCCCCAGCGTTCATGCGGATGGCGCCGCCCAGGGAACCCGGGATGCCGCCGGCGAATTCCAGGCCCGCAAGACCCGCCGCAGCGGCCGCCTCAGCCAGGGCGATGTGGCCGTGGCTGGCCGGGGCCGAGAGACAGGTGCCTGCGCGGCGAATCTGCCTGGGCAGGGCCAGCTTCAGCACGGGTTCGTCGAGGTCGCCGAGCACCACCAGGTTGGAGCCGCCCCCCAGCACCCGCCAGGGCAGGCCCACCCGGGCGCAGGCGCGGACGAAGGCCTGGGCCTCTGCTTCCGTCGTCGGCTCGAAGAGCCAGCGGCAAAGGCCGCCGACGCCCAGCGTGGTGAGGCGGGCGAAGGGCACATCCCGGCGGTGCGGGACCTTCAGCAGGTCATCTGGAAAGGGGCGCGTCATCGGGTCCAGTATGGACTGCGGAGGTGGGGGATGAAGGTGGTTCTCTTCGGTGCGACCGGCATGATTGGGCAGGGTGTCCTGCGCGAGTGCCTGCTGGATTCAGCGGTGGAACAGGTGGTTTCCGTAGGGCGCAGCCCCAGCGGCCAGCAGCATCCAAAGCTGAAGGAGATCGTGGCTCGGGACCTCCTGGATCTCCGCGCCATCGAACCGGAGCTGACCGGATTCGATGCCTGCTTCTTCTGTCTGGGTGTAAGTTCGGCAGGGCTTTCCGAAGAGGCCTACCGCCAGGTGACCTACGGGCTGACGCTGGCGGCCGCAGGCACCCTTTCGAGGCTCAATCCAGCGATGACCTTCGCCTACATCTCTGGAGCCGGGGCCGATAGCACTGAGCGGGGCCGCATCATGTGGGCCCGCGTGAAGGGCCAGACCGAAAACGCTCTCCTACGCCTCCCCTTCAAGGCCGTGCACCTGTTCCGGCCCGGCGCCATCCAACCCCTGCACGGCATCACCTCGCGCACACCGCTCTACCGTCTGCTCTATGTCGTGCTGGGGCCCTTCCTGCCATTGCTCAAGCGGGTATCTCCCGACAGCCTCACGACCACCGAACAGCTCGGGCGAGCCATGCTCCGTGCGGCCCAGCAGGGGGCGCCTCAGCCCATCCTGGAGATGCGGGATATCAACCGGCTGTGATGGTCCCCGGGCTCGGTCAGGCCGAGACCGGTAGCGCTGACTGCTTGGCGGGGATGAAGGTCATGGCCCGCTCCGCCAGGGCGGCGATGGTGAGTGAGGGGTTGACCCCGGGGTTGGCCGACATGGCCGAGCCGTCGATCACATAGAGACCCTCGTAGCCGAAGAGGCGGTGCCGGTGGTCGATGGCACCCGCTGCCGTCGAATCCCCCATGGGCACTCCGCCCAGGATGTGGGCCGTGGTGGGGATGCCCAGGAGGGTTTCCGTGAGCAGGCTGGTGGGATAGCCGTCCAGGTGGCGGGCCACCCGGTCTGCGAGGTCCGTGGCCTCGGGAGTCCAGGCCTTGGCCGGGGGCCCGTCGCCGGGTTCCGTCACGGCCCAGCGGGTGAAGCCGGTGCGCAGGCCGCGGCCGAGACGCATGCGGATATGGCCGTCCACCGTCTGCATGTAGAGCAGGATCATGGTGTACTTTGCCCAGTCGGGCACGAAGTAGGTCCGCAGGGTCTTGATGGGATGGCGCAGCACCCGGCTGAAAGCGTTGCCAATCCGTTCGCCCAGGGTGTCGCCGGGGGCTGCGGGCAGCATGAGGGTGCGGAAGAAGCCCGCCCCGGCGGAATAGCGCACGGGTTCCAGGTGGGAGTGCTCGTCCGTGTGCAGAATTGAGCCGATGGCGATGCCTTTGGAGAGGTCCTGGTCCCGGCGCTGCGTGACCACGCCGAGCAAAACCTCAGAGTTGGTGCGGACGAAATCACCGATGCGCTGGGAGAGGGCCGGCAGCCCGGTGGCGTGCTCCTTCAGCTGCAACAGCAGGGGCACGGTGCCCAGCACGCCGCCCGCGAAGATGACCTGCCTGGCCCGGTAGCTCTTCTTTGCGTTGAAGGCGGGGATGGCCCAGGTGCCATGGCGGGCTTCGAGTTCGTAGCCGCCGCCGCTGGCGGGCTTCACCCAGGTGACCTCCGTATCGGCCTCGATCTGGAGGCCCCGCTTCTGGGCGAGGTAGAGGTAGTTGCGGTCCAGGGTGTTTTTCGCGCCGTGCTGGCAGCCCAGCATGCAGCCGCCGCAGAGGTTGCAGCCCGTGCGTTCCGGGCCCTCGCCATTGAAGAAGGGGTCGGGCACCGTTTCGCCGGTCTTGCCGAAGTAGACCGCCACCTGGGTGTGCTCGAAGGTGGCCTCCCGGCCAATCTCCCGGCCCACGGCGCGCAGGACCTCGTCCGGATAGGTGAGGGCGGGGTTGCGGGTGGCTCCCAGCATCCGCAGCACGGTCTGGTAGTGCTCCGCGAGCTCCGTCTTCCAGTCCGCCAAATGGCTCCAGGAGGGTGCTGCGAAGAAGGGGTCCTTGGGCACGGGCAGGGTATTGGCATAGACCAAGGAACCGCCCCCCACGCCCACGCCGGACAAGGCTGTGACATGGCCCAGGAAGGTCATCTTGAACAGGCCCCGGAAGCCCACCTGGGGCAGCCAGAAGAAGCGCTTGAGGTTCCAGTTGGTCTTGGGGAAGTCGCCAGCCTCGAGGCGGCGGCCCTTTTCCAGGATCAGCACCTTGTAGCCTTTCTCCACCAGTCGCAGGGCGCTCACGCTGCCGCCGAAGCCGGACCCGATGATGATGTAGTCCCATTCCATGGAGTCACCTCCGCTAGTCTGATGGCATGCGCTGGCTCGCCATCGATCATGGCACGAAGAAGATCGGTCTCGCCCTCTCGGACGAGCTGGAAATCCTCGCCTCGCCCTTCGCCGTGTGGCCTCAGGAGGCGGACCGCACCCTGGACCGTCTCGTTCTGCTTTGCCGCGAGGAAGGCGTGCAGGCCCTGGCGGTGGGGCTGCCCCGCCACAAGGACGGCGCCGAAAGCGCCACCGCCCCGGCGGCGCGAGCCTTCGGTGAGGCCCTGGCGGCCCGCACGGGTCTCCCCCTGCACCTGGTCAACGAGCACCTCAGCAGTGCTGAAGCCGAGCGTCTCCTCCGTGAGCGGGGCGTCAAGCCCGACAAGCGTAAAGCCCTCCTTGATGCGGCTGCCGCCGCCGTGATCCTGAGTGAGCTGCTGGAGGAACGAAGGGCGGCGGGGGTTCGCCCCTAGGGTGGTGGACCAAGGTGCCCGGGAGCCCGTCTATGGACTGCTGCCTACCCTATTGGTGAGGCCG
>SESE01000957.1_pt1 | contig 11891 bp, 7 predicted proteins | sample 3171371 | NCBI WGS metagenome assembly SESE01 (sample SAMN06051881, study PRJNA518727) | freshwater metagenome | biome: subpolar coniferous forest; feature: holomictic lake; material: water; isolation source: holomictic Lake 442, 13 m depth | place: Canada: near Kenora, Ontario | collected...
CAACAGCGGTCCCGCAGGTCCCGCTGTACATGTCGGACTTAGAGCCTATCCAAAAAAGCTACCTCGCGCATTTCCTTGCGGACGCCCCGGAGGTGCGTCCCTACCAGGCGGCTAGAACCGCGCCAGCGCTGAAAAAATCAGATTCCGCCCCGGTTCATTCACGCCGGAACCGTGGGTGCGATAGTCCTCGTTGAAAATGTTTTCCAGTGCCAGCGTAAGACGGAGCATTTCCGTGACTTGAGCCCCCGTGCGCACGTGGTAGACGATGTACCCGGGCGTGCCGCCCGGCGGAATGCGTTGCGTGTCGCGCGTGTCGTCCACAGAGAGCTTGTCGGCCTTGTCAGCCAGGTTCGCCGCGGCCTCGCACCAGTACCTGCCGTTTTCCGTCTGCCAGCGGAGCGCCACAGCAGCCGTGAGCGGCATCAGGCGCGAAAGGTAGCCGCGCTCCTTCGTTGCTGCCGACGTCGGGTAGGCGTCGACCTTGCCATCCATCCACGAGCCGGCCACGCGCGCGGACCACTGGGAGGTGAAGTCGTACTGCATCGATAATTCCGCGCCCTGCACGTAGCCGGAACCGGCATTGAGCTTGGTGACCTCCCGCAGCGGCGGGCTGCCGACCATCTGTCCGGTCGGCGCGCGGACGATCATATCGTCGATCAGCGTGTAGTAATAAGCGGCCTGCGCGGCGAGTGGCCCGCACTTCGTCTTGATGCCAATTTCTCCAGAAACAAACTTTTCCGGATCGAGGTTCGGACTGGGGACCTCGAGTTCGCCGCTGCGAGCCACGTCGAGGCGCGTCAGGTCCGACAGGTTCGGCGCGCGAAATCCTTGCGCCACGCTGGCGAAGACAACGTGCTCGCGATCAGCGGTCAGCGGACAGAGCAGGCGCAGGGAGCCCACCGCCGCCTCCCAGTCGTTCGCCAGAGAGGCCGCCAGCTTGGTGACCGGATCCTGGAAGCGGTCGGCGTCCACGCTCGTGAAGGTGTAGCGCACGCCGGGGATCACGTCGAGCCAGCCGTTGCAGAGTTTGATGGTGTCCTGCACGTAGAAACCGAGCGTCTCGTAGGTGGCATCGTCCGCCACCGGCCCCTGGATGCCGACGCTCTTGAGCGAGCCGTCGGGCCGGTACTTGCGGTTGTAGGAATCCACCCCATCGCGGTAGTACTCAGCGCCGTACACCCAGTCGCCGAGGCGGGTGTCCGACTCCAGTTGCAGCGCCGTGCCCCACGTGGTGACATCGAACCCCTGCCGCACGCGATCGGCCGTGGGGCTGCCCGGCACGGTGTACTGGTCTTCCTGCTGCACCTGTTGCGACACCGTGACCGTCACGCGGTTCACAAGGCCGTCGAGGTTGATGGCGCAAAACTTGGCATAGGAGAGGTCGCGCTGCTGGTCGAAGGCGTGGACGAGGTCCGTGCCGTGGCTGAGACCCTGCCAGTCGATGCCGTAGATTGTGCGATGTGTGCGCCAGGCATCGTCCTGGGTCACGGTCTGGTGGGCGAGCGTGAGGGTCGTGTCGGCGTTGAAATAGAGGTCCAGGCGCGCGTCCCAGTCCTGCTCGCCGTAACCGGTGTGGCGCTGCCTACCAACGGTATCACCGCCGATGAGGTCGCCAAAATCCTTGTAAGAGTAGCCGCCGACAAAACCGACGTGCGGATCCGGGCGGCCGCCGACTTGCACGCGGCCAATGGTGGAGCGCTCTGCCGTGGCCCCACGATAGAAGAGTTCCGGCGCCCAGACCGGCGAACCGTTCCAGGCTGGCGGCGCGAGCGGCAGGGCATTGAGTGTCCCGCCGATCGCATCGCTGCCATACAGGACGGACCCAGGGCCCATGACCAGCTCCGTGCGAGCGAGCGAAAGCGAATCCACCGTGTTCCAATACTGGTTCGGGCCGTCCCGGAAGACGGAGTTGTTCAGGCGGATGCCGTCAATCAGGCAGAGCGTGCGGAATCCGGTAAAACCTCGCAGGAACGGCGACCCCTGGCTGTAGGCCGTCTTCTGCAACATCACGGACGGCGTACCGGCCAACAGGTCCGGCAGTGTGCGGTCAGAGGCCCGGGATGCGTCACCCTGCCGGTCGAATACGTAGACCGTGTTCGGCTCGTCCTGCGCCGAACGCGTGGCGCGGGAGGCGGTCACTACAATCTCTGGCAGGGAAGCAGACGGGGCATTGGAAGTACTCCCGGCCCGGGTTGGGTGCGGCACTGCGGCGAGGCATACGATCCCAACAGCAAGCCGCACGCGACAGACGAACACAAACGATTGACTCATACAAGAAAACCTTTTGCTGGTGATTCCGTAGGCGGACATCTGCGATTCAATGACCGTAGGGACGGCTTTACGCCGTCCATCACCAGGCCATTTGCGGGTAGACGGCATCAAGCCGTCTCTACCCGGAATCGCAGATGCGCCCATCCTTCTACACAAGTTAAAACGCCAACATGCGCTGCCTGGTTCATTCGATTAAACCGAACCTATAGTTCTTTATTATCTGATTTTCAGAACCTTTCAAATAAGGGTATGTTATTCCCGAACCCGACCAAAAGGCCACCGCACAAACGATGAACACCCGATCGACAGAAACAGCATCCATGAATCTCGCGGACGTCCCGGGGCTCTCCGAAGCGGAGGCCCGGATCCGGCTCGAACGCGAAGGATGCAATGAGCTGCCGGCGCAGAAGAAGCGTGGCGTGCTCTCGATCGCGCTCGAAGTTGTTCGCGAGCCGATGTTCATCATGCTGCTGGCGGCAGGCGGACTCTACCTGCTGATGGGCGAACCGGCCGATGCATTGATGCTGCTCGGCTTTGTTTTCGTAGTGATGGCCATCACCATTATCCAGGAACAGCGCACCGAACGCGCGCTGGACGCCTTGCGAGATCTCTCCAGTCCCCGCGCCCTCGTCTTCCGGGACGGCGTGCGCCGGCGCATACCCGGCCGGGAGGTGGTCCGGGGCGACATGGTCGTGCTCGCTGAGGGGGACCGGATTCCGGCCGACGCCATCTTGCGCCGGAGCGTCAACCTTTCGGTGGATGAATCCCTGCTCACCGGTGAATCCGTGCCGGTTCGCAAAACCCCGTCAGCGGACGCACAAAATCTGGCACGTCCCGGGGGGGACGACCTGCCCTCAGTCTTTTCCGGCACCCTCGTCACGGCCGGCCAAGGCATTGCTGAGGTCATGACAACCGGCGTGCGCACCGAACTGGGGAAGATCGGCAAGGCCTTGCTGCAGGTGATCCCGGAACGAACGCTCTTGCAAAAAGAAACCACCCGTCTGGTACGCACGCTCGCGCTGGTGGGCCTCGCGGCATGTATCGTCGTGGTGCTGGCGTACGCCTTCACGCGCGGCGGCGGCATCACCGTATGGAAGGAGGGCCTGCTCGCAGGTATCGCCATGGCCATGGCGACGCTGCCCGAGGAGTTTCCGGTTGTGCTGACGGTTTTCCTGGCGCTCGGTGCCTGGCGCATCTCACGAAGCAACGTGCTCACGCGGCGCATGCCCGTCATCGAGACGCTGGGCGCCGCAACCGTGCTGTGCGTGGACAAGACCGGCACGCTGACACAGAACCAGATGACACTGCGGCGCGTGGTGGCCGGCGGCTTTTCCGTCGACCTGACGAGTGCCGAAAGGCGCCTGCCCGAACCGGTGTCCAATTTGATCGAACACGCGATTCTGGCAAGCCGGCGCGACCCATTCGATCCCATGGAGCGCGCCCTGCATGCCGCCGGAGAAAGAATAGACGGACAGCCTGAGCAACGGCACCCGGCCTGGTCCCTGGCACGCGAGTATCCGCTGTCGCCAGCGCTCCTGGCCGTCAGCCAGGCCTGGCAAACCGAATCCGGCGACGAGCTGGCCATTGCATCCAAGGGCGCCCCGGAAGCGATTGCAGAGCTTTGCCACCTTTCCGCCGAAGCGCGCGCTTCTCTGACGCAGGAAGTGACGCGCCTGGCGTCCGAAGGCCTGCGCGTGCTCGCCGTGGCACGCGGAAAATGCCGGTCCGATGCACTGCCGGCAGAACACCACGATCTCGAACTGCACTTCGTCGGCTTGCTGGGTCTTGAAGATCCGCTTCGTCCGGCCGTCCCCGCTGCCGTCGCGGAATGCCGCGAGGCCGGCATTCGCGTAATCATGATTACGGGTGACTACCCGGCCACAGCCCAAAGCATCGCACGACAGGCCGGTCTTGCCACCCCGGACGCGGTCATCACTGGGCCCGAACTGGACGGGATGTCCGACGATGAACTGGCGCGTCGCATCCGCGATGTGAACGTCTTTGCCCGTGTCGTTCCGGAGCAGAAACTGCGCCTCGTTCAGGCACTCAAGGCAAATCGCGAAGTGGTTGCCATGACCGGCGACGGCGTAAACGACGCGCCTGCGCTGAAGGCGGCCCACATCGGCATTGCCATGGGTGGCCGCGGCACGGATGTCGCCCGCGAAGCGGCCTCGCTGGTACTGCTCGACGACGACTTTTCATCCATTGTAGCCGCCGTCCGACTGGGACGCCGAATCTTTGACAACATCAAGAAAGCCATCGCCTTCATCCTGGCGGTACACGTGCCCATTGCCGGACTTTCCATGATCCCTGTCTTCTTTGCCGACTGGCCACTCCTCCTGCTGCCGGTCCATATTGTTTTTCTGGAACTCATCATAGACCCCGCCTGCACCCTCATATTCGAGGCCGAAAAGGCCGAGGACAACGTGATGCAGCGGCGGCCGCGGAGTCCCGCCGAGCGCCTGTTTTCGCGCGGTACAATCGGGGTGGCGCTCATGCAGGGGGTCAGTGTGCTGGCAGTCTGCGTGGGTGTCTTCCTGATCGCCCGCGCGAACCATTCCGCCGATGCCGCCCGCGCCCTGACGTTCGCGTCGCTGGTCGTGTCCTTCATCGTCATCATTCTCGTAAACCGGTCCTGGACAAAATCCGCCTGGTCGATGTTGTTTGTCCCCAACGCCGCGATGCGCTGGGTGCTGCTCGGCGCCAGCACCTTCCTCGTGGTGGTGCTCATGGTCCCATTCGCGCAACAACTGTTCCACTTTGCACCGCTGCACGCGAAGGACCTCATCCTGAGTCTGGGGGCTGGTTTGGTCTGTGTGCTGTGGTTCGAAGTGTACAAGCGGATTCACAACCCGGCGCACCTGAATAAACAACCAGAAATGATGACGTAATCCCGGCGGGTCCGGCGGCCCCGCCCTACCAGAAACCAAACGAATTGGGCAGGTAGGGCGGGGCCGCCGGACCCGCCGGGATCCAGCATGTGAATTGTCGAGAAGCAACTGAACTGAAAACAAGGGAGAGCCTATCATGAACTACCTCAAGACCACGGTGCTGCTGGCCGCCCTCGCAGGCCTTTTTATCCTCATCGGAAGCCTGCTGGGCGGACAAAAGGGTGCGACGCTGGCCCTGCTGGTGGCTGGCGTCATGAACTTTATCACCTACTGGTTTTCCGACAAGATTGTTCTGGCCATGTACCGGGCGAAGAAGGTCAGTGAAACAGACTCGCCGCGCCTGTATCGGATTGTCCGGCGACTGACCACCTGCCACCAGATGCCGTTCCCTGCGATCTACGTGATTCCCGATGAAGCACCGAACGCCTTTGCCACCGGCCGCAACCCACAGCACGCCGCCGTCGCCGCGACCGAGGGGATCCTGCGCATACTCAATGACGAAGAGCTGGAAGGTGTGATGGCGCACGAACTGATGCATGTGGCGAACCGCGACACCTTGATCAGTACCATCGCGGCCAGCATTGCCGGCGCGTTGACCTACCTTGCACACTGGGGGATGTTTTTCGGGGGTTCCGGCCGCGATCGGGACAGCCGGGGCAACCCGTTGGTCGCCCTGTTGCTTGCCATTATCGCGCCATTGGCCGCCATGATGATCCAGATGGCTATTTCGCGGTCGCGCGAATATGTGGCGGATGAAGGCGGCGGCAAGCTGTGTGGCCGACCACTGGCGCTGGCCAGCGCCCTGCGCAAACTCCATCAGGCGGCAGAACGGACCCCGATGTCTGTCGGCACGCCAGCCACGGCGTCGCTCTTCATCGTGAATCCATTTGGCGGTGGCGGGGTGACCAAACTATTCAGCACACACCCCCCGGTGGCCGAGCGCATCCGGCGGCTCGAGCTTCAGGCAGGAACCTGTCGGACGTAGGAGATAAGAATGAGCAAATCAATGAACCTGGGACGTGCGTTTGCAAGTGTCATTGTGGCCAGCCAGTGGCTGCAGGCGCCGCTGTACTTCGGACTGATCGTGGCGCAGGGCGTCTACGTCTGGCAGTTTTGCGTTGAACTCTACCATCTCGTCTGCGGACTGGGCGGCTTCAAGGCGCAGGAGATCATGCTCATGGTGTTGGGGCTGATTGATGTGGTCATGATCTCCAACCTGCTGATCATGGTGATTATCGGCGGATACCATACGTTCGTGGCCAAGATTCATTTCAGCGAACAGAACCCGCCGGACTGGCTGGATCACGTCAACGCCAGCACCATGAAAGTGAAGCTCTCCATGGCGCTCATCGGCATCAGCTCGATCCACCTGCTGAAGTCGTTCATCGAGATCGAGAAGCTGAACAAAGGCGATGTCTACATTCAAATGGGCATTCACTTCCTCTTTATCATTTCGGCCATCGGCCTCGCATATGTTGCAAAAATGACCGAGACCGCCGTCGCCGAAAGCCGCCCGGGGCGCAAGCCGACCGAACACCCACCACAAGAGTAGCAAAACCAGTGCACAGGGCAGATACAAGCCCACACGCGCACTAAGAACCTATCCGAAAACCTCGCCTCACGCTTGCGGCGGGTCCGGCGGCCCCGCCCATGCAAATGCCGCAGAATCGGTAGGGACGCACCTCCGGGGCGTCCGCAAGGAAATGCGCGAGGTACGGTTTTTGGATAGGCTCTTATGCACATGTTCCCGGAGATTCGTGCCCTATGACTCTACATCCCGTCGTTAGCCCGGTTCCCTACCCCACGCCAGCCTGGTATGCGCTGCCGGTTGATGCCACGCTGGCGGAACTGAAAAGCAGCTCGTCTGGCCTGTCCCCCGATGAGGCGCAACGCCGGCTGGAAGAATTCGGGCCGAACGAACTTCAGGCTGCCCACCGCATCTCGCCCTGGAAGCTGCTGCTGGACCAGTTCAAGAACGTGCTCATCATCATCCTGCTGGTAGGTGCCGGTCTCTCGGCTTGCCTGGGTGAAGGGATCGAGTCGATCATCATCGGCGTGATCGTGCTGTTCGCTGTGGGGCTGGGGTTCATCCAGGAGTTCCGCGCCGAGCGCGCCATCGATGCCCTGCGTCAGATGGCCGCGCCTACAGCTGTGGCCTTGCGCGACGGAATGGAGCTCGTCGTGCCGGCCCGTCATCTGGTCCCCGGCGATATTGTGCTGCTGCAGGCCGGCGACCGCATCCCGGCGGACTTGCGACTCGTGGAATCCATCAACCTGCAAGTGGAGGAAGCCGCGCTGACCGGCGAGTCCGTGCCGGTGGAGAAACATGCCAAGACGCTGGCCGAAGGCACCCCGGCGCTTGGCGACCGCAAAAACATGGCATATGCCGGCACGTCGGCCAGCTACGGACGCGGGCGTGCCGTGGTGGTGGCCACGGGCATGAACACCGAGTTCGGCAAGATTGCCCGGATGCTGCAGGCGGTTGAGACGGACCGCACGCCGCTTCAGAAGAACCTGGACAAGGTGGGGCGTACGCTGGCGCATGTCGCACTGGTGATCGTGGCGCTCATTGTGGGCCTGGGCTTGCTGCGCGGACAACCCTTCCTGGAAATGCTCATCTTTGGCATCGCGCTGGCCGTGGCCGTGGTGCCGGAGGCGCTGCCGGCCGTGGTGACCATCTCGCTGGCCATCGGCGTGCAGCGCATGGTCAAACGGCATGCCTTGATGCGGCGGCTCTCCGCCGTGGAAACGCTGGGCAGCACATCCGTCATCTGCTCGGACAAGACCGGCACCCTGACCAAGGACGAGATGACGGTGCGCCGGCTGGCCGTGGCCGGGCGCCTCTGGGAAGTCTCCGGTTCCGGGTATGAGCCACATGGCGAGTTTCGTCTGCAGGACCGACAGGAAAATCCGGACGAAGCTCTTTTACAATTTCTGCGAGCCGCCACACTGGCATCAGACGCCCATAGCACGCGCAACGAGGAGGACGGCCGCTGGCACATTAAGGGAGATCCCACCGAGGGCGCACTGGTGGTGGCTGCGGCCAAGACCGGGCTGGTTAAATCCGAGCTCGAACGCGCGACGCCACGCACAGGCGAGATCCCGTTCACATCCGAAACCAAGCGCATGACCACCCTGCATGCCAGCCCGGGCGGGGACGTGGCATTTTCGAAAGGTGCGCCAGAAATCATCCTGTCGTCCTGTACGCATGTGATGAGCCTGGAAAACGGCATCGCGCGTCCACAACTACTGGATCAAGCCGGCCGCGAGCAGATTCTGGAGATGGCCCGCAGCCTGGCGGATCAGGCGTTGCGCGTGCTGGGTGTCGCCCAGAAAACCAATGCCACGCTCGAAACCGCAGAGCACGGCATGACGTTTCTGGGGCTGGCCGGCATGATTGATCCGCCCAGACCGGAGGCCAAGGCTGCGGTAGCAAAATGCGAACAGGCCGGCATCCGCGTGGTCATGATTACAGGCGATCACCCCATCACAGCGCAGGCCGTGGCCCGGGAACTCGGCATTCTCAAGCAGGGCCGCATCGTCACCGGTGCACAACTGGACGCCCTGTCCGACGCCGAACTGGAGCACGAGGTTGGCCGGATTGATGTCTACGCCCGCGTTTCGCCCGCACACAAGTTGCGGGTGGTGAGCGCCCTGCAGAAAACCGGCAGCGTCGTAGCCATGACCGGTGACGGCGTCAACGACGCGCCGGCGCTCAAGAAAGCGGATATCGGCATTGCCATGGGGATCACCGGCACGGCGGTCACCAAAGAAGCTTCCGCCATGATGCTGACGGACGACAACTTTTCCTCGATTGTGGCAGCGGTTGAAGAAGGTCGCGGCATCTTCAGCAACATCAAGAAATACCTGATGTACCTGCTCTCTTCGAACATCGGCGAAATGCTGATCATGGTTGGTGCAACCCTGCTGGGCATGCCCATGCCATTGAGCGCCGTGCAGATTCTCTACATCAACCTGGCCACGGACGGACTGCCGGCGTTGGCCCTGGCGGTTGATCCGCCGGCACGCGACCTGATGCAGCATCCGCCGCGCAACCCGCGTGCCGGCATCTTCACCCGTCCGGTCGTATTTCTCATGGTGGTGGGGGGGTGCTGGTCCGCCATTGCCAATCTGGGCCTGTTTGTCTGGGCGCGCGCGCGGCAGTTACCGATATCCGAATGCATGACCCTGGTATTCGTATCGCTCTGCCTGGTGGAATTCTTCAAGGCCTTCAGCTTCCGGTCAGACCGCCATACCGTATTTCACAAACCATTTGCCAACCGCTGGCTGAATCTGGCGGTGGTATGGGAAATCCTGCTGCTGGCACTGGTGGTCTATCTGCCATTCATGAACCGGGCCTTCGGCACGTTCGCGCTTACGCTGTCGGACTGGGCCGTGCTCCTGTGCGTGGCGATGACCATCATACCCGTGCTGGAAACCGGGAAATGGATCGTCCGGCGTGGTTGGATTCACGACCCGACTACGGCGCCTTCTCGGCGACACAGTATAAGTGTTTGAGTCCGCGCAGAAACAGTTCCGAACCGGCCAGGGCCGGGGACGCCGTGAAGCTGTCGTCCAGCGGGTTGCTGGCCAGGTTCTCGCAGGTTGCGCCGGCCTTGAGAACCAAGGTCATACCATTGCGTCCGGTCGCGTAAATGCGGCCGGCCGCAGCTACGGGCGAGGCATACGCGCCTTTGCACCCTTCCAGACTCTGCGGACCGTAAAGTATGCGTCCGGTCGCCGCCTCCGCGCAAGTGAGACTAGCCTCGTTTGCCTTCCAATAGTAGAGCCGTCCGTCAACCAGAAGCGGGGAAGGAACGTACGGCGTGTTCTTGTCGCTCTTCCAAGCCAGAGCTTCGGCCTTGTCCGTGAGATCGCCGGCGGCCGTTGCGAACCGGATCGCAAGCAGCGCGCTGCCGCGAAAACCGCTCATGCAATAAACCCGCTCCGCATCTGCCACCGGAGTGGGAATCACATTGCCGGTCATGCCGCCGATCTCCCAAAGCACGGTGCCGTTGGCCGCATCGTAACTACGAATCCTTTTGCTGGCGGAGACGACGATCTGGCGTTTGCCATCACGATCCAACACGAGTGGCGTCGCCCAGGAGGTGACCTCGTCGCGCGCCACCCGCCACGCCTCGGCGCCCGTTTTACGGTCAAACGCAGCCAGAAATCCAGGCCCCTCCTGGTCCTGGTTAATAATGACCTGTTCGCCGCAGAGCACCGGCGAGACGCCTTCGCCGAACTTGGCCTTCATCTTGAACTGTCCCAGTTGCTTCTCCCAGATCTTCTGGCCATCGAGGTCGAAGCAATACAAGCCGTAGGAACCGAAGTAGACATACAGGCGCGTCCCGTCCGTGACCGGGGAACCGGAGGCCCAGCTCCCGTCGCCATGCGTCCCCTCGTGCGGCGCCTGTTCACAGACCACCTGTTTCCAGAGCACGCTGCCGTCGCTGCGCTTAAGCGCAAGCACAGTAAACTGCAGTACCTGGGACGGAAGAACTCCGCCGGATTTGCGGACGAACTCGGGTGTCTCCGACTCGGCCCGCCTGACAGCTTCCGGATCCGCCGGCTTGCCGGTCTCCACGGTCGTGGTGATGAAAACACGATCCTGCCATACGATCGGCGAAGAGACGCCCTTCCCGGGAATAGCGACCTTCCAGCGGATATTTGTCTTCTCGTCCCAGCGCAGCGGCGGCACAGCATCTGTCGAAACGCCGGTCGCCAGCGGCCCGCGCCACGCCGGCCACCCCGACTCCGGAACAACGACCTTCTTTTCCGCAGCCAAGGCGCCTTGCCAGATAACGCACGTGAGCACGAAACAGATACAGAACTTCATGTTTGTTCCTTCCGGGCGCACAGCATGACGCGCCGATGATATGCCGACAGCATCAACCGATTAAGGAGATCATCTCTCTTTTTGAAGCGCCGGCCAAGTTCCAATTACGCGCGGCCAGTCAGAAAGGTACAGCAGGACCTGCGGGACTGCTGTGCGACCCTTCTTCCATTATTCCTCCCTTCCAACCATCCTCCCTTCCATTCTTCCATCTTTCCGCCGTTTTTAGCCCCTCTCGAATTCGCTTTACTTCACATCCGCAACGCCGGTATAGTACCCGCGCAAACACAAAGGAAAAACAAAGCGGAACAAGGACCTGTTAGAGACATGAGCCAGATGGACAAGGTAGCGATTCGTAAGCCGTTCCAGCGTCATGCGAATGACACCGGATCCAGCGAAGTTCAGATTGCAGTGCTCACGAAGAAGATCGAGGCACTTACTGAACATCTGAAGGGCCATAAGAAGGATTTCAGCTCGCGCTATGGGCTGATCCGCATGGTCAACTCGCGTCGTAGTCTTCTCGACTATCTGCGCAGCCAGAACGAAAATCGTTACCAGAAACTCATCAAAGAGCTCAACATCCGCCGCTAGGTCTGCCCGGCCTGCACCGGTCATCCGGTCGCAGGCCTTTGTGCAATCAACGTGGCTGCCGGCGCGGCAGTCATCCCGGCAGCGGAAACACTTCAGCTCCCGATCCCTAGCCTACCCCACCCTCCCCCGGAATCTCCGATCCGGGAGTCGTGACAGGTCAGGAATGCGGGCGGTTCGTCTCTCTTGACTCAGCCCTTGTATCCAGAAAGGCAAAATGAAGGATACTGTATCTGTTGCCGTCGAGGTTGGCGGCAAGACGATTACCATCGAAACCGGACTGCTCGCCTGCCAGGCCGCCGGCG
>SESE01000960.1_pt1 | contig 11884 bp, 8 predicted proteins | sample 3171371 | NCBI WGS metagenome assembly SESE01 (sample SAMN06051881, study PRJNA518727) | freshwater metagenome | biome: subpolar coniferous forest; feature: holomictic lake; material: water; isolation source: holomictic Lake 442, 13 m depth | place: Canada: near Kenora, Ontario | collected...
CCCGCAGAATCACCACGCGGGTGTTCTCGCCCTCGGGCGGCAGGTTCGCGGCCGTGACGACGAGCTTGTCCTCGGGGCTGAACTCCTTGATGCCGCGCTCGTGGGTGAACTTCTCCAGCGGCGCGAGGTCGTACTCAAACGAGAGCTGGGCCGTCGCGTAGTGCATGGGCACCGCGATCTTGGGTTCGATCTGCCCGATGACATTATTCGCCTCGGCGGGGCCAATCGTCTCGCCGCCGCCGACCGGCACGAAGAGGACATCGACATCGCCGATCTCATCAAGCTGGGATTGGGTCAGCTCGTGGCCGAGATCGCCGAGGTGGCAGAAGACAACATCGTCGAGATGAATAACAAAGACCGTGTTGAACCCGCGCTCAGCACCCTTGTGGGTATCGTGGGCGGTGCGGACGCCAGTGAGCAGCACGCCGCTCACCTCATACTCGCCGGGGCCATCGATCACAAAGATCTTCTCGCGCAGGGGCTTGACGCCAGCGACGTAGTTATGATCGGCGTGTCCGTGGCTGACGGTGACGATATGGGCCGAGGGGCGACCGAGGTCGATGCCGATAGATCGGCTGTACGGATCACAGAGGACGGTGCCGTCGCGCCCACGCAGGCGGAAGCACGAGTGTCCAAGGAACTGCACATCGGGCACGGGGGGACTCCTTTTTCGGTATGATAGCCATTGTACGCGGGCGGGTTTCAGGCCACCGGGCATATGCGGGCAGGAAAGGAACGCGGCCGATGCCGCTATGTCTCCGGCGGCTCTGCCTTGGCGGCCAGCACCTCGGCCCAGAGTTCGTCGAGGATCGGGCGGATGGTGGCGAAGGTGAACCCACGGCGCTGGAGGTACGCCCCGAGGCGGCGTTGGAAACTGAAGCGGTCGGCGGAGTCCGCATAGCGGCGCAGGGCGCTGCGGGCGAGGCCACGGGCGCGCTCGGCCTCCTGCTCGGCGGCGTCCTCGGCCTCACCCACGTCGGCGAGAGCTGCGTCGATCAGATCGCGGGGGATCCCCTTGCGGCGTAGCTCGTCGCGCAGGGCTAAACTGCCGCGCGGGCGGAAGCTACGGCGGTTCTCGACCCAGAGGCGGCTAAAGGCGGCGTCATCGAGGAGCCCGAGGTCGGACAAGCGCGCAATGGCAGCGTCGATCGCGGCGGCGGGGAACTCTTTGCGGCGGAGGCGCTCGCGCAGCTCGGCAATCGACCGGGGGCGGGTATCGATCAGGCGCAGCGCGGCCTGGGTGGCCCGGTCGGCATGCTCGGTGGACTCAAGGCGCGCCCAGGTCTCAGCGTCGATCTGCTGGCCGACAGCGAGACCCTCGCGGGCCAGCGTGTTCAGGCTGACCCCGATGGCGAACTCATCGTCGAGAAACACATTGACGCGCTGGCTGTGGTTGGCCTGTGCGCGCAGGGCAGTGATCGTACCTGTCGGCATTATTACGGCGCGCTACACGCCGCAGATTGCAGATTGGGCACCAATCTGCAATCTGCAATCTGCCACGCGCAAGATGGACTACTCTTCGAAGAGGCCGTCCTCATCATCATCAGTATCGTCGCTAGCGACCGTAGTCGTCGGGAGGGCGACGGCGGTGGCGTTCGTCAGAGCCTGGGCCTTCACCAGCCGCTCGATCTCGTTGGTGAGGGTCTTGTTTTCCTTGAGGAACGCGCGCACATTCTCGCGGCCCTGGCCAAGGCGGTCCTCGCCGAGGTAGAACCAGGCCCCGCTCTTGCGGATGATCCCCATCTCCACGCCGACATCCAGGATGTTGCCCTCGCGGGAGATGCCCTCGTTGGCTAGGATGTCGAACTCGGCCTGGCGGAAGGGCGGGGCAACCTTGTTCTTGATCACCTTGACCCGCGCGCGCGCACCGATTGCCTCCTGGCCCTGCTTGAGCGTCTCAATCCGCCGGATGTCCAAGCGCACGGAGGCGTAGAACTTCAGCGCCTGGCCGCCGGTGGTGGTCTCCGGTGAGTTATGCACGACCACGCCATCAACGACGTAGCTGTGATTACCTTCCACTTCAAGGTCAAAGCGGTTCATCCCACGTGTCTCGGGCTTCACATGGATGTCAAGGATGGGGAATGGCACGGCCTTGAGTGAGCGCTGGGGGAGAGATTCGATCAAAGCGAACTTCCCTCGATGCTCGGGCAGAAGCTTATACTCCATTGATGGATGGATAAATGCTGCGATCATCGCGTGGAACTTGGGCGTCTCGCTTACCCCGAAGTTGATGCGCCCACGCGCATCAAGGGTGGCGGAGATACCCTGCTGATGGAACCAGCGCACCATTGCCTGCTGCTTCTCCAAGGGAAACGCAGGGCAGCAGATCGAGCAGCAATTTTGACGTTCGCTATCAAACGTGCCGTCGTCCATATACCAGATCGCAACCGCCAGCGGGGTCAGCCGGTCGATCAATTCCTGGCTGGGGTTCTTTCCATTCTGATCGTAGTTGTGTTCAGCCAGTGCGGTCAGTTCATACATTGGGATCGTATCGAAGCTGTGCCCGCCACGTGAGTTTGTGCCTTGTGAGCCAATCAATCCTTCGAAGAGCGACTGCTTCCAGAGGCAGTAGGCGTCCTGCTTTGCGCCATGACCGACCCGTAGGCTCGTGTTGAAGTCACTGGCTTTACGGAAGCTACCATCACCAAGCAGCGAGCCGATCACAACCTGCTCTTGTGTAGGCGAGAGGTAGTGCTGCACCATCGTCATCAGTCGATCACCGATTTGTAGCTCCTCAGATGGCCTGTAGCCATACTCAGAGAGCAGCAAGTGGTTGGGGGTACAGGCAAAGGCGTGCCGCCCGCTACCCTCATTGGCGGCGACCGTAAACTGAAGGAACAGCTCAGTAGGGCCGTTGTTGAACCAACTGACGATGGGGCGCGGTTCGAACTGCCCAGTGGTGTGATTGTAGGACATAACCTCGGCAGACAACTTCTGGCTGACGATCTTGCCGATCTTCTCGCAGCTGCCGTCTGCGAGGATCACGCGGGCATCGTAGTGAAAGCAGCCAAACATGACCCCGATCTTCATGCGCAACTGGTTGAGGAAGATCACCACGGTGCGGCTCTTGTTGATCGCGCCGGAGAGTTTGCGCAGCGCCTGGCTCATCAGGCGGGCCTGTAGGCCGGGCAGCGAGTCGCCCATGTCGCCCTCGATCTCGGCGCGGGGCACCAGCGCCGCCACCGAGTCGATCACGATCACATCGAGGGCGTTGGAGCGCACCAGAGTCTCACAGATCTCAAGCCCCTGCTCGCCAGTGTCCGGCTGCGAGACCAGCAGGTCGTCGATGTTCACCCCGCAGCGCCGCGCGTAGATCGGGTCGAAGGCGTGTTCGGCGTCGATAAACGCGCACATGCCGCCGAGCTTCTGCGCCTCGGCGATGATGTGCTGGGCCAGGGTCGTCTTGCCGCTGCTCTCCGGGCCAAAGATCTCGATCACGCGACCGCGCGGTAGCCCACCCACGCCCAGCGCGATATCCAGGGCGATTGCACCCGTGGGGATGACCTCGATCACCAGCCGTGCGCTGGCCTCGCCCATCTTCATGATCGAGCCCTTGCCAAACTTGCGGTCGATCTGGGTCATGGCCGCAGCCAGGGCTTTCTCTTTTTCAGGCGAGATAGCCATTGCGGGCGCTCCTCCGTTGTTCGTTGCCACTCGTGCTTGCTCCTTCATTACTCTACTATAGGGGAGGTGCCCTGTCAACGCGACGGGTCAGCCTCGGACATGTGTGCTACAGTATAGCACCTCAGTTCGCCTAGCACAAGCGTTTCCTGCGATCTCCGACGACGGAACGGACAGCAATCGCGGTGCCTCACCCCTACGCTCTATACCGCACGAGGACAATAATTGATGCGCGTCAAGGGGAAGAGGCAGGAGCCGCTCAATGAGCGGCCCCTGCCTCTTCCCCATTTCCTATTGCCGGTAGACTTACCCCTTGGCGGCGGTATAGAGTTCGGCCACCTTCGCCCAATTCACCACATTCCAGAAGGCGTCGATATAGGCCGGGCGCTTAAACTGGTACTTCAGGTAGTAGGCGTGCTCCCAGACATCAAGGCCAAGGATGGGCGTCTTGCCCTCCATCAGCGGGCAATCCTGGTTGGGGCTACTGGAGATCGACAGGCTACCATCGGCGGCGGCGACCAGCCAGGCCCAGCCGGAACCGAAGCGACCGAGTCCGGCAGCCTTGAACTTATCCTTGAACTCGGCGAAGCTGCCGAAGGCGCGAACGATTGCGTCGGCCAGCACGTCGCTAGGCTCGCCGCCGGCGTTGGGGCCAAGGATGTTCCAGAAGAAGCTGTGGTTCCAGTGGCCGCCGCCATTGTTGCGCACGACCGTGCGGATGGCCTCGGGGATGGCCTCAAGGTCGCCGATCAGCGCCTCAAGGTGCTTGCCCTGGAAGTCGGGATAGTTGGCCAGGGCGTTGTTCAGGTTGGTGACGTAGGTGTTGTGGTGGTTATCGTGGTGGAAGTGCATCGTCGCCTCGTCGATGTGGGGTTCGAGGGCGGCGTAGTCATACGGCAGCGGCGGAAGTTCGAACGCCATGAGTGTTCTCCTTTATTCATACGCAGAAGTGGGGCCGCAAGCCCCCGATATTGATCATAGAGTTGGTTGAAATTGCCAGCTTCGCTGGCAATTTCAACCAACTCTATGAGGAGTTTTTAGGGCGACAGCCCCAAATTTGATGCGTGCACAAGCACGAGATCCCATCAGGCGGGGATGTGGTAGCGACAGCAGTGGCCGCCCTGGGCGATGGTAGCCTCACGCACAATCGGTGCGCCGATCAGATCCTCGTAGAGCCGGATCTCCTGGGAGCAGAGCTGCGGGTGCTGGCGAGCGATGCAGTCAACCGGGCAATTATACTCGGTGAGCATAAACGACCCGTCGGTCAGCTGCTCGTACTCGCACATGTAGCCCTGCTCAACGAGGATCGCCGCCAGGGCCGCCACCTGCTCGGCGCGCGGGCGACCGACCAGGCGCGGACGCATAGCGAGGGCCAGCATCTCGCGCCGACGGGTGAAGATCGCCTCGACGGCGGAGGATCCGCCCGACTCCGCCACAAAACTGATCAGGTCGAGGGCGATGCGGTCGTAGCGCTTAGGGAAGCGTTCCTCGGCCTCGGCAGTGAGCATGTACAGATGGCTCGGTCGCCCGACGCTGCGCCGCAGCCCGGCGATCTGCACGAGCCCGTCGCGGTCAAGCATGGCGAGGTGCTGGCGCACCCCGACTGCACCAATGCACAGCGCGTCGCTCAACTCCTGGGCGGTCATCTGTCCGTGTCGGCGTAGGAGCTGCAAGATGCTCTGGCGAGTGGTGCCCTGCTCTTTGCGATCGATGCTCATAGCGCGGCAGAGAGCCGTTTCATTAGTATTTACTATCGTAATCGCCACATGCGGAGTATAGCACGTCGATTCTCGCGGTGTCAAGGAATTGCACTGCGCCTAAGGGGATTGGGGCGCAGCAGCGCTGTGGCCGCGCCGCTCCCGGCGGGGGTTTGGAGATGGCTTTGCCACCTCCAAGAGATCGCTTGGCGCTCCAGAAATTGCCTTACAGACCACGACACCTCGCGTCGCTTTTTGGAAATCTGTACCGAGTTGCGGAGGCAATGAAGGTTTCTTTTCGGGGGTCTGCGGCCCCCAAGCCCCCGCCAGAAATAGCGATAAGCTCGCGCATGGCCGCCTGGGTACGCCGGTCGTTGAGGGCTTCGACAAACTCGCGCGGGCGGGCCGGGCTGAGGATCAGGGGCGGGCGGCCCAGGCGGGCCACCGACACAAGGCGCTCCCGGTTGGTGGCCAGGAAGAACGTCTCGCCATAGGGGGCGAGGCGGAACGGGCCGAGGTAGCCGAAGACGCCGGGGTTGAAGGCGAAGCGCAGCCCGTGGCGGGGCACGTCGGACAGGTAGGTGGCCGCCGATGCCCCGCTGATCACGTCCAGCGGGACACGCAGCGCCCGCCACCAGCGCCGCCGCACCACCAGGGCGACATCCTCGATTATGTAGGCGCTGGGCTGGGCGGCGTAGTTGAGCAACAGGAAAATTGCCAGGGGCAGGGCCAGGGCCGGCGGGATAAGCAGGCCGCCCCAGCGCAGGTTGGCTAGGTAGGCGAAGAGCAGCGGCAGCATCAGCAGCCCGCCCAGGTAGGCTAGCCCGCTGGTGACTCGACTCGCATACGCATCGAGCGGGGCAACCTCAAAGCGCATCGTGCGATCCTTGCCCGAATATGATGTCATAATGTCTGTACAAACCTTCGCGATCCAAAGCCCCGCATCCCAAGGTATAGTATACCCATGTCACGTCCCGATCTGACAACCTGCGCGAGCTGCGGCGGGACTCTCGACGGCGGCTACTACACGCTGATCGACCGGCCCGACCGCTACTGCCCCGGCTGCATCGCCGCCCGCCAGCGCTGCGCCACCTGCGGCGCGCCCCTGGGCGACCGGCACTGGCGCCTGCACGATGGGCGGCTCCAGTGCGCCAGTTGCCACGCCACCGCCGTGTACGACCCGAACGAGGCCAAGCGGATCTACGCTGAGACGGTGGCTGCGGTGGTGGGACAGTTCAACATGGGCCTGAATGTCGGTGTCGACTTTCGTCTGGTGGACGCGCCCACGATGGAGGGCATCCGCGCGCAGGGCGGCGACAGTCCACCTGAGGGCCATAGCACGCTGGGCCTCTACCAGCGTGTCGGCCACCTGCGCACGATCTACATGCTCTACGGGCTGCCCAAGCTTGGCTTTCGTACCACCGTGGCCCACGAGTACACCCACGCCTGGCAGGGCGAGCGCTGCCCGCTCCTGCGCGACCCCGTGCTGCGCGAGGGTTTTGCCGAGTGGGTGGCCTACCACCACTTGCGCTGGATCGGCTGCGGCCTGGCCGCCCAGCGCATGCTCAACGCGCCCCACCCCTACCGCCCCGCCCTTGAGCAACTCCTTGGCCTTGAGCTGCGCCTCGGCGCACCGGGTGTGATCGAACATATCAAACGCGCCGAGTAGGGGCGCAGCTTTTGGATGGGCGCAGAGTGTCCATCCAAAATGCTGCGCCCCTACGTGGATAAAAAATGAACCTTACCGATGACCAGCATCGCGCCATCCACACCCCCGGCAGCCTCGTCGTCTCCGCCGGTGCCGGCAGCGGAAAAACCCGTGTTCTGGTCGAGCGCTACGTGCGATTAATCAGCGCCGGCGATATTCCGCCCGACGCCATCCTGGCGATCACGTTCACTGAGAAGGCCGCCCGCGAGCTGCGCGAGCGCGTCCGCGACGAGGTTGAGGCCCGCGCCCGCCAGGCCCGCGCGGGTCTCTGGGAGGAGCTGCGCGCCGCCGTTGAGTCGGCCCGCATCGGCACCATCCATAGCTTCTGCGCCGATCTGCTGCGCGCCCACCCCGGCGAGACCGGCCTCGACCCGCGCTTCCGCATTCTCGATGAGGTTGAGTCCGGGATCATGCGCGCCGACAGTGTGGACGAGGCGCTGCGGGACGTGGTGGGGGCTGGGGAGGATTCGCCTCCCCCGCATTATCTCACGCTGCTCGACGAGTTTGGCCCGGTCGAACTGCGTGTCGCCCTGGCCGAGTTGCTGCGCGGCGGCGGCGAGGTGCGCGCCGCACTGGAGTCATTGCCCGCAGATGCAGATTCGCTCCGCGCCCGCTGGCGCGATGATCTCGGGCGAGCTCAGAACTCAGCCCTGGCAGAGCTTGTCGGCGGCGCGGCCTGGCGCGCGGCGGCTGATACCATCTTCGCTCTGGCCCCGGTCGCCCCCGCCGCCGACAAGCTCGCCGTCCAGGTGATCGCCGTGGCCGCATGGCTCGCCATATCTTCTACCAACGTGATGCCCGATTTCACGCGGATCAACGAGATCAAGCTGAATGTGGGCAGCAAAAAGCTCTGGCCCTCCGAGGATAGCCTGCGCAGCGCCAAGGACGCGCTCTCCGTGCTGCGCGAGTCCTACCGCGCCGCCGCCGACATCCTCAGCTTTGTGCCGGTGGCGGAGCTTGAGCAGCGCGCCGCCGAAACCTCCATCGCCCTGCGCGACCTCTACGACATGGCCCGTGCGCGCTACGCCGCCATCAAGGGCCGAGCCGATGCCCTCGACTTCGACGACCTTGAGGCCATGGCCCGCGATCTGCTGGAGCGCCACCCGCTGGTGCGTCGGCGCTGGCGGGCCGAACTGCACGCGATTATGGTGGACGAATTCCAGGACACCAACGCGGCCCAGCGGGCGATCATCTACGCCCTGGCTGGCCTGGAGCCGCCCGCCGACGACGGGCCGCCCGCCGAGCTCTTTGTGGTCGGCGACGGCAAGCAGTCGATCTACCGCTTTCGCGGTGCCGACGTGAGCGTCTTCCAGCAGGTCGAGCGCGACATCGTAGCGCGCTGGGGTGGCCAACGCATCCGCCTTGACTCTTCGTTCCGCAGCCACCCCGACATCATCGGCTGGGTCAACCATGTCGGCGCGCATGTCTTTGCGCGATCCGCGCCACTCCAGCCATTTGAGATCCCCTTCGAGCCGTTGCATCCCAGCCGTACGGCATCGCCCCATCCGATCAGCGTCGAGCTGCACGTGGCCGAGGGGGAAGACCGGGCCGCAGACCGCCGCGTCGCGGAGGCTAAGCTGCTGGCCCGTCGCCTTGTGGAGATCGTGGAGGGATCCACCCATCCGATCATCTACGACCGCAAGGAGGCATGCTGGCGACGCCCGACCTACGGCGATGTCGCCATGCTCTTCCGGGCCTCCAGCGCCTTCGAGCCCTTCGAGGCCGCCCTGCGCGCCCAGGGTGTCCCCTTCCTGACCACGGCGGGCCGTGGCTACTACGGGCGCAACGAGGTGCAGGATCTCATCCACCTGCTGCGCGTCATCGACGACCCCAGCGACGATCTGGCCCTGGTGGGCGCGCTGCGCTCGCCGCTCTTCGCCCTGGACGACGCGACGATCATCGGCTTGCGGCTCGCGTCCCATCCGACTGAGGCGATGGGGAAAGGTTTTTTCGGGGCGGGACAAGCGCTCGCCGAACTTCTGCCAGCAGAGGGAAATACGTCGTTCCCAAGCCGTACCCCACTCGGCTTTGCTCGCGAGGTGCTTGCCGAGCTGCGGGCCATGCGCGGGCAGGCGACGGTCGCCGAGTTGCTGCGCACGGCCCTGGAGCATACCGGCTACCTGGCCACCGTCAGCGGGCTGGATGATGGCGAGCGGCGGCGGGTGAATGTGGAGAAGCTGGTGGCGGCGGCCCGGATGAGCGGTGCACGTGGACTGCGCGCCTTCCGCGAGTACCTCGACCAACTGCTGCGCGCCGAGACCCGCGAGGGCGAGGCACCCCTGGAGGGTCACGGCAGCGTGCGGCTGATGACCATCCACCGCAGCAAGGGCCTGGAGTTCCCCCTGGTGGCCCTGCCCGACCTCGGGCGCACTCCGCCGCCCGCCCGCGCGCGCTGGCTGGCCCGCCAGCCCTACGGACTGGCCCTCAAAGTGCGCGACCCCGACGACGAGGATCGCGCATCCACGGCCATGCTCCTGGCCCGCCGCGTCGAGTCCCAAATGGAGCGCGCCGAGTCCGAGCGCCTGCTCTACGTGGCCCTCACCCGCGCCCAAGACTACCTGCTGCTCAGCGGGCCGGCCCTCAAGAAGCGCAACGAGAGCTGGATGAGCCGTATCGCCGCCGCCCTCGGCCACCCCTGGGAAGACAACGGCCCGCCCCACGGCGACGATCCGCCCCTGGCGATACGGCGTCACGATCACCCTGCGTAGGGGCAAAGCATTGGGGGCGGACGCGCTGCGCCCGCCCCCAATGCATTTGCCGCTACGTCCACCGGGGCGGGCGCTTCTCCAGAAAGGCACCGATCCCCTCCTGCGCGTCGGGAAGCGTCGCGTTAAACGCCATCACCTCCTTGGCGTAGGCGTATGCCTCGTGCTGCGGCATGCTTATCTGGTGGTAGAACGCCTGCTTACCCAGGCCCACCACCGTGGGGCTGGCGGCGACAATCTGCTCGGCCAGCGCGCGCGTGACCTCCGCCAGCTGGTCGGCGGGCACCACCCGGTTCACCATCCCCGCCGCGTGCATCGCCTGGGCCGAGACGAGCTCGCCGGTGAGCAACATCTCCATAGCCAGCTTCGCCGGCACCGCCCGGCTCAGGGCCACCATCGGCGTCGAGCAGAACAGCCCGATCTTCACCCCCGGCGTGGCGAAGCGCGCGCTCGACGCGGCCACCACCAGGTCGCAGGTGGCGGCCAGTTGGCAGCCGGCCGCCGTGGCCACCCCGTGGACCTGGGCGATCACCGGCTGCGGGATAGACTGGATCGTCTCCATCAGTACGGCGCAGGCGTCGAACAGCTGGCGGTAGAACTCGGGCGTCTGCCCGGTCATCTCGCTCAGGTCGTGGCCAGCGCAGAAGGCCGGGCCGCCGCCGCGCAGCACGACCACGCCCGCATCTCGCCGTGTACCGATCTTCTTAAAGCACGCCGTCAACTCCTGCATATGCGCAAGCGAGAGCGCGTTGCGCCGCTGCGGTCGGTTCATCGTTACGAAGGCCAACCGGCCCTCGCGCTCCACCAGAATATGCTCGTACGCTTGCGTGTCTACGACATCGCTCATCGATACCTCCTCTGGCTATGGAATTTAAGAAGGGCATCCCTCAGGGCTGATGCAACGTCCTTGGGGCTGCGCCCCAGACCGCGCTCTTGGTTGAATTTTGAAAGATCTCTCGGGGGTGGCGTTGTCACCTCCAACCCCCCGCCGGAGGTGACGTTGCAACCGCCCTGGGGGAACCCTCCTCATTGCTTGGGGGGAATGGTACAATCATCGTGCGGTTATGGCAACTGGTGAACAGAATGCACATCCTCTGGCTCGACCCCTTCCACGGCGGGTCACACGCGGCGGTGGCCGCCGGCTACGCCGCCCGCAGCCACCATCGGGTGACGCTACTTAGCCTGCCGATCTCCGGCGGCTGGCGCTGGCGCATGCGCGGCGGTGCCGTCAGCTTGGCCCGCATGGCCCGCGCCGCCAATCTCCGCCCCGACCTGATCATTGCCAGCGATATGCTTGACCTTGCGGCGTTCCGCGCCCTCAGCGCCGACATCTTCGGCGGCGTGCCCGCCGCTGTCTACTTCCACGAGAACCAACTCACCTACCCCCTGCCGCCCGGTCGCACGCGCGACCTCAGCTTCGCCTGGGTCAACTACACCTCGGCTCTGTGCGCCGATGCGGTGATCTTTAACTCAGACTTCCACCGGAGCGCGTTTCTCGCCGCCCTGCCCGCGATGCTCGCCCGCTACCACGATTACCAGGAACTCCAGACGGTAGGCGAGATCGCCGCGAAGGCCCACGTGCTGGCCCCCGGCATTGACCTGGGGCGTCTGGGGGGGCCGACCGAGGCCGACGGCGGATCGCCGGTGATCCTCTGGAACTCGCGCTGGGAGTACGATAAGCAGCCCGAGGCATTCTTCGCTGGCCTGGAGGCTCTGGAGGTGCGCGGTGCCAGCTTTCGGCTGATCATCGCCGGCGAGCATATCGACCCGCACGCCCCGGCCTTTGCCGCCGCCCGCGAGCGCTGGGCCGCCCGCAGCCTCCACTGGGGCTACGCCGCCGAGCAGGCCGAGTACGCCCGCCTCCTGCGCCGATCCACGATTGTGGTCAGCACCGCCATTCAGGAATTCTTCGGCATCGGCGTGGTTGAGGCCATGGCCTGCGGCTGCGCGCCGATCCTGCCCCGTCGCCTCAACTATCCCCACCTCATCCCCGCCGACCTTCACTCCAGTCATCTCTACGATGACGACGCGGGCATGGTCAGCCTGCTTCTGGGCGCGCTCGCCGACACCGGCACCGGCGGCGACACCTGGCGCGCGCTGGCCGCGCCCTACGGCTGGCCCTGCGCCGCCCCGCGCTACGACGCGCTCTTCGC
>SESE01000961.1_pt1 | contig 11882 bp, 11 predicted proteins | sample 3171371 | NCBI WGS metagenome assembly SESE01 (sample SAMN06051881, study PRJNA518727) | freshwater metagenome | biome: subpolar coniferous forest; feature: holomictic lake; material: water; isolation source: holomictic Lake 442, 13 m depth | place: Canada: near Kenora, Ontario | collected...
AAAAAGGCGTGCTGGAGTTGCCCAATGGCGTGCTCTACAAGATCATCAAGGAAGGCACTGGCAAGAAGCCGATGGAGTCCGACATGGTGGAGGTCAATTACCGCGGCACGCTCATCAACGGCACCGAGTTTGATGCGACCGAACCGGGGCGTCCGGCCAACCTTAAAATCCCGTCGCTGATCGCTGGCTGGAAGCAGGCTTTGACCATGATGCCCACCGGCTCCAAATGGCAAATTGCGATTCCTTCGGCACTTGCTTATGGCGAGCGTGGGGTTGGCGCCGACATTGGTCCGAATGAAGTGTTGGTATTTGATCTGGAACTGATCGCGATCAAATAAAGCATTTGTCTGGCGGGTTAGCCTAACGCGTCCCTATTCACGGGCAGCCATTGCGCAGCTCTGAATTCGGGACTGAATTACGTGGCAGATTGTTGATGTCATTTTGGGAAAAATATGAACAAGCTCTGTGTGTCGTGGTTTCGGGTTTGCGGGGCGCTGGCCCTGACTTTGGGATTGTCTGCGGTGGCTGTGGCGCAAAATGTCGCACCAGGCAGCGCCGAAGAACTGGAGCTGGGCCGACGTATTTACAACGAAGGTGTGATGGCTCCGGGTGTTGAGCTGACCGGTATCCGCTTTGGCAATCCCCCGACCAGTGGAGCGCGCGCCGCCTGTGTCAACTGTCATCGTCGCAGCGGCATGGGGCAAGTTGACAGTGACGTTTTGATCCAGCCCATCACCGGCAATTTTCTGTTTGCCAGCAAAGAGGATAAACGGGTGACAACCATGGACCCGCATGTCGGCAAGCGGTTCAATCAGACGCACGAGCCTTACACCTTTGCTGCTTTGGGCAACGCGATTCGCAATGGCGTCAATAACCGTGGAAAGACAATGGACGCCGCCATGCCTCGTTTCAATTTGAACGACGCGCAGCTGAAAGCTGTCATAGCGTATTTGAAGCAGTTGTCTGTACATTGGTCACCTGGCGTCAGCCAGACCAGTATCCGATTTGCCACCGTGATCACGCCGGAAGTTGACCCGGCGCATCGCAAGGTGTTGATCGACATGATGCGCGCGGTGTTTCGGCAGAAGAATGGCAGCACCGCAGTGGCCAAGCCGGGTCAAACTCGCCATCACATGACTTCTGCGGCAGAGTTGATTCTGGGCACCGAGCGCAAGTGGGAGCTCGATATTTGGGAGCTGCAAGGTGCGCCGCAGACTTGGAACGAGCAACTGGCAGCGCGCTACCGCAGGCAGCCGGTATTTGCCTTGTTGTCGGGTGCGTCCGGCTCCACCTGGCAACCAGTGCATGATTTTTGCGACCGTGAGCAGGTTCCGTGCTGGTTCCCCAGTGTCCCGGTGCCCGGCAAGAGTATGTCGCCCTATGCGCTGTATTTTTCTGGCGGTGTGACGCTCGAGGCGCAAGTGCTGGCGCGTCATTGGCTTGATCAAAAGGAACCACCAAAACAGGTGGTGCAGATCTATCGGGACGGCGAACCAGGTCGCGCCGCGGCGCAAAGCCTGACGCAGGCGCTGGCAGGCTCCGGTGTCGCTGTGGTGGACCGCGTGCTGGCTGCAGATGTGAGCGCGGCAGAGGGCCTGCGGCAGGCGCTGGAGACGGTCAAGCCGGCTGACACGGTGATCTACTGGCTGCGCACCGATGATGTGGCGGCGCTGCGTCAACTCGGTCCGGTGGCACAGCACAATTATTTTTCAGCGCTGCTGGCGCAAGCAGAGCAAGCTCCGGTGCCCGTCGCCTGGCGTGCCAGTTCGTCTCTGGTTTATCTCTACGAGCTGCCGGACGCGCGCAAACACAATCTCGATTATTTCAATGCATGGCTGAAAATCAGCAAGCTCCCGCTGGTTGATGAGGGTATGCAATCAGAAGTTTTCTTTGCCTTGAATTTCATGACCGATACGGTGTCGGAGATGCTTGACAATTTATACCGTGACTATCTGGTTGAGCGCGCCGAGAGCTTGCTCAGCACGCGCGAAGGCGTCAAGGCAGCGCAGGAAACCCGAGACCGTGTAGCCTTGGGGCGCGCCGGAGATTTGTTAAAAAAACATGGCCCTTCGAAGCTGGACGAGTCGGTGCGGGTTCCAATATCAAGTCAGGCCGGCAGCCCACGCAAGAGTGAAGGCACCACCCTCTACCCGCACCTGAGCCTGGCGCCGAACCAGCGGCTGGCGTCGCTCGGTGGTTACATCGTGCGCTTTGCCAACGACACCGGTAACCAGCTACAGGCGCAGTCCGAGCTGATTGTTCCGTAACCATTGATTTGTGGAGTACCCATTGTGAAGGTCAAATTCCTGAGCCCGTTTGTATTGATGTTTGGACTGGGTCTAAACGGCATGGCGGCAGCCGCAGGACCGGCTGCGCCAGCCGCGCCGGGCCAGGTTTACAGCAGTGAAAGCACCAGTGGCAGCATCGAGCTGAGCAATATTTCTGCCGATGAAAGTCAGGAGCCGGTGGCTTCTGCGCCCGCTGATGCCAACACCGCCAACGCCGACAGCGCTGCGACCGGCGGCGAGCCGCTGGCAGCCGATGCACCCAAGGACCCGCGCGAGCAATACCGCGACAAGATGCTGCAAGCCCCCGAGGTTCCGACGCCAGCCACAACCAATGCTTCGCGCCGCTACAAGATGATGGATCAGGCGGCCTATCGGGCAGCCATTCTGGGTAATACCGCACCGGCGCCCCAGGGCGGCGCCTCGGCTGCGAAGTAAAAAGTCTTTGGCCTGTATTTATTTCAAACCCTTACTGGAAAATCTGTGAAACTGAAACCTCTTGCCCTTTACACGACTATCGCCATGCTGGCTGGCACAGCCAGCGCTCAAAACGCACCTGCGCCCTTTAAAACACCACTCGAAGCCACCGGCTACGCAGTGGGTGTGGACATGGTGCGAAACTTTAAAAATCAGGGCGTGCCGTTCGACCTGGAGCAACTCATCCATGGCATGAGAGACGCCACCGCGGGTAGCAAACTCCTGTTGTCAGATGCTGAAGTGAAGCGCCTGGTAGGTGAGCTGGAAACTGAGGTGCGCACCAAGATGATTGCCGCGCGCAAAGCCGAAGCTGAAGCCAACCAGAAAAAGAGCGATGAGTTCCTCAAGGCCAATGCCGCCAAACCGGGCGTCGTATCCTTGCCCAGCGGACTGCAATACCGGGTCATGAAAGCCGGCACCGGCGCCAAACCGGGCGACGATGCCACCGTGCTGGCCAACTACCGCGGCATGCTGGCCGACGGTACCGAATTCGATGCTTCTGCTGCCGGCCAGCCCGCCTCGTTCAAGGTGACCGGGGTGATTCCGGGCTGGCGTGAAGCGCTCAAACTGATGCCAGCGGGCTCCAAGTGGGAACTGGTGGTGCCCCCCAAACTGGCTTACGCGGAACGCGGCGCGGGGCGAATCATCGGCCCCAACCAGGTGTTGCGCTTTGAAGTCGAATTGGTCGAGGTCAAGTAAATGTTTCGTCACCTGAAAATTTGCGGCCTGTGCGTCGCGCTGGGCGCCAGCTTGCTGCTCTTGTCAAACCCCGCGCTCGCGGCGGATGAGGCGCATGTCCACCCGGCAGCGGCAGCTGCCAGTGAGCACGAGCAGCACAATCATGTCCACAATGTGAACGCCGAAGTCAAGCGCAGCCTGGTCGACGTCACACTTGCCGACACTTCACTGGTTCGACAGGATGGTGCCCGCGTCAGTCTGAAAGCAGAACTTGAAGATGGCAAGCCGGTCATCCTGGCTTTCATCTACACCTCGTGCACCACCATTTGTCCGGTGACCAGCCAGATTCTTTCGCGGGCGCAGAACTTGTTGGGCAAGGACATTGACAAGGTTCACATCGTTTCGGTCTCGATCGACCCCGAGTACGACACACCGGCGCGGCTGCTGGCGTATAGCAAAAAATTTGGCGCCAAGTCGCAGTGGCAACACTACACCGGCAGCGTCAACAACAGCGTGGCAGTGCAAAAAGAGTTTGGTGTTTACCGCGGCGACAAGATGAACCATGAAGCGCTGCTGTTTGTGGGCGGCGGCAACAAGAAGTCGTGGGTCAAGTTCGAAGGCTTCCCCAGTGCCGAGCAGGTAGTGAAGGAATACCGCGAGCAAAGCCGCGGCTGACGGGCACTAGCCGACCGATCCGGTCGTTCCGACCAGCGGCGCAGCGCGTCTGCGGTCCAGCCAATGGGCCGCGATGAGCCACAAAGTGGGTCCCAGTACCAGCGTCACCGATGCAATTTCGGCGTAGATTCCTTCCACATAGGCCTCCGTGAATTCGTGCCAATAGGCGTTGTCGATAACCGGTAGCAGGTTGACTTCGGTAAATTCGTAAAAAGCCTTGAGAAGCAGCATCATGGCGAATAGCAGCATGAAGACTGCGGTCACGTTGAAGAAGCGTGACAGGTTGACACGCCGACCAAATTTGACCCAGAGTAGGGCCACTGCGGCGGCCAATGCCAGCCCGATCAGCCCGCCTGCCAGCAGCTGACGCATCTCCGAGTTGCCTGCCAAAGAAGACAGCATGGCCGCTGCCTCGACCCCTTCGCGGCCCACCATAAAAACCGTAAACGCAAATACCGTCCACCAGGCGTTGGCGCCATCCAGTATCAATGCCTTTCCAATGCCGCTTGCTATCTCATCGCCCATCTGCTTGCCCATCTTCAGCATGTGCGCCACGCACCAAATGACTGCCGCCGCGGCTAGCAGCGCCAGCACGCCCTCCGACGCCGGTGAGGAAGCGCCAACATCGGCCAACAGCACACCCAACCCGACGGACGCAGCAATGGATACCACCAATCCGGCCCGCACCGCACTGACCAGTCCATCTCGGGCGGTTTTGCGCAGGAACAGGGTGGCAACGGCGATCATCAGAAAGGCCTCGAGTCCTTCCCGGAAGGTGATAAATAGAGTTTGAAACATAAATAGTAAAGTGTTGTGTGTACCGGCAAATGATAACCATTATCATTTGCCGCGTCAAACAAACACTCAAAAAATACCCCTCTCAAACGGATTTTGTCACCTGATCGGATGTCAATTGTCAAATGTTGCCGCCGGTTTTGCTGGCATGGTCGACGCTGTTTTTGGCGGAGGCTGGTTGGTTGCCGGCCTGCGCCACAACGTTTTCATCGGCATAGGCGTCCTTGTATTTGCCGACGATCACCACCGGCTCCAGCGTCACATAGCGAATGGCGGGCGCCGATGCTGGCGCGCTGACCAATGCGTCCTCGGTTGCTATCGTGTTCATCTGCCAGAGTAGCGCGCCCTGGATCATGGCGGTGATCAGCACAGCGGCGGCAAGTGCCTTGGTGTTCATGGAATTCCACATTTTCTCGCTCCTTGTGAGCCGTCCTGGATGGCGGCATGGAAGGAAGTCTAAAAAAGTCGCCGACCCAATTCAATCAGCATGCGACGAACCGCAGTTGCCAGCGACGAGCAGCCGATTTTTGAGTGCTGGGCGCTGCTCGCGCAGATTGGCGGCATGCATCGCTGGCGCTTGCCACGGCGGCCTCAGCTAGTATGCATGCTGTTCAGAACAAATTCAGTCCCATGCAGCATTCCAAAGCGAACGAACTCGACGCCTTTTTCCAACAGCACGGTATACGGGAGGTCGAGTGCATTTTTGCCGATATCTCGGGCTACCCGCGCGGCAAGCTGATGCCGGCGCACACCTTTGCCGCAGGGGGCGAGTTGCGCATTGCGCAGGCCATTCCGATGCAGGCAGTGACGGGCGACTACTCTTACGATCCCGTTTTTCCGGATGCTGACCCCGATGTGCGATTGGTGCCGGACTACGCCACGCTCAAGCTGTCGCCCTGGTCCAGCACGCCACGGGCTTTTGCGATCCACGACTGTGTTGAGCTCAGTGGCGAGCCCTGTGTATTTGCGGCTCGCTCGCTGCTGAAAACCGTGCTGGAACGCTACACGGCACAGGGTCTGAAGCCGGTGGTGGCGCCCGAGATCGAGTTTTATCTGACGGCACCCAACACGGATCCGAATCAGGTGTTGGTGGCACCGACCGCACGCAATGGTCGCGCCGAAGCCGGGCAGTCGGCCTTCAGCCTGAATATGTTGAATGAGCTGGCACCCTTCTGGGATGAGTTTCGTCTCGCACTGGAAACTTTGGGCGTGCAGGCCGACACCTGGATTCATGAAGTAGGGCAGACCCAGTACGAAATCAACCTGATGCATGGCGATGCGGTGGCGGTGGCGGATCAGGCCTTTTTGTTCAAATACGCCGCCAAGGAGATTGCCATCAAGCACGGCCTTAACGCCGTCTTCATGGCCAAGCCGATCGCCGGGGCGCCGGGCAGCTCGATGCACCTGCACCAAAGCGTGGTGGACGCCAGCGGGCGCAATATTTTCAGCCTGGAAGACGGCAGCGAGAGCGCACGTTTTCGGCATTTCATCGGCGGTCTGCAAACCTATGTGCCGGACCTGATGCTGGTCTTTGCGCCGTTTGTCAATTCGTACCGCCGCTTTGTCAAAGGCAGCCAGGCGCCGGTCAACCTGCATTGGGGTTATGACAACCGAACCACCGGCTTGCGCATTCCGGTCAGCGCTGCCGCCGCACGCCGGGTTGAAAACCGCATTGCCGGTGCCGATGCCAACCCGTACCTGGCGATTGCCGCCTCACTGGCCGCCGGCCTGGCCGGCATGGACGAAGCTCTGACACCTACCGAGCCGATTCTGGTCAGCGCCAGTGCGTACGACCAGGCGCACGCCCTGGCGCGCAGCTTTTTGCCAGCGCACGAACAGATGGAACGCAGCGCGTCGAGTCGGCGCTTGCTTGGCGATGCGTTTGTGACCGGCTTTTGTGCCGTCAAGGCGCTGGAATATGAGAGCTATCTGCACGAGATCAGCGCCTGGGAGCGGCGTTTTTTGCTGCCGCAGGTTTGACTCATTGGTTAGCCTGCTGGAGAATAAGTTGGTTACAGTACCGGCATGGCACCTACCATTGTTCGTGACGGTCAATTTCGTCTTTTCTTTTTTTCTCGGGAGGAGACACGCAGTCATGTGCATGTTGCGCATGCTGATGGCGAGGCGAAGTTTTGGCTTACACCGCAGGCGGTTTTAGCCAACCATACTGGTCTTTCTGCTACGCAAATTCGGCAAGCGCAAGCAGTTGTGAATGCACACTTGAAGGAGATCCAAGATGCCTGGAACCACCACTTTGGCGGTTGAAGTTACTCACATATCGAAGCACGGTTTTTGGCTTCTGCTTGCCGACGAGGAACTGCTCGTGCCCTTCGATCAATTCCCCTGGTTTCGAAAGGGGACAATTGAACAGATATCAGATGTTCAGTGGCCTAGCCCCGAACATCTCTATTGGCCGGGGTTGGACGTCGATTTATCGGTGCAGTCCATACGAAACCCAGCCGCATTTCCGCTGGTTTCGGGCGCAGCGGGCTAACTGGTTGGTCCACCGAACTCGCCTTAGGCTCTGCGTTGACCGCCAACGTTAACTCAGCTGGTTGCTACTTCAACCACGGTTCGAAGGCCTTGGCCAGCCGTTGCAGCACAGCCGGGTCGGGCAGCGGCAGGCGAATGCTGGCCTGACCGGTAACCGGGTCGCGTTCGATCGCGAGCGGCGCCGCGCCCGGGCCAGCGCTACCACGTGAGGCCGCCAAACCCTGCAACAGTGCCGTGCCAGCTTCCAGGATGGCGGCCCAGGGGTCGGCTGACTGGGCGACAGCTGGCGTGGGGGCGGGGGTGTTGGCGGGCAGCGCCATGTTGTTGAGGTCGATGGCGGTTGCGCTCACGCTGGCAGCGCCGTCTTCCTGGGACGGGTGGCTGCTTGGGTCAACAGCGGGTTGCTGCGCGGCGGCGCTGGTGCCGGGTTCGTCATCGGCATCCACATCCGCGGCCCCAATGGCGCCGGCGACTTGCTCCACACTTTCCATGAACTTGGACAAGCGCGTGCCTTGCATGAAGACATCAACTTCGCCACCATCAAGCACACCCGCGAACAGCGATTTCTTGAAGGCCAGCACCGACAACATGCCCTCCTCGATGCTGCCCTGGCCAACAAAATTGATGACTTGCACGCCACGCGACTGACCCATGCGGTGCACGCGGCCAATGCGCTGCTCCAGCACCGCCGGGTTCCACGGCATGTCCATGTTGACCACCACTGCGGCCGCGTGTTGCAGGTTGAGCCCGACACCGCCGGCATCGGTGGACAGGAACAACCGACACTGCGGATCGTCATGAAAGCGCTGCACCAGCGCGCCGCGTTTGTCGCCCGGCACGCTGCCGCTGAACAGCACGTGGCCCCAATCACGCTTGCCGTCAGCGCTGCCCAGGCGGCGTGCAATCAACTGGTGCGTGCCCAGCCACTGGCTGAAGACCACCGCTTTGGCGGACGGGTCTTCGAACAGCTCGTCCAGCAGCGTCATCAGTTCATCCACCTTGTGGCCGTGGTCGGTCTCATGGTCGATGAGGAAAGTGCTGTTGCAGACCATGCGCATGTATTGCAGGGCGCAGTGCAGACGGCGTTGGTCGACGTCTGACAGGTAGCCGGTCTTGCGCCAGCGCAGGACGATGCGCTTGACGATGTCGCCATTCTCATTGTGGTGAACGCGTTGCTGGGGTGTCAGCGGCACGAAGATGCGGTTGTCGACCCGCTCGGGCAATTGCGTCAGCACCTCGGACTTGCGCCGGCGCAGCATGACCGGCGCCAATGTCTGCCCGATGCGGTCCAGCGCGCGGTAGCCAATCACCCGGCCGGCCTCGTCGCGCGTCTGATGCTCATCGAGCAAGCGCCAGGTTGGCCCGAGCCGGTGCTGGTCCACAAACTGAACGATGGAGATCAACTCTTCCAGCCGGTTCTCCAGCGGTGTGCCCGTCAGCACCATGGCATACGGGCTGACGATGCGCTTGAGAGCGCGCGCGGCAATGGTGTTCCAGTTCTTGATGCGTTGCGCTTCGTCGGCAATCACCAGGTCGGGCGCCCAGGCAGCTATCAGATCCGCATCGCGTGCCATTGTCTCGTAGTGGGTAATTTTGCAAAACGCTTCGTCGCGGTATTGCAGTTGGCGCTGCGTGCGCAAACCATGGATGACCTGTACCTCACGCTCGGCAAAGCGCGCAAATTCGTTCTTCCATTGGTGCTTGAGTGAGGTCGGGCACACCACCAGCACACGGCGCACGCCAAAGTGGCGCGCGAACAGCTCGGCGGCGGCGATGGCCTGAACAGTTTTGCCCAAACCCATCTCGTCACCGATCAGGCAACGCCCGGCGCGTGCGGCAAACAGCGCACCCTCCAACTGATAAGGGTAGAGCTTGACCTTCACCAGCCGGTTCAGCGCCTTGTCTTTGACGCCCTTTGGGTACGCTTGCTTCAAGATGGCGTGGCGGCGTTCGGCGTCGCGGATTTGGGCGACGAACTGCCACACATCGTCGTAACAACGCAGCTCGTGGCCGTTGGCCTGTGCCGCCTGCACAAGTCGCTCCAACGCGTCAAGCTGATCCCATGGCAAGGCCCAGCCTGCAGCGGCATCAAACATGGACTTGGCCTGCTTCAGCAAAGGGCCGGGACAGTCGGTGCCGGCTGAAAATCGAACGTGACGCGCTCCGGCGTAGTCGAGCCAGATTTCACTGTAGCTCGGTGTAAAGCCGATCTTGAGAGCTGCTTTGCCGCCTCGCCTGGCTTGCAGCTTGGCCAGCGTGAACTCGATGTGCTTGCAGGTGCCCAGATCATTGGTCGCGTAATCGGGGCAACTGCAATAGTTCTGCCCCAGCGCTGTGCCGCGAATCGCCACGCGGTAGCGGGTGCCACTGCTGGGGTTGCTGACGCGGTAGTCAGAAAACACTGGCTCTTGCCCGATATTTTCCAGACCAAAGTGCTGCTCGCGACCGAACTGGCGGCGCAGTGCAGTTTGCCAGTCTGTGACCGCCAGCTCCTGCGGGCGGCGTGTGCGCGACAGGCGAGGCTCGGCAGGCTTGACTGTTTTGGATTTTCTTGCCGTTGGCATGCGCTTGCTGCGAGTGGTCATCATGGGGTGCGCGGGTGCGAGTGGTGAATGATGCGCTGGATTCTCTCTGACTGGGCAGTATCTGTCCAACGGTACTGCCACCCGCATCCCGATAGACTCTGGCTTGAAACATTTCCCTGTTACCCCTCAATATGACACAGCATCAACCCTCACTTCCCCACGACATTACCGTCTTCGAGCGCGGCTGGCTGTCATCGAACAACATTTTGATTCGAGGTCAAACTTCTTGTGCGTTGATCGACAGCGGCTATGTGACGCACTCGGCGCAGACTGTGGCACTGCTCAAGCAAGCGCTAGGCGGTCGAGCACTCGACCTGCTGGTCAATACCCACTTGCACAGCGACCACTGCGGTGGCAACGCGGCATTGCAAAATGCCTACCCGGCGCTGATGACCCATATTCCGCCGGGCCTGGCCAGGCATGTCAGCGCCTGGGACCCGCTGGCACTGAGCTATTCACCCACCGGTCAGAATTGCCCGCAGTTTCGGTTTGATGCGCTGCTGCTGCCAGGCACTGAAATCCGCCTGGGTGACAAGTTGTGGCAAGTCCACAGCGCGCCCGGGCACGATCCGCACTCGGTCATTTTGTTTGAGCCAGTCGCCCGTGTGCTGGTCTCGGCCGATGCCTTGTGGCAACGTGGTTTCGGTGTTGTGTTCCCGGAGATGGAAGGACTTGATGCGTTTGAGGATGTGGCAAAAACCATCGACCTGATAGAAGCGCTGTCGCCTTCTATCGTGATTCCGGGTCACGGCCCGGTTTTTGCGAGCGTCGCGCCAGCCATCGCCTTTGCCCGCGAACGCCTGCGCAGCTTCGTGGCTAACCCGGCAAAACACATCAAACACGCGGTCAAGGTTTTGCTGAAGTTCAAGCTGCTGGAAGTTCAAAGCATGGAGCTCAGTGCTTTCGTTAACTGGGCGCAAGGCACGCCGTACTTTTCGATGATCTACCGGCAACACTTTTCTGGGCTGGATTTTTCACAATGGATCGAAGGTTTGATAGCCGACCTGGTGCGCGCAGGCGCGGCGTCACGTGAGGGTGGGGTGATTCGCAACGCGGGGTGAAAGCAGTGCCTTGGCTCAGGCAACAGCTTTCGCCGCCGCCTTCACGTTCAGCCGCCAGACGGTCAATACGACGATGGCGCAGACCTATTGGCAGATCGGTCGCCTGATTGTGGAAGACGAACAAGGCGGGAGTGCACGGGCCGAGTATGGAAAAAGGGTTTTGTCTGACTTGGCACGCCGTTTAACTACAGAGTTTGGCGAAGGGTTCAAGCTTAGCAATTTGCGTAATTTTCGGCAGTTTTACTTGAGTTTCACAGAGCAAGAGATTCGCCACACAGTGTGTAGCGAATTGACGTGGTCGCATCTTCGCTTGCTCATGCGGGTGGAAGAACCTTTCCAAGCCTTTCAGCGTGGGAGACCGGGTATTCAATGATGTTGAAAGAGTTGCTCGACGGCAGGGGGCATACCCCGGAGGCTGCTGAAAAGGTCGGCCAGAGGTCCATAGACAAGACGGGCTGCATGTATGCCGATCAGCAGCTAATTCCAGCGTTGAATACTCGCGGGCGATTTGTAGATCAGGAATTCTGCCGGATGGACCGACTGTAAAGTAAAAAAAACGGTGTCCGAGGGCACCGTTCTGGCACTGAACGAAATAACAACCAAAAAGCACTGGATGCCGGATCAGGTCTGGCATGACACATGGCAACGCTCAAGCTACTGCCTTCACCTTCAGCCGCCACGCGTGCAGCAGCGGCTCGGTGTAGCCGCTGGGTTGCGCCAGCCCCTTGAACACCAGATCACACGCCGCCTTGTAAGCCATGGAGGTGTCGAAGTGGCCCGCCATGTTTTTGTACAGCGGGTCACTGGCGTTCTGCTGATCCACCACGGCGGCC
>SESE01000962.1_pt1 | contig 11879 bp, 10 predicted proteins | sample 3171371 | NCBI WGS metagenome assembly SESE01 (sample SAMN06051881, study PRJNA518727) | freshwater metagenome | biome: subpolar coniferous forest; feature: holomictic lake; material: water; isolation source: holomictic Lake 442, 13 m depth | place: Canada: near Kenora, Ontario | collected...
TGGAACTTCTTCCAGATGCACCGCTTGATCGGAAATAATTGACGCCAGAAATCTTCCTTGCGTCATGAAAATAATTCCCATTGTGCCCATGAGAATCATTCCAAGAAACGTGCACGCCCAAATAGCTTTGCGCGCCATCTGCGGATTTCGCGCGCCTAAATATTGTCCAGCCAGCGCGCCCGCCGCGGTTCCCATGGCGAAGCCTGGAAGAAATGAGAACGCCTCCCATTGCACGGTGATCATGTGCGCGCCAATCAAGCCTTGGCGCGGCTCCAGGCCCGTTGCGCCACGAGCGATATCGCCTATGAATCCCATCAAAAAGAGGCTGGCGCCCCACATGGCAAGTCCCTCGAAGAAATTTGGAATACCCAAGCGCGCAATGCGCCACATGATTTTGCGCGTTGGTTTCAGCGCGCGCTTTTCCAAGCGCAAATCTTTCACGCCCGCGGCCATCACCCACACGGTGGCAATTCCGCCAGCCATGTAACTCAGCGAAGTTCCCGCCGCGATTCCCCACACGCCCCATGTTTCTGGATTGATCGAAAGCGGCGCGGGCAAAGTGTGCTCGCCGTAGCGAATCACCACGCCGGACAACATCCAACTGGCCACAAGATTGATGACATTGATGCCGATGGAAATCCATGAAGGCTTGGCGGTTTCGCCCGCGCCGTGCAGGCATAAACCACCAACGGTCATGACGCCGCAGAAGGGCATGCTCCATGCGATCACCGTGACAAACGTTGTGCAATGCGCGGATGCTTCTGGTGTTAATCCCGAAATTGCGCACAGTGGCGCGGCCAACAACCACATGATCACGCCAACAAGCGCGCCCCACACAAATCCCAGCGTCACGCTTGCGCCAAGCGCGTCATGCGCGTCTTTTTTATTTCCGCTTCCCATGGAGCGCGCGATAATGGCTTGTCCGCCCACGCCCAAGCCGGCCAGCGCGATGCCCGTGAACCAACTCACGTATGTTCCAACGCCAATACCGTCCATGGCGGGCACGACAATTTTTGCTGGCAAATGTCCGGCGAGAATTTTGTCCACCAATCCCACGCACGCCGCCATGAGTTGTTGCAATAAAATTGGAAGCGACAAAATCCAAATCGCCGCCCACATGCTTTTGCCCGCTAAACGGCCCGCGCGAATCTGTCCATCTTCAATCGCGTCAGCGTCAACTTCGGCAACGGCCATCATGCCATCCGCGGGATCGTCGGGGCCAATGGACGACAATGGAACATCTTTGTCCGCATCCGCGGCGCGCTCAATGTGTTCTGTTGACTTCATTGCTCAAAACGCTTTCGCTACTTTGTGTTGCCTAGATTCTGAAAATCTTCTGGCGCGGTGGATGGAGCCAACTTGGACTCGTCCATTCCAACGGGAACCCCAGGCTTCTCAAATGTCAGCGGCGCCCAAAAAGTAATGTGATCCCAAAAACCTTTTTCACGTTGATAGGTTGGATAAAGATATTGCAACTCCTTGCGAAATGGAGTTTTGTTGGCTCGATACCAACTCAACCACAAGCGGCGATCAAGCGCGAAATCATGGTCCGTGAGAAGTCGAAGCGAGTCATTGGCGGCCAAATTCACCGCCAATTCGCGCTGATCAATCATGGCGCACAGCGCTTGAAATGAATCATCCGCGGCGTATTGACCAAGCGCAATCGCCACCTCAATGCGCACCGATGAATCTTCGTTCTCGTCAGTGCCGCGCGAGCAAAGAACAGCGGTGACTTTGGGATCGTGAATTCTCTGCAACGCTTTTGCAGCGGCGACTTTCACCTGGATATTTTTATTTTGCAGTTGCTTGCTGATTAATTCGGCGTCGGACACTTCGCCGTGGCGCGCCAACGCGTCAAGCGCGCTCGCCTTCACAAGTGGATCCGCGTTGTCCTCCACATATAGCCGATACATGCTGAGATACGCTGGACTTCCGCCCCACGGCGCGTTGGCCAACAACACAGTTCCGCGCCGTTGATTTTCCGCGTCGTATGGATCAAGCGCCCATTGCGCGGCTTGGGCAGGCGTTGGTGGTGAAAAAGAACTTGACAGGCTTGCGAAATCGCTTGACATGGAATCGCAGCGTGACAGCAAAGCCAAAGTGGCCATGAAAATACATCCACGCACAATATTTTTTGCAAATACGGATTGAAGCAAAATATTTCTAGGCAAAATATTTTCAAACCACAATTTCACATTGCATTTCACGGCGGGCAGTATAAGGTTGCGCATGCCTTGCGCCGTCAAACTTCACGCCTTTGAACTGGGTCGCTGCCAAACCAACGCGTATGTGGTGGAAGTGCCTGTAAATGCGGGGCAAACAGGCGCATCCGCGTGTTGGGTGGTTGATCCGGGCGAGTCTCCAGAGCCCTTGTTGAACTTCTTGCGCGACAGGGGTTTGAAACCTGAAGCCATTCTTCTTACGCACGCGCACGCAGATCACATCGCAGGTGTTGACCAAGTCCGCGCCATGTTTCCAAACATTCCCGTGTTGGCGCACGCGCTTGAACACGAATGGTTTCAAGATCCGCAACTCAACTTGTCGCTCTTCATTGGCGAGCCTGTGTCCGTGTCAACGCCAACGGGCACGCTTGCGCATGCGCAAAAACTTTCGCTTGGTGGAATTCAATTTCAAGTTCTTGAAACGCCCGGACATTCGCCTGGCTCGGTGACGCTGCATTGTCCAAGCGAAAAGTTCGCCATTGTGGGCGACACGCTTTTTCAAAACTCAATTGGTCGAAGCGACTTTCCAGGCAGCGACCCCGATGTGCTTATGCATTCAATCAATCAAGTGCTTATGACAATGCCAGTCGACACGGCCATTTATCCCGGTCACGGCCCAAGCACAACCATTGACAAAGAGCGCCGCAGCAATCCGTTTCTGCGATAGAAACCACGGCGGCCATTATGGACGCGGCGGTGATTGCGCAGGAATTGCCTTGTTTTCAGAAGCGGGAGTCGTGACCGCCGGCGTCATGAGCGAGTTCTTTTGTTCCGTCTTTGCGGCAGCGGGTTTCTCAACTGGCATTTCACTTTTGCGCGCCGCGATCCATTGTGTCATGCGCGCGCTAAGCACATCAAGGGGCAGGGCGCCATCGCGTAAGAGCGCGTCGTGAAATGCGCGCAGTTGAAATGTGTTTGCAAGTTCCTTTTCTGCCAGCGCGCGCAAGCGGCGAATTTCCAACTCACCCAATTTGTAGGCGCACGCTTGACCAGGCCAACTGATGTAGCGATCCACTTCGCGGTCAATGTTCAACTCGCTCAACGCGGTGTTGGCGCGCATGAACGTCACGGCTTGGTCGCGGCTCCAACCCAGCGCGTGCATTCCAGTGTCCACCACAAGCCGACATGAGCGCCACATTTCATACAACAAGCGGCCAAAATCGTTGTACGGATCGTCGAACAATTTCATCTCAATGCCAAGACGCTCCGCGTACAAGGCCCAGCCTTCCACGAACGCTGTGAAGCCCATGTCGCGGCGCAATGTGTGGCGCTGCGGCAACTCTTGCGTGAGCGCAATTTGCAAATGATGTCCCGGCACCGCCTCATGCAACGCCAGCGGAATCATTTCATATTTTGGCCGCTGATTCAGCGCGAATGTGTTGGCATAAAACCATCCGGGATTGCCCGAATCCATGCTGCCTTGCTGGTAATACGCGGTGGTTTGAGTGGGCGCCATGAAGCGCGGAATTTCGCGCACGCCGTAGGTCAGGCGCGGCAACGTTCCAAACAGTTCTGGCAAGTGCGCGTCGATTTGTTTGCAAATGTCGCGGTAGCCGCGCAGCAATTCCTCGGCGCTTTGATAATAAAATCGCGCGTCGCTGCGCAAGTATGCCGTGAAGCGCGCGAACAATTCGTCGTCGCTAAGCGCGGTCAGTGCGGGGTCTTTGGCGAACCAATCAGTCTTGCGAATCACCACCAACATCTCCGCGTGAATGCGCGCCACCTCCGACAATCCCAGCGCGTGAATTTCTTTGGGCGACAGCTTGGTGGTGGTTTGTTGGTTCAAACGAAATGCGTACCACTCTTGTCCATTGGGTAGGGCGGCGCAGGCAATCTCGTCACGGCAATTGGGCAGATAGCGATCACGAATGAAATTACGCATAGCCGCCATGGACGCCAGAATTTTTTCTATCGCCTTGTCCGCTCGTTCCAGCAATTGCGCGCGCATCTCTGGCGTCACATCTGGGTACTCGCGCAAAAATGGCGCGCGCAGCGTGTCCAACTTTCCAGCGATCACGGCCGCAAATTGCGCGTCAATTCCCTGCAAAATCACTTTGGCCGGCGTGATGTGTTGGCGCAATCCCTCTTCCAGCAACGCTTGGTCATCGGCAAGTTGCTTGGGCACTTGCTCTAAACGCGCGGCGTGCGCTTGCAAATCATTGGCGCGCTCAAACGGCATTCGGTCGCACATTTGCGCAATAGATTGTTGAGGTCCACCAAGCGGGCCAATCACAAGCAAGTGCCCAAGAAACTTTTGCGCCTGCACATCCAAAGATAGATCGCGAATGACAAGATCAAGGTCAAGTAATTCGGAGTCGCTCAGCCCTTCGCGCGGCACTGTTTGCAGCGCCTTCAATAAACCAATTGTCTCCTTGTCACGGCGCGCGATGGCGGCCGCACTATGGTCGCTGATTCGAAACGCGTCGCCTGGTCTTCCGTTGGCGATGGCCTCCATTGGATCCTCGCGATCACGAAAAGTTTGAATGGCGTCAAAGGCCTCACGCAATACTGCGGAGTTGGTGGGGGCGGGCAATTGTTGAAGTTTGGATTCTGGTTTCAGCTCTTGTTTTTCAATGGTCTTCGCATCCATCGCGGAGTTGGAAGCTGTTTGCGACATGCAAACGCGTTGGCCACCCATCACAATCACCCACACAAACACAATGTGCCAACGGTTCGCCCGCGATCGATTCTTAAATGTCATGGTTTCAAAGTATCAGGTGCGTGCTTGATATCGCGCAATGAAATTCCGCTTGCAAATTGAACGCAAATACTTCTTGCAACGCATTCCTCATTCGCGGCTATATTCTTGCCCCCTCACATGAGCATTCTTCCACAAGAAACCCAGCAAGGTTACACCCCGCCATCGGTGCGCCAGTTTGGTGTTTTCCTTGACAACAAGGTTGGAAAGTTGCTTGATCTTCTGCAGAAGTGTGACGATCAATCCGGTCTGAATTTGGCCGCATTTAGTATTTTGGATTCAAGCGATCACGCCGTCGTGCGGCTTATTTTCAACAACGCCGACGCCGCGCGCGTTGTGTTGCGCGCCAACCACTTCACATTTAGCGAAGTTGATTTGTTGGTGGTGGAATTACCCGAGGGCAAAAGCCTGACCAATTTATGCCTGCATCTTTTGGGCGCGGAGTTGAATATTCGCTTCGCCTATCCAGTGATGTTGCGCCGGCAAGAGGCGCCAACCGTGGCCATTGCTGTAGACGACCTTACGCTTGCTGGCCAGATTCTTCTTCGCAAAGGTTTCAGACTTCTTGGCGAAGAAGATTTGTCATAACAATCCTGTCCAGCTTTATCCTGATTTTTTCCACAATTTTAAAAGAGAGAACCACCATGTCACGAATTGTCCGCCTCAACGCAACTGGTCCAATTAAAATAGTTCCCCAAGACAAGCCCGTCTTTATTTGCGCATGTGGTCTCACCAAAAACGCTCCATTTTGCGATGGCAGCCACAAGAAGTGTCTCGATGAACCTGAAGGAAAGTGCTTTACATACAACGCGGACCAAGTGCGCACCGAAGTCGCCGAGTAAATAAGGCATCGAAGGTAAATGCTGCGCAAGAAATTGCGCATGGCTTACTTTGGGAAAACATCCAAAGCGACGCGGCTGGATCAGCCGGGATACATGGCCGAAGTTTTTTCCGTTTCCCACACGCGAACTCGAACAAGCTCGCCTCCTAAAGCCTTGATGGGTTGGACCAACCAGTCGTGGCAAACCCGCGCGATCATTTCCACGCTTGGATTGTGATTGGCAAAAATGGCCACATCGGAGTTCAAATGTTTGTGGTCAAGTTGGTCGATCACATTTTGGCGCACCACTTGTTCCAGTTGATCAACCCGAACTTTGGGCGGATCTTGAATCAGCGTGCGCACTGAAACTTCAACACGATAATTGTGGCCGTGACCCGCCGCATTGTTGCACTTGCCAAAAATCTTCAAGTTGGTTGCGGCGTCAAGATCATCGCAGTGCAGGCGGTGGCTGGCGGCAAATTCAAACGACTGCGTCATGGTGGCGTGGTTGGGCATGGAAACCTCGTAGAAGAATGAAAGAAAGTCGCTTTGTGTAAGCGTGATGGATTGCAATGGGAACGGAAGCTCTTCGTGTAGGACCTTGGCTACAGGCATTAAGCACAATTCCTGGGCGCCGCCACTACGAAACGACGTGTCAATCAGAGGCAGGGCGGTTCGCCTGGCAATTTCATCTATTTCAGAGATGGAAATCACATATCCCGTGCGTGGATCGGGCTCCCCATCGATCACAATTTCCAAGGAAACATGGGCATGCCAGCCTTGTGCACTTGGCCATGCGGCATAGGCGTTGTTTTTAGGGGAATTCAGGTCAGCCGGATGCGTTGGAGACAAGGCAAATCGAACGGTACGGCTCAGCAGCATTGCCAAAGATTAGCCACGCAACTCGGGCCGCGTGTTACTTTTAAATATGCATATTTCAGAATGAGATCATTCGAGTCATATAAGTTATTGCTGATGAGGGTTCTCATTCGTCCACTTGCAGAAATATCAATTAAATGACAAAAAATTAAGATTTTATTTCTCTTTTGTTGATTTTTGGCGCATATGGTTATACAGTCGAAACATTACCAAGCCCCCGGAAGGGCTCAGCGTGAGGCTTGCCTCCGCTGGGCCTTTTTTATTTGCCTTGCAAATTCTTTAAACAATTGGCGATGCAGCAAATTTAGAACTGGCGTTTGCGCGAGTTACGATCGTGGTCAGCTCATGCCTTGGCAATCCAAAATACTTTCGACACTTTGCATTGCGTTGGCGGCATGTGGTTGCGCCGCGCCCACGCATGTCGCTGACAAGTCTGACGTTGAAACGTCTTCTCAATCAATTGCGCACATCAACCACACAGACCACACCAACACGAAACTGGTCAATGGACTTTCAATTAACCAGGACACGGGCGAAGTTTTTGTAAAGGGAAACGTTGCACTTCGGCAGGGTTTCCTGGAGCAATTGGTGTGCTTCAAAGGAACGCGCGAGCATGAGTCATTGGTCGTGGTCAATGTTGCAGCGTCGCACATTCACGCCGCGCTGTTGGCCGTGGGCGCGCGCGCTGGTCACCCTGGAATTTGGAGTCGCGACAAGGCGACGGTAAACGATTTGAAACTTGAGCCGCCAACTGGCGACATTATTGGAGTGCAAGTTGAATATGTAATGGACGGCATTTCCCACCGCTGCGATTTGGGCGAGTGGATAGAGGACGCGCGCCATAAGGACAAATTCAATTGCGCTTCATTTGTATTCGGGGGCAGCCACTTTGAACCAGACGGCCGTGGTGGCCAGCGCTATACGGCGGATGTCACAGGTAGCACCGTGGGGCTTGTCACCTTTGGCGATGAACTGATCGCCTACGCGCAAGTGATTCCCGATCAGGCGGAAATTTCGCAACCGCGTTGGCAAGCCAACACCGCGCGCATTCCCGCGCAAGGCAGCGATGTGGTTCTCATCTTGAAGCCCGTCAAGCCGTAGCATGTCGTCATGCGAATTCTTGGAATTGATCCTGGCTTGCGTCGCACTGGGTACGCGTGCGTAAAAATAAATGCCCGAAGCGCGGAGCCAACGTTGATTGAAGCGGGGGTGTTGCGCATTGCCACAACGGGTCCGCTGCATGCGCGCTTGTTGCAAATTCGCACGGAATTACTTGAAGTTTTGGCTGATTTAAAGCCCGATCACGCCGCTGTTGAGACGTTGTTCAGCCATGTCAAGCACGCGCAGACCGCCATCATCATGGGGCACGCGCGCGGAGTGTTGCTGGCCACATTGGCTGAAAAGCATTTGCACATAACGGAGTTCGCGCCCAAAGAAGTGAAGCGTTCCGTGACTGGCAATGGCAACGCCACCAAGGAACAGGTTCGACGCGCGGTCATGACGCAATGCGGATTGCGCACGCTCAAGGGTCCGCACGACGCAAGCGATGCCATGGCGATCGCCTTGACGGCGGCGCGTCGACTTTCGCTTGACAGCAAATCCATGTGATCAAGTGTCGCACTTCACGGGTTGTCCATGACGGGCAAGTCCCGCTAATCTCAAGGACATGTCCGCAGGAAATCTTCTGATTCAATGTCGGCGAATTCCATCGGATCAACTCACGCCCGTGCTTGCCTACCGCAGGCTTGTGGCGCCGGATGATCGCAACGCGCCAAGCTTTCTTCTTGAAAGCGTGGAGCAAGGCGGAAGTGTTGGCCGCTATTCCATGTTGGGAGCGCGACCAGTGCAGGAAGTGGTGGCCAAAGAAAATACGGTTGAGATTTTTCGCGACGGCAAGAGCGAGAAACGCTTTGAATGCGCCGATCCACTGCAAGTTCCGCGCGACATTGCCGCGGCCTGGAAACCATTTTCACACGGCGCATTGCCTGGCGCATTTCACGGTGGCTGGGTTGGATTTCTTTCCTTTGACGCCGTGCGCTGGCTTGAACCCAAGGCGTTAAGTTTTCTCAACGCCCCCAAAGACGACCGCAAACTTCCAGACATGCACATGGGTTTGTATCGCCAAGTGGTTGTGTTTGATCATTTCACGCGAACACTTGATTGCGTGGTGGCGCAGTCGCTTGATGAGCATGGCTCGGAAGCCGCGGCGCAAAAAGCTGCCGACGCCTCGCTTGAGCAACTGAAAGCTGATTTGCTTCATCAGCGACCAGCGTTGCCAACTGGCGATATACAAATGGATCTTCGCTCAGCGCCCAAGCCGCCAACGCGCAGTTCCATGACGCGCGCGGAATTTGAAAGCGCGGTGGTGAAAGCCAAGCAGGCCATCGCCGCGGGCGACGCGTTTCAGATTGTGCTTTCGCAGCGGCTTGAGCGTGAAACGCACATTGATCCCTTTGAGCTGTACCGCGCGCTGCGCATTGTGAACCCCAGTCCATATCAAGTGTATTTGCAGGCTTCTGGCTGCATTTTGGCGGCTTCGAGCCCGGAAATCCTATGCCGAGTGCGTGATCGAATTGTGGTCAATCGCCCGCTTGCGGGCACGCGTCCGCGCGGCGCCACGGCGGAACTGGACACTCAACTTGAAACAGAATTGTTGGCCGATGAGAAGGAGCGCGCGGAACATGTCATGTTGGTTGACCTTGGTCGCAATGATCTTGGCCGCGTGTGCGAGGCGGGTTCCGTTCACATTGATCGCTGCATGGATGTGGAGCGCTACAGCCACGTAATGCACTTGTCCTCAACCGTCTCGGGCACGCTTGAAAATAAATTCAACGCTTGGGACGCGCTGCGCGCCACGCTTCCAGTTGGAACTGTTTCAGGCGCGCCAAAAATTCGCGCCATTCAAATTATTGATGAACTTGAACCCGTGCGCCGTGGTCCATATGCCGGCGGAATTGGCGTGATTGGTTTTGATGGCTCCATGGACATGGCCATTTCTCTGCGCACCATGGTCATGCCAACCAATCGCAAGCCAGGCGATCCGTGGACGGTGCATTTGCAAGCTGGCGCCGGCGTGGTTCTGGACAGCGACCCCGCCCTTGAATGGCAGGAAACAATGGCAAAAGCAGCAGGTTTGGGGCGCGCCATGGATTTGGCCGAGGATATTTTTTCACAATAAAAAAATTTCACCTGGCTGAGAAAGTTTCATCGCGCACCTTATCGGCAAGCGCCATCGCCATTCGATTCACTCCATCGGCCAACCACCAAATCGCAATCACGCCCATTGCCGCGGAGGCAAGAATGGCGCCAGCTCTGAGCAGTGGTTCCATATTCATGTTTGTCGTGGGTGTTGGCACAATCACAAGAGCAAGGCGCACTGCAAGGGCAAATCCAATCATGCACGCAACAAGAGCTTGAGTCACGCGCATCCAAGTCGCTTCCATCCAAAGCGCAACCGCGGACACCACCCTGGTCGTGATCACAAGTTCGCCCACCAATAGCAGCAGCCATATGTTTTGAATCTGAATAAAATAATTCAGGGTCTGTTCATCAAATGCATGATCACCGCTTTGCAGCAGCGTCATGACTGCCACAACAATGCCAACGATCGCGGTTATGAAGTTCATCACCTGCCAGACACGGATCATCACGGGAAGTTGAAGCCCGCCAAACTGAAATCCAAGGTTCATTTCGCGAATGCCGATGAAGCGAAACCAGCAACTGATCGCCAAAATAAATACGGCCACGCCCCCAAATTTTGGCCACCACATGGCCCCAAGCGCCAGTGGCAATGAGAGCCAAATTCCCATTGTGAATGAGCCGCAAGCGGAGAGAAAGCTTGCAACCGCTTTGGTCTTGGAAAGTTGTTCGGGCAGGGATTTCCTATTCAATTTCATCGAAGATTTCCACCACAGAAACTGTTTACGGACCTAGGATATTGAACTTCATGTTGCGATCAATCGCTATCCACATTCAATTTGAAATAGATCCCTTTATTTGCAACAACTCCCAAGTCTTCCTCACATAACTCCGAACTCAATCACAGTATATGAATAGGTCATCGTCGCTCAACCTTTTGTTCCAACAAGGAATTTCAATCACATGAAGTCGCAATTTCGAATCGTTGTCTGTGGCGCGCTTGTCGCAACTTTTTCTTTTGCCACAACGTCGTTCGCGTTTCAAGCCGCCACACCAAGCGGCAATGTCGCCACATGGAGCGACTCCGCTTGGGATGCGGCTCGTCGTGCCGATCAAGCAGCGTTTGATAAAGCGATTTTAAACGCTCCAACAAGCGACAGCGGATCCCTGAAAGCATTACAAGAGGCCATCGCTGTCAACGCGGCGCACAAGGCGGACCAGGAAAAGGCGCGCCAAGAATCCATCATCACGCGGCGCAAGGAAATTGTGGATGCATTGGCGCAAAAGAATTTGACAAAAGCCATGGTTGCCGCGGCAAACTTGAAGTTTTTGCTGGACAATGAAGCGTGGAAACTGGAACTGAAAAGTGACGCCATTGTGCAACTTCAAGCCACTGGTCAAGCAAACTACCAACAGGCGCTGAAAGAATCCGATTGGCTTCTTGCGCAAGAAATGTTGTTCCGTTTACGCGCGCTGCATGAAGATGGTGGCGATCCAGTGGAGTTAAAAAAACTCACTGATGAATTGGATGATTGCGGAGACCGCGTTCAATTGTTGGCGGAGTATGCGCCAAAGCATTTGTATGACTTGCGCAAAAAACAAAATGATCGCTTCAAGGCCATGGAGGCGCTTGAGCCCAAGGTGGAAAAGAAACCTGGCGCCAGCGATGAAGCCGCGGTTGATCCAAACGATCCCGAAGGTCAGTTGTCCGCCAAGGCCGAGGAAGTTTTTCCCGAGTACAACCCTGTCTTAATCGATGGTTGGAAGGATCAGTTTCAAGGAATTTCTTTGGGAATGTTGAAAGAAGGTTTGCGCAAAGCGGCCACTGAACATATTGAGAACGGTGGTTGGAAGCCATTGCTTCAAGGTGGAATTGAGGCGCTTCGTTTGCTTGCGACCACCAGTGAATGCCATGAAAGTTTCCCAAACTTAAGCGATGAAACCAAGCGCGCCGCATGGATCGCCGCCATCGATAAAGCGGCGGCAACCGTTTCCGCGTCCACTCGTGAAACAGCCACCAGCGTGCTGTTTCGTGAAGTAATTGCGCAACTCATCGCGGCCAATGACGCCACGGTGACCTTGCCCGAAGAGGTTGTGTTCCATGAGTTTGGCGAAGGAGCAA
>SESE01000964.1_pt1 | contig 11862 bp, 10 predicted proteins | sample 3171371 | NCBI WGS metagenome assembly SESE01 (sample SAMN06051881, study PRJNA518727) | freshwater metagenome | biome: subpolar coniferous forest; feature: holomictic lake; material: water; isolation source: holomictic Lake 442, 13 m depth | place: Canada: near Kenora, Ontario | collected...
GAAAGACACGTCTTTGGGAATATCCACCACCACAGGGCCAGGCCGACCACTGCGAGCAATGTGAAAGGCTTTTTTCAGGGTGTCTGCCATGTCGCGGGCATCTTTGACCAGAAAATTGTGTTTGACCACTGGCCGCGTGATTCCCACCGCATCGCACTCCTGAAAGGCATCCATGCCAATGGCGGGAGTCGTCACCTGACCCGTCACAACCACCAGAGGAATGCTGTCCATGTACGCCGTTGCGATGCCAGTGACGGCGTTGGTCACCCCCGGGCCGGATGTGACAAGAGCTACGCCAACCTCACCTGTGGCACGTGCATAGGCATCTGCGGCATGGACGGCTGCCTGTTCGTGTCGGACCAAAATATGCCGGACGGTGTTTTGCTTGTACAGAGCATCGTAGATGTACAGAACGGCGCCGCCCGGGTAACCCCAGACATACTTGACACCTTCTGCTTGAAGTGATTTGACGAGAATTTCTGCGCCACCAAGCTCTTGTTCACAGCACACCTTGGCGGTGTCTGAGGGTAGATTTTCTAAAGTTGATGCCGTTTCGGCTTGAGATGTTTCCATGATGAACCTTTGTGAATTTCTCTAACGAAAAACCTTGGGTGCTTCTTTGCAAACACTTGTGGCGCTGCATCGAAACTTGAGGCCAAAACCATGGGCGCCATGATGGTAGCGCCAAACCTTGACCCGTTTGATTTGATTTGTGGCAAGGATTATCACCCAGGTTGGTTGCATTTAGAACGGATGCCCGAAACCTGGGAGCGAGGGCATCTTGCCCTCGAAATACCCGAGGGCGGGACACCCTCGCTCCTGTTTTACATCGCAGCCATTTAGAATCCATAGACAAGCCAAGGAAAAACCATGGGACGCACGCTTTACGACAAACTTTGGGACGAACACGTCATCCACACGGAAGATGATGGAACGGCCCTGCTCTACATTGACCGCCATCTAGTACATGAGGTTACCAGTCCGCAAGCCTTTGAGGGGTTGCGCCAGTCCCATCGCAAGGTCTGGCGTGTTAGCGCCATCGTCGCGACCGCCGATCACAACACGCCCACCACAGGTTGGCATTTGGGCTATGACGGCATCACTGACCCCACCAGCCGCGAGCAAGTGGTCACGCTTGATTCCAATATCAAAGAATTTGGCGCTGCTGCGTATTTTCCGTTTATGTCGCAACGTCAGGGCATTATTCATGTGGTTGGCCCTGAAAACGGAGCCATCCTGCCAGGTATGACAGTTGTTTGTGGTGACTCGCACACCTCAACCCACGGCGCTTTGGGTGCCTTGGCGCATGGCATTGGCACCAGCGAAGTCGAGCATGTCATGGCCACCCAGACCTTGCTTGCCAAAAAGGCCAAAAACATGCTGATTCGGGTCGAAGGAAGTCTGACGCATGGCTGTAGCGGCAAAGACTTGGTACTGGCCGTCATTGGCAAAATAGGCACGGCAGGCGGCACGGGTTACACGCTTGAATTTGGAGGTTCTGCGATTCGTTCGCTCAGCATCGAAGGTCGAATGACGGTGTGCAACATGGCCATTGAGGCGGGTGCGCGGGCCGGTTTGGTGGCTGTGGATGACAAGACGATTCAATACGTCAAGGGTCGTCCATTGGCACCAAGCGCTGCGCAATGGGATCACGCCGTGGCCAACTGGAAAACCCTGCATTCTGACCCCGATGCCCACTTTGATGCCGTGGTTGAACTCGATGCGTCACAACTGGTTCCTCAGGTGACCTGGGGCACCTCACCCGAGATGGTGCTTGGAATTGATGAGCGAGTGCCTGACCCTGATCGAGAAAAAGATGGCAACAAGCGTCTTGCCATCGAGAGAGCGCTTGCCTACATGGGCTTGCAGCCAGGCAAGGCACTCAATGACCTGTATGTTGACAAAGTCTTTATCGGCTCGTGCACCAACAGTCGGATCGAAGACCTGCGTGAAGCCGCCGCCGTGGTCAAAACTCTGGGTCGCAAAGTTGCTGCCAACATCAGTCTTGCCCTGGTGGTGCCTGGCTCTGGCCTGGTCAAAGCGCAGGCCGAACAAGAGGGGTTGCACGACGTGTTCATGGCCGCTGGTTTTGAGTGGCGCCAACCCGGTTGCTCCATGTGCCTGGCCATGAATGCTGATCGGCTGGGCCCAGGCGAGCGCTGTGCCTCCACCAGCAACCGCAACTTTGAAGGCCGCCAGGGCGCAGGGGGCCGCACCCATCTGGTCAGCCCTGCCATGGCCGCCGCAGCAGCCATTCACGGCCATTTTGTTGATGTTCGCAAGTTTGTCTAACAGTCATGGACACCACCCCAAATGATGAAAGTACCCTGGGAGAGAGGGCATCTTGCCCTCTTGTGTCGAGGGCGAGACGCCCTCGCTCCCAGGTTGTTTCACGTTAAGCGTCAAAGTCAATCTAATTAGTGCCTGACCGGAAACCCAATTTGCACTTATGAATCAACGGTTTATATATGGTTTTTGATAACGAAGATTTTGCCAAAAACATATGTAACTTTATGATTACTAAAAACTAAAGACTAAGAACTAAAGACTTTTTTGTCAGACACTACTTATGCAAAAATTTACACTACACAAAGGCTTGGTCGCCCCGATGGATCGGGACAATGTTGACACCGATGCCATCATTCCCAAGCAGTTTCTCAAGTCCATCCGCAAGACCGGCTTTGGCCAAAATTTGTTTGATGAATGGCGCTATCTTGATGCAGGCTACCCGGGCCAAGACCCTGACAGCCGTCAGCCCAACCCTGACTTTGTTTTGAACCAGCCACGCTATCAAGGGGCAACAGTCTTGCTGGCTCGCAAAAACTTTGGGTGCGGCTCATCGCGTGAACACGCCCCCTGGGCACTGGATCAATACGGGTTTCGCGCCATCATTGCTCCGAGTTTTGCCGATATTTTTTTCAACAATAGCTTCAAAAACGGTTTGCTGCCCATCGTGCTCGCCGAAAATCAGGTGGCCCGACTGTTTGATGAAGTGGCAGCTTTTGTCGCCTACACACTGACCATTGACTTAGCGCGTCAGGTCATCGTCAAACCTGACGGGCAAGAGTGGCCATTTGAGGTGCAGGCTTTTCGCAAATACTGCCTTTTGAATGGATTGGATGACATTGGACTGACCCTTCGTCATGCCACAAAAATAAAGGATTTTGAGGCCAATCGCTTAATACAAAAACCCTGGCTAACGCAGATGCAGCCTGCATAGTCAGCTATTCTTTTGATAGAAAATACACTATGAAAATTGCAGTTCTCCCCGGCGACGGCATTGGCCCGGAAATTATGGACGAGGCCATCAAGGTACTTGAAGCGCTTGACCTCAGCTTTGAAATTGAAACCGCCCTGGTCGGTGGCGTTGCCTATCAGGTTCACGGTCATCCCCTGCCCGAGTCCACGCTGAATCTGGCCAAACAAGCCGATGCCGTTCTGTTTGGCGCGGTGGGCGACTGGAAATTTGACCATCTTGAGCGAGCGTTGCGGCCTGAACAAGCCATTTTGGGCCTGCGCAAAAATCTTGGGCTGTTTGCCAATTTTCGCCCTGCCATCTGCCATGCCGAGTTGGCCGATGCTTCGAGCCTGAAGCCTGAACTGGTCTCCGGGCTTGATATTTTGATTGTCAGAGAGTTGACCGGTGACATTTACTTTGGTCAGCCAAGGGGTCGCCGCACAGCGACTGACGGGCATTTTCCGAACACCGATGAAGCCTTTGACACCATGCGCTACAGCCGCCCAGAGATAGAGCGCATTGCACACGTAGCGTTTGATGCAGCACAAAAACGCAAGGCAGCCGGCTCTGAAGGCCGTGTGACCAGTGTTGACAAAGCCAATGTGCTTGAAACCTCTCAGCTTTGGCGCGATGTGGTGATTGAGGTTGCACAGCAATACCCGGACATCGCACTCGATCACATGTACGTCGATAACGCAGCCATGCAACTGGTCCGCGCACCGAAAAAATTTGACGTGGTGGTCACAGGCAACCTGTTTGGTGACATTCTGAGTGACGAAGCCGCCATGCTCACCGGCTCGATTGGCATGTTGCCATCCGCCTCGATGAATGCCAGCCATCACGGCCTGTTTGAACCCAGCCACGGCAGCGCCCCGGATATTGCCGGCCAAGGCATTGCCAACCCACTGGCCACCATTTTGAGTGCAGCCATGATGCTGCGCTTTAGCTTAAACCAGGAAGCCGCAGCCCAGCGCATTGAAGCCGCTGTTAAAAAAGTTTTAAGACAAGGTTTGCGTACAACTGACATCTACAGTGTGGGAACGAAGCGTGTTGGCACGGTCGAGATGGGTGATGCGGTGGTTCAGGCGCTATGAAACAAATGCTTTACCAGTGCTCGGAATAAATCCAAAACTTCAACCCATTCGTGATGGACGGCCATGAACTATCCTGAGAAAATAAACAGTTTGCTGCGACCAAAAAACGAAGCAGGGTTGTTGGTATTGGATTTATTTGCCGGATGTGGTGGTCTGGCTCTGGGGTTTGAGGCACAAGGGTTTGATACTTTGGGTTTTGAAATCGATGACGATTGCTGTGCCACCTATCGTCATAACCTCAATGGCGATTGCGTAAAAATCAAGCTGCACTCCGGCTATATTTTCCCAAAGGCACAGATCGTGATAGGTGGGCCGCCATGCCAGCCTTTCAGTGTGGGTGGTCATCAAAAAGGAATGCAAGATGTGCGAGACGGGTTCCCTGCATTCATTTCTGCGGTGCAGCAGGCCAAGCCGGATATCTGGATGTTTGAAAATGTTCGCGGACTGATGTACCGCAACCGCGACTACCTTGACATGATTCTGTCTGAGCTTGAAAGGCTTGGCTACGTTGTTGATTTCAAGCTTCTTAATGCCGTCAACTATGGTGTTCCGCAAAATCGGGAGCGAGTCATTGTGGTGGGGCATCGTGGCGAGTTTCTCTATCCTCCACCACAAAATCTGCGTGTGACAGCAGGCGATGCACTGGCCGAGATGGCAGTTCAAGACGATCACAATTCCAAATTTCTGACGGCGAGTATGAATGCCTACGTTGCCAAATACGAAAAAGCGTCGTGCTGTGTTACACCACGCGATTTGCATTTGAATCGTCCTGCCCGAACGGTTACTTGTCGCAATCTGGCCGGTGCTACCGGTGATATGCACCGACTTGTCTTGCCCGATGGTCGCCGCCGACGATTGACAGTGCATGAGGGAGCACGGCTACAAAGCTTTCCTGACTGGTTTGAATTTCGGGGTAGCGAGACAAGTTGCTACCAACAAATTGGAAATGCAGTGCCTCCCTTGTTAGCCTACGCCATTGCTGGCAGTTTCCGTCAATATATAGAGTCAGACCTGCGTCTGGATGACAGGGGCATTCAAAATCGCCGCCAGCCAACTCAAATGCAATTGCTTCAAGCCTGAGAGATTTGTCAACATGACATCAGATGCCCAAATTCAAAAGCTGGTTGACCAAGCACTGCAAGTTTTGGAATCTTTCGGGGTTCCTTTGGAGCAGTTGACAGAACGGCGCAAAGAAAAAATGGCAAAAGCATTTTTGGCGCTTGCTGGGCTCAAACCTGGCATGGTATGGCAAGATATCAAGGACAATCACGAGGGTCGTCAACTGACATCGCGACAAGTTATTGCATTTATGAACTCCCATTTGGGAGAAGAGATTGCGGATAGTTCATATGATGACATTCGACGCAAAGATTTAGTTTTGCCTGAAACAGCGCTGATTGTCTTGAAAAGTGCAAAAAACCCTGATGCCAATACCAATGATGGTACACGCGGTTTTGCCATCAATCCGGTGGCAGCCATCGCTATTCGCCAATTTGGCAAACCCACGTGGAAAGATGCTGTCCATCGTTTTATGATGGGACGTGAAACTCTCGCAAAGCAACTTCAAAGAGAACGCAGTTTGCTACGCATTCAGGTGCAAATCTCGGATGACGTTGCTCTTGACTTTGGCCCGGGACAACACAATGCACTACAAAAGCAAGTGATTGAAAGTTTTTTGGCCATTTTCGGTTTCGGAGCCGAAGTTTTGTATGTGGGAGACACCGCGAACAAAAACCTGTTTGTCAATCAATCAAAACTTGCCGAACTCCATTTTTTTGAACTTGCACATGACAAATTGCCCGATGTGGTCGCCTATTCCCAATCAAAAAACTGGCTGTACTTGATCGAAGTAGTGACCACTGCCAATCCAATCAACGAGTTGCGCCGCAAAACGCTGCTGGAATTGACTCAATGTTGCACTGCACACGTGATCCTTGTCACTGCATTTCCGGATCGCGCCATTTACCGAAAATTTGCCAAAGATATTGCATGGGAAACCGAGGTTTGGATTGCAGATACACCTGAACATATGATTCATTTCAACGGCGATAAATTTCTCGGTCCATACACCAGATGATTGGCATCTTCAGGATATGTCAGCAATCACAGTTTGCGACGATGGATCGGCGCTTACACTTAATTAATTCAAACAAAAGGAAACTCCAATGAAAAACTTGGTCGGATTGGTCGGCTGGCGTGGCATGGTCGGCTCGGTGTTGATGGACAGGATGCAGACAGAAGGGGATTTTGATCTGATCGAACCCGTGTTTTTCTCGACCTCTAATGTGGGAGGGCCGGCACCGGCATGGACAAAATCCACACTGCAAGACGCCATGGACATCAACGCGCTGAAAAAATGCGACATCATTCTGACGGCCCAAGGCGGTGACTACACCACCGAAATTTTCCCCAAGTTGCGTGCCAGCGGTTGGCATGGTCACTGGATTGACGCGGCATCCACCCTGCGAATGAAGGACGATGCCGTGATCGTTCTTGATCCGGTGAACCTGCCCGTCATCCAAAAGGCTTTGAGCCAGGGCGGCAAGAACTGGATTGGTGGCAACTGTACCGTGAGCTGCATGTTGATGGGGGTGGGGGCGCTCTACAAGGCAGGTCTGGTTGAATGGATGAGTACCCAAACCTACCAGGCCGCCAGCGGTGGCGGTGCCCAGCACATGCGCGAACTGCTCACCCAGTTTGGCACTCTCAACGCCGAGGTCAAATCATTGCTCGAAGACCCCCTGTCGGCGATTCTGGAAATTGACCGCCGCGTGATCGCCAGGCAGCGCAGCCTAAGCCAGGCTGAAACAGCGCAATTTGGTGTCCCTCTGGGCGGCTCGCTGATTCCGTGGATTGACAAAGACTTAGGCGTAGGCGTGCAACCCGATGAACCTGGCTGGGGCATGTCACGCGAAGAATACAAAGGCATGGCAGAGACCAACAAAATCCTGGGCCAGGGCGCAGCATTTGGCACCCCTGCAATCCCTGTTGATGGTTTGTGTGTTCGTGTCGGTGCCATGCGTTGCCACAGTCAGGCATTGACTTTTAAGCTCAAAAAGAATGTGCCCTCAGTTGATCTGGAGGCCATGATGGCAGCCGACAACCCTTGGGTCAAGGTGGTGCCCAACACGCGTGAAGCCACCCTCAAGGACCTGACCCCTGTAGCTGTTTCTGGCACCCTGACGATTGCAGTGGGGCGGGTTCGCAAACTGGCCATGGGGCCAGAGTATGTCGGTGCCTTTACCATCGGCGACCAATTGCTGTGGGGGGCGGCTGAGCCACTGCGCCGCATGTTAAGGATTTTGCTATCGGCATAATCAGGTCTAATTTATGGCAGGTCGCCTCTGCTTAACATCATAGAATGGTCACTTGACAGATGCGCAGGCAATGCGTCAAGCGCTTACGCCGAACAATAACCGGAGTCCTCAAATTGATAGCTAAATCACATCGATGGCAAATGACCACCCTGACGGTGGCATCTCTGTTGGCTTTATGGAGCACCAATGTTCTGGCTTTGTCCCTGGGTAAGTTGTCGGTTCTATCATCTTTGGGTGAGCCGCTGAAGGCAGAAATTGACATCCCCAATATCAACGCCGAAGAGGCTGCCTCTCTGAAAACGCAAATCGCACCACCTGACATGTTCAATGCGATAGGACTTGCCTACAGCCCGGTCATGACTGAGCTTCGGATGACACTTCAAAAACGTCCGGATGGTCGTACCTATTTGCGTCTGAACAGCGACAAAAGTGTGAATGAGCCATTTATCGACTTGATCCTTGAGGTCAGTTGGAACTCGGGTCGCATCATTCGTGACTATACGATGCTGTTTGACCCCCCCAATCTCCAACCCACTAACAGTCTTTCTCCCACCCCCCCCCAACTGCCGGCACCGGCCAAACCTGATACCCCAGAACAGACGGTGCCGGTATTACCGCCTGAGCCAGACAAGTCAACGGTACTGAACGAAATTGCGCCAGTCACACCACCTGCTGATTCAGTGATCGCATCCAAACCGAAGACTGCGCCAACTGATCAAGATGCCAGGCAAATCAGCGTCGCAGCCGGGGACACTGCCGGCAAAATTGCTGTCAACAACAAACCTGCCAATGTGTCACTTGATCAGATGCTGGTTGCTCTGGTACGACGCAACCCGGATGCGTTTATCCGCAACAACATCAACCGCATCAAAGCCGGTGCAATTCTCCACCTGCCCCCGAATGAACTGATCAACGCCACGACACCCGAACAAGCCAGGGTCATCGTTGCCCAAAGCCAGAATTTCAATGACTTTCGCAACAAACTGGCAAGCAACGTGCCTGCCGCACAAACGGTGGCAGTTGATCGCAAAATCAGCGGTCATGTGCAGGCCACCGTCAAAGACAAAAAACCGATTTCAGCGACACCAGATAAACTCACGCTGTCTAAAGCTGCCATTGCGGGACCATCCAAAGAAGACAAGCTCGCAGCAGACCGCAGTGCCAGCCAAGCCGCCAGTCGGGCTGCAGAAATTGCCAAAAATATCAGCGATTTGAACAAGTTGGTGGGTTCATCCACCGCCACCGCCACCGCTGCCAGTACCCCACCACTGGTGCCCGTCGTGCGTGCATCTGCGCCACCTGCTGTCGTCGCCAGTCGGCCAGCTCCAGCGCCCATCAAACCACACTCACCTGAGCATGGCTTATGGGACGAGGTCATTGACAACCCCATTTTGCCGCTGGGTCTTGCCGGATTGCTTGCGCTGCTGGCTGTCTTTGGTTTCTATAAAGTTCGGCAACGCAAAAAAACAACGCCCAACGACAGTTCTTATCTTGAGAACCGTTTGAATCCTGACTCTTTTTTTGGGAGCTCCGGTGGCCAAAATATTGACACTAGCCTGGCAAAGGGTGCCTCCGCAGGCTATTTGCCAAGCCAACTCGAAGAGGTCGAGGATGTCGATCCGGTGGCTGAGGCCGATGTTTATTTGGCCTATGGACGCGATATTCAGGCCGAGGAGATTTTGAAGGATGCGCTGCGCAGTCACCCTGACCGTCTTGCAATTCACCAGAAATTGCTTGAAATCCACGCCAAGCGGCGTGATGCCGGTGCGTTTGAGTCCGTTGCCGCATTGGCTTATGTCCTGACCCATGGCACAGGGCAAGATTGGGCAAAAATTTGTGAATCGGGTCATGCTCTTGATCCTGACAATGCACTGTATTTTCCGGGCGGTCAACCTGTTTCAGGTCGTGTGGCCCCAGCACCCGAGCCTCCTGAGCAAACGGACCTGCCGACGGCCTTCAGTACTCTGGGAAGCGCTGCGGTTTTGGCCCCAACACCTCCTCCAACCGGGGCCAGCATTGACCTTGATCTTGACCTTGACTTCTCTCTGGATGAGCCAAACATGGCTGCCTCATCTGTGCCCGTACAAGACAGCCATGACACTGTGCCTTTGCCAGATTTGGGACTGAACTTTGATACGCCGACACCCGCACCAACGCCAGAACCTGAACCGGCAAAGCCCACTCAGCCAGACTCGGGAACGCTCGATTTTGATATGTCTGACTTTTCTCCTGCCTCAAAGGCCAGCGAAAGGGCACCTCAAGTCGATCAAGCGCCATCCGGTATGCTTGAGTTTGATTTGGGTTCACTCTCGCTTGATTTGGGTGGCGATGAAGCTGTGACCACTCACGGTGAACTTGACAAGTCTGCCGAGAACCCGTTGGCTACAAAACTTGCCCTGGCAGAAGAATTTAAGGCCATTGGCGACAATGACGGCGCGCGAGCCCTGATTGAAGAGGTGATCGCAGAGGCCGCAGGCGACATCAGAGCCAAAGCTCAGAGCGCCTTGGACAAACTGTAAAGCTGGACAAAACGTGAGGCTGGCACTGGGAATTAGCTACAACGGATTGGCCTATCAGGGCTGGCAAAGTCAGTCATCCGGCAACACCGTTCAAGACAAACTTGAGGGCGCTTTGGGCGTGTTTGCCGGTCACACTGTGTCAACCTTGTGCGCCGGTCGCACCGACTCTGGAGTCCATGGCCTGATGCAAGTGGTTCATTTTGATACACACCTGGATCGAGCCATACCGTCCTGGGTTCGCGGCCCTAATGCATTCCTGCCACGCGATATTGCCGTGCAATGGGCACAAAACGTGTCCTCTGGTTTCCACTGCCGCGCTTGTGCGCTGTCGCGTCGCTATGCCTACATCCTTCTTGAATCTGCGGTTCGGCCCAGTGTGGATACCGGACGCATCGGTTGGGTTTATCGACCGCTGAACTTGGCGCTGATGCAGCAGGCGGCACAACATCTGATGGGTGAACATGACTTCAGCTCATTTCGTGCCTGTGCCTGTCAGGCGCTTTCGCCGGTCAAGACACTCATGCGCCTCAACATCACAAGGCGTGGCGCTTATTGGCGGTTTGAATTTGAAGCCAACGCTTTTTTGCACCATATGATCCGTAACATCATGGGCTGCCTGATTGCCGTTGGCGAGCAGCGTCAACCGCCTGACTGGATCAAGGATGTTCTGGCAGCACGTAGGCGCGATGCAGCCGCACCGACCTTTTCACCGCACGGACTGTATTTTTTGGGCCCACGCTATGACGCTTGCTGGGGCTTGCCAGAACAAACGCCACTTTTTGATGGGTTGCCATGAGTTTGACTGAGCGCATCCGTATCAAAATCTGCGGACTGACGCGTGAGTGCGATGTGGATGCCGCAGTGGCTGCCGGTGTGGATGCCATAGGGTTGGTGCTGTATGACCAAAGTCCACGCCACGTGACGGTGGCACGGGCGGCAGAACTGGCCCGCAGACTGCCACCATTTGTCACACCCGTGCTGTTGTTTGTTAATCACTCTACTTCTGAAATCATAGCGGCACATGCAGTCGTGACGGGCGCTACAGCCCAATTTCATGGTGATGAAACTGCCTCACAATGCCAGCACTCAGCCGATCTGGCGCACTGCCCCTGGTTGCGTGCGGCCCGCATCCCGATGGGGCAGTCCGGTGGAAGTTTTGATCTGCTGAAGTTTGTGGCAAACCATTCACGGGCACACGGCATTGTGCTCGATGCCAAAGTAGATGGCTATGGTGGCAGCGGACAGACCTTTGACTGGTCACTGCTGCCTGCCTACGTTGACGCACACCTGATTTTGAGTGGGGGACTTAACGCAGACAATGTGACCGCAGGCATAATGCAGGCGAGACCCCGTTGCAAGACCTTGTCGGTCGATGTCAGCACGGGCGTTGAGGTGGCCGGCCACAAAGGCATCAAAGACCATGACAAAATCAACCGGTTTGTAGCCGCCGTTCGCGCTACCGATCAACTCCATTCCATCACCCACCATGCTTGACTATCAACAACCCGACACACGAGGGCACTTTGGCATCTATGGCGGAAGTTTTGCGTCCGAGACGCTTTCTTACGCCATTGATGAACTAAAGTATGCTTATGAACAATGCCAGTTTAGCGCGTCCTTTGTCGCTGAATTTGAGTCTGAACTAGCGCATTTTGTGGGTCGCCCCACACCGATCTATCACGCCGCCCGCATGA
>SESE01000965.1_pt1 | contig 11856 bp, 9 predicted proteins | sample 3171371 | NCBI WGS metagenome assembly SESE01 (sample SAMN06051881, study PRJNA518727) | freshwater metagenome | biome: subpolar coniferous forest; feature: holomictic lake; material: water; isolation source: holomictic Lake 442, 13 m depth | place: Canada: near Kenora, Ontario | collected...
CCTTCTGCTTGATTGTATCGCTCACCATAGCGCCGAAATCCACCGTGTATTTGAGAGCGCTAAACGGTCCGGCCAAGCGTACAGGCACAGTGAGGCCGCTTACACTATCCTTGCCTCCCTGTCCTTGCAGGTTGCCTGTCAATGTAGTCTTGAGCAGGTAGCTGATATTGCTGTTGCCAATATCGATGTCACCATTTCCGGACAGACGCACAAGTGGTGATTTAAGCGAAAGATCATCGTTGTGTGCTACGCCATTGTTTACCTTAAAGCTGGCCTTCATTTCGCTGAAATCTGTTTTCTCGTCCTGGCTGGCTGCTTGAGTTTGCGACTGCTTACCTAACATATTGCCTGCACTGCGTAGCGTCTTGGCGATGTTGATGCCCTTGACTGCGCCATCCGTCAGGTTGAGCGCTATACTTCCATTCAGTGTTTTCTTAAGCGCGTTGACGGTATTGCCCTGAGTTTTGAGGTTGAGCGCCACACTGCCCTTACCTTCTAGCATGTCGAAGTTGGCGGCATCATTCAGCAGCGGTGAGATGTTTATTCCACTAAACTTCTCATCAATGATAAAACTTGGCACGGCTTGTGTCGCGTTCACCGTGATACTTCCACTCATGCTCCCCTGGTACAGATTGGCAGACAGCGGATTAAAATTGACCATGCCATTATGTGCTTTCACATCAAGGCGCAATTGCGAAGTCTTCACGTTGGCCGCCTTAAGCCTGCCTATGCGCAGGCCACCTTCCAGATTGAGCGTTTTCAGTGCGGAAAGATCAAACGGCTGTTCAGCGGACAAATCTCCCTTGACCTTGGCGCTTATCTCCTTTTCTTGTGACTTCTTCGGTAAAAACAAATCGGCATCGAATTGATCTACATCCACGTCAAACCTGATCGAGGGATTGGCAAAATTGTTCATCGCCAATTTGGCTTTGACCTGACTTTGCAACAGGCCGCCGGTGAGGCTGGCCTGCACACTTTGATGTTTTGCATCCACCTGCATGTTGCCCTTCATCTGACTGCTGATCACTTTGTTTGGCAGTTTGTCTCCGGTGGCATTCACCGTGACCGTAAGGTCGGACAAGTTGAATTGCTGCAGCTCAAAATTGCCCGTCACCGGAGATGCAAGTTTTGCATTAAACGTTTGCTCTGGCTGCTTCATTGCGAGTTCCAGTGTGAGCACGCTGTTGCCGGAAAGCTTGTCCTTGGCTAGGTTCAGAGCGGGCGCATCCAGCTTGATGTCAAAATTATCCTTGCCCTTGGCGCCGGTGGCAGCGACCACAAATTTATTCGTGAAAAACTCCTGCGTGGCGAGATTGGCACTGGCATTTCCGCTGATCTTAACTACCAGATTTTCGATATCGAGTGCCGTGCCCTTGGCCTGCAAGTCCAGCTCTGCCGCTTTATACAATTGCTTGTCCAAATCGAAAGTGAGCGTAGCCTTCAGTTGCGTTGCAATATTCAGTTTTGGTTGACTAGCTTGGATCAGTGCGACAATATCTACTTTGGTTGGCACACCGTTAGCGATATGGCCGGTCTTGAGGTTAAAGTCTTTCAACGAATACAGCGCGCCAGTATTTTCATCGCGATAATTCAATTCAGATTTTTCTACACGTACCGATGCGATATCAAATCTCAATGGCGGCTTGCCTGAGCTGTTCTTGGTTGCGTCTTGGAGCTTGCCATCATCTTCTCCCAACAAATCGTCAATGTTGGTCTTGCCACTTTTGAACTTTAGTAGAGATGCCTTTAGCCCGCTAATGCCCAACTCATTTACCACCACCTGTTTTGAAAGTAGCGGCAACAGAGCCAGTGAAACACGCACGCTGTCAATTGCGACAAATTCCTTGTCGCTTTTGAATTCAGACAGGGATACTTTGCCAAGATCAGCGCCGATCGAGGGAAAGAAAAACATCTTAATATCCCCATCAAGTTTAAGAGTGCGCTGTTTTTTATCCTTTACCGCTTGAATAATAAACGGCTTATATTCGTTTGGATTGAATGTCGCCGAAATATAAATCACGCCACCCACTAGCAGCACTCCAACAGCACCCAAGGTCAGCAAACCGTATTTGATTAATTTGTTCATGACATCATGACTCCCTCAATTAAAGGTGAGATGGATTGCAAACCAAGCTCTGAGTTGATTGACACTTGAAAATGGTCAGCTTTTCCATCAGGCGAAACAAATATTGCAAAGTGGCAATACAATCGTTGTTTGGAGAACAAGGTGCCGTCCAATGGGCACGATGCTTTCAGGGCAGTAAAATTCAAATAACGCATCAAGGACATGGCAGCCTTTGCTTGAGTAAACAGTTCATTTTTTTAAATTACTCTAACCCTAGTTAGTTATGCTCGTATGAGCCGGATTTGATTTGAGAAAATCGTCTGTGTGCTTAGAAAATAATATGCTTCGAACGAAGCCTATGTGTTCTCGAAGACCATATAAAAGATTGCCGAATCGAGCCGGTACCCCCATGTTGCTTACTGATTGTTCGATGTGAGCCAGGCGATGTAGAAACTCCGCGCGCTTTTTTAGACTGCCTGAATCTGTAAATGCTTCACGTTCGAGATCCAGCAATACCCGATACCATTTGTTAATACGGTATTCCATACGCCAGCGATAAATTGCCGGAATTGCCTTTAGTGCGGGTATCAGGAGCAAGGCGACGGGAATAATAACCGCGAGTACGCGCGCGATAAGGCTGGCAATCTCAAAGGGGAAAGTGCGGTAGAGATAACTCTTGCCGGACGTGTAGTACCGGGTGGCATCCGGACTGATGCGGAATTCGTGTTCTTGTGGGACAGGGAATTCACCGCGTTTTCTAAAAATTCCGGGAGTGCCATGCACTTCCTGCGCGGCTTCGAGTAGTATATCCGAGAGCGCCGGATGCAGGTTTTTTCTGGCAATGAGTTCTACCGTTGGCCCAATCAGATAGGTATCTTCAGCTGGGATATTTTTCCCAAAGTCGAGCGAGCCTTTGGGCAGCTCCAGCTTATTTAAATAATTGATGCGGCGAGTATAGCCATCTGCCTGGCTAAAATTGAACAAACGAATATTCGGTGCGTGGAGCAGTTCACGCATTATGTCTCTGGAGGTGGAGTCACCCATAACAAAAATGGCATCAATATCATTGGCAAGCAATGTTCGCGCCAAATCCCCAGCGACTTTGTCAACAAAAACAGTCCCATCATTTGGCTCAATGCCATTAGCTTTTAGCAAGGTGAGCGCTAAGGAATGCGTTCCGCTGCCGTTTGGGCCAATGTTTAACCGTAAGCCCTTGAAATCTGAAAGCAGCTTTTTGACTTTGCCACGATAAAAGATCATGAGCGGCTGATAAGAAATACTTCCCAACGAGACCAGATCGTCAATATTTGCCCCGTTGACTTGGCCGCCCATCACAAACCCAACATCGACAGCCACTTTGGGGTTGGATAACTTCTGCAAGTTATCCACGGAACCTTCTGAGGGAAGTATTTTCAGCGTGACACCCTTTTTGGCCAGAATTTTTTGGTATTTCTCTGCATTTCTCTGGAAGATGCTGCCGGTAGGGCCGCTGATAATCGTGATTGTGTTGGGCGCATTTGAATTAATGTATGCAAAAATAACTGTGCCTATAATAAGGCCAATAAGCAGAATTACACTCATGGAAACAACCAAGCCCCGCCCAAAAAGAGCGGTAAGTTTGGCTAAAATCTTGGCAAAATAAACTCTCGGGGTCATTCTTGTCGCCCTTCTGGTGTGCCACAAATCTGCTACCCAGCAATAAACCAATCTTAGGGTGCACTAAATATTAGGGCAGATCAGTATTAAATATTAGGGCAGTTCAATTCACTCATATCCTTATTAGAATTCATTTAATAATTTATGATTTCATCATTCATTGTAATAATACAAATGCTACCAATTTTTCAATATCTTCATTCGATACCCTAGGAGAATAGGGCGGCATTGCCATTCCACCAGTTACATCTGTCCAATTGCCCTTTCCCCCTGCCTTTACCTTTGCGATTAAACGCGCATTTGCACCAGAATCCCCTTGATAACGTTTGCTTACATCACGCCACGCTGGACCAACCAATTTACTATCAATCTTGTGACAAGCCAGGCAACCACTCTTGCCTGCCAAAGCAAGCCCATCTTCATGATTTGGCGCTTCAATCTTCACCCCATCGCTTGTTTTTGGTGGCGCATCTACCTTGATCGAAGTCATGGGTTCAGTAACCGTCGATGCCAACATTGTTCTTTCTGGCACCTGCACCTTTGGTGACTTTTCTGATTTTGCCAAAGTTTCAGCTTCGGTAGCTGCCACCCGCTCTATTTTTTTAGACGCCTTGTTTGTCATGACAGCAGGCTTTGGCTGTTCGGCAACAATTGGGGGGGATGGTTGCGCAATAGCAATCGGAGCGACTTGTTCTGATGGTGGTGGCATTGAATTTGCAATAGATTTTTGCTCGTTTTTATTTTCGCATGCCGATAGCATTAAAATAGAGCTCATAACAACCAATCCAAAGTTTTTCATATTTGCCTCCCCAGGTTTGTAAACATGCCAGATGTATTTTGCTTATTGAAGCTTCTCGAAAACTAAGCGCTTTCACATAAAACTAAAATGTTATCTTTTGATTTGTTAATTGATCTGCCGTCAATTTAGTGTCACTCACAGCGAGAGCTCTCTTATCTACCAATTAATCTGTATGCAGACAACTCGGTATAGGAGATTTTAGTATTCAGAATGTCTTATCCCACATCAAAAAGATATTCTTGTAATGCATTGTTTATGTGTTTTGTGCATTATTGGAGGTCGGTGACAACGCTGCACCGGTCCAGGAGGTCATTCAGCATGAAGAGAACGGACTCCTGGTGGATTTCTTTGATGTAGAGGCCTTGTCCAAGACCGTGATCGACTGGCTCTCAAGGCCTGCACAATATGCTCATCTTCGGTTAAATGCGCGTAAAACAGTGGTAAATAGCTACGATCTGTACTCTATTTACTTGCCGCAGCAGATGCGATTGGTGGAGGGTGAGGGGCGCATTAAAAGAAGTTTGAAAGCCGAGTAGTGCCTGCCTGCCAAGGCTCGACTTAAAGGCACACCAAAAACCTAAAATTTGATGGCTTGTCCAAATCCTGTCCAAGTGAAGAATGGGGTAAGGCTTCGATTCGATTGTGGGGTGGCAGGTGGCAGACCTACATTTCTCGCCTAGGCTTGAGGCCGGTGGCCTATTTTATTTTTTCTATGACAAGCTTTGAGTTAAAGAATGATAGTGTATTGCGCCCCCCATTCTTGGCGTCATACATGGCGGTGTCCGCCTGCTTTAGCAGGTCCTCTGCGATTATTGGAAGATTGCCAAAGATGGTAATTCCGATGCTGGCGGTGATGTGGTGGGTCGACTCACCCAGCTGGTAGGGCGCACTCAGCGTCTTTAATAGTTTGTCACCCGCCACCTGGGCCTGCCTTATAGCATCTGCGTGGTCACGGCTTAGGTCGCTCAGTAGTAGAACGAATTCATCTCCCCCCAACCGAGCTGCTGTGTCACTTGAACGTATGTTGCCACTCAGTCGCTCCCCAACCCGTTGTAACAATAGGTCGCCCATCGCGTGACCGTAGGTGTCATTAAGTATTTTAAAGTGATCGAGATCGATAAAAAATAGTGCACCGTACTCATGGGTGCGGACAGAGCTTGCTAACTTTTGTGTGAGTCGATCAAATAGTAGGCGCCGATTGGGAAGGTTTGTGAGGGGGTCATAGAAGGCGAGACTCTCCATTTCTACTTGAGAGGCTAGCTCCTTGTTTATAGTCGCGAGCTTTTCTGCTTTGCTGGCTATCTCTGCCTCCTTGGAGGTCAACTCGATATTTACGATCTCGAGTTGGGAGTTCTTGTCACGCATATTTAAAATAGATAGCAACAGTACGAACAGGAGGGCGCTGAGCGCAAGGCCGCCAATCAGCACTCCCCATGCACCCACATACCAGATGGCTGGTGCTGCTGTGGATTGATCAAGCGTCAGCAGCCACTGGTGTCCGTTAAATTCGATCGTTCGTCGCTGGTGAAGCGGTGTGCGTTGATCATGGGTGCCGCCAAATAGAAGTGCGGCGGGTGTCGCCTGCAAGCCATCGTATATCTTCAGGTCAATTAATTTTCCTTCGTTGTTGGCCCACTCATGAAGGATGCCACTCATAAAGTCTTTCATGTAATAAGAGCCATAAACCCACCCGATCAATGCGGCACGTCTCTGTTCTGGCGTGTCTTTTGGCATGCTGTTGTGGTAGACGGGGACGTACATGAGCGTTCCTGTCTGAATGCCTGTGCCAGTCTCTTTGGCTAGCTCCACCTTGCCAGACAGCGTTGCCCTCCCGGTGTCACGTGCGCTCTCCATGGCGGCACGCCTGACTGGCTCTGAAAGCATGTCATAGCCAAGCGTTTGAATGTTGCGGTCACGGAATGGTTCGATGTAGATGATGGATGTGTAGACGGACCGTTTGCCATCCGGATATACCGCGTACTTTGGAAATCCTTCGCCACGAAAGCGAGAAACGTGAGCGGCAAGCTCACTCGCTGGAATAAGTTGCGCAAATCCGATGCCCTTCACGCCAGGAAAGGCTCCCCTTACCTGCAATGCCTCGGTATAAGTTCGCCACTTTTGACGATCCACACTGTCTTTTGTTGCGAAGAGGGCGGCAGCACCCTTGAGGATGAGCGCGTAGGCAGTAAGGCGGTCCTGAATCTTGATGGTGATTTGGTCGCTGACAAAGGAAAAGTCTCTCGCTTTGTTCGCCTCATCGGACTGCTGAGTGTAGAGACTGGCAAGGACAGTGAGCAGCAGCGTGATGCAGAGCATCACGTACGCTGGGAATGTTTTTTTACATAAGCCAAAATTTAAAGACAGCATGAGTACTTCCAGTATTAGCACTGTGCATTAATCTGCACTACGGAAGTGTATTGTGTTTGTATAAATACGTAAGCACTAATAATGCATTAGTTATGCATTTAATGCAATTACTAAATTAATATTTGCATATATTCAATGTAATATATTATTTACGCAAATAGACACGATTGTGCATTAGTTAGATTTGTGAGAAATGTCGTTAGCGGGTGTCTGGAGTCGCACCGTATGGTCAACCTGGGACCAGAGTGGGGCAGGGTATGAATTTCGATCCTGATGTGAGATCTAACGTGTAGGTATGTTGGGCGACCTTCGGCCGCGCGTGACCGTGCTAAACGCGGACTGTTAACTGTAGCGGCCAGTCGTAGGTGCCAGGCCGTATGCCAGGCTTAATCATAAAGCGGTAGCTCAACTCGTATTCAAACACTGTCAAATGTGTTCTGGATCGCTCTTTGGCCCTCCTTGAGCTTAATCCAGACTGTATGACCTCCCCCCCATCTGGACCCAAGACCACCTGACTTTCGAGCCCCTTAATTCGTACCGAGCTAAAGATATCAACGCGCGGATGAAATACCAGGAAATAAGTGCTGCCAGGTAGTGCGGTCACGGTAAAGATGGAGGCCTCATGAGCGTCCACATAACCCTTCTTGATGTCGTGTTCCGTGATCGTGATGTGCGTCGCCTGATGCGCTATCTTCGTTGTGGCGTGTGGCAAGACCGTCGCTGATACGTGTATGACGGAGCCCGCGTGGCCCGCAGCCTGGACACTCATCGCCGAGATCGGCATGGCAAACGACAGGATCATAAGTGCACCGCACAGCCGCCGTACGCTGGTGTTCATTGTTAACATTCGATCATTATGTTGTAGTTAATTATGCCTGCTGACACAGCGTCGATGGTTTAGGTCGGACGCTAACGCACGGCCTCGCAAGGACTCAGTATCGACAATATTTTTTAGTTAGTAGCTTATGGTGATCACTGGACCGGGTGTTACAGTATAGGTCCCCGAATATATATTCTGCAACGCGGGTATCTTTACGTAAATAGTGAAGGTACTGGTACTCCCATTCGCGACAAATGGTTGTTGGGTATTCGCAGATGAATTAGAACCAGCAACACCATCGCCCCAGACAATCGTCCGTGCGGCGTCTTGGTAGAGCTGGTAAGATAGTTTGTCATTTAGTGTCATTACGCGTGTCGAGAAATCACTCGAACTGGTGGCCCTACCTATGCTCAGTGCGATACTTTTGATCGTTGCGCCACCACCGCTACAACGTATGCCGAACGTGATCGCAGATAGTGTGGGTGACCCGCTCCAGGGGTCGTATGGGAGGTTTGTCAGAGAGCCTAGTGATGTTATGGAGCAGGTGGCCGCCATTAAATTTTGTGTGTAGGTCAGACCGGTCAGCAGAGAAGCCAATACAAAAAATAGTCTAGCGCGGCGATTGAGGTTCACGGTTTTACTCCCCTGCAGATAAAACTACCCAATTCAGGAAGCACATCCTCCGATTGCTTAAACACCACATCGAACTCACAGCTTTGCCCTCTCCATTTTGCCGTCATGTGATTAAGCTCGAGTAGTCCGGTGAAATAGACCTCCCCGTTGGTGGCCACCGGAAAGGCAATCTTGGCCTCCTGGTTCTCTATGGTGCTGCCTTCTGGTAGTGGATGGCCGTCCTCTAGTGTCACCCTAAACGCAGCACCATTCGAGCGGCGTATGGGGAAGTCAATAAGCACGCCGCTCCTAAAGTAGGGCACGGCAGTCATCTTGACGGAGTCAATTTCTGCGTTCATTGGTAGGTCTTCAGTATCAACACTGACCTTGTTGTTTTCGTAAGGGCGTAGCCTGGGGATCAGTGCATTGCCCGCGGCGTCCGTTCTCCCTACCACCTGGTTGTCTGCATAGATGTTGACATTCGGGAATCCGGGCACCCTAGCCACTCCAAAGCTACTACTTATGTTACGACTCAAGAAGGCCTCCCCACCCAAGAATGCCACCCCACCCCGAACGCCGGCCCGGGTTGCGGTCTCGTTGCCAGTTTGATTCGCATCCAGTGAGTATGTCCCCACATTGTTTTGATAGCTTATGGAGGCACGTTTATCACCAGAGTCTTGCGCCTGGAGTTGGTAGCCGTAACCCTCGCCGTAGGGCAGACCTTTTTGAGCTGTTGTTGTGGTTTGCTGTGTGCTGCCCTGCGCTTGACTGTGGGTGCTGCTATGCATCACGCTCGCGCCATGACCGGACCTCCCCATGGGTATACTCCAGGTTAGGAAGAGCTGCGTGCTGCCGCCATCACCAGTCGTCCGTATAGCTGACATGTTTAGCGTCCCATAACGTTGCATCTGTACGCTGTAGTTGGCCGTGAGGATATTGAGCTTGGTTTGATCGACCTGTGTTTGTGTCAGGTAGGATAGCGACAGTGAGCCTAAGTTGGACATGGAGTAACCAACGTTTCCCGAGGTCTGATGCGCGCTTGGCACCTGACCATCGGCCATCCCTAGCTGATGAAATTTTGAGCTGGTCAGTTGGGTCCTTGCCCCAATGCTGAATGGGTAGGCCTGGCGCTCCAACCCAACAGCCATCCGCGAGCCGTTGGCGTCACTGCCCTGGCTCGTGGCAACGGAGCCATTGATCGCCCCGACTACGGGGATGAGATAGACCCCGGCCACCCCAGCTGTGTTCACTGACCCCTGCGTCTCGACATGCGCCTCCCCCGTAAACACATCGCTGAAGCCTCGTCTCTGGGTGCCTGCAGCAACCGGCTTTCCATAATTATAGTTATTAACACCAAAATTCTCACGCACGAAACCGACCTCGTAGGAGTAGTCGTTTAGTCCAGGTGCGAGGAGGCCTTGGCTTGCATAGAACGGCTGGGTGACGACCTGCTCTCGACCGAGTACATCACGAACCACCATCCGAACCTCACCGCTGCCAGTAACGACCGGCACGTTTGTGATTGAGAATGGGCCGGCAGGTACGGAGGAGCGCGACATCAGGCTGTTGTTGACGTACACGTCAACCGTCGACGGCAGGGCCGCAACACCACTAGCCTGCTTGACCGGAATACTGATGAATCCAGGCTGCGTGCCGAAGTTGCTGGCAAACTGGATGCCGCCAACGCGTGTTGGTATCCCCCAGGCACCAGCCCTGCTGAAAAGGTCGCCCAGTCGCCAGGACTGTCTGTCCGACGGTTGGTCTTGTGTGCAGGTCGTGTCGAGTCGCGTCAGGGATAGGTTCGTGCCTGCACCGACCTGAGATGTGAACGTGCTACCCGTACAGACCCCGTACCGATTGAACACGCCCAACTCAAACTGACCGGCCCCCTGTGTGATGCCAGCTGCATTCTGGGTGACCAGATCGTAGTTAAAAAATCCCCCGAGGTTGGACGCCTTTGGTGCCAGGGGTTGTATGGAGCCAGCGGCTGTGGTGGTCGGTATAAAAAGCTTACCATCGGCGGTCATTAAAACGGATTGCTTAGCCTGGTTGAGTTTGTACGTCAGACCAGGGTAGGCACCCAGGTCAAAATAATCAACACCATCGTGCACGATGGGTTGGGTGGTTGGCGGTAGCAGTCGTAGTTGCTTGACATCCGCCGCACGCGCATACAGCCTTCCGTCTACGCCTTGCAGCAGCAGAAGATCCTCATCAATCTTCATGCCATTGATTTCAATGGACAGCACCAGCTCGTGCCACTTGTCAGTGGGCACCGTAGGCTGTTTGGGGGCCGTCGTTTCATCCATCGCGTAACCACCGGTGCAGTTTAATAGGGCGGAGATCATAAGGACAATGGGGCGACTAAGGCTTGTCGAGCTCAATGGTCTGCTCGATATCCCCAGCATCGGTTCTGACCCTTAGCTTGAGTTGTGTGGAGTCTATGTGCGTGGTCGGGTCAAGCTTTAGGATCCACTCGCTGTGCTGCCCAGATAGTACATAGGACCCCTGTGTTTGGTGCACGAGGTTGGCGTCACCTGTGAGGGCGCGCAGCGTAAACTCGTACAGCTGCAAATGCGCCGTACCGGCGTTGGTTAGTACAACACGCAGCGCATGCTCGCCAGCGAGGTAGGTCACCCCCCACCGCGGCTTAGGCGCCAAATTTTTGTTTGACATCACAAAGACAGGCACCCCCACCCGAAGCGCTACCCCGACGCCATTAAATCCTGGCTTAGGAGGAGGAGGGATCTCCTGTAGGTAGACCCGGTAGGCGTCCTCTTTTTGCGGGCTTGGTGGGCGTCGGAATCCCAAACGTAAGATCTGTTCCGCGCCCGGTAAAATAGTGACAACTGGGGGAGTGATTAGCACATCCCGCGTTGGTTCGTAAACATCCTTTCCATCGACTTGCGTCCAAGATTTAACTGTTGCCTGGATTGTGATGGGTTCAGAATCGTTGTTTGAGACTGTTATGGTGGCACTCCTGTGCGATGCGTCAAATGTGATCCTCGTTGGGGAGACCCCGAAGACTGCAGATTGTGCGGGACCTGTAAGTCCAAGCATCCACAATAAGAAAATGGTTTGCTGTAGATGTTTGGACATGATCACGCTCTACCTATTAAAAATTGATCGTGGCGATAACACTGTCGGTGTAGGCGTCCGCTTGGATATTTTGGCCGGCTGCTACCTCACCGCACACGGTGTAGCTCCTGATGGATAACCCAACCGTATTTGCGGGGAGAAGGAATCTAGCAGTAGTTCCATCGTCCCAGTTGGTTCCTGTCCCAACAGCCTTGCAGACTGACCCCGGCGTGTTATTCGTTGGTTGGTTGAGTGAATAGTTGAGTAGGTCACCATTGGACAATGTGCCCCTCATTTTTCGGGCAGTCATGCTGCCACCCACAGTGGTGCCCCCGTTCAGCCCAATGAACTGGGTGGTCGATAAACTTTTTGCACAGGCGGTGGCGAGGGTGGCGGTTGCAGTAAGTATCGTAGCGGAGTTTGTAGCCTGACCGTCGTAGTTACCAAAGGCCATATTGCCGG
>SESE01000966.1_pt1 | contig 11850 bp, 13 predicted proteins | sample 3171371 | NCBI WGS metagenome assembly SESE01 (sample SAMN06051881, study PRJNA518727) | freshwater metagenome | biome: subpolar coniferous forest; feature: holomictic lake; material: water; isolation source: holomictic Lake 442, 13 m depth | place: Canada: near Kenora, Ontario | collected...
CTCCATGTCCTTCACTCCAGGATCCAGACGCGGCGCCATGGCGGACATCAACATGACGCCGCTCATCGATGTGATGCTGGTGCTGCTGATCATTTTCATGATCGCGGCGCCGATGATGACCACGGGCGTGGATGTGAAGCTGCCGGAGAGCCGCACGGGGCGAAACCTAGAGAGTGAAGCCCTGACGGTCTCAGTCACCTTCGATGGCCGCTTGCAGTTCGACAAGGCCTTTCTGGCCCTGCCCGTGCTGGCCAATCAGCTCAAGGCCAAGGCCCAGAGTGGCGGAAAGCGCCCCGTGCTGGTGCGGGCCGATCACAATGTGCCCTATGGCCGCGTCATCCAGGTGGTGGACGCCATCCGCGAGGCGGGGTTCACCCAGGTGGGCTTCGTCACCGCCGCCGCCCCCGTGGCTCCGCCGGCTGAAGCCAAATGAACCAGGATCTCCAGGCCTTTCTCCGCAGCCGCGCCCACTTGGGTGAGCTGCGCTGGGCTCCGGGCCTGGCCCTGAGCCTGGGCCTGCACCTGGCCCTGGGCGCCGTCTTCTTCTGGCCGCGGGAGGCAATGGTGGAGAAGCCTGAGGATGTGAAGGTCACCTGGGTGAACCTGCCCACCGCCCTGGCGAGTGCCTCCGGGGGTTCGGAAGCCATGGAGGTGGGCAAGTCCGGGGAGCGCCTGCGGCGAGTAGAAGAGGTGGCCCCGGTCCGCAAGACGGAGCCCTCAGCCACGGCTCCCGATCCCTTCGCCATGAAGACCACCAAGGCTGCTGCCAAGGGCAACAACAAAGACCCCGTCAGCCAGGGCACGGGTACCACCGCCGCCAAGGGCAAGACCGCTGCACCCAATCCCGTGGCAGGGGCCGTCGGCTCTGGCAACGGCGCCGCCTTCGGCGCCGGCAGTGGGGTCCCAGGACTGAACCCCAGCGCCGGTGTGCAGGGGGGCGTGGGCCTCGTGGGTGGCGTCGACGGTGACTTCCCCTTCGCGTGGTATCTGCAGCAGGTGCAGGTGCGCATTACCTCCAACTGGAACCGGGTGACCAGCACCCAGGGCCGGGTGCAGATCTATTTCCGCATCGCCAAGGATGGTGGCATCGATCGCGTACGGGTGGAGATCCCCAGCGGCAACACAGCCATGGACGAGAGCGCCCGCATGGCCGTTCTGCGGTCGGGCCCCCTCCAGCGTCTGCCCGAGGGCTACGACAGCCCCTACCTCGGTGTGCGCTTCTGGTTCACCTACCTCGGAAATTAGTACCGTACACTCGCAGGATGCTCCCGCTGTTGCCTCTGGCCGCCCTCCTCGCCCAAGCCCCGGTTGCCGTCACCGTGACGGCGGAACCCCGCGAGGTCTTGCCAGGTGACTCCGTCCTCTTGACCTGGAGCTGCCAGGGCGCATCCCTGATCCGTCTGGAACCCGGCGGCATGGTGCTGCCCGGCCGCTACCAGGTCACCCTACGACCCACCTACACCACCACCTACCGCATCTTCGATGGGCGACCGGGCGGTGCGGAACTGGGCAAGGCCGAGGTGCGGGTCACGCCGGGGATGGCCCTGGGCGAACCCGCCCGCATCTGCAGTTTCGATTCCAGCGCCAAGGCGGTGCTGCCCGGCGAACCGGTGGTACTCAAGTGGGAATGCGCGGGCAGTGCCAAAGTGCGCCTGGAGCCCGGCGGCCTCGAACTGGATGGCAAGAGTGAGGTCACCGTCACGCCCCTGGAGAGCACCCGCTACACCATCACCGTCAACAACGCCGCGGGCGGCCAGAGCCGCACCGTGGAAGTATCCGTGCTGGGACGTTTGACCGCCACCCAGCCCTCCCCTACCGCTACCGTCTGCACCTTCGAGGCCAGCCGGACCCTGGTGAAGCCCGGCGAACAGGTCGATTTGCGCTGGCTCTGCCAGGGCAACGCGAAGGTCCGCCTGGAACCCGGCGGCCTGGAACTGGACGGGCAGTCCAGCATCGCCGTGGTGCCGGAGCGGACCACGGTCTACACCCTGAGCGTGAGTAACCTCATGGGCGGCTCCTCCCGCAGCATCGAGGTGCGCGTGGAAGCACCGCGCCGGGTGCTCACAGAGAAGGACCTGCTGGATCCGGAGGAGGCGGTCAAGCCCCTGGAGCTCATGGATCTGCCAGAAGCCCTGCACCGGGGCGAGGCCATGAGGGACGCCGCACCCGAAGGTTCCTGGACCATGCGGTTCGTGGTCTCTGGCCGGGCCGACGGACTCCGCCAAGTAGCCCGGATCGCAGGAGCCAAGGCCACGGAAGTCCTGGTGCTCCCCTTCCTGCGCCGGGACGGCTTGCGCTACTGGCAGGCCTGCTACGGAACGCAGGCCAGCCGGACCCAGGCCCTGAAAGCCTGGACCACGGCCCCGGAAGCCCTGCGCAAGGCCTTCAAGGACGCCCTGCCGCAGCGGCTGCCCGTGCCCAAGGTTACCCCCACCCGGGAGTGAAGGCCCGGCTCCCAGGGACAGTCGGCCTGCGGCCTAAAACTGCCGAAGCAGCTCCTCAGCCACCCTGCCCGCTGCTCCGGGCGGACCCAGACGACCCCGAACCTCGCTCAGGTCAGCCCGGATGCGAAGGGCCTCATCGGGATCAAGCAGCCGAATTAACTCCTGGCTAAGGCGTTCGGGGTTCACCTCGTCCTGCAACAATTCACGGGCCACCTCGCGCCCGGCGACCACATTGGCGAGTCCAAAGTGGGGGACCTTCACGATGCGTCGCGCCACCTGGTAGGTGAGGGCGTTCAGGCGATAGACGATGACGAAAGGGGTTCCCAGCAAGGCCGTTTCCAGCGTGGCCGTGCCAGAGGCAACCAGGGCAGCGTTCGCATAGGCTCGGGCGGCATAGGTCCGCTCCTGCAGCAGCAGCACGGGCGCACCGCCGAGGTGCTCACGGATGAAGGCCGGGTCCAGCGTGGGTGCCACAGGCAGTACCCACTGGACTTCGGGCCGCTCCTGCCGCCAGCGCCGGACCACCTCCGCCATGGGGGGCAGCAGGCGCTCGACCTCACCCTTACGACTGCCTGGCAGTAAGGCCACCACTGGCTTCGCCGGGTCCAAACCGGTTTCCCTGAAGAAGGCGGCGCGGTCGCATTCCGGATGCACCAGTTCCACCAGGGGATGGCCCACAAAACGCGCATCTACCGGCAGCCCCTGGAACAACTTCGGCTCGAAATCGAAGAGGCAGTAGAGCTTGTCCAGGGTGCGGCCCAGCTCTGGGATCCGGCCCTGCTTCCAGGCCCACACCTGGGGACACACATATTGGTGCAGCAGCATGCCCGGCTGCTGCTTCCGCAGAGCCTTGGCCAGGCGCAGATTGAAGCCCGGGTAGTCGATCAGCAAGGCAACAGGAATGGCTTCCTCCCGCACCGCGGCGAGGATCTGCTGAAAGAGCCGGTTCAGGCGAGGCAGGTGGCGGATGACCTCAATGAAACCGACCACGGCCAGGTCCTTCACATCTGCCAGCTTGCGATCCAGGAAGGGCGTCATGCGGGGTCCACCCACGCCGATGATCCGCAGCTCCGGGCGGCGGGCCTTCAGTTCGCGTAGCAACTCCGCACCGTGGAGGTCGCCGGAGTCCTCCCCCGCGATGACGAGCAGGGTCCGCGTCACAGGCCCCCCCCGTCCCGGTCCCAGTGGCGGCCAAATACCAGGCTGTCATCGGGCACTACCGGACGCCCCAGCACCGTGTCGGGCATGGAGGCTGGGAACAATACCGGCGGATGAAGGGCTTCGAGGGCCGCAGCCTGGGCCCGGAATCGATCCGGATCCTCCGCAGAGAGGGCCATGTCCCAGCGGTAGCCCAGGGCCTGCAGGGGACGGAGGTCCGTCCCGGGCTGGCAGACCGCGCACCACAACCGGTCTGCCAGGGGCTCTGGATCCAGCAGGCCGGGATGCCAGCAGTAGCCCACCGCCTCGCCGTGGGCCTGGCGCAGCAGCTCAAGCACGGCCGTTTCGGAACCCGGTTCCAGGTGCAGCGCCAGCTTGACACCCCGGCCAGCAGTGGCCTCCAGCAGGGTCTCCAGTAGGCCCAACAGGCGAAAGCCCGCCTCCCGGTTCACGGGCCGCCGCAGAGGAAGCACAAGAAAGTCCAGGTCCAAACCCTGGCCCAGGACCTCCAGGGCATCTGCCGCCTGAAAATCGTCCGCCAGGAACACGCCATGGATAGCCAGACCCCGCCGCGCCGCTGCTTGCCAGTTCCCGTGCAACACCCCGTCCCACTGCAACATCAGTGGCGCCAGGGCCATCCAGGGCGCCGGGTCGAGGCTGGACGGAAGCAGGGGCAGGAAGCGCATGGGTTTATCATGGAGCATGGGAGGCACCATGGGCCGCATTTTCACCCTCGAGGAAGCGAAGGCTCTGATGCCGCAGGTGAAGGCCATCACAGAGCCTGTCTACAGCCTAGCCGCGAGCCTCGCCGAGGAACTCAGCCAGGCGGAGGATGGCGATGACGAGACCCGCGCCGAGGCCCTGCGCGAGCGTCTACAGACCCTGGTGCAGAGCTGGCAGCAGAGCATGCAGGATCTCGAAGCAGAAGTGAAAGGGCTCTGGCTCGTGGACTTCGATTCTGGAGATGGCTACTGGTGTTGGGCCTACCCCGAAGAGGAGCTCGGCCACTGGCACAGCTATGAAGGCGGCTTTGGTTCCCGCGTCGCCGCGGATCAACGGCCGGGTGTGCGGGCCTGATCGGGGAACAAGCTGGTCGCGGAAAACTCCGAAGACGTTAGGGAAGCCGCGGAAGGACAACTGGCCTCTTCTCCCGTGCCCTTGCGGTTGTCTGTTCAACATAGGCGTGTGCGCCTGCCCCTCGTCTCGTGGAGTGTCCGAATGCCCGCAAGGTCTGCCAAGCGCATCGACCCCCAATCACCAGTGCCGGATTTCCGAGCCTTGGTGCTGGCGGTGGTCAGGCGCATTCCCAAAGGCAAGTTGGCCTCCTACGGCCAAGTGGCGGCTATGGCGGGTTTCCCCCAGCGGCCCCGGCAGGTGGGGATGGTGCTGTCCGGACTGCCGGAGGGCACCTCCCTGCCCTGGCATCGGGTGGTCAATGCCCGTGGTTATGTGCCCAGCCGGGGTCGCTGGTGGGGCGCCTTCGAGCAGATCGGCAGGCTGCGGGACGAGGGCATCGATGTGGACGACTTGGGCAATCTTGATCTCGCCACCCATCGGTGGCTGCCGTGAAGCTGAGCCCGTCAGGTACACTGGTGGATGGAGGGGCCCTATGAAGGTGCGTGTATCAGTCCAGTTGAAGCCCGGGATCCTGGACCCCCAAGGCAAGGCCGTGGAACAAGGACTGCATGGCTTCGGCTTCGAGGTGGATCATGTCCGCATCGGCCGACTGATCGAAATGGATGTGCCAGGAACCGACCCGGACGAGGTCAAAGCCAAGGCCCTGGCCATGTGCGAAAAATTGCTGGTGAATCCCGTGATGGAGAAAGCCTCCATCGAGGTCCTGTGATGCGAGTGGCCGTTCCGGTCTTCCCGGGCTCCAACTGCGATCACGATGCCCTGCACGCCTGCGGCACCATCATGGGCTGGGACACCATCCCGGTCTGGCATCAGGAAACGCACCTGCCGGACAGCACCGATCTGGTCTTCGTACCCGGCGGCTTCAGCTACGGCGACTACCTCCGTTGCGGTGCCATCGCCGCCCTGGCCCCCATCATGGCGGCTGTGAGGCGGCACGCCGATCAAGGCGGCCTGGTGCTGGGGGTCTGCAATGGCTTCCAGATCCTCTGCGAAGCCCAGCTGCTGCCTGGCGCCCTGCTGCGCAACGAATCCCTACGCTTCATCCATGCGGATGTCCATATCCGCGTGGAGCGCACCGATCTCCCCTTCACTCGGGCCCTGCAGGCCGGCGAGGCGTTCCAGATCCCCATCGCCCACGCCGAAGGCAACTACACCCTGGATCCCGCTGAACTGGCCGATCTCGAAGCCCGGGGTGGCGTGGCTTTCCGCTACTGTTCGCCCAAGGCGGAAATAGGCTTGGAGCATGTGCCCAATGGGGCCATGAACGGGATTGCCGGCATCGTGAACCTCCGCGGCAATGTGCTGGGCATGATGCCCCACCCCGAGCGGGCGGTGGATCCCAAGCTCGGCGCCACCGGTGGCCTGGGGGTGTTCAGGAGCCTGGCACAGACCTTCAGCAAGGCTTGACTCAGGTCACAATGTGCCGGGCTGTGAAATTCCACGCTCCAGTTTTTTGTTTCCTGTCATCCTTCCTGGGACGCCCCGATGGGCATATCTATTTATTCCTGAGCCATGAGCGAAACAGAAACCAAAAACCTACAAACCTACACCAGCGGACCGCTCCGCCTAGCCGTGCTGAAGCGCGACCCCGTTCCGGGCAAGATTCTGCCCGCCCGGGATGCTTGGACGCTGCTCCAACCCACCCACGCCGTGCGCGTCTGCACGGGCGAAGACCGTGAATAAGGGGTCATCCGCTCTGGCGACCTGGCCCTGTTGCTACCGGGCTTCGGGCATACCCTGAAGCGGCACCACTCCAACACGCCCTTCGGCTTCACGGCACTGTTCATGGAAGGCCCCTTCCCGGAACCGCTGCTGTCGGCGCTCCAGCATCCGCCCCGCAAGTGGCAGGAATCCAGCTTCGCCGTGCTGCGCAGCCTCAGCCTCAAGCAGTTGTTCAGCATCTTCAGCCAGGAGTTGGCGAACCCTGACGGCGTGCAGCTCATGACCCGGGAGCTCTTCCTGATCCTGCTCGGTGCCGAGTTGTCCCGCTTGACGGAAAAGGAGGATCGGGGCCGCTTCCCCTACCGCCTGAACCGCTCCACCCTCCAGTTGGTGCTGGATCACATGGAAATCCATCTCGGCGCCAAGAACAGCGTGCCCGAGTTGGCCACCATGGCGCGTTGCACGCCGGACCATTTCATTCGACTGTTCCGCGAAGCCACCAGCACCACACCCCACCAGTACCTGATCGAGCGCCGCCTCCAGCGCGCCGTCACCCTGCTGGCTAACGGCGAACGCCCCAGCGATGTGGCCAAGATCCTTGGCTTCTACGACGCCAGCGCTTTCACCCGTGCCTTCAAGCGCCGCTTCGGGGTGCCCCCCAGCGAATACGCGCAGGAAGCCTACGACCGGCAGTTCCCGAAGAAATAGCGGGCTGCTTCCTCCAGCAAAAGGGCGCCTTTCGGCGCCCTTTTGCTGGAGCGGTGGAGCCTTTGCTCAGGGCTTGCAGGTCTTGCAGGCCTTGTAGCCGGCCTTGTCCGCTTCGGCGGCACTGGTGAAGGCGGTCTTGTTGGCGTCCTTGATCTTCGCAGCGGCCTTGCAGTCCGCGCGGTGATAGGTCTTGGAATCCTTATTGGCCAGGATGGCGGCGGCAGGTGCGGCTTTGGCCGCAGGAGCGGCGGCGGGCTTCGCGGCCGGGGCTAAGGGCTTCCCCTTGGGGTCCTGGGCAACGGCCACCAGAGAGGCTGCAAAGAGGAGGGCGAGGATGGTTCGGTTCATGGGGTCTCCTGATTGGAAAGGCCAAGGGTGCAAGCGGAGTATCCTCCTGTCAACGGGGGATCGGAGCGGTCAGCGGGAAGCGGGGTGACCGGCGGGCGCGGGCGTCCTGCTCGAACCCGTAGGCCAGTCGGAGCAGAGTCGCCTCCTGCCAGGGCCCCGCTACGAAGGAGAGCCCGATGGGCAACCCGAAGGCGAACCCGGCCGGTACGGTGATATGCGGGCAGCCCGCCACCGCGGCAGGGCTGGAAAAGCTCAGGCTGGAGCTATCACCATTCAGGTGGTCGATGAGCCAGGCGGGGCCGCCGGTGGGCCCCACCAGGGCCAGGAGGCGGTGCTGAGCCAGCAGGCCCGTGATGTCTTGCCGGGCGCGGGCGCAGGACTCCAGGGCGGCCTTGTAGGCTGGCTCCGCAAGGGGTCCCTTGGCCTGGGCCTGCTGGAGGAGTTCCTGGCCGAAAAAGGGCATCTCCTGTGCCTGCAGCCGGTCGTTGAAGGCCATGAGCGACGCGAGATCAGAGACCTCTCCTCCCCGCCTTGCGAGGTAGGCGTTCAGATCCGCCTTGAACTCATAGAGCAGTACCTCGAATTCCGCGTCGTCGTAGGTGGAAGACTTCAGTTCCACATCGATCAGTTCGGCGCCGAGCCGCTTCAGGCGGTCCAGGGCTGGCCCCAGAACCGCATCCACCTGGGCATGCACACCCAGTAGGTTCCTGACCACGCCGAGCCGGGCTCCCCTGAGGCCATCCCGATGCAGGGCCTGGGAGTAGTCGGCATCCCGGCGCGCATCCGCCTCCCGGGTGGCCGGATCCCCGGGGTCGGTCCCCGCCAGGGCGTTCAGCAGATGGGCTGCATCACGGACGCTCCGGGCCATTGGGCCCGCGGTGTCCTGGCTGTGCGAAATGGGAATGATGCCCCTGCGGCTCACGAGGCCGACGGTGGGTTTCAAGCCCACCAGACCGTTTGCATTGGCGGGACTCACCACAGAACCGTCCGTTTCCGTACCCACAGCCACCGCGCAAAGACTGGCTGCAACGGCCACTCCAGAACCCGAGCTGGATCCGCTGGGGCTGCGATCCAGGCCGTAGGGATTCCGGGTCTGGCCCCCACGCCCACTCCAGCCGCTGCTGCTGCGCGTCGACCGCAGGTTCGCCCACTCACTCAGGTTGGTCTTGCCTAGGATCACTGCGCCCGCCTCGCGAAGCTTCTTCACCAGGAACGCATCCTCCTGCGGGGGTGGCGCGTTCAGGAGGGCCAGGGATCCCGCTGTGGTCTTCATGCGGTCAGCGGTGTCGATGTTGTCCTTGATGAGCACCGGGATTCCGTGGAGCGGACCGCGCGCCTTCCCGGCCTTCCGCTCGGCATCCAGCGCCCTGGCGATGGTGAGCGCGTCCGGATTCAGTTCCAGCACCGAGTTCAGCTTCGGCCCAGCCTGATCCAGGGTGCGGATGCGTTTCTGGTAGTTCCGCACCAGGTCCACCGCGGTCCAGTGTCCGGCGACCAGACCAGCCTGGAGGGACTCCACAGTGGCCTCTTCCAATACCAACCCTTTCGGCGCCACCGCAGCAGGGGCTTCCCCGCCCACGAGTGCGGCCGCACTCACGGCCAGTCCTGCAGCCAGGAAGGTTCGACGATCGACCGACAGGAGTTCACCAGATGAGTGCATTGGCCAGCCTCGGGAATGGGGGACCTGAATCATACCGGCCCTGAGGCCGCCTAGAAGCACTCCGCCGGGACAGTCTGCCCTCCAAGCCAAGGACCTTTCAGGCGGTTGCAGGACCCGGTGATTACCACGCTCCTATAGCCAACGCCTGACGCGGCGGGTGTAGGCCAGATAGTCGTCACCGAACTGAGCCAAGAGGCGGCGTTCCTCCCGGACGATGACCAGACGATCCAGCAGCAGCACCAGTCCCGCCGTCAGCAGCAGAAGCCAAGTGGAATCCAGCAGCAGACCAAAGGCCAGATGCATGGTCGCAAGCGCCAAGTAGAGCGGGTTCCTCGAGAACTGGAAGGGGCCGGAACTAAGCAGTGCCGAGGCGACACCATTGGGCGCGGGCGTGGTGGCCTTTTGCTGAAAGGTGCGCAGACCCCACCCACCCAGGCCTGCTGCTAGCAGGACCAGCAATGCCCATGCGCCGAGCCTGGGGGCATCCGGAAGGCCCGTTGCCAGCGGATGCAGGTGATTCAGCGCCAGACCCACCAGAAGGCAAGCAAGGGCCAGCAGGGGCGGCTGAGGGGACTTGCCAGAAGTGGCCAATCGGGTTCTCCGTTTCTGCAGCACAATGCCGGCCCGAGAGAGACTCGATTGTGGTTCAACCCAGGGCGCGCTCCAGGGCTCCGGCATGCAAGCCCCTTAGCTCTGCGGCATCCGCATCCAGCACAGGCAGGCCGTCCACGGCGAGGGTGACGCGCACTCCGCCGGTGGTGCCGATCTTGGCGAAGGGCACGCGATGGGTGGCACAGAGGGTGGCCAGGCTGCCTTCCCCTTCCGGTCCCACGCTCACCACGATGCGGCCGGTGGTTTCCCCGAACAGCAGGCCGTCCAGGCGCAGGGCACCCCGGCTGAGCATGAGCTGGCAGCCCATGGCTCCCCCAAATGCGCTTTCGAGGGCCGCAACCAGCAAGCCGCCTTCACTGGTGTCATGGGCGCTGCGGATCAGCCCCAGGCGGATACCCTCCCGGACACAGGCCTGGAGCCGCAGTTCCTCGTCCAGGCGCAGCTCGGGGCATACCCCCTCCACCCGGCCCGTGCGCAGCTTCAGGAACTCACTGCCCCCCAGCTCGTCCCGGGTCTCCCCCAGCAGGAAGATGCCATCGTGGGCCGCGCGGAAGCCAGAGCCACAGATGCGGTTGCCCACTTTTGAGAGGGCCGTCGAATCCAGCGCGTTCACTGCCACGACCCCGGCACAGTCCTCCACCAGGCCCACGGCGGCAATCATGGGGGTGGGGAAGATGCTCTGGCCTTCGGTGTCGTTGTAGAGGCTCACATTGCCACTGACAATGGGCACCGACAGGGCCAGACAGGCCTGCCGGATGCCCAGGCAGCCCTGCTCAAAGGTCCACATGTTTTCGGGCTTCTCAGGGTTGCCATAGTTGAGGCAGTCCGTCAGGCCGATGGGTTCGGCGCCGACGCAAGCGAGGTTGCGGCAGGCTTCGGCCACGGCGTGAGCGGCCCCCCAGAAGGGATCCAGGTAGCAGAAGCGGCTGTTGCAGTCGCTGCTCATGGCCACGGCCTTGCCGGTATCCTGGCCGGCCTCGTCCTTGACGCGAATGATGCCCGCATCGCCTCGCCCCATGCCCAGCAGGGTATTGCTGCGAACGGTGCCATCGTACTGCTCGAAGATCCAGCGCTTGCTGGCCACGGTGGGGGTCTGGAGGAGCTGCCTGAGCACCATCTCCACCTCGGACGCCTTCAGATCCGAGGGCAGTGGAGCGGCCTGCACAGCGTCCAGATAGGTTGGCCGCTCCCGGGGTCGGTCGTACTTGGGCGCGGCATCCACCAGGGGCTGGATGGGCAGATCGATGACGGGCGCACCGTGCCAGCTGCCGATGAAGCGCCCAGTGTCGGTGACCTCGCCCACCACACAGGCATCGAGGCCCCACTTGTGCAGCACTGCGGTGATCTTCTCCTCGCAGCCGGGACGTGCCACCAGCAGCATGCGCTCCTGGCTCTCGCTGAGCATCAGCTCGAAGGGCGTCATGCCTTCTTCTCGCTGAGGCACCTGGTCCAGACGAATCTCCAGGCCCGTGCCCGCCCGGCTGGCCATCTCGAAGCTGGAGGAAGTGAGGCCCGCGGCGCCCATGTCCTGGATGCCGATGACCCAGTCGGTCTGGAAGATCTCCAGGCAGGCTTCCAGCAGCAGCTTCTCGGTAAAGGGATCCCCCACCTGCACGGTCGGACGCTTCTCCTCGCTGCCCTCGCCGAACTCGGCTGAGGCCATGCTGGCGCCATGGATGCCATCCCGGCCGGTCTTGGAGCCGATATACATCATCCGATTGCCGAGCCCAGAGGCGAAGCCCTTGAAGATCCGGTCGGAGCGCAGCACACCCAGGGTGAAGGCGTTCACCAGGATGTTGCCGTTGTAGCTGGCATCGAAGGCCGCATCGCCGCCCAGCATGGGGATGCCCATGCAGTTGCCGTAGCCCGCGATCCCCGCAGCAACGCCCTTCACCAGCCCCTTCATGCGCGGTGCATCGAGCTCACCGAAGCGCAGAGAATTCAGGTTGGCCAGGGGCCGCGCACCCATGGTGAACACGTCCCGCAGAATGCCGCCCACGCCCGTGGCCGCACCCTGGTAGGGCTCAATGAAGCTGGGATGGTTGTGGCTCTCCATCTTGAAGGCCACCGCCCAACCATCCCCGATATCGACGACGCCCGCGTTCTCGCCGGGCCCCTGGA
>SESE01000968.1_pt1 | contig 11830 bp, 12 predicted proteins | sample 3171371 | NCBI WGS metagenome assembly SESE01 (sample SAMN06051881, study PRJNA518727) | freshwater metagenome | biome: subpolar coniferous forest; feature: holomictic lake; material: water; isolation source: holomictic Lake 442, 13 m depth | place: Canada: near Kenora, Ontario | collected...
GCCTGCCTTCGGCAAACGGTGGCATGGTACCTGGGATAATCTGGTCCAGCGGCACGGAGGCTAGCCTTTCGAGCAGAGCCAGGAAAGCGAGGTCGGCATGAAGGCAGTGATTCTGGCGGGTGGCCTGGGGACGCGCATCAGCGAGGAGACCCAGACCAAGCCCAAGCCCATGGTGGAGGTCGGGGGCAAGCCGATCCTCTGGCATGTCATGAAGATCTACTCCCACTACGGCATCAACGACTTCGTAATCTGCTGTGGCTACAAGGGGTACGTCATCAAGGAGTACTTCGCCAACTACTTCCTGCACATGTCGAATGTCACCTTCGACATGGCGGCCAATAAGATGGAAGTTCATCAGAACCATGCCGAGCCCTGGCGGGTCTCCCTGGTGGACACGGGGGACGCCACCATGACGGGCGGGCGCCTGGGCCGGGTGCGGTCCTTCGTGGAAGAGGAAGAGGCTTTCTGCTTCACCTACGGCGATGGCGTGGGTGACATCGACATCCCCCGCCTGCTGGACTTCCACAAGCAGCAGGGGGTGCTGGCCACCCTCACGGCCACCTACCCCCCGGGACGCTTCGGCGCCCTGGATCTGCAAGGGGACCGGGTTGCGTCCTTCAAAGAGAAGCCCATGGGGGACGGGGGTCGCATCAACGGCGGCTTCTTTGTGCTCTCCCCCAAGGTGCTGGACCTCATCAAGGGGGACGAGACCATCTGGGAGCGGGACCCCCTCGAGACCTTGGCGGCCCAGGGACAGCTGGCTGCGTACTCTCACGAAGGGTTCTGGCAGCCGATGGACACCCTTCGCGACAAGCTCCAGCTGGAAGAGCTCTGGGCCTCGGGCCGGGCACCCTGGAAGGTCTGGTGATGGACGCCGCCTTCTGGAGAGGAAAGCGGGTGTTCCTTACGGGGCACACCGGCTTCAAGGGCAGCTGGCTGTCCCTCTGGCTGCAGGCCATGGGAGCCGAGGTGCATGGCTATGCCCTGGCCCCGGCCACGGACCCAGCCCTCTACGACCTGGCGCAGGTGGGCCAGGGGATGGTGTCCACCCTGGGGGATATCCGGGACCTGCCGCGCCTCACGGCGGCCCTGCAGCAAGCTCGCCCCCAGGTGGTGCTGCACCTGGCGGCCCAGGCCCTGGTGCGGGCCTCCTACACCGATCCCGTGGGGACCTACGGCACCAACGTGATGGGCACGGTCCACCTGCTGGAGGCGGTGCGCGCCACCCCGGGTGTTCAGGCCGTGGTGGTGGTCACCAGCGACAAGTGCTACGAGAACCGGGAGTGGCTCTGGGGCTACCGGGAGGATGAGCCCATGGGGGGGTACGACCCCTACAGCAACAGCAAGGGCTGTGCGGAGCTGGTGGTGAGCGCCTATCGCCGCTCCTTCTTCCCTGCCGCCCGCTATGGTGAGCACGGCGTGGCCCTGGCCAGCGCCCGCGCTGGCAATGTGATCGGCGGCGGCGACTGGGCGGATGACCGCCTGGTGCCGGATGTGCTGCGCGCCCTCGAAGCAGGTGAGCCTGCCATCATCCGCAGCCCCGGGGCCGTGCGTCCCTGGCAGCACGTGCTGGAGCCCCTTTCCGGGTATCTGGACCTGGCCCAGGCGCTGGTGGAGCGGGGTCCGGCCTTTGGTGAGGGCTGGAACTTCGGACCCTTTGATGCCGATGCCCGGCCCGTCCAGCACCTGGTGGCCTCCCTGGTGGGGGCCTGGGGCGAGGCGGCCAGCTTCCGGGTGGAGGCGCCGGCGGATGCCCCCCACGAGGCGCACCTGCTGAAGCTCGACACCTCCAAGGCCAGGGCCCGCCTGCACTGGCGCCCCCGCTGGAGCCTGGAGACCTGCCTGGCGCGCATCGTGGAATGGCACCGGGCCAAGGTGGCGGGTGCTGATCCACGGGCCCTGACCCTCGCCCAGATTGCCGCCTACCAGGCGACCTCCCCGGACTTGTGACCTTCAGGTGGTGACCTTGCAGACCCTCGCCGAGCTTCGTGCCCAGATCGCCACCCTCGTGGATGCCTACGCTGAGCAGGCCTATGCCCCGGTCCCCTTCCAGCCCGGGGTCACCGCCGTACCCCCGGCCGGCAAGGTGCTGGGGGCCTCGGAGCTCAAGCACATGGTGGACGCCGCCCTCGACGGCTGGCTCACCACTGGGCGCTTCAACGACCTGTTTGAGAAGCGCCTGGCGGAGTATCTGGGCGTGCGCCATGTGCTGACGGTGAACAGTGGCTCCTCTGCCAACCTGGTGGCCTTCATGGCCCTGACCTCCCCCCGGCTGGGCGATCGTGCCATCCGCCCCGGGGACGAAGTCATCGGCGTGGCGGCGGGCTTCCCCACCACTGTGAACCCGATCCTCCAGGCCGGGGCGGTGCCGGTCTTTGTGGATGTCTCGCTGCCCACCTACAACATCGACCCCGCCCTCATCGAGGCAGCCATCACCCCCCGGACCAAGGCCGTCATGCTGGCCCACACCCTGGGCAACCCCTTCAACCTGGAGGTGGTCACGGCCCTCTGCCGGAAGCACGGGCTATGGCTGGTGGAGGACTGCTGCGATGCCCTGGGGTCCACCTATGGGGGCCAGAAGGTCGGCACCTTCGGCGACATCGGCACTCTGAGCTTCTATCCGGCCCACCACCTCACCATGGGGGAGGGCGGAGCCGTCTTCACGCGGAACGCCGAGCTCCGGAAGATCGTGGAGTCCTTCCGGGACTGGGGCCGGGACTGCTTCTGCCCCCCGGGCCGGGACAACACCTGCTGCAACCGCTTTGGCTGGAAGCTGGGCGACCTGCCCCAGGGCTACGACCACAAGTACATCTACTCCCACCTGGGCTACAACCTGAAGATCACCGACATGCAGGCGGCCTGTGGCCTGGCGCAGCTGGACCGCCTGGAGGGTTTCGTGGCGGCCCGCCGCGCCAACTTCGCCTTCCTGAAGGCTCGCCTGGCCTCCTGCGAGGAGCACCTCATCCTGCCTGAGGCCACTGCGGGTTCCGACCCCAGCTGGTTCGGGTTCCTGCTCTCCCTGCGCGCGGGCTCCCGCTTCCAGCGCCTGGACCTCCTGAATTTCCTGAATGAGCGGCGCATCGGGACGCGGCTGCTGTTCGCCGGCAACCTGACGCGCCAGCCCTACATGGCGGGGCGGACCTTCCGCACGGTCGGGGACCTGGCCACCACGGACTTCGTCATGAACCAGACCTTCTGGATCGGCGTCTATCCGGGCCTCTCCGAGGAGATGCTGGAGTACGCCGCCGCCTCCCTGGAGGACTTCTTCCGGGGGACCCCGTGACGGTGGCTGCGCCCGCCTTCCGGGCCCTGGACCTGCCGGGCTGCTTTGAGTGGCGCCCAGCACCGTTCCAGGACTCCCGGGGCACTTTCATCAAGAACTATCGGGAAGACCTCTTTCGGGCGCAGGGCCTGCGCACGGACTGGCAGGAGGCCTTCTTCACTATTTCCCGGGTCGGCGTCATTCGAGGGATGCACTTCCAGGTGCCACCGGCCCAGCACGCCAAGCTGGTGACCTGCATGGTGGGTGCCGCCTTGGATGTGCTGCTGGATCTGCGTCCCGGCCCCACCTTCGGCCACTGGCTCACCCTGCAGCTTTCGGGAGATGAAGGTAACGCACTCTATGTGCCGGAGGGCGTGGCCCACGGCTTTCAGTCCCTCGCAGATGGGACGCTGCTGCACTATCAGACGACCTCCCTCCATTCGCCCGAGCACGATCGCGGCATCCGCTGGGACAGCTTCGGCTGCCCCTGGCCCCTGCCGGAGCCCACCCTGTCGGAACGGGATCGGGCCTTTCCGGGGCTGGCCGAATTCCAGACCCCCTTCCGGAGCTGAGCCCATGCCGCGAGCCCTCCTCACCGGCGCAGCCGGCTTCCTGGGTGGCAACCTGCTGCGCAGCCTCCTGGTTCGGGGCTGGGAGGTCCACGCCCTCCTGGGTGCGACCTGCCGGGAGGCGGCCCTGGAGGATGTGCGGGAGCGCATCACCATCCATCACCACGACGGCTCCACCGACGGCATGCTGGGACTCGTGGGCAAGGCCCAGCCGGATGTGGTGTTCCACCTGGCCTCGGTGTTCCTGGCGGACCATCAGCCGGCTCAGATCGAGGGGCTCATGGCCTCCAACCTGACCTTCTCCACCCAGCTGGCGGAGGCGGTGGTGGCCTGCGGCGGGGGCCGCTTGGTGAACACAGGCACCTCCTGGCAGTACGCCCGGGGGGAAGGCTACCTGCCCCTGAACCTCTATGCCGCCACCAAACAGGCCTGCGAAGACATCCTGACCTACTACCACGATGCTCGTGGCCTCTCCTGCATCACCCTGAAGCTCTTCGACACCTACGGCACCGGCGACCCCCGCCGCAAGCTGGTGAGCCTGCTCCTGGAGGCCGCGCGCAGCGGTGGGCCCATCGCCCTCTCCCCCGGGGAGCAGACCCTGGACCTGCTCCACATGGACGATGTGGCCGCGGCCTTCCGCATCGCCGGGGAGTGCCTCCTGGCGGCGCCGGAGCCCCTGCTGGCCAGCCACCTGCTGGGCGGCACGCGCCTCACGGTGCGGGCGCTGGCTGAGTGCATCACGCAGGTCACAGGCTGCCCCATCCAGGCCCAGTGGGGCGGCCGTCCCTACCGGCCCCGGGAGATCATGGTGCCAGTCAGCCCGGGCCCCGATCTGCCGGGCTGGGCCCCCCAGGTCTCCCTGGAGGAGGGCCTGGGCGCCGCCTTCCGGGCCCTGGCACTCACCTGATGGCAGCGCCGCGGATCTCTATCCTGATCCCCACCTTCAACCGGGCGGGAATGCTCTCCGCTGCGGTGGCTTCCGCTCTGGCCCAGACCTGGGAGAACCTGGAGGTACTGGTCTCGGACAATGCCTCCACGGATGCTACGCCCCAGACCATGGCGGCCTTCACGACGGATCCTCGCCTCAGCTACCACCGTAACCCGGTCAATGTGGGCATGGTGGCGAACTGGCGCCAGCTACTGGACCGGGCCTCGGGGGACTACTTCCTGCTCCTTTCGGACGACGATGAGCTACTGGTGCCCACCTACTTGGCAACCGCCGCCGCGCTCATCCAGGCGCACCCGGACCTAGCCCTGGTCTATGCCAATGGTTGCATCCTCGACACCCGTACGGGCGAGCGCCGCGAGCTGCGCCTGCCCTTCCAGGGCGTTCAGCCCGGTGGCCGCATCTTCGCCAGCAGGGACCGGGTCCGCCCCCAGGACTTTACCCTTTGCAACGTCCTCTTCAATCGGAGCCTAGCCCTGCAGGTGGATGCCTTTGCCAACCCCCACAACCTCTGCTGCGACTCGGAGCTCTTCCTGTGCCTGTGCCTCCTGGGACGGGTTGCCGTGGTCGAGGATGAGGTGAGCCTCTACCGGATGCACTCCGGCAATCTTATCGACACCGTGGGGTGGGACTATGACCTGCTCACCCAGACCATGGAGATGTACTTCAGGCCCCACGCCCTGGCCTTGGAGCGCGGCGGGCTCACCTCCGAAGAACGCCACGCCTTCGAAGAGGTGCTCTGGCGCGCCCTCCGGAAGACCCTCCTGGAGGTGGCACAGAAACACCCGGGGCGCTACGGGGAGTGCCTGGCCTGGCTGCGGCGGGACCACCCGGCCGTGCTCCGGCAGGCACGGAGCAGCCTGAAGTTTTGGCGCAAGCTGCTCCGCCTCCGCTGGCGGCAGTGGCGGGGGCTCGCCTAGGTGTAGGTGGAGCCGGATACGCGGCCCGTGCGACCAGCCTGGAAGTGCTGGTAGGCCTTCCACTCCAGCAGGGCCCGGCCAGGCCTGCCGCGGAAGAGGTACTTCTGGATGGGATGCCAGAGGCCCCGGCGCTGGCGGTCCAGATCCTCCGGGAAGTAGGTCTGGATGAAATGCCAGCGGTTCCGGCGGCTGTAGAATTCCATGAGGTTGCTGCGGTGCCCCGTGGACAGGGACTCCAGGTGATAGATCAGCACACCCCAGACCCCGCTGAGGATGTAGCCCGCCCGGCGGAGCTCCATCCCGAAGGCAGGGTCTTCGTAGTAAAGGAAGTAGTGCTCCGGCAGGAAACCCAGCTGGGCCGCCACCGCCGTGCGCACGAACAGGCTGCAGCCGCTGACGAAGCTGAGGGGGTCTGACTCCAGGGTCGCCGGGTTCTGGGCGTAGCAGATGCTGTAGTTCTTCCTGGAGACAATGCCGCCAAAGTAGCAGGGGGCATGGTCCGTGAGGATGGGTGTGCCCCAGGCGCCCACCTCGGGTCGGGCCAAAGCTGCCTCCACCAGGATGTCACTGCTGCCGTGCAGGAGAAGCGTGTCGTTGTTCAGCACCCAGGTGAAGGGGACGGAGAGCTGATGGAGAAACCGGAAGCCCGCATTGTTGCCCCCGGCGAAGCCCAGGTTCTCGGGACAGAGGAGCACACCCAGCACACCGGCTGGGGGCAGGGCAGGGTGCTGGGCATCCAGCAGTGCGTAGGGCTGCCCGGAGGCGTCCAGGAGGGCTCGGCCAGCCTCCCAGGTGGCATCGGCATCGTTCTCGATCCACAGGACCCGAGTGGTCTCGGGCTCCCGGGCCAGCAGGCTCTGGACGCAAGCGAGGGTCTCCTTCGGGTGGTGGTAGTTCAGCACCAGGATCCCGACCTTGGCTGGCGGCTCGGGGGGAGGGGCTTGGGGCTGGAACATGTAACTCCTGGAGGGCGCTACAGACGGAGCGGCGAGATTTCCCGGAGGAGATGCACCGAGCCGGGCATTCCCGGGGGCTTCAGCTTTCAAGTCTAATGTAACCTTTTGGGAAGGCGGTTCTATGCTCTTCGATTCTCCCTCCTCGTTCGGCCGATCCTTCCGCATCGTCACCTTCGGCGAAAGCCATGGGGCGGCGGTGGGGGTGGTGCTGGACGGCGTGAAGCCGGGGCTGCCCTTCGATCTGGAGGCCATCCAGAAGGAGATGGACCGCCGCCGCCCGGGCCAGTCGGACCTGGTGACACCGCGCTCCGAGGGCGACAAGGTGCAGGTGCTCAGCGGCGTCTTTGAGGGCCAGACCACGGGCCACCCCATCGCCCTGGTGGTGTTCAATGAGAACCAGCGCAGCGGGGACTACAAGGCCATCTCGGACCTCTTTCGGCCCGGCCATGCGGACCTCACCTACGACCGCAAGTACGGCGTGAGGGATCCCCGTGGCGGAGGCCGCAGCAGCGGCCGGGAGACCCTGGCCCGCGTGGCGGCCGGGGCCTGGGCCAAGCAGCAGCTGGCGGCACTGGGCGTGACGGTGCGGGGCTTCAACCGGGAGATCGCCGGCCTCGCCGGGACCGCCGTGGACTGGGCCTTCGTGGAGACCAACCCCCTGCGGGTTGCTGATCCTGCGGCCTTCGCCGCCCAGCGGGCTGCGGTGGAAGCCGCCCGGGCCGAGGGCGACAGCGTGGGCGGCGTCTGCGAGGTGTGGATCGAGGGCCTGCCCGTGGGGCTGGGCGATCCGGCTTTCGGCAAGCTGGACGGCCTGCTGGCTTTGGCCTGCATGTCCATTGGTGCGGTAAAGGGCGTGGAACTGGGGGCGGGCTTCGCCAGCGCCCGCCTGCGCGGCAGCGAGAACAATGACCCCCTCGGGCCGGAGGGCCCTCTGAAGAACGATGCCGGTGGCACCCTCGGTGGCATCAGCACCGGCGCCCCGCTGGTGGTCCGCATGGCAGTGAAGCCCACCAGCTCCATCTCCAAGGCCCAGCAGACCATTGACCGGGAGGGCAGGGCGGCCGAGATCTCCACCCACGGTCGCCACGATCCCTGCATCGCCCCCCGCATCGTGCCCGTGGCGGAAGCCATGTGCGCCCTGGTGATCTACGACGCCTGGCTGACCCAGCAGGCCCTGCGCGAGGGCAGCGTCTCCAGTGCAGACGAGTGGGACTGGGCGGCGGTGGAAGCGCTGTTTACGCCTCGATAGGTGTGATGACGGCCACAAGCCTGGGTGCATGACGAAGCGGTGACTCTGCCTGGGACGGTCGGTCGGATCATGGGTTCGATATGGAACCCGTCCTGCTCAGCTTTCATGCCCCGGTCCATGACCTGGAGCAGGTGGCCCACCATGTGGTGCGGGATGGCATGCCCGCCCATCTGCGGGAATGGCAGCACCGCTCCGGGGCCCGAGAGCTGGTCTACCTGGCCACCTGCCAGCGGGTGATGTGGCTGGTGTGGGAAGGGGATGCGGATGCCATCGACCCCGGCCCCGGCTGCCGCCGCTATGAGGGCGAGGAGGCCTGGACCCACCTGCTGGCCATGTCCACGGGGCTGGAGTCCGCCAACCTGGGGGACCGCGAGATCCCCGGCCAGCTGAAGGATGCCCTGGTGCAGGCCCGGGAGGTGGGCGTCGCCAGCGACGAAGCCCAGGCTGCCCTGGAGGACGTGATCCGTGAGGGCCAGCGGCTCCGCACCCGGCTGGGACTCGCCGATGGCAACGTGAGCGTTGCCACAGTGGCGCTGAAGCACCTCCTGGACGGCCTGACGCCGGGGGCCTCCGTGGCTCTGGTGGGGGTGGGACCCATGACCCGCTACCTGGCGGAGCGCCTGCCGGAGCGGGGCTTCAAGGTGGCCGTGGCCAACCGCACCCGAAGCCGGGCCCACGAGCTGGCGGATCCACTGGGCCTGCCCACCGTCGACTTGGCCCGCCTCCAGCGCGACCCCGAAGGCTACGATGCCATCGTCACCGCCACCGCCGCGCCGGAGCCCCTCTTCACCCTGGATGGCTGGCAGGCCCTGCAGCGCGCTCCCCTGCGCCTCCTGGACCTGGCCCTGCCGCCGGACTCGGAGCCGGGCCTGGAGCTGCTGCCTTGGGTCCAGCGGGTGGACCTCAATGCCTTCCTGGCCCAGACCGCCACGGCCCGGACCCAGCGGGCTGAGGCCGCCCTCAAGGCCGAGCCCTACCTGGTGGGCGCAGCCCGACGCCTGCGCCATCGGGCTGCGGCGCGGGCCCGCAAACGCCACCTGGTGTCCGCCCAGGAGCGCCTGGACTCGGCCTGGGGCGCCCTTGAGGCTGAGGCCCAGACGCTAGAGCAGACCATGGCCGGCATGGACGAGGCCCAGCGGGAGGCCCTGAAGGAAATCCTGGCCCGGGGCCGGACCCTGGCCTTCCGGGCCCTGGTCCAAACCCAGCCCAAGTCCCCGACAGATGGAGAGGCGGTCAACCCATGAGTCAACGCGTCACGATCGCCACCCGCGGCTCTGCCCTTGCCGTTGGCCAGGCCGAGCCCATGGTGGCCTTTCTGCAGGCCCAGGGCTATGAAGTCACCTGGCGCAAGTTCACCACCTCCGGCGATCAGTGGCTGCTGGGCCCCCTGGACAAGCAGCAGGGCGGCGGCTTCTTCACCAAGGAACTGGAAGATGCCATGGGTGCGGGGCAGGCGGACCTGCTCATCCACAGCCTCAAGGACGTCTCCCTGGAGCGCCCCGTCGGCATCGTGGCCGCTTGCATTCCCCACCGGGAGGATCCGGCCGACTGGCTGGTGGTGCGGCCTGACGCTCCTGTTGACCTGGTCATCGGCACCAGCGCCGTGCGGCGCGAGCGGGTGCTCAGCCAGCTGTTTCCCCGGGCCCGCTTCACCTGGATCCGGGGCAACGTGCAGACCCGCCTGCAGCGGGTGCGGGACGGCCTCCTGCGGGACGAACCCCTGCACGCCACCCTCCTGGCGGCGGCGGGCCTCAAGCGGTTGGGCCTCGACCTGTCAGGCCTGGTGGTGCGCCCTCTGACCGCCGCCGAGCTGCCCTCAGCCCCGGGGCAGGGCGCCCTCCTGGCGGAAGCTCGGGCCGACCGCATGGATCTGGTGGAGGCCCTGGCGGGCTTCCATGACCCCCTCACGGCCCGCTGCGTGACCCTGGAGCGGCGGGTGCTGGCGGGCATCGGCGGCGGCTGTCAGCAGCCCCTGGGTGCGCTGGCGACCCCCCAGGGTGACGGCAGTCTGCTGCTGCAGGTGGCCTACGCCCCGGAGAAGGCCGTGCTGCGTGCCGAGGCCCGGGGCTGCGATGACGAGGTCCTGCTGGCCCAGGTCCTGAAGGGCATCGGCCTGTCATGACCCCACCCTACGGCCCTTCCCGTCTGGCCCTGCCTCGACCGGCGGGGCATCCCCTGTCGGAGGCCGTCCGCAGGGCTGGGTGGATGCCTGCCTACCACCCCTGCACCCACTTTCAGCCCACGGGGAGCGCGCCCCCCCAGCCTTTTACGAGCGTGGATGCGCTCCTGGCTCTGAGCCCCGCCGGGGCCCGAACCGTAGCAGCGGACCTGCCGGCCGGGCTGACCTGCCTGGTGCAGGGGCAGGGCACCGCCGACGCCCTGGGACGCCAGGATCTGGAACTTCTGCTGCCCGCCACGGCTCGGGCCGAGGCCCTCTGGGAGCTCCTGCGGGCCAGCTTCCCCGAAGGCGGCGACTTTCTCCTGGTGCGCGGGGAGCGCAGCCGGGGGTATCTCGAGGGAATGGCCCAGGACACCGCCTGGACCCTGCATCCATGGATCACCCACCGGGAGGCCCCGGCGGACCCCCTTCCGCCTCTGGACGGGGTTTCAGCGCTGCTGGCCCTCAGCCCCCTGCAGGCTGAGGTCCTGGCCCCCCAGGCCGGGGGCGTCCTGCGCTTCGCCTGGGGCCGGGCCACCGCCGCTGCTTTCACCCGGGCCGGCGTCCCGCCCCACGGCTGGTGTGAACCGAAGGTCGACCTGCTCGTCGAAATGCTTGCCCACCACCTGACCAAGGAGGAGTCCCCATGCTGAACCGCTCCCGCCGCCTGCGCACCACCGCCGCCATGCGCAACCTCGTGGCCGAGACGGACCTTCGCCCCCGCCACCTGATCCAGGGCCACTTCGTCCAGCCCCAGCCGGGCAGCGTCGAGATATCAAGCATGCCGGGCATCTGCAACGCTGGTGTCGAGGACACCGTCCGCCAGGTGGAGAAGGACCTGAAGCGCGGCCTCTCCAGCGTGCTGCTCTTTGGCGTGCCGGACGCCGAGGCCAAGACGCCGGACGCCGCCTATGTGAAGGACCGGGAGGGCGTCATCCCCCAGACCGTGCGGGCCCTGAAGCAGGCCTTCGGCTCGGACCTCATCGTCATCACCGACATCTGCCTCTGCGGCGCCACCAGCCACGGCCACTGCGGCCTGGTGAGCGAGGCGGGCGAGGTCCTCAACGATCCGTCCCTGCCCATCCTGGCGGAGATGGCCCTGCGCCACGCCGAGGCCGGGGCCGACATCGTCTCCCCCAGCGACATGATGGACGGCCGCGTGGCGGCCATCCGGGCCCTGCTTGACCAGAACGGCTTCACCCGCACCAGCATCCTCAGCTACGCCATCAAGCACGCCGGCGCCTACTACGGACCCTTCCGCGAGGCCGCCCACAGCAGCCCCAAGTTCGGGGACCGCAAGTCCTACCAGATGGATCCCCGCAACGCCCGGGAGGGGCTGCGGGACGCCCTGCTGGACATCGAAGAGGGCGCCGACATGCTCATGGTCAAGCCGGCCCTGCCCAACCTGGACCTCATCTACCGCCTGCGCCAGGCCACCCTGGCGCCCCTCTGCGCCTACCACGTGTCCAGCGAGTTCAGCAGCGTCAAGGCCGCCGACCGCCTGGGCTGGGTGAACGGCGATCAGCTGATGCTGGAGCACCTCCTGGCCATCCGCCGCGCCGGCGCCGACATGATCGTCACCTACGCGGCTCGCGAGGCCGTGGAGAAGGGCTGGATTTCATGAGCAATGAGACTTTGTTTGCTGAGGCGCTGACGCACTTTCCGGGGGGCGTTTCTAGCCCGGTGCGGGCTTTTCGCGCGGTGGGGGGGACGCCCAAGTTCTTCAAGAAGGCCAGCGGGGCCTGGTTCGAGGACGAGGACGGTGAACGC
>SESE01000970.1_pt1 | contig 11826 bp, 11 predicted proteins | sample 3171371 | NCBI WGS metagenome assembly SESE01 (sample SAMN06051881, study PRJNA518727) | freshwater metagenome | biome: subpolar coniferous forest; feature: holomictic lake; material: water; isolation source: holomictic Lake 442, 13 m depth | place: Canada: near Kenora, Ontario | collected...
AAGACGCACGGCACTTCCGGGGGGCGGCAGCGCATGCCGGCCGCTCCCCCCTTCTTACCTTCGGTAGGCCTCCACACGGGGGGTCTCCATCGGAACGCAACAGCAAGCCTGGCTGAGGCCCCCAAGGGCCTACAGCACCCCAAGGAGGCAACATGAAGCTTGATCCCAAGACCCTGTTCCGGACCGCCGCCGCCCTCGCCTTCAGCATGGGCGTGGCCGTGGCCCAGGACATCAAGATCGCTCACGTCTACGACAAGACGGGCGTGCTGGAAGCCTACGCCAAGCAGACCCAGGCCGGCCTGGTCATGGGCCTGGAGTACGCCACTGGCGGCACCATGATGGTGAACGGGCACAAGATCGTCCTCATCGAGAAGGACACCCAGGGCAAGCCCGATGTGGCCAAGGCTCAGCTGGCTGCGGCCTATGCGGATGACAAGGCGGTCCTCGCCATCGGGCCCACCAGCTCCGGTGTCGCACTGGCCATGCTGCCCGTGGCCGAGGAGTACAAGAAGATCCTGCTGGTCGAGCCCGCCGTGGCCGACTCCATCACCGGCGAGAAGTGGAACCGCTACATCTTCCGCACGGGCCGCAATTCCTCCCAGGACGCCATCTCCAACGGCGTGGCTCTCGACAAGGCCGGCGTCAACATCGCCACCCTGGCCCAGGACTACGCCTTCGGCAAGGACTTCGTGAAGGCCTTCCGGGGCGCCATCAAGAACGCCAAGCTGGTGCACGAGGAGTACCTCCCCGCCACCACCACCGACTTCACCGCCGGGGCGCAGCGCATCTTCGACAAGCTCAAGGACCTCAAGGGCCGGAAGATCATCTTCATCAACTGGGCCGGCGGCGGCAATCCCTTCAAGATCGCCGACCTGAACCCCGGTCGCTACGGCATCGAGATCGCCACGGGCGGCAACATCCTGCCGGCCCTGGCCGCCTACAAGGCCTTCCCCGGCCTCGAGGGCGCCGCCTACTACTACTACGAGATCCCCAAGAACAAGGTCAACGACTGGCTCGTGAAGGAGCACCAGAAGCGCTTCAATGCGCCTCCCGACTTCTTCACCGCTGGCGGCATGAGCGCAGGCATCGCGGTCGTCGAAGCCCTCAAGAAGACCAAGGGCGACGCTGGCACCGAGAACCTGATCGCCACCATGGAGGGCATGTCCTTCGAGACGCCCAAGGGCAAGATGACCTTCCGCAAGGAAGACCACCAGGCCATGCAGTCCATGTACCACTTCAAGATCAAGGTGGATCCCAAGGTTGCGTGGGCCATCCCGGAGCTGGTGCGGGAGATTCCCATCAGCGAAATGACCATCCCCATCACCAACAAGCGCTAAGTCACACCGGCTCCGGCCACCTGGCGGCCCCCGTCCGCGGGTGGCCGGAGCCCTGCAGTACCCCCGCAACCCACCGTCCCCGAGTGGCCATGACCCTTGCTTTGGAAACCCAAGACCTCACCATCCGCTTCGGCGGCCATGTGGCGGTCAATGCCGTGTCCTGCGGCTTCGAGCCCGGGACCCTCACGGCCATCGTCGGGCCCAACGGCGCCGGCAAGACCACCTACTTCAACCTCATTTCGGGCCAGCTGAAGGCCAGTGCCGGCAAGGTGCTTCTGCACGGCAAGGACATCAGCGGCCTCTCGGCCCCGCAGCGCAGCCTCAAGGGCATCGGGCGGGCCTTCCAGCTCACCAACCTCTTTCCCAACCTGAGCGTGCTGGAGAACATCCGCCTCGCCGTGCAGTCCCGCAGCGGCCTGGGGCACAACCTCTGGAGCATCTGGAGCAGCCACAAGGGCATCATCGCCCGGGCTGAGGAGGTCCTGGAGGCCGTGGCCCTCACCGCCAAGCGAGACCTGGCTGCCGCCTCTCTCCCCCACGGCGACCAGCGCAAGCTGGAGGTGGGCATCCTCATGGCGCTGGAGCCCGACATCTTCATGTTCGATGAGCCCACCGCCGGCATGAGCGTGGACGAGGTGCCGGTGATCCTGGACCTCATCCGCAGCCTCAAGGCCCGCAGCGACAAGACCATCCTGCTGGTGGAGCACAAGATGGATGTGGTGCGGGAGCTGTCGGACCGCATCATCGTGCTGCACAACGGAGCCCTGGTGGCGGACGGCGATCCCGCCACGGTGATCGCTTCGCCCATCGTGCAGGAAGCCTATCTGGGCGTGGAGGTGGCCAAGTGAGCGAACCCTTGCTGAAGCTCGAGGGCGTCCACACCCACATTGGCGCCTACCACATCCTCCACGGCGTGGACCTGCAGGTGGCCCAGGGCGAGCTCACCGTGCTGCTGGGCCGCAACGGCGCCGGCAAGACCACCACCCTGCGCACCATCATGGGCCTCTGGCAGGCCTCCCAGGGCACCATCCACTTCGAGGGCACTGACATTGCTGCCAAGCCCACGCCGGAGATCGCCCAGTCCGGCATCGCCTACGTGCCGGAGAACATGGGCATCTTCTCGGACCTCACCGTGGCCGAGAACTTTATCCTCGCCGCCCGGGGCTCCCGGCGCATCGAGGACATGGACGCCGAGCGTCTGGAGTGGGTCTTCGGCCTGTTCCCGGCCATGAAGCGGTTCTGGCAGCACCCGGCGGGCCTCCTGTCCGGTGGCCAGAAGCAGATGCTGGCGGTGGCCCGGGCCATCGTCGAGCCCCGCAAGCTGCTGCTCATCGACGAGCCCAGCAAGGGCCTGGCGCCGGCCATCATCCAGAACATGATCGTGGCCTTCCGCGAGCTCAAGCGCACGGACACCACCATCCTGCTGGTGGAGCAGAACTTCAACTTCGCCCGGCAGCTGGGTGACCAGGTGGCGGTGATGGACGGTGGCCGCGTGGTGCATGCGGGCACCATGGCCGCTCTGGCCGGTGACGAGGCCCTCCAGCAGAGCCTCCTGGGCCTGTCCCTGGCGGCACACCAATGAGGAAGGAGACCCGATGACCACCCCTTCCGAAACCGCTGCCGTCCAGGCCCCTGAAGCCCTGCCGGTGGTCCGCACGGACCGTCTGCCCCTGCTCCTGGTCCCGGCCCTGGCCCTCCTGGCCCTGCCCTTCGTAGGGTCCTTCTCCACCTGGGTGACCCTCACCTTCGCCGGCCTGGCCATGGGGATGATCATCTTCATCATCGCCTCGGGCCTGACCCTGGTCTTCGGCCTCATGGATGTGCTCAACTTCGGCCACGGCGTCTTCATCACCCTGGGGGCCTTCATGGCCACCTCGGTGCTGGGCCTCATGACCGCCTGGACTGTGAGCGGCAGCCTGCTGCTGAACCTGGTGGCCGTGCTGGCCGCCATGCTGGTGGCCATGACCGTGGCCGGTGGCGTGGGCGTGGCCTATGAGCGCCTGATCATTCGGCCGGTCTACGGCCAGCCCCTCAAGCAGATCCTCATCACCATGGGCGGCATGATCGTGGGCGAGGAGCTCATCAAGGTCATCTGGGGCCCCCAGGCACGGCCCCTGCTGCTGCCCACGGCCTTCCAGGGCTCCATCCTCATGGGTGACGCCGCCGTGGAGAAGTACCGCATCATCGCCGTGATTCTGGGCCTCCTGGTGTTCGCCGCCATGGCCTGGGTGCTGAGCCGCACCAAAGCGGGCCTCCTCATCCGCGCCGGCGTGCAGGACCGGGAGATGGTGGAGAGCCTCGGCTACCGCATCCGCCGCCTCTTCATCGGCGTCTTCATCGTGGGCTCCGCCCTGGCGGGCCTGGGTGGCGTCATGTGGGGCCTCTACCAGCAGAGCGTCATCCCGCAGCTGGGCTCCCAGGTGAATGTGCTGCTCTTCATCGTCATCATCATCGGCGGCATGGGGTCCGTCACCGGCTGCTTCATCGGCGCCCTGCTGGTGGGCCTGCTGGGCAACTACACGGGCTTCCTGGCCCCCAAGGTGGCCCTGTTCTCCAACATCCTGCTGATGGTGATCGTCCTCCTGTGGCGGCCCGAGGGCCTCTATTCCCTGGGGAAGAAGTGATGCTCAACCACCTCCTTTCCGGGGACCTGCCCCGCAGCCGAGTCCTGGCGCTGATGCTGGTGGTCATCCTGGCCGGCCTGCTCCTCACGCCCTTCATCTTCCCGGGCGCCAAGGCCCTCAATGTCGCCGCCAAGATCTGCATCTTCATCGTGCTGGTCTCCAGCTTCGACCTGCTGCTGGGCTACACGGGCATCGTCTCCTTTGCCCACACCATGTTCTTCGGCATCGGCGCCTATGGCATCGCCATCGCCCTGACCCGCTTCGGCCCCACCTGGAAGGGCGTGGCCGTGGGCGTGGTGGCGGCTCTGGCCGTGTCCCTGGTCCTGTCCCTGGTCATCGGCCTCTTCAGCCTCCGGGTGAAGGCCATGTTCTACGCCATGATCACCCTGGCGGTGGCCAGCGCCTTCATGACCATGGCCTCCCAGTTCTCCGAGTTCACGGGCGGCGAGGATGGCCTCAGCTTCAAGGTGCCGGAGCTGCTCACACCCGGCTTCTCGCTGCGGGAGGCCCCCTTCCTGGGCGTGTCCCTGGACGGCAAGCTCATCACCTTCTACCTGCTCATCGCCACCACCGTGGTGCTGTTCCTGCTGATGCTGCGCATTGTCAACTCGCCCTTCGGCCGGGTGCTGCAGGCCATCCGGGAGAACGAGTTCCGCGCCGAGGCCCTGGGCTACCGCACCGTGTCCTACCGCACCTCGTCCAACGTGCTGTCGGCCATGTTCGCCACCCTGGCCGGCACCCTCCTGGCCCTCTGGCTCCGCTACAACGGTCCCGACACCTCCCTGTCCTTCGAGATCATGGTGGACCTCCTGCTCATGGTGGTCATCGGCGGCATGGGCACCCTCTACGGCTCAGTGGTGGGGGCGGCGCTGTTCATCGTGGCCCAGAACTACCTGCAGGACCTCATGAAGCTGGCGGGCAACGCTGCGGCGGGGATTCCTCTCCTGCGGGACCTGGTGCACCCGGACCGCTGGCTGCTCTGGCTGGGCATCCTGTTCATCCTGAGCGTCTACCGCTTCCCCGCCGGCATCGTGGGCAACCTGCGCCTCAGCGCCTGGCGGAAGCGCACCCAGGCTGCCAGGGAGGGCTGAGATGCCCCGCCTCTGCGTCAACGGCGTCGAGCTGCACTACGAGTTCCATGGCCCCGAGGACGGCGAGCTGCTGATCCTCAACAACGGCGTCTTCATGAGCACGGCGGCCTGGGCCTTCCAGCTGCCGGAGCTGGCCATGCGCTACCGGGTGCTGGCCTACGACATGCGCGGCCAGGGCCAGAGCGAGCATCCCGAGAGTGACTACTCCCTGGAGCTGCACGCCCAGGACCTGGCGGCCCTTATGGACGCCCTGGGCCTAGCCAAGGCCCACATGGTGGGCACCTCCTACGGCGGTGAGCTGAACCTGCTCATGGGCATTCACCATCCGGAGCGCTGCGCCTCCCTGGTGATCATCGCCTCCGTGTCCCACAGCGATCCCCTGCTGGTGGCCATGATCGAGCGCTGGCGGCTGGCAGCCAGGCTGAACGACGGCCCCGCCTTCTTCCGCCTCATCTACGCCGACGTCTACTCCGAGGCCTTCCTGGCCAGCCGGCCGGACCTCATCCCCATGGCCGAGCAGCGCTACTCCCTGCTGGATCTGCCCGCCGCCGGACGCCTCATCGAGAGCTTCCAGCGCTTCAACGTCACCGCCGACCTGGGCCGCATCACCGTTCCCACCTGCCTCGTGGCGGCGGAGCTGGACCTGCTGAAGCCCCGGAAGTACAGCGAGCTCATGCACCGGGCCATCCCCGGCTCCGAGTACCACCTGATCCCCGGCGCGGGTCACGTGGTGGTCATCGAAAAGGCCGCCGAGGTGAACACCATCATCCTCGGCTTCCTCGCCCGGCATCCGCTGGCCACCTAGGTCGCTCTCTTCTCAGCGCTGAACAAGCACGCAACAAGCACTGAAGGAAGGAACGCGGAGGAAAGCCGGAGAGCGGAGGAGAGCGGAGAACTGCCAACTGCAGGGAGCGTAGAGGCGCGCCGACCCTCCCTCCCAAGACTCGGTGTTCATCAGCCTTTATCGGTGTTCATCGGTGTTCCATTCCTTGCCTGTTTTTCTCTGCGCGCTCTGTGTTCTCTGCGGTGATATTTTTTTGATCACCGATGAAGACGGAGCGTTAGGCCCGGAACAGCCACCCCGGCAGCTTCACGTCCACGGTGCCTTCCAGGACCACCTCGCCGGTCTGCTTGGTGAACACGGTGGAGATGCGGGCCACGCTCTTGGGCAGCAGCTCCACGATGGTGGCCTCCAGGCGCACGGTGTCGCCGATGTAGACCGGCAGCTTGAAGGTGCAGGTCTGGCCCAGGTAGACCGTGCCCATGCCCGGCATGTCCATGCCCAGCACCCGGGAGATGATGGCGCCCAGGATGGCACCGTGAGCGATGCGCTGGCCGAAGCGGCTGCGGCCGGCCACCTCGTCATCCAGGTGGATGGGATTCAGGTCCCCGCTCACCTGGGCGAAGGCCCGCACCAGGGCGTCGTCGATGACCTGCTCATAGATGATGGATTGGCCCACATGAAAGGCCGGCGTAGCTTCGCGTGCATTCATCGAGGTGTCCTTTGCTTGTTTGTCTTTTCACAGCTCTGATCGCGAAAGCGATCAGAGGTAGCCCAGAGCTTTGGCTTTGCTGCGCAGCTCGTCCCGGAAGTCCGGGTGGGCCACAGCGATGAGGGCCTGGGTGCGCTCCCGCACCGTGCGACCCCGGAGGCGGGCCACGCCATGCTCGGTGACCACATGGTCCACGTGGGAGCGGTGGAGCGTCACGGCGGACCCTTCCGCCAGCATGGGCGTGATGGTGGAGACCGTGCCGTTCCGGGCGGTGCTATAGCAGGCGATGATGCTCTTCCCCAGGCCGTCGAAGCCAGCCACCGCGCCCTGGGCCGTGTCGGACTGGCCGCCGGTGCCGGAGTACTGGTTGGGGCCGATGGACTCGCTGGCCACCTGGCCCGTGAAGTCCACGGAGATGCAGGTGTTGATGGAGACCATCTGGGAGTTCTGCGCCACCACGGCCGGGTTGTTGACCCAGCGGCCCCGCTCGAACTCCACCGCCAGGTTGTCGTCCAGCCAGTCGTAGAACTTGCGGGAGCCCATGGCGAAGGTGGTGATGAACTTGCCGGGCTTGAGGGCCTTCTTGGCGTTGGTGATGACGCCCAGCTCGTAGAGCTCCATCATCGAGTCCACCAGCATCTCCGTGTGGACGCCCAGGTCCTTCTTGTCCTTGAGGGCCATGGCGGCGGCATTGGGGATACCCCCGATGCCCAGCTGGATGGTGGAGCCGTCCGCCACGAGCTCGGCGATGTGGGCGCCGATGGCCAGGTCCGTCGCATTGGGCTGCGGCGCCGGCAGGCAAGGCACCTCCTGGTCGTGCTCCACGAAGTAGTCCACGGCGGACACATGGACCTGGGTGTCGCCGAAGGTCCGGGGCAGGCGGGGGTTCACCTCGAGGATCACCAGGCGGGCGTGGTCCATGATGTCCTTCTCGTAGGTGACGCCCAGGGAGAGGGACACGAAGCCGTGCTTGTCCGGCGGGGTGCAGGTGCCGAAGAAGACATCGGGCCGGTGCGCGTGGATGCGGTCCGTGGCGGCGCGGTGGAGCATGTTGGGCACGTAGGTGACCGTGCCCGTGCCCGCCTTGAGGGCGGCGCGGGAGCCCGGCGCATGGAACCACGAGGCCAGCTCGAAGTGCCCCTGCATCTCCTTCTTCATGTAGAAGTCGTACTCCTTGAGGGTCAGGACGGAAAAGACCCTGACATTCTCGACCCGGTCGCCAATGATGTGAAAGCGCGACATGCAGCCCTGGGGCTCCGAGGCGCACTGGGCGACGATGACATCGTTATCGCTCTGGATATGGGCAACAGCGTCATCGATGGCGATCAGCTTGCTGGCGTAGATGGCCTGGTTCTTCATGACAACTCCTGGGGGGAAAGAGAATCCGAAAAGCCGCGTGCAAGGTAGGTGCCGATCACCGCAACGAGGGCCCGGGCATTGACTGGCGCGGAATCGAACGCGGTTTCCATGCCGAAATAATGGGCGAGACCCATGAGGTATTCGATGGCGGTCCCTTCCTCGATCCCCGGCGCGGTGCGCGTGACCCGCAGGGCCGGGGGACGGCGTCGATAGCCCGCCGCGAACGCGGCGTAGTACTCCCGCACGGTTGCCGGCAGGACGAACTCGGCCTCACGCACGATGTTATAGCAGTGCCGGTCGATGGAGAGGTAGACGAGCCAGAGCCAGAGGCCCCGGAGTTCGTATTCCAGGGCATTGAGCGACCCGGTTCCGGGCAGCGCCAGATTCCTGGCAATGAAGGCCCGGGCATCATGACCGACCAGGCCGATGAGCTCGCCGTAGAAGGTCTCCTTGGATTCGAAATGGGTGTAGAAGGCGCCGACCGAAAGCTGGGCTCCGGTAGTCACTTCGTGGATGTTGGTTGCGAAGAACCCCTTTTCCCCGAAGAGCCTGCGGCCAGAGCGGAGCAGACGCTCCCGCGGACCCTCTTCCAATGGCACCGGGAGGGGCGAGGCGCTGCCGCCAAAGACCTTGGCCGGGTCGAAGGCGAGGCCCCGGAACACGCCCCCGGTGAGGATGTCACAGACGGATTCGAACTGGACCGGGGCGCCGTTGAAGGCTGCTCGCACCGCGCAGAAGCGGAGTCCGCCGAGGGCAAACAGATACTCGGGGAGGCCTACTTCCCGGCCCAAGGCAGACCCCAGGCTGCGGCTGTAGATGGCCACGAGTCGCCGCTCAAATTCGAAGTAGCGATATTGCCCCTCCCGGAACACCGACACCAGCTCTGGATGCTGCTCAGAGAAGCGGATGATCACTGCGGCCAGGTGGCGGAGGCGCTCGCGGGGGGTGGCACCGGCAACCTGCTCCAGGGCCTCCCGCACCTGCTCCAGCACCCGGCCTAGGATGACCTTGAAGAGGGCTTCCTTACCCCCGTAGTAGCGGTAGAACACGCCATTGGAAAGACCGGCTGCACGGCAGATCTCAGCGACGGACACCGTGCCGTACCACTTGTTCGAGAAGAGGGCCACCGCCGCTGCCGCAAGGCGCTCAGCCGTTTCCGGATTGCCGCGGACCGCGATGGGCATGCTCGGCTCCTGCATCCGAGAAAGAATCTGGAACACTGCTGACATGAATGAGAACTGATTCACTAATCCACAACTAGTCTAGGGCCGGTTTCACGCCTTGGCAACGCCCAAAGAGGGCCGCTACTGCGGTACAGCGCCAGGAAGTACCTCTACCTCAAAAGCGAACAGGCCTGGCAATCTAGCCTTCGTGCTCGTTGTGTTCGCCGTGGCCAACTTCCATCGCCTGGACCCCGATGAGGCCAGGCCAGCCACCCTATCGAAACCGCCCACCGCACATCCTGATGGAGTTCAATGGCTAGGGCCTTGGCCCCTGCAACACACCCCCTTGCTGATTCCAGCGGCGGCGCGTAGTATGAATGAGAGATGATTCACCTCTTTTGGAGGTTCGCATGCATGTGGGCATCGTTGGTCACGGCACCTGGCTTCCCTCCAGCAGGCTGACGGCGGCAGACCTCGCGGCCGCAACGGGCATCCCGGAAGACGTGATTGCCCTGAAATTCGGAGTGAAAGGCAAGCCCATCGCGGGCTCCGGCGAGACCACGGCCTTCATGGGTTTGGCTGCCGCCCGGCAGGCTCTGGAAAACGCTGGCATGGAAGGCCAGGGCGTCGATCTGGTGATCTGGTGTGGGGCCCAGCATAAGGACTATCCCTGCTGGCTCGCGGGGCTCTATGTGGCCAATCAGCTCGGGGCGAAGAAGGCCTGGAGCTTCGATATGGAAGCCATGTGCGGCTCCATGATGGTGGCCCTGGATGTGGCCAAGTCCCTGCTGTTCACCCACCCCGAACTGGACACTGTCCTTCTGGTGTCCGGCTACCGCAACAACGACCTCATCGACCTCGCCGTGCCAGCGACCCGCTTCATGCTCGATATCGGCTCCGGCGGCTCGGCGGTGGTCCTCAAGAAGAACGCGGGGCGCAATGCGGTACTTGCCTCGGCCTTCCGGGGCGATGGCTCTCTGTCCGAGATGTGCATCGTGCCCACCCTGGGTAGCAAAGCCTGGCCACCCGCCCTGGCGGACCTCGAACGCGCCCACTTTATCGTCCCCGACGAGGAGGCCTTCAAGAGCAAGCTCGGCGAAGTGACCATGCCCAACTTCTATGGAGTGATCCGCGAAGCGGTGCAGCTGTCAGGACTGCCCGAGGACGGCATCGACTACCTCGCCATCCTCCACTTCAAGCGCAGCGCCCACGATGCCGTGCTGGCGGAGCTGGGTCTGCGACCCGACCAGAGCACCTACCTCGATGACTACGGACACCTCGGCCAAAACGATCAGGTACTCTCCCTGGAGCTTGGCCTTCGGGACGGCAAGATCCGGGACGGCTCCCGCATTGTCTTTGTGGGGGCGGGACTCGGGTTCGTGTGGGCCGCCACGGTGATCCAGTGGGGTCCTTATACTGATTAGGGAGGGCCTATGCCGAAGGGTGTGCTTCTCGGAACCGTGCTGCTCGCACTCCTCATCGTGGCCTGCGCCTGGGCGGCCTGGATGCTCGCGCGGCGGCCCCTCGATGTCTGGGTCTGGGCCAACCGGAGGGCCCTGGCCAGTGCCGGACTGAAGAAGCTCAGCATCCCGTCACCGGCGGGTGCCCAGACTGTCTTCGTGGGTGGCTCGGGGCCCGTCCTGGTGCTCCTCCACGGGGCCGGTGATCAGGCGGCCACCTGGGCCCATGTGGTGCCCTCCCTGGCCAAGCGCTACACCCTGGTGATCCCTGATCTGGCCGGTCACGGGGACAGCGCTCCCGCCACAGGCCTGATTCAGGTCGCCGATATCTTCGGGGGCCTGGAGGCGGTCATCTCCAGCCTGGCTCAGGGCCAGCCTGTGACGATCGTCGGCAACTCCCTGGGCGCCTGGATGGCCATGGTCCTGGCGAACCGGCACCCCGACTGGGTGGCGCGGGTGGTGGCGGTGAACGGCGGCCCCCTGCTGGGCTCGAACACCAAGGTGCGCATGCTGCCCACCACCCGGGAAGAAGCCCGGGAGACCATGGCCCAGCTGCGGGACGCAGCCAGTCCGGCCATCCCGGACAAGGTCCTGGACCAGATGGTCCGCCAGGCTCCGACCAGCCCGCTGGCCCGCTTTGCCGCTTCCGCAGCCACCATGGGGGAGTGGCTCCTCAGCGAAGCGCAGCTGCGCACCTTGCCCATCCCGGTCCGCCTGGTCTGGGGCGTGGCCGATCAGCTGATGCCCCTGGACTATGCCCGGCGCATGGAGGCCGTCCTGCCTGAGGTGGTGCTCATCCCCATCGAGCGCTGCGGGCATATTCCCCAGCAGGAAGCTCCGGACCGCTTCCAGGCCGCCCTGGACCAGGCCCTGGCCCCGGGCAGCGACCAAGTGAGCCTGATCACAGACAGCCCCCGCCCCTGAACCGCACCCTGGAGCCCTGGAGACCGCCCATGCGCAAGAAGATCTACATCGCCGCCTACCACCAGTCCAAGTTCGGCAAGCTGCTGGGCCTGACCATCACCGAGATCATCCAGAAGGCGGCCCTCGAAACCGTCGCCCAGGTGGGGGCCGATCCCGCCGTCGTGGATGTCGCCTCCGTGGGTGCCGCCTGCAACATCTCTCTCAATGCCCAGGGCCTGGTGTCGGGCCTGCTGGCCATGGTCCCGGGCCTCGGTGGCAAGTCCATTGAATCCGTGGAGAACGCCTGCGCCTCCGGGGGCCAGGCCATCCTGTCCGTGGCCCACAAGCTGATGGTGGGGGATGGCGAGGTGGGGCTCGCCCTGGGCTACGAAAAAA
>SESE01000973.1_pt1 | contig 11818 bp, 16 predicted proteins | sample 3171371 | NCBI WGS metagenome assembly SESE01 (sample SAMN06051881, study PRJNA518727) | freshwater metagenome | biome: subpolar coniferous forest; feature: holomictic lake; material: water; isolation source: holomictic Lake 442, 13 m depth | place: Canada: near Kenora, Ontario | collected...
TCGGTAGCGGATAAATCTAATAACTTCATAGGCACCTTCACGGCGGGGTACAACTTTACGGTCAACCCATCCTTTGTGTTGGGGGTTGGGGCTGAGTACTCACCACTACATAACTCGACAAAAAATATCACATCTACCGGTGTTACGACTGCCAGTACCTACAATAAAAACCAGTCTTACAATGTATTCCTGTCACCGGGCTTGGTTATAGATAGGGACAAATTAGCATACGCCAAATTCGGATACGCTGGGGCGGCCGCTCACACGAGCATCAATGGCTCTACAACTGATTACACTGGGTACTCATTGGGATTGGGCTACAAACAATTTGTTAACCAAACCATCTTCGGGTTTGGAGAGGTTAACTACGCAAAGTATGGTAGCGAACCAGACAGCGCAACACGGACTGGTACACACACCCTAAGCGCTACCAATGTTGTCGTGGGTATCGGCTTAAAGTTCTAGTACCTCTCGGAGCTCGGAGCACCCAGCTCAAGAGATTGGACACGCCAAGGGCTGCAGCGATGCAGCCCTTTTTATTGGGTGGAAACTACAGCCACCACCTCACGCTGGTTGAGTGTGTTTAATTTACAACATCTGTGGGATGCTTATTTACCGCATGCCACCTTCAGGAGGGCTTCCCCCACGCTACCCGGTGACACAGTCTGAAACTCTGCATGGGTATTCCCGCTCTGCCACACCACCTCACCTGCCCCCATATTTTTAGAGTGCTCGCTAAAGGTTAGCAATCTTCGCATCTCTTCCCTACAGTCATACTCTTCTTGACGTAGGGTTGATAGGTGCTGCACATTGTCACCCTTGCCGATCTGGGCGACCTTGAAATCAACCAAGCTCCACATCCTGACCGCGTTGCCCGACTTATGGATAGTGGAAAGTTCGGCGTAGTTGGTATAGGTGTCATTGCCGCCAACCTTGGTCCACTCGGCCACAGCGCTCGTGCTAAACGCCGTTAGTAGTAACGCTATCAGTGGTTTCATCAGCACCCCTTAAAGTTACGTGTCTGGCATGCCTTCGTCATCTCCTGTGCCTTCTCTATCTGCTGAGGGGTCATTTCTTTTGCCAGGTTGTCACGGTACTTTGCTGAGTAGGCGTTTCCTCCCGCGCTCGCCAAGCTGTACCACATATAGGCGTGCGTGTAGTTCCGGGCAACGCCCTTGCCTTCTTCGTACATCGCACCCAAGATGATTTGCGCCTTGGCGAGGCCCTGCTCCGCCGCTAACCGGTACCAACTGTTCGCCTCGTTGTAGTTCTGGGTGACGCCCTGGCCGATGTCGTACATCGTACCGAGGCTAAGCTGTGCCTTTGCATCCCCACCGCTCGCCAACGGGCGTAAGATTTTCAGCGCTGCCGCGTAGTCGCTACGCTCATTGGCTTCAGCAACGTCCTCAAATGGGCCACCCCAAGCCAGACTAAGGGTTATGGGTAAAAGGATAAGAGTAATCAGTAATTTATTCATGCCTGTCTGTGTCCGAGTCGGTGGTTTTCAAATCAACAATGACTAGCATTGTCGGCCATGGGCGATATTTATACTCCACTATGTCAATCCTTGGTAATTAAAATGTAATATGCAACTTGTAAAATAGTGGCCAGTAGATACTCTGCGTGGTGCACGAATGTCAGGCACTTAACTTTTGGAGATTTTAATGAAGAGACTACTAATTAATTCCAAGGAGGCCTCCGCAATCTGGTGGGCAATGTTCTGGAGGATGGGCCTGCTGTGGTTAGCCTGCGGCCTGCTGGTAGGGGTGTCGGAGTACTACCTAGAAACGTGGGGCGCATCTTACGACGTCGCCGGGTACACGGGCATGCTAATCGGCCTGATTAGCACCGTCGTCACCTCCTTCCTGACGATGAAGTATGTCCTGAATAAAAAGTACAAGCACTTCACCCTCAAGCTGGTCAGGCACGAGCAGACTGAGCAGGCCTCACAAGGTGAAGCAGGTCCGCTCAAGTGAGAAAGTACAACATCCTCTTCCTGTGCACGCACAACTCCGCCCGATCCGTGCTGGGGGAGGCGCTGGCCTCGACACACCCGAGCGGCAAGTTCGTGGGCTACTCGGCGGGCTCAACCCCGGGGGCCGGTGTAAACCCATACGCCCTCGAGCTCGCCAAGGCTATGGGCTACCCCGAGTCAAAACTTAGAAGCAAGAGCTGGGACGAGTACGGGCTCCCCGACGCGCCCAAGATGGACATCATTGTCACCGTGTGCGACAACGCGGCAGGCGAATCGTGCCCACTTTGGCCTGGCACGCCAGTCACTGACCACTGGGGCTTTCCTGACCCCTCGCAGGTCCAAGGCGGTGACGCCGAAAAAAGATTAGCCTTTGCCGAGGTCATGAACGGCCTAAAAAATAAAATTGATCAACTGGCTAGCTTGCCACTCGACACATTTGACGCGCCAGGCATCCGCGCCGAACTAAAACGATTGGGCAAGGCATGAACCTGTTCGAGCGCTACCTGACCGTCTGGGTGTTTCTCTGCATCGTCGTGGGGGTCGCCCTCGGACAAATGTTTCCCCAACTATTTCACTTCATCGGAACGCTTGAGGTGGCCAGGGTAAACCTGCCCGTGGGGCTACTCATCTGGGTGATGATCATCCCGATGCTGGTCAGGGTGGACTTCGGGGCATTGGGAGAGGTCAGAAAGCACGCCAAGGGGATCGGCGTCACGTTGTTTGTTAACTGGCTGGTCAAGCCCTTCTCTATGGCACTCCTCGGCTGGATATTTATTCGGCACCTCTTCGCGCCCTACCTTCCCCCGGACCAGATCGACAGCTACATCGCCGGCCTAATACTGCTCGCTGCCGCGCCCTGCACCGCCATGGTGTTCGTGTGGAGCCGCCTGACCAACGGCGACCCCTTGTTTACGTTATCCCAGGTCGCCTTGAATGACGCCATCATGGTGTTTGCCTTCGCGCCAATCGTTGCGCTCCTGCTTGGCATCTCGGCAATAACGGTCCCGTGGGACACCCTCGTGACCTCGGTGGTGCTCTATATCTTGATCCCGGTGGTGTTGGCACAGCTACTGCGCAAAGGCCTGCTGGCGCGGGGCGAGCGAGCGCTCGAAGAGGCGATGGGGCGGATGGGCTCACTCTCGATCCTGGCGCTGCTGGCCACCCTAGTGCTGCTGTTTGCGTTTCAGGGCGAGGCGATCATCAGGCAGCCGCTGGTCATTGCCCTGCTGGCGGTCCCCATCTTAGTCCAGGTGCTCTTTAACTCCGCGCTAGCCTACTACCTAAATCGCGCCCTAGGCGAGGCGCACAATGTGGCCTGCCCGTCGGCCCTCATCGGAGCGTCCAACTTCTTTGAGTTGGCCGTGGCGGCGGCAATCAGTCTCTTTGGGTTTCAGTCTGGTGCTGCGCTGGCAACGGTGGTTGGGGTGCTGATAGAGGTGCCCGTGATGCTGGTGGTGGTCAGGGTAGTCAACGACTCCAAGAATTGGTATCAGAGGACATAATAGCCTTCAGATAGCTTACGAGTGGGCGCTCCACCCCCTTGTCCGCGCCCTGCCATGACACAGGCAATCAGTAGCCTCATTACCTCTTCCTGAGATTATGAACACACGACACGTAGTCAATGGTCGCGCGAATGAATGTGCGATGAACACTACCATCGTAGAGGGAGACATCCTCATAATCACCGGCAGCACCAATCGTAGACGACCAGGTGTAGGACAGAATCCAGCCCTGGGCACGCAGTTCTGGGGAGTTGTTGGGGTATGCAGCGTAAAGTGCGAGCAGCTCCTCCCTGGTTGGCTGACGCCAGCCCGAGGTGTAGCCTAATACACCGACCGGATTCTCGCGGGTGCAGACGCCTGAACCGGCAATGTTTGTCCAGATATCCTTCGTCTTTACGGGTGCCCAAAGTAGGCCACCACTTTGCACGTACCCTGTTGGCAATGATTCACCACAGGCCATACAAGAAGCGAGTAGCAGGGAGAAAAAAATAGTCGGTGATTTCATTGGCTCCCCCAAGACGCTGGCATCGTAATGGCTATTTATCGTTTAACTCATCATCCTTATAGTACTTGGTGCCCTGGATCGTGGCTTGCAGCGCCAACCCCGTTTCAGTGAGCTGATACAAGCTCACGCCCGGTGCGACGGTGATTGCACCCTCTAGGGCGCCTCCCTTGCTACCCGATTTGGCAGCGATGTCGGCCTGCGCGTCTGCCGTCCAACCGCTTTCAACAAATTGCTCGAAGGCCTTGGCGGTTGTGAATACGAAAATACCCCTAAAATCCTTTACCCCAAGCCCGAAGCCGATGCCGCCAGAGACCATCTTCATGTAGATGTCCTTGTGCGTTGCATTGTCATGGGCCACACCAGAGCCGCCCGCAGCAGAAATAAAGAATAAATTAATCCCGACATTGCTAAATGCTGCGTAGCCAACTGCTTTTTTGATTTCACTTTCGACGTTTGGATGCACTTTATACAACTTAGCTAGGGTCTCGCTACGCATCTTAAGGACTTCCTTCCTTTTATCCTCTGGGGAGGATGCGGCGACAGCGGAACTGGCGAATCCGGCAATAATGATTCCAGCGGCTATGACGGCTAAAATATGTGTGCGGTAAGAATTTGGTTTCATGGTTTTTCCCCTAATGTGCACGTTGCGTGCATCTCGTCGTTAAAAAATCCCGTTGGTCGAGATTGTTTTTTCAGACTACGCTGCAATCACACCACAAGATAGCTGCGCTTTATGCATACAACCTATGTTTTATGCAATTAGTGCGGGTTAACGCCCCTCATTATTTTTTAAGCAGCCAAACATTCTCCTTTGCCGCACACCCCCCCTTCAGCCCACCAGGCAGGTCGGCGCTCGATACGAGGGTTAACTCGTAGCTGTCGCTGTAGTGTTGACGTATCTCTTCGTTGCTAACTGAGAAAGGGGGTCCCGCCATCGAGCTCTGGTCGTACTCGTAACAAATCAACAGCTGCGGCGCCCTATCTGTAATGTTCATCAAGTGTGCCGCGTATCGATTGCGCATCTTGTCAGGCAGAGCCACCAAGGCTGCCCTATCAAAAACTGCATCGATCGGCCCCAGGATTTCGCTCGATAGGTCAAATATGTCACCCACAAATATGTCGATATTTGGTGCGCTGTAGCGATCCATCTGGCCCGCCGCTGATATTTCTGGCTTTACCCCAAGCTCCGCAAACAATTGCTCAATGGCAATCCGGCTGAGTTCAGCCCCTGCGACACGGTAACCGTTAGCCCGTAGCCAGGAAATAACGAGCGTTTTACCACACAATGGCACAAACACACGATCACACTTTACTAGAGATAAATGATGTAAGTAACTGACTAATAGTTTATTTACATCGCTCTCGTGGAAACCAATTTCACCCTCTTCCCACTTCCGATGCCAGAAACTGGTATCCACAATACGTCACCCCCTAAAGAAATCTGTTTGCGCCTCACCCTGCTTCATTTGTGACTATCCGGCTGGAGTCATCAAAACGCAAGCATGAAAAACGTCCGATCAAGTCCAGGTCATCTAAATTCAACAACACAAACGATGACACTTCGAGCATTATATCGATCCACAGGCAGGCTTGAAATTTTCAATACGCCCACACTAAATGCCCATGCAAATTAATTCTGACTTTGACCAGCGTGTAGTCATTCAGCACGATCAGCTATCTTGGGTTGCCAGCCCAGTCCTCGGCATTGAGCATCGGATGCTTGACCGTACAGGCCAAGAGCCTGCCCGAACAACATCCATCGTGCGATACCTTCCGGGCACCAGATTCACAAGCAGCACAGACGATCTAGGTGAGGAGATACTAGTTCTCGAGGGTCAGCTCAGCGACGAATCCAGTGACCATCCCGCCGGCACGTACATCAAAAATCCACCCGGATCGTCACGCACATCCTTCACCACTTCGGGCTGCCTGCTTTTTGTGAAGTTGCACCACCTTGATCCGGCGGATCGGCAGCATCGGGTGATCAATACTAGGACCGCGACCTGGCATCCTGGGCTTGTGCCAGGACTCCTTGTCTTGCCTTTGTCGGAGTTCGCTTCAACACATACGGCGATGGTTCGCTGGGCACCCAATACCCACTTCAATCCACATAGACATTTCGGTGGCGAGGAAATATTTGTGCTGGAAGGCGTGTTTGAGGATGAGCATGGTCGATACCCCGCTGGATCTTGGATACGTAGTCCACACATGAGCGCTCATCAACCCTACAGCATTGAAGGATGCACCATTCTTGTAAAAACTGGGCACTTAAAATAAGTTACATCAATTAAAGAGCCCCAGATAATGCGATTAAATTATTGGATTGCTATACTGACCTCTATAGCCACAACCTAAAGGAGTGAGTCATGGTTCGTATCATAGCTGCTGCCGTTGCGATGACCTTGTGCACAATCAATGCGTACGCTTTCGATCTCACAAGCCAAGATATCGCCGAGGGTCGTACGCTTCATAAGGCTCAGGTGTACAAGGGGTTTGGCTGCAGTGGGGGCAACCTCTCACCGTCGCTGAGTTGGAAAAATGTACCAGCAGGTACGCGCAGCCTAGCGGTAACCGTTTACGATCCGGACGCGCCGACGGGTAGCGGCTGGTGGCACTGGCTTGTGTATGACATGCCGGCGTCGGTCACTTCATTGCCCGCCGGCGCGATAGCAAATAAGGGTTTACCCGTAGGTGCCAAGCAGGGGCGCAACGACTTTGGAGACCGAAACTTTGGCGGAGCGTGTCCACCGGCGAATGACAAACCGCACCACTACGTGTTCACTATTCACGCGCTCAAGGTTGAGAGGCTGGACGTTCCAGATACCGCCAGTGCCGCACTCATTGGGTTTATGCTGAATGCCAACAGCCTAGGGAAGGCTCAGCTTACCGCGACCTACTCTAGACGAGGTGATTAGATTGATTACGTAAGGATGCAGCTACCCGCATCGATGCTAGCTCTCAGATGGCAGCCATTTATGATGAGAAACTCACGGGCATGGGGTTGCATTTCGTGGCGTTCATCTATCAGGTTTTGCCGTTGGATGATCCCCAGATCAGGATGTATTTTTTGATGGGAGGAAGACGAATGAGTAGCAGGATAACCACCACCGCCGTATAAATTAATACCGTATCAAAGTCATTCTTACCAGACTTATCCCACCAATAGTGCAGTATGGTCAACACTGCTGTTGCGTACACTAAACGGTGCAACTGCAACCAGCGTCTCCCCATCAAGCGTTGAAGGGCAAGGTTTGACGTTATCGCCAAAGGCACGAGCGACAAAAAAGCCAAGAACCCAAGCGCAATAAACGGTCGGTCGAAGATGTCGGCCATCATGTCGCTGAGATTTAACTCCTGCTCCACCCAGAACCAAAGAACACAATGCAGGCAGGCATAGAAAAAACAAAACAGGCCCAGCATGCGGCGGAGTTTAATCAAGATGCCCCACCTGCATACCCAAAATAATGGACTCATCATTAGGGTCAGGCATAGCAATCGTAGTGCCCAGCTCCCCGTCGAATGCATGATGTACTCGACGGGGTTGGCACCTAGGTTTCGTACAAATAACTCCGCCAATGGAATCAGGGCGGCGATAAATACGGCATACCTTAGGGGCTCAGTAGAATTTTTTAAGGTCCATACCGACATACAGGCTTGCCACTTGGCTCGCATAGCCATTAAATAGTTCAGTTTTAATTTTTGGTGCAAAGAATCCTCGCCCATCACCAATTCGACGCTCAGTGGCTTGACTCCACCTGGGGTGATTAACCGACGGATTAACGTTAGAGTAAAAACCGTACTCACCTGGGGCGGACTTGCCCCAAGTGGTAGCTGGTTGCGCCTCGGTAAGGCGAATTCTTACGATCGATTTTGCGCTTTTAAAGCCGTATTTCCACGGCACCACCAATCGTACCGGTGCGCCATTTTGGTTCGGCAATACCTCGCCGTACAGGCCTAAGGTTACAAGGGTGAGTGGGTGCATGGCCTCGTCGATGCGAAGGCCCTCCCGATAGGGCCAATCCAGAATCGAGTTTCTGATACCCGGCATCTGGTGCACATCACCCAAGGTAACAAATTCCACAAACTTTGCAGAGCCGGAAGGCTCTGCCGCCTTAAGTAGCTTGCTTAATGGGTAACCATTCCACGGTATAACCATGGACCACCCCTCGACACAACGCATGCGGTAAATACGTTCCTCGATCGGCGCAAGTTTCAATAAAGCATCGATGTCTATGGTGATTGGTTTTTTTACTAGGCCCTCAATGCTTACTGTCCATGGCCTTGTTTTCAATATCGACGCCCTTTCCGCTGGGTCAGCCTTGTCCGTACCAAACTCATAGAAATTATTGTAGCTAGTGACGTCCTTATAGGAAGAGAGAGTCTCGTGCGTGCTAAGCAAAGACGGGGTAACCGAACTGAATCTTGGGCCTCCTCCTCCACCGACAATGCCCTGAGCTAATGCGGGTATTGTGTGCAGTAGTGATGTTCCAGCCAGGCCCGCCGTTGCCCCCATCACCGTGGCACGCAAGAACTCACGTCGCCCATGCAGTGCGTGCTTTGACGTAATCATGCTCGGCACGATGGTCGGATCATTGTATATCTTCATGCTTTAGCTCCCGGCAAAGACTAATCGAGTGAGCGAGACTGCAACGAACGTCGAAAGATTGACCGATTGTATCCAGGCGACCAGTATGCGGGCCTAACAATCCTAATTCCGTGTGAAATCTTCGCGTTAGCAAAAAATTGCATCTGTACGTTAACGCACACTCGACCCAACAATGCACTGGTAGAGTGCCCACTAGGGGGTGCGAGCTGCCCGCCACACGACGAAGGCAACTGGCTTCATTAATTACTTAAAAAACTAAATAGAGTATGCGCTACCAATGACACTTAAGAGAACCTTTTTGATATGGTGGGCATTTTTTTGGAAGATGTTATTGCTATGGCTAATCTGCGGTTTCTTAGTCGAGATCGTGGAATACAACTTAAGTACGTGGGAGGTGGATTACGATATTGCCAACTACATCATTTGGCTGGTCGAGTTTATTTATATCTCTTCAACCTCTTTCTTGGTGATGAGGCACACACTTAAAAAGAAATATACGGGCTTTACGATAAGATCAGTAAACGGCGAGCAGGTGTGATCAAAATCACTTAGCACCCATCTCAATTCAGCCACCATGCACACCTAAAGGCACCAAAATTTCGATCACCTTAAAAAGTCTCCCATGGTGGCTAGAAAACCCATCGATGGTCGACGGCTTGTCCAGTGCAAGAGCTAAGGATCAACTCGCCTACTTTGGCGCCAACACATTTCACAAGTCCAGCAATAGGTCCCTGCTGGTTCAGTACATCACACGCTTCAAGAATCCGTTGGTTATTATCCTGCTCTTGGCCAGCATGGTCTCTGCTTTTACTGGCGAGATAACCAACTTCATTATCATCTCCTGCATCGTCCTCATGAGTGTCACGCTGGACTTTGTTCAGGAGTATCGCGCCCATATCGCAGCAGAAAAGTTAAAGCTATCGGTCTCTGTGCGAGTCACGGTCATTCGAGATGGACAGGCTATGGATATTGCGATTAGTAAGGTGGTGCCGCATGACTTGGTACTACTTTCCGCGGGAGACCTGATCCCGGCTGATGGCGTCGTCATCGAGGCCCGTGATTTTTTTGTTAAGCAGGCGCTACTGACTGGCGAGACCTACCCGGTAGAGAAACGACCGGACATGCCGCCTGAGACAGCCACAGAAATTCAAGACGCAACCAACGCTGTTTTCATGGGCACCTCAGTCGTCAGCGGTAGCGCCCGTGTTCTGGTGATGAGGACCGGGGCGGAGACCGCGCTCGGGGCAATTTCAGACAGTATCTCTAGGCCGCCTGCGCCGACCTCCTTTGAGATGGGCACGCGGCGCTTTGGCATGCTGATCATGCGGCTCACCATAATGATGGTCATGTTTGTGCTGCTCGTTAACACCCTGTTCCACAGACCTTGGCTGGAGTCGTTCTTGTTCGCTGTGGCCCTGGCGGTGGGACTAACACCCGAGCTATTACCTATGGTGGTGTCTGTGACGCTCTCACGTGGTGCACTCCGCATGGCAAAGAACAAGGTGATCGTAAAGCGCTTGTCGGCCATCCAGGATCTGGGCTCCATGGACGTCCTCTGCACGGACAAGACCGGCACACTGACCGAGGCAAAGATTCACCTAGAGCGGCACGTTGATGTGGATGGCACAACCAGTGAGCGCGTGCTTGAGCTTGCCTACCTAAACAGCTTCTTCGAGAGCGGATTAAAGAGTCCACTCGACGAAGCCATCCTAGAACACCAACATATTGACGTTGGGCGGTGGACAAAGATTGACGAGGTCCCCTTCGATTTTGAAAGGCGTCGCGTCTCCGTGCTGATTGACGATGGTGAAACACGCTGGCTGATAGTCAAGGGTGCACCAGACGAGATTAGCGCGCTATGCACGCACTATGAAGCGAGGGGCGCCACACAACGCCTGCCTATAGACGAGGCCTCCCTTGCAGCAATCCATCGCCAGTACAGCGCGATGGAGGAAGACGGATTTAGGGTACTTGGAATCGCCTGCCGCCAGGTCTCGAGGGACCACCCGCACGCGATCGTCGGTGACGAATCGGAGCTGGTTCTGGCAGGCTTCGCTGGCTTCTTGGATCCCCCAAAGGCGAGTGCCGCCTCCGCCTTAGCGGCCCTGTGCCAGGCTGGCATCGCAATTAAAATTATCACTGGCGACAGCGAGCTGGTGACGCGGCATGTCTGCGCCCAGTTGAATATTCCAGTGACAGGACTCCTAATGGGGAAAGAGATTGCCCAGATGGATGATGCAGCCCTCGAGGCACGTGTTGAGGCTGTCAACATTTTTTGTAGGGTCAACCCAGCACAGAAGGAGCGAATCATTCGTGCGCTCAAGGCCCGCGGACACGTTGTAGGCTACCTGGGGGACGGGATTAATGACGCACCCTCGCTACACAGCGCGGACGTTGGTCTGTCGGTCGACTCCGCCGTGGACGTGGCCAAGGATGCGGCGGACATGATTCTGTTAAAGCACGACCTGCATGTACTACACACGGGCGTCCTGGAAGGTCGACGCACCTTCGGCAACATCATGAAGTACATCATGATGGGTACGAGCTCGAACTTTGGAAACATGTTCAGTATGGCCGGAGCGTCACTGTTCCTACCCTTCCTGCCGATGATGCCAACACAGATACTGCTCAACAACATACTCTACGACATCTCAGAGATGCCTATCCCACTCGACAAGGTAGATGCCGCTGAAATTGCTAAGCCACACGCTCTGGACCTTGGCTTTATTCGGAACTTCATGTGGGTGATCGGACCCATCAGCTCACTGTTTGACTTCCTAACCTTCTATATCATGCTGGTCGTTTTGCACGCGGATGAAAAGTTATTTCAAACCGGCTGGTTTGTAGAGTCTCTGTGCACCCAGGTGCTGGTGATTTTTATCATTCGAACTCGCGGCAATCCATTAAAGAGTACAGCGCACCCACTGCTAATCCTTACCTCGCTGACCGTGGTAGCGGTAGCGGTACTGTTGCCATTCACATCAATAGGCACGCACTTTGGTTTTGTGGCTCCGCCCATTAAGTTCTACCTACTCCTTGGGGGCATGGTAATCACGTACCTCATCATTGTTCAGGTGGTCAAGCAAGCCTTCTACAGGTGGTCGGCACGACGAGTGAGTTTGCAGTCTTTAATAAATGCCTAGCAAGACTTAAGCAATCAAGTGGTATTGTGTGCATCATCACAAATAATTTCACTACCCAAGGAGCAGCGCATGGATACCTTAGACGCG
>SESE01000977.1_pt1 | contig 11802 bp, 11 predicted proteins | sample 3171371 | NCBI WGS metagenome assembly SESE01 (sample SAMN06051881, study PRJNA518727) | freshwater metagenome | biome: subpolar coniferous forest; feature: holomictic lake; material: water; isolation source: holomictic Lake 442, 13 m depth | place: Canada: near Kenora, Ontario | collected...
AACGGCGGTGCCCTTCCAGACGAGCCTGATCATGAAGATCGACTCGGTGGCCTTCTCCAGCGGCGGCACCATCTCTCTCACCTCGGGTACCAGCACCTTCCTCATGTCCAAGGTTCTCGGCATCGTTGCCTGATTCGAACCGAACCCCTACTACCAAGGAGCCCTAATGAGCCTCTACTCCGCGTTCTACTCCGGCCTCTCCGGCCTCTCCACGAACTCCAACGCGCTGAACGTGATCGGCAACAACCTGTCGAACATCAACACCGTGGGTTTCAAGGGCTCGGACATGACCTTCCGGGACATCTTCAGCACCGCTGGTGCCTCCGCCACGCAGGGCAACGGCAACCCCATCCAGTTTGGCCTGGGCGTGCAGATGAACTCCGTGAACCAGAACTTCTCCCAGTCCTCCTTCCAGTCCACGGGCAACGCCCTGGACATGGCCATCCAGGGCAACGGCTTCTTCACCCTGCAGACCGCCGCAGGCACCCAGGTGTTCAGCCGCGCAGGCAACTTCACCCGCAACAGCGACGGCTACCTCGTGGCCAGTGACGGCGCCAACGTCATGGGCTGGAACCGCACCGTAACCAACGGCGTCGGCAGCGTCGTAACAACGGGCGCGGCGGTTCCCATCCAGGTCTCCGCTGCCACCGCCGGCGCCCAGGCCACCGCCAACGTCGGCCTGAGCGTCAACCTGAACGCTTCGGCCGCCCTGAACAGCACCTACTCCTCCCCCATCCAGGTCTACGACAGCCTGGGGAAGGTCCAGAACATGGTCATCGACTACACCAAGACGGCGGAGGCCCAGTCACCCACCACCAGCCTCGGCTTCTCTGGCGTGAACCTCAGCTCCGCTGCCGGTGCTGCGGACGTGACCCAGACCGGGTTCGTCTACGACAGCCAGGGCGTCCAGCACAACCTGACCATCCTCTACCATAAGACGGCCGGCCACCCTGCGGACCCTGCTGCAACCCCCCCCGCTACCTACTTGGCCGACAGCTGGAACTACACAATCACCGACGCCAACGCAGCGACCCCCGGGGCCACCGTCGGCAGCGGGACCATTGACTGGTCCACCACCACCAACTCCTTCAATGTGCAGGGTGGATTCACCCCCCTCACCATCACCACCTCCACCGGCGTCTCCAACACCATTCCCTTCAATCCGTCGCTGACCTTCACCAACGGCGTTGGGGCGAGCACCCCGGGCACCATCGCCCAGGCCGGTGGAAATCAGACTGGCAATCTCACCTGGACCTACACCGTCCGGGATGCGGCCCTCAACCCTGACGGCTCGACCCGCCCCTTCGTCTACACCGGCATCCTGGGCTTCGATGCCAGCGGCAACCTCAGCCAGATGGGCATCCCGGGAGCGCCGATCAACAACCCAACCGCCAACAACAACCCTGCCATCACCCTCCCCTGGCTCAGCGGCACCTCCAACACCATCACCTTGGACATCATGGGTTCCACGGGGACGTCCAACTTCACCGGACTCAGCTCCGCCAATGCGACGATCAGCAGCACCCAGGACGGCTACCCCGCCGGCACCCTGCAGAGCATGACCGTGGACCAGGACGGCATCATCAGCGGCACCTTCACCAATGGCCAGATCCTCAACCTGGCGCAGCTGGCCCTCTCCTCCTTCACCAACACCAACGGCCTACAGCAGTCCGGCAACAACCACTGGAGCCAGAGCCTGGCCTCCGGTGCACCCACCATCGGCGTGGCCAATGCGGCCGGTCGCGGCGGCATCCTCGGCTCCAACCTCGAGCTGTCCAACGTTGACGTGGCCAGCGAGTTCACCAAGCTCATCGTCAGCCAGCGCGGCTACCAGGCCAACGCCAAGATCGTCACCACCACCGACGAGCTGCTCCAGGTCACCCTGAACCTCAAGCAGTAAGCCACTCCCAGCCTGTGAGCGCGGCCCCCCGGGGCCGCGCTTTTTGGTTCCCGGACCCACGGGCGAGTAGACTTGGGCCTTTGATCGAGGCCCCATGTCCGGACACGAAAGCCTGCCCCTCGCCCCCCGCCGCAAGACCCGGCAGATCATGGTGGGCCCGGTGCCGGTGGGCGGAGACGCGCCCATCACCGTCCAGAGCATGACCAAGACCGACAGCCGGGATGTGGAAGCGACCCTCAGCCAGATCTACGCCTACGCCAATGCCGGCTGCGAGATCGTGCGGGTCAGCGTTCCCACCACCAAGGCGGGCGAGGTCTTCCACGAGATCTGCGACCGCAGCCCAATCCCCGTGGTAGCCGACATCCACTTCGACTACCGCCTGGCCCTGGTGGCGGCCGATGGTGGCGCCGCCTGCCTGCGCATCAATCCGGGCAACATTGGCGGCCAGGATCGCGTGCGGGCCGTGGTGGAGAAGGCCGGCGCCAAGGGCATCCCCATCCGCATCGGCGTCAACGGCGGCAGCCTCGAAAAGGACCTCCTGGAGAAGTTCGGCTCCGCCACGCCCGAAGCCATGGTGGAGAGCGCCCTGCGCCACATCGGCGTGCTGGAGCGCGAGGGCTTCCACGACATCAAGATCAGCCTCAAGGCCAGCGATGTGGTACGCACGGTGCAGGCCTACCGCCTGCTGGCCAAGCAGGTGGACTACCCCTTCCACCTGGGCATCACCGAGGCCGGCACGCCCTTCGGTGGCACCATCCGGTCCAGCGCAGGCATGGGCATCCTGCTGGCCGAGGGCCTGGGTGACACCATCCGCGTCTCCCTCACGGGCGAAGGCGAGGATGAGTGCCGCGTGGGCCACGAGCTGCTGCGCTCCCTGGCTCTGCGCACCGGCGGCTTCCGCATGGTGAGCTGCCCCAGCTGCGGCCGGGTGCAGATCGACCTCAACCGGGTGGCCAACGAGATCGAGGAAGGCCTCAAGCTGATCAACCACGAGAACATCACCTACGCCGTCATGGGCTGCGTGGTGAACGGGCCCGGTGAAGCCCGAGACGCCGACCTCGGTGTGGCCGGCGGCGCCGGGGAAGGCCTCATCTACCGCAAGGGCGAGCTGATCCGCCGGGTGAAGGAGGAGGACCTGGTTCCCGCCTTCCTCGAAGAAGCCCGGAAGGTGAAAGCCGAGGCCGATGCCGCTGCAGGGGCCTAGGGTGTTCCTCTGGCTGCTGGCCCATCCCCTGGCCGCTGGAGCCCTGTTCCTGGTCCTGGAGGCCTGCTTGCCGGTGCGCTTCCAGCCCACGGCCTGGGTCTGCCGGGGGGCCATCCGGGTCTATCAGGCCGTGCTGTCGGAACACCTGCCCACCCAGTGCAAGTTCACCCCCACCTGCAGCCACTACGGCCTGGGCTGCATCCAGCGCCACGGCACCCTCCGGGGGGGCTTGCTCACCACCTGGCGCCTCCTCCGCTGCTCCCCGCTCACGGACGGCGGGATCGACCCAGTCCCCTAGCCAGAAGTTGGCCCCGACGGCCGCTGCCTTGCCGGCTGAGAATGCTGGGTGTCGCCATTAATTGATTTATTTTGAGTTAACTAATTTAGGTATTACTGACCTTTTTAGTATGACTTGTGACCCAAGACACCGCCTTCCAGCCCCATCTTGGGTTCACGGGTAACCCGGAGGAGGCATCACCATGATCATCAACTTCGAATGCAGGGTAGGCGACCTCGTCCTGGAGCACCCGGAGACCATGCCCTACCTGGAAGCCCAGGGGGTGGACTTCTGCTGCCACGGCCACCGCACGCTGAGAGAGGCCTGCGAGGCCGCAGGGCGACCCTTCCAGCAGATCCAGGCCGGCCTGGCAGAGATCCAGGCGGCCCCAGCAGATGCCCCCACCCCGGCGGCCTGGCAGGAGGCTCCGCTCGCCGCTCTGCTGGACCACATCGAGGGCACCCATCATGCCTACCTGCGCACGGCCCTGCCCCGCCTTGAGGCCCTGATTACCAAGGTGCACGGCGTGCACGGTGCAAACCATCCTGAGCTGGATGAGGTCTTCGAGGTCTTCCAGAGCCTTGCCATGGACCTGGGGCCGCACCTCATGAAGGAAGAGCAGATCCTCTTCCCCTTCATTCGCCAGCTCGCCGCCGGGGCCGCAGCAGAGGCCTGTTTCGCCAGCGTGCAGAGCCCCATCCGGGTTATGGAGGCCGAGCATGTCGAGGTGGGTGGCATGCTGGCCCGCCTGCGCGAGCTCACCCACGGCTATGCGGTGCCTGCAGATGGCTGCGCCAGCTTCCAGGCCCTCTACGCCGGCCTGAAGGCCCTCGAGGCAGACACGCACCTGCACATCTGCCTGGAGAACCAGATCCTCCACCCCCGGGCTTGTGCTCTCGAGATGCAACGCCAGGGCTGACCAGCCCGGAGACTCCACGGAGGACCCCCGGAACTGCTAGTTTGGATGGCAGGGAGGGGTTCCATGCCCAACTGGCGTGAGACAGCATTCGGTAGGGTCGTGATGGCGGCCTGGGCCCTGCTCACAGTGCCCCTGACCGTGATCGGGATCCTGCTGGCCGTACCCTTCCTGGGCCGGCCACGCGCCTTCTTCACGGTGGCACCCTGGTTCGCCCGGGGCTTCGCCTGGTTCTGCCAGGCCCCGTTCACCTTCAGTGGCTGGGACAGGGTTCCGGAAGACATCCGCGAGGGCCGCCAGTCCGTGATCTTCATGTCCAACCACGAGAGCCAGCTGGACCCGCCCTACCTGGTGGCGGCGCTGCCCCTGCCGGCGGTCTACATCGGCAAGAAGGAGCTGAAGTATGTGCCCTTCATCGGCTGGGCCGGCTGGGCCGCCGGCGTGATCTTCATCGACCGTGGTGACCGGGAGCGGGCCATCCGCAGCCTCCACGAGGCGGCTCTGGAGGTCCGCAAGGGCAAGAATGTGGTCATCTTCCCGGAGGGGACCCGCACCCGCACCGGAGAGTTGTTGCCTTTCAAGCGTGGCGGCCTTGCCCTGGCCCAGGATGCCGGCGTACCCATCGTGCCCCTGGCCACCGTGGGTGGCTACCGTGTCCTGGCCTCAGGCAGCATGCACATCCGGCCCGGTCGCTTCACCATCGTTGCGGGTGCACCCATCTACCCCGCCGACCATGCGGACCGGGATGCCCTGGGCGCCGCCGTCCGCCAAGCCATCGAAGCCCTGGTGGCCGAAGCCAAGAGCCTGCAGGCCTGAGCCCTCGCAAGGTGCCAGATCGGCGCGCGGGTGGGAACGCAATGAAGAAATGAACGCAGAGGACTGCCGAGGAACAGAGGGAAGCGGAGAAAGGAACTCCACGAAGTACACGAAGTCGCCCTGCGGGCGCAGGAAGCACACGAATGCACCCTGACCCACCCCGGGCATCCCCAAGGGGGCGGCGGCTGGCTGCGGCCCCAAAAGCCGTTCCAGCCGCCGCCCCCTTGGCCGGTCGCACACGACCGGGGGCCGCAGGCCCGGAGGCCCTAACGGTGCGACACTGCCCCCTTCGTGTCCCTTTGGGGCAGTTCTTCGTGTCCTTAGTGGAGATCACTGAAGGCCCAAATTGGTGGAGCACGACCGATAAGCAGGAAGTTTTATGGTCCTGCACGCCTCTGGGGCTTAGCGGAAGGCGGGATCCTGGCTGGCCACGCGCAGCTTGCCCGGATGGAGGCGGTCCGCCAGTTCCACCATGGCCTTGGCCGCGCCGGGATCGCCCAGCGCTGCCGTCACCCGCGCCATGAAGTAGAGGTTCACGGACAGCACCCGGCGCTCGTTGTGCTTCTTGGTGGCGAGATCCGTGGCCCCCACCTGCTGGCGGAAGGCCTCGTAGCGGGCCCGGGCGCCTGCGCTGTCGCCAGCCACGGCCTGCCGGAGGCCCGCCAGGAGGATGGTATTGGAGTGGGCCGGGGGCCAGACGCCGTCCAGCTCATGCAGGTACGCCTCGGCGGTGCTGCGGTCTCGGCGCTCCCAGGCGGCATAGACCATGAGGCTGCGCAACACGTTGCTGCCAGGGACCTCGCGGAGCCCGGCCCGGAGGCGGGCTTCGGCCTCCTGGGGTCGCCCCATCCAGAGCAGGGCATCGGCGGCTGTTACGTAGGCGAACTCCACCGAAGGCCGCAGGGCCAAAGCCCGGTCCGCATGGACGAGCGCCGGAGCTAGGTCCCCCTCGTTCTGGAGGAGCACCCCCAGCCGGTGGTGGGCCTGCCAGCCTTCAGGGAAGAGGCTCAGGGATTTTTCGAAGTAGCGGTGGGCGGCCTGGTGATTGTCCTCCCCCTCCAGCCCGGCAAACACATCCGCCAGCAGGTCGTAGGCCTTGTGGTCGGCGGGGTCCAGGCGGACAGCCTGCAGGGCCGAGCGGCTGGCGCCCTCCAGATCCCCGAGGCGGAGCAGGATGGAGGCCTGGGCGCGGTAGGCCTGGGAGGCGCTGGGGTCCAGCGCAATGGCCTTCTCTGCAGCGGTGCGACCCTGGCGCAGGAGCGCCTGGCCCTCGTCGAAGCGGCCCTGGGTGACGGCGGTGGTGGCCCCCAGTTCGGCCAGGGTCCAGGCGAACTCCGCATGGGCAGGAGCGTAGTCAGGCTCCGACTCGATGGCGGAGGCCAGCAGGGAGTTGGCGAGGCGGACCGATTCCTGGTTTCCCTCCGCCATGACCTGCAGGGCCTTGGTGTAGAGCTCGCGGGTGCGGGGCAGGCGGGCCTGAACCCGCAGTGCGCCGGGGTCCGCGCCCAGACCCATCTCCTGGGGCAGGCGCAGCTGCAGCTCATCCTCCAGCTTGAGGAGCTCGGCAATCGGACGGTCCAGCTGGAACTGATGCACGGTCGCGCCGCGCAGGGCATCCACCACCCGCACGCTCATCCGCAGCTGGCCGCCCACCACCTGGTAGCTGCCCAGCACCAGCAGCTCCGCCTTCAAGCGTCGCCCCAGCTCCCCCAGGGCCCGAGGCGCCTGACCCGGCTGGTCCCCCAGCTGATGCATGGCTTCCACCACGCGGAGACGGTCCACCACGGCGAGACCATCCCGGCGCACCAGCCCGAAGGCCATGGCATCCGCAAAGCTGTTGCTGAGCCAGGCGTGCTGGGGATCCGGCTGCAGCTGTTCCAGGGGGAGCACGGCCACCACCCGGCGGCCCTTGGTGAAGTCCTCCCGGGAGGCCCGCCGCGCCTCGCCCAGCCCCGTGCCATCCCCGCGCCGCACCAACCAGACCCCGGCGGCCCCCGCCACCAGCAGGACGGCCGCCGTGGCTGCCATAAGGATGGGCTTGCGCCGCCCCAGGAAGCCCCCTTGGGCGCGATTGGGCACCTGGGCGGTGGCCACCTGCTCTGACAGGCCCACGGCCAGGGTCTGCAGGTTGGGAAAGCGGTCCTGGGGATCTTTTTCCATGAGCCTGCGGATGGCATCGCTGAGGCTGCGGGGGAGGTCCGGTCGGGCCTCACTCAAGGGCAGGGGCTGATCCCGGGTGACGGCGTAGAGGGTGTCCACGAGGCTGGCCCGGAGGAAGGGATGGGTGGCGGTGGCCAGCTCATACAGAAGCACACCGAGGCTGAACTGATCCGACTGCCCAGTAAGCGCCTTGCCATTGGCTTGCTCGGGGCTCATGTAGGCCGGTGTGCCCTGGCTGTAGCCCGGAGCCGTGCGCTCCACCAGGGTGAGGTGGTGCGAGGTCTGCCCCCCGAGGGCGTCACCGAGGCCCCGCCGGGCGATGCCAAAGTCCAGCACCTTCAGCTGGCCCTCATGGGTGAGGAGCAGGTTCTCCGGCTTGATGTCCCGGTGCACGATGCCCCGCTGGTGGGCGTGGGAGAGGGCAGAGGCCGCCTGCCGGGCGAGATCCTGCAGGAGGGTCGCTTCCACTGGATGGCCCACCAGCTCCCGGAGGGTGCGCCCCTCCACCAACTCCATGGCGATGTAGGGCGTGCCGTCCACCTCGCCGGCGTCGTAGATGTGGGCGATATTGGGATGGTTCAGCTGGCAGGCCAGCTTGGCTTCCCCGATGAGGGCCTGGCGGCGCTGGTCATCCACATCCTTCAGAATCTTGAGCGCCACCTCGCGCTCCAGACGCAGGTCCAGGGCTCGCCAGACTTCGCCCATGGCCCCTTCGCCCAGGCGGGCCAGAAGGCGATAAGAGCCGAAGTGGGTGGGTTCGGGTGGCAACGGGATCTCAGTAGAATTATCTAGGGAGTATACCTCTCCCGGCCAGCAAGGACGGGCCGAAGCGGGGAGCGGGGTTGACCCTGGTCTCGAAATGCCGAGAATCAAGCCGGAGGCACCCCTTGGCCGCACCCGATCTGCAAGCCGCCCTCACCGGGGCCCGCCTGGTGGAAGAAGCGGGCTCCCTGCTCACCCTGGGCGAACAGCCAGAGCGCATGGTGGCCCACGCCTTTGATCGCCTGGCGGAACTGGTCCCCTACGACCTGGCGACGGTGCTCCTGCGGGAAGGCGATGCCCTCCGGGTGACCCACGCTTTCGGCCCCCTGGCCACACCCCAACTCACAGAGGTGCTCATCCCTGTCCGGGGCAACCTGCGCCTCCAGAACGCCCTCAAGCCCCGCTCCCGCCCGGCCACCTTCGAGGAGGATGATCCAGGCCTGGACACCTTCCACGGCCTCCTGGAGATGCCGCATGGCCACAGCTGTCTGGTGGCGCCGCTGCGCAGCCAGGGCGAGACCTTCGGGCTCATGACCCTGGATGCCATGGTCTGCCGCCAGTACCCCGAGAGTGTGCTCCACCATGTGGGCGTGTTCGCCTCCCTGCTGGCCCTGGGCCTGAAGCAGGCTGAGCACCTGGGGCGCCTCGCCGAGCGGGAGCGCACCCTGGCGGAGGAGGTCAGCTACTTCCGCGAGGTCCAGCGCCGGGATGTGCTGCAGGAGCCCCTGCGCGCCGAGAGCCCCGCCATGCGCGCCATCCTGGACCAGGTGGGCCAGGTGGCCGGCACTGCCGCCACCGTGCTCATCACCGGCGAGACCGGCACGGGCAAGGAGAAGGTGGCCCAGACCCTGCACCACCTCTCGACCCGCCGGGAGAAGCCCTTCATCAAGGTGAACTGCAGCGCCCTGCCCGCCGCCCTCATCGAGTCCGAGCTCTTCGGCCACGTGAAGGGCGCCTTCAGCGGAGCCGTGGCGGCCCGGAAGGGACGGTTCGAGCTGGCTGATGGCGGCACGCTGTTCCTGGACGAGATCGGCGACCTGCCCCTGGACCTCCAGCCCAAGCTGCTGCGCGCCATCCAGGAGCGGGAGATCGATCCCCTGGGCAGCGAGCGCTCCCGACGGGTGGACGTGCGGCTGCTGGCCGCCACCCACCAGGACCTGCGGAAGGCCGTGGCCGAGGGGCGCTTTCGCCAGGACCTGTTCTACCGCCTGAGCGTCTTCCCCATCCACATCCCGCCCCTGCGGGAGCGGCCGGGAGACATCACCGATCTGGCCGAAGCCTTCCTGGAGCGCTTCGCCCGGGAAAATCGCCGTCCCCCCATCCAGCTGCCGCCTGCGGTAAGGACCCAGCTGGAAGGCTACGCCTGGCCCGGCAATGTGCGGGAGCTGCACAACGTCCTGGAGCGCGCCGCCATCCTCTCGGCTGGCCGGGAGCTGCGCCTGCCCCCTGGCGCCCTCCCCACCCCAGAGGCACGCACAGGTGCGACCCTCTCCTGGGAGGCCCAGGAGCGGAGCTACCTGGAGGGCCTCCTGCGGCACACCGGCGGCAAGATCGCCGGCGCCACCGGAGCCGCGGCCCTGGCCGAGCTCCCCGCCTCCACCCTGCTCTCCCGCCTAGAAAAGCTGGGCCTCCGCCCGAAGGACTTCCGGCAGAGCTGAGCCACCCAGCCAATAGAGGACGGCCTCTCGGGCTTCGCCAGGGGACACGATGCGGTGGACGGCGCCGGCGGCCAGGGCGGTGTCGGCGTCCCAGGTCTCGAAGGCCCGGAACAACCGATCGGCGCCCTCGTCACCCAGCACCTCGGGCAGGCGCACGGTGCCGCCGAAGCCGGTGAGGATGCCGTGCTTCGCTGCGGGGTGGGCGAGCCGCAGGCCGCCCTTCCCAGTGGCGGGATCCGGCCCCACGGCCCAGCGCTCCTGGCCATGCAGGGCCAGGTCGCAGCCGCCCCCCATGGCAGCGCCTGAGATGAGCGTGAGGCTGCGCCAGCCGGACCACAGGAGGTGGTTCATCACCCGCTGGCCCCGCCGGGAAAAGGGGTCTGCCGACAGAGGATCGAGGGCCCCGACATCGTGGAGGTCCGCCCCGGCGGAGAAGTGGTGCCCCCGGCCCGCCTGCCAGGCGGCCCCGCTGAGGGCCATCCGCCGGATGCCGCGCCAGCGCAGCTCGATGAACAGGCGATCCAGGGCCTGGAGCAGGTCCACGTGGAGGCGGTGGAGGCCATCTACGGAGCGGAGGCCGATCCAGGCCCAGTCCGAGCCGCAGACCAGATCGATGGAGGTGCGCCCCTCGTACCAGGTCGTGGGCGTCATGCCAGCCCCAGTCGAGTGAAGGCCGCCTCCAGCGGCTCGCTGTCCGGATCCCAGAAAGCAGCCTCGGGCAGTTGATTCCGGAACCAGGTGGTCTGGCGCTTGGCGTAGGCCTGGGTCTCCTGGATCACCCGATCGACGATGGTGTTGCGGCTCCCCCCACCCATCCAGGCGGCGTAGCCCAGGGGGCGCAGGGCCTCTAGATCGGGGCCGTGGCCCGAGGCGACCAGGTGGGCGACCTCCTCCGGCCAGCCAGCGGCAACCTGGGCCGCCACCCGCTGGGTGATGCGCTCCCGGCGCTGCTCCCGGCCCGGTGCGACCACCAGCACCCGCCAGCCCTCGGGAATCCCCGTGGGGGCGCCTTCCAGGAGGGCAGAGGGGGCCCGGCCCGTGGCCAGGTGGAGGGCCAGGGCCCGCTGGACCCGAGCTGCGTCGTTGGGATGCAGGCTGGCGGCGCGGGCAGGGTCCACCGCCCCCAGAAACCGGTGCAGGACGGGCATGCCCAGGGTGCGGCCCCACTGGCGGACCCGCTCCACCGTGGCCGGAGCCACCTCCGGCAGAGGACTCAGCTGCGCCCAGATGCCCCGGAGGTAGAGGCCCGAACCCGTCACCAGCACCGGCTCCGGCACCGCCGCCAGCCAGCCCCGGACCAGCTCTCCAAAAGCCGCCGGGTTGGGCCGAGTGCTCAGCGGCAGCAGGCCGTAGCCATGGTGGGGAACGCCGGCTCGCTCTTCAGGGCTAGGCTGCCCCGTCCCGATGGCAAGGCCAGCGATGGCCTGGTAGGGATCCCCATTCACCACCGTTCCCCCCAGCCGCCGAGCCACAGCGACGCCCAGGCTGGATTTGCCGGAAGCCGTGGGTCCAAGGATTGCGATGGGCATTTTTTAAAGCTATCAGCTGACAGCCGATACCGGGAACCTCCCCCCCCACCCACCGCACCCCTAACCCATGCGCACCCTGCTCTGCTGCTGTCTCGCTGTCCTGGCCTCGGCCGGGGAACCGGCTTTGCCTGGCCGGGAGACGGCGTTCCTGGCCCAGATCGTGGCGGACTCCGAGGGCGGCACCCGCCCCTGGAAGACCTTTCGGACCCCGGTGGAGGGCGGCTCGGCTGTGGTCGAGGTGCTAGGCGAGCTGACCCGGGAGGAGCTCCGAGAGGTGACCTTCCAGGAGTTCCTGGTGTGGTTCCATGCGGACCTGCGGGCCTTCCTCATCCGCATAGGCGGTCAGCCCAGTGCGGATGCTGGGGCTGCGGCCATGGCCGCGCTCCGCTACGGGGGCCAGCCGCTGCCCGGGTCCTACCCCATGGGACGGATTGGGTTCTAGTCAGCCGTTAGCCGGGGCAGCAGGCGAGCGGCCTGGTCCCGGGCCAGGCGGGCGGCCTCCAAGGCGTGGCGGGCCGCTGCCTCCGGGGACTGGCGGGGCGTGAGCAGGGCTTCCAGCTGACCCCGCAGGCGCAGGACC